>OBLW0100002741.1_pt1 | contig 14132 bp, 16 predicted proteins | sample 1520161 | NCBI WGS metagenome assembly OBLW01 (sample SAMEA3539309, study PRJEB22396) | soil metagenome | biome: tundra; feature: field; material: soil | place: USA | collected 2010-05 | depth 0.15 m
CAGCGCCGTCATGTGGGGCGACGAGACCCCGCTCGCCGATCTGGACGCCGACCTGATGGACGCCTGGTCACTGCACTGGCATGGAACGGAGACCCGCTGATGCCGCTCGCTCACGCCGTGTTCTTCGAGGAGCCCCGCGAGTTCACGCAGGAGCAGATCGAGGAACTGAAAACCCTCGGGCTGCTGCGCGAAGACGCACCCGCCGAGGTGGCAGACCCCCCGGTGGCGCCGACAGGTCCGCCGGTCACCGTGGAGCCCGAAGCGCCGCAGCCGGAACCGCAGGTACCGGAACCCGCAGCTGACCAGCCCGAGGAGCAGTAAATGCCCACCCAGACCCTCACGCCTTCCCAGTTCGTCGCCGACGGCGCGGGCTTCGACCTGACCGCCGCGCTCGCCACGCCGACCCAGACGACGCTGGCGTTCGCCAACACCGGCCGGGAGATCCTGTTCGTCGCCGCTGGGGCGATCTCCGAGACCGTGACCGTGGACGTGGGCGCGCTGGTCGACGGCCAGGCCGTCACCAACTTCACGGCCGTCGCCCTCACGAACGCCCACACGGTCGCGTTCGGCCCGTTCCACTCGGTGCTGGACCAGAACGGCACGAACACCGTCCAGATCGTGCTGTCCACCACAACCGCCATCACCGTCGCGCTGCTCCAAACGGTTGGCGTGTACTGACCTACCCCGCTCCCAGTCGCCTGCCTGCCCGCCTATGCGGGCTTTTTTCATGCCCGCATAACCCCGCATAACGCGGGCGCCTTTAGGAGGCGATTCCGACGGCAATTACCCCTTCGAATATTGCGATGGGACCCGCGACGGTCTACTGGGCGCCGTTCGGCTCAACCGAGCCTGCCTACGCGGCCATCGCCAGCCCGCCATCGTCCTCTGTATGGACTGATGTCGGCGGCACCGCTGACGGGACTTCCGTGCTGCTCGAAGTCGAGCACACGCTCACCGACATCCACGTCGAGCAGCTGATCGACCCCGTCGGTGCCCGCGTGTCCAAGCGGGTCATCCAGGTGACGGTGAGCATCGAGGAGGCGACACTGGCCAACCTCAACTTGGCAATGAACCAGCTGTCGACCATCTCGCCGGGCAGCGGCTACACGGTGTTCGACCCGCTGACCGCCATCACATCGCTGCAGCCCACCTACATGGCGATCCTCATCGACGGCTGGGCACCGACCACCGGCACGACCGAGACGGAATGCCGCCGCCGGATGATCATCCGTAAGTGCCTGTCGTCTTCCAAGGTGGACCTGGAGTACGAGAAGACGAAGCCCGTGTTGTACAACACAACTTGGACTGGGTACTACATAAGTAGCGGGGTTCCGCCATTCGAAATTGTGGACGCTACCTCCTGATCAGAGGGCGTACTGCTACGCCACACCCGATATACTTCTCTGCATGGATGAACCAAAGAAGGCATGCGGGGAATGCGGCGAAGTGCTACCGCTCATCGACTTCCCTCTCCTGTCGAGTGCGGCAGATGGTCATCACCGGCTGTGCTTTCCATGCAAGCGCCGCGTCTCCCGGAGACATGCACGCAAAGACGAAGTGCGCGCCAGCCGGAGCGACTACGCCAGGTTGAGGAAGTACGGGCTCACCCCAGAGGCGTTTGCGGCCAAACTGGCAGCGCAGGGCGGTCACTGTCCGTTCTGCGCGCCCGGCACGGCAGTACCGGAAGCCTGGGACGTCGACCATGATCACAGTTGCTGTCCCGGGCACTGGTCGTGCGGGCGGTGCGTACGCGCCATCCTCTGCCGACTGCACAACCGGGGACTTGGCGCCTTCGGCGATGACCCGGATCTGCTGCGCGCCGCAGCCGACTACATCGAGCGGCACCGCGAAAGAATCGCGACAGCCGAGCCTCTCCGCGTCAAGGCCGCGAAGCGCGGCGATGGTCACCAGAACTGGAAGGGTGACAACCTCTCTCGCGGCGGCATCCACAGCCGGATCTGGCGCGCAAAAGGCAAACCCTCCGGTTGCGCTCACCGTGAGACTGCGGAATGCACCAGCGAGCGCTACGAATGGACACTCGTCCGCGATGCCAAGCCGACTGACCCGGACAGTTACATCTCGCTGTGCAAGCCGTGCCGCCTTGCGTACATAGGACACACTGGCGGCGGTCACGCCAGAGCCAAGCTCACCGACGAGCAGGCGGCGGAGATCCGCCAGCGGTACGCCGGAGGAATGCGCCAGGTCGCTCTCGCTGCCGAGTACGGTGTCAGCCAAGCGGTGGTCAGCGAGGTTGTCCGCGGCAAGAGTTACAAGACAGTAAGCGGCGACCGCGCTGGCGACCTCGCAGACCGGCACCGCGAGAAGGTCGCGCGGGATACGAGCGGCTCCGTTACCTTCGGGGCGCTCCGCCGCCGCGTGTACCGCGCTAGGGGGCCGGCTAGTCGTTGCGCCAGCCGCCCGGCGTCGGCCTGCACGAACGAGCGGTATGAGTGGGTGCTCACGCCAGGTGCCGACCCTGCCGAAATGGAGAACTGGATACCGCTGTGCGCTGCGTGCCGGGTATCGGCCCACGGGCAGCACGGCGAAGGCAACGCCCGCGCAAAGCTGACCCTGGAAGACGCCAGGGCCATCCGCGCCAAGCATGCGGCGGGGATCACTCAGAAGGCACTCGCGGTGGAGTGCGGCGTGACCCAGGCCACGATCAGCCTCATCATCCTGCACCGCCGGTACCGCGAACCCGAGTAGCCTCCCGTCCCCAACCACCTAAGGCCTCTGCCACTTCCGGCGGGGGCCTTCTTCATGCCCGGAAGCAGGAGTGCCATGGTCGCCACGAACAAGCCGCAGGCTGACCCGGAGTACATCGCCGAGCTTGAGCGTGAAGTCGGCATGGAGGTGTCCCCGCAGCTCACCGGCTCCGGCGACGGCCCGAACGTCGTCAGCCTGCGGTCAGCGGTCAACCCCGCCGTGGACGAGCGCATCGAAGCGTTCAGCATCAACGGGACCATGTACTCGATCCTGACCCGGCCGAAGGTCAACGCGGGCTTGCGGTACATCCACCTGGCCCGTACCAGGGGCAGTGAGATCGCCATCGCCTTCATGCTCGAAACGCTCCTCGGTGTCGAAGGCTGGGAAGCGCTGATGGCCTTTGATGACCTCACCGAGGAAGACCTGAAAGCCGTCGTGGACGCTGCCAGCAAGATCATGGCCGGAGCGGTGGAAGCCCCAAAAGACAAGCAGAGGAAAGGCTCGCGCAGATCGGCTGGGTGACCGATCACCTGACCGATATCGCCTCTGATCTGTCTGTCTTCCACCGGATTGATGACGCGTCGGGCATGGAGGCGGCCGTGTTCTTCGCGCTCGTCTTCAGGTTGCCCGCCTATGCCGGTGCGCTCGCGGCGACCGCCGCCCAGCAGTCCCGGAATGCGGGCAGCGGGCAGCAGGCACGGCGGTCGTACGAGCGGGACTCGCCGCAGGCGAACAACGCCCGCGTGGCCAGGAATGCCCCTGTGGCAACTCCGGCGGCGCTGGCGCAGATGAACGCGCAACTCGGCGGAGGCTGGATCTCTCACCGCACGGTGAAGCCCGATGACTGACGTCCCCGGCGGCGGCTCCGGGTTTGAGATCGCGAGCGCGTTCGTATCGGTGGACCCGGACGCGGCGACGTTCGAAGAGCAGCTGGTCAGCCAGCTGGACGAAATCAAGTACGTCGTCACCATCCCCGTCGAAGCTGACACTGCCGGGCTGCAGGCCAGCGTTGACGCTGCCGCCGCGGAATCTGAAGCGACGATCGTCCTGCCCGTTGAGGCCGATGCCGCCACGCTGAAGGAAAGCGTTGACGCCGCGGCGGCGGACTCCGGTGCTGTTATCACGGTGCCGCTCGAGGCGGACCCCGCCAACCTCGCGGAGCAGGCCGACGCCGCGGGCGCAGCGGCAGGGGATTCGGCTGGCGCCAGTTTCGGCGAGACGTTCTCGTCTGTCGCCGCAGGTTCCGCCTTGTTCAACCCTGACGAGGCGCAGATTGACTCGCTTGCCGCTGCGGCTGGTGAGACGTCTGGCGCGAGTTTCGCGGAGAAGTTCTCCTCCGTAGCCTCCAGTTCGTCGCTGTTCAACATTGACGAGGCGCAACTCGACGCCGCTGCCGCGACCGCTGGTGAGACGTCCGGGGAAACCTTCGCCCAGAGGTTCGCCTCCGTCGCCTCGGCTGGCGCGCTGTTCAATGTTGACGAAGCGGGGCTCACTGCTGCCGCCGGCGTGGAGGGCGAAGAAGCGGGCGCGAGTTTCGTCAGCCGGTTCACCAGCGTCCTCGCTGGGCTGAACAGCGCGTTCGCTGGGCTGCTGCCCGCCGCGGAAACCGAAAGTGCGGCAGCCGGTGAGGCCGCCGGGGCGACCTTCACAAGCCGCTTCGCCGCCGCGCTCAGCAGCCTGGGCGCCGCGCTTACGCCGGAGATGGCGGGCATGGAAGCCGAGGGCGCGACAGCGGGCGCCGCGACCGGCGAAGGCTTCGTGGGCAGCATGAAGTCCGTCCTCATGGGCGGACTGTCACCGATGGAAGCGCTGATGGGTGCCGGTTTCATCGCCGTGGCGGCCGACATGGCGTCCAAGTTCCAGGCCGCGATGGAGATGATCCACACTCAGGCGGGTGTGGGGCAGTCGGCTATCGCCGGGCTGTCCAGCCAGGTGCTGGACCTGGCCGGGAAGGTCGGCGAAACCCCAGACTCGCTGGCGCAGGCGCTGTATCACGTCGAGTCGTCGTTCCAGTCCGTCGGCATCAGCGGCTCAGCTGCCATGAACTTGCTGCAGACCGCTGCGGAAGGCGCGCGCGTCGGCGGCGCGAACCTGGTGGACGTCACGAACGCGCTGGACGCGACGATCGCGTCCGGGGTCGGCGGGGTCCACAACTACACCCAGGCCATGGGCGCGCTCAACGCGATCGTCGGCGCTGGTGACATGACGATGCAGGATCTGGCCAACGCGATGGGCTCGGGCCTGATGGCCGTCGCCAAGTCCTACGGGCAGTCGCTTCAGCAGATCGGCGCGGCGCTCGCCACCTTCGGGGACAACAACATCCGGGGTGCGCGCGCGGCCACTGACCTGCGCATGGCCATGCAGGCGATCCTCGCGCCCATCAAGGCCGGCGAGGGGCAGCTGAACAGCCTCGGCCTGACCATGACGTCGCTGGGCACCACCATGGAACACCACGGCCTGTCTGCGGCCATTCAGGAGTTCGTGCAGCACCTCGAAGCGTCGAAAGTCCCGGTCAGTGACTGGGGCCAGTACGTCACCGACATTTTCGGCAAGAAAGCTGGCGTCGGCATCGGCGTGCTGGTGGACCAGCTCGGCCGGCTGCAGTCGAAACTCCCGGACATCCAGCGCGGCGCTGACGGCTTCGCCAGCGCCTGGGCGGCCACCCAGGCGACCACCAGCCAGAAGCTGAAGGAACTTGAGGCTTCGTTCGAAGCCCTGATGGTCAAGATTGGCACTGGGCTGCTGCCCACTGTGGACAGCTTCATGACCTCCGTCACCAGGGCACTGCCCGGCATCGAGCAGTTCGGCTCGAAGCTGGCACATCTCGTCTCGCCCGTGGTCAAGGATTTCTTCACCGGCCTCGAAGCCGTCCTCAAGGTGCTGCTTGGCCCGCTGAGAAGCGTGACCGAGGCCGTCGCCATCGCGATAGTCACGTTCGCGGGGATCATGAAACTGGTCGAGATCTTCAACGCGGTCAAGACAGCGTTCATCGCCCTGCAAGTCGTCCTGTACTCCAACCCGTTTATCCTCCTCGCCGCCGCTGTCGTCGCACTCGCATTCCTGATCATCAAATACCACACCCAGATCTGGGACTTCATCCAGAAGGTCTGGCACGACATCGCCAGCTTCTTCGACTCCATCGCGCCCACCATTTTTAAGCCCATCGAGAAGGCTTTCGATGACATAAAGAACTTCATCACATCCTCGTTCGACGACGTGGCCAAGCCGGTCGAGAAGGTCTTCGACGACATCAAGACCTACATCACCAAAGGGTTTGACGTCTGGTGGAAGTCTCACGGCAAGGAAATCGAGCAGGTATGGAAAGTCGTCTGGGACACCATCAAGCTGGCATTCAAGACCGACTGGGACGGCATCGTCCTGATCCTGCAGACCGCGTGGAACCTCATTGAGCCGCTTATCAAGGTCGGCCTCGCCGCCGTGGAGGGGGCCTGGAAGCTCGCGTGGGACACGATCTCGCTGTACGTGAAGACCGTCTGGGATGTCATCGCCGCCGTGGTGAAGGTCGCGGTCGCGCTGGTCGAGGCGATCATCAAGACCGCCTGGGACACGATCTCAGCCACCGTGAAGATCGCGTGGGACCTGATCGCGGCGATCATCAAGACCGCCTGGGACGTCATCGTTGGCATCTTCACTGTCGCCCTGGACCTGCTCACCGGCAACTGGGGTAAGGCGTGGGATGACATCAAGACGGTAGTCACCCAGGTCTGGAACAACATCTCGGCCTTCCTCACGCAGTCATGGAATGCGATCAGCAGCCTCGCGGTGCAGATCTGGAACAGCATCAAGGGTTTCCTGTCCACCACCTGGAACGCGATCAGCAGCCTCGCCACCCAGATATGGAACAACATCAAGGCATTCCTGTCCTCAGCGTGGAACGACATCAAGTCCACCGCGGTCACGGTCTTCGACGATCTCCGCTCGGGCATCGCGAATGTCTGGAACGGCATCGTCGCCGACGTCGAGGGCTTCGTCGGCAAGATCAAGTCCGCCATCTCCGGGCTGATCAGCAGCCTCCCCGGCAGCGGTGTCGTAGGTTCCGCGCTGAAGGCGATCGGCCTCGCGGGCGGCGGCATCGTCCCGGGCCACGGCAGCGGCGACCATGTGCCCGCCCTGCTGACACCTGGCGAGACGGTCGTGTCCAAAGCCCACTCGAAGGCGCTCGCGGGCGCGTTCAGCGCGGTCGGTGTCCCCGGCTACGGCGCGGGTGGCATCGCCGGGAGCATCCCGTGGGGAACGTCCCCGAAAGCCTTCGCCAGTGGTGGGATCGTCCCGGCCAGCATGGGCTACTCGGCGCACGGTTACGGGTCGCCGCAGGGCTTTGCCGCTGGCGGTGCCGTTCCCGCGCTGGCTCCCGCCCTGGCGATGAACGGCCAGGAATACGGCGAGCGGATCGGCGGCAGCGGCGGGATCAGCATCAACTTTTACGGCACCCAGTACCCGACGCCGGAGCAGCTGCAGGCGCTGGTCATGCAGATCACCAGTGCGGTCGGCGTGGCCGGATGACGCTGGATCTGGCGGCTTAGATCGCCTGACGGTGCTGCGGCTGCCAGAGGACGGACGATGCCCCGCAGGTTACGCACCGTTCCCCGCCGGTGTCAGTGCTGATCATGATCGGCGCGTTCTGGCTCAGGCTCCGGCTGGCCTTGAGCCCAATCGTAACGGCAGTTGCCTCGCCAGCGGTTATGTAGCTTGGCGGCAGCCGTAGATCCGGCTGGCCGAGGAGCCGCTCCGACGGCGTGACCGTCACTTCCACGTCGTACGGCTCCCGGGCTACGAACTCCCGGACACCTCCATCGGCCATCTCTACGCGCAGCAGTACCCGGGAAACCTTGGGCTCTAGTGGCATCACCGGCCCAGCCTAGAGGTGAGGTGACCGGTGGCGCTGAGCCCGCCGTCCCCGGCCGCCCCAGGCCAGTCCTACCTTTTGTATCTCACGTTCACTGACTTCGAGACGGGCATCCTGGTTGACCCCAGTGCCTTGCAGCTAGATCTCACTTACGGCCAGGGTGCGCTGAGCGTCCCCGACATTGCCGGGCCGTTCCTCTACGGCGGCGCGAGCGCGGACGCCTCGAACACCATCTGGCGGCTCAGCACCGGCCAGTACGCCTTCGACTGGTCGGTACCCACCACCGGCCTGATCCCCGGTGTCTACGTCGCCACATGGACCGCCACCTACGGCCCGGACAGCGACCTCTTCCTGGCCGTCGAGAACTTCCCCATCCTCACTGGCGCGCCCTTCACCGCAGTGCCGGCCGGCGATCTCGGGTACTGGACCGGGAGCCTGTCCTACCAGCCGTCATGGTCACCGTCGGCGTTCGCCATCCCCCTCGGTGCGGTGGACGCCAACGGCATCGCCTGGATCCTCAAGAGCGTCAAAGGGTGGGACTCGCCACCATCGGTCGGGTCCGTCATCCAGCGGTCAGCGGATCACGGCGGCTGGCCGGCCGCGCAGTACTTCGGGCCGCGGATCATCACCCTCGACGTGATGGCTTCGGCACCAACCCAGGCTTTGCGGGACACGGCGCGGGCCGCGCTGCAGCAGGCCGTGGCGATCGGTGTGAGCTCCACGGACCTGACGACGTTCACCTACAACGAGCCGGTGCCCAAGCAGGCACTCGTGCGGCGCAACGGCTCAGCGAGCATCGCGGAGACATACCCGACGCTGGTAGATGTCGTGTTCAGCATTCCGCTGGTCGCGCCGGACATGCGGAAGTACTCAACGCAGCAGCAGCAGGCGCAGCTGATCACCCCATCGCCGTCGCTGACCCCTCTGACGCTGCCGTTCGCCAGCGGCCTGCCGGTGATCTTCCCCGGCGGCACAGCGCAGCAGACCCTCAACATCACCAACTCGGGGACGTTCGAGACGCGCCCGATGGTGACGATCACGGGGCCCATCATCGGGCCGGCCGTGGTCAACGCGACACTCGGCCAGCAGGTCAGCTTCACCAACCTCACCATGGCCGCCGGTGACGTCCTCACGATCGACATGGACAACAGGCAACCGTTCCTCAACGGCACGTTCTACCCAGCGGACCCGACAAGCTCGTGGTGGGTGCTGGAGCCTGGGGACTCGCAGGTCTACCTGGGGGGCATCTCGCCCACGGGCGGGGCGACGCTCACGATCATGTGGCGGTCTGCTTACCTCTGACGAAGCGCTGCGACATCTATCTGAACGCGCTCCACCGTGCCGAACTCCGGCAGCGGCGTGCCGAGCGGCGCGAGGTAGTGACTGGCGTCCCATTCCGTCCAGACCGCTGAGAGAACCCGCTCGCAGGAGAGGTCGGCTTCTCTCAGGGTGAGCAGCAGCGCCCATACTGTTGCGCCACCCGACGCGGTATCGCTCATCCCCGCATCCTCTCACCAGCATGAACGGGGGGGCGCGTGCCGACGAGTTTGAGTTGCGGCGTCCCGGCTTGGCTGGATGACTGCGCCATGAATGGCCAGACGCCGTTCCGTTCCTACGACATCGGCACACGTGTCTACAGCGCCGGCACCGCCTCGGCCAACCAGGTGCCGAGCGGCGTCTTCCCCGGCATCGGCGGCATGCAGGTCGTGGCCACCTCGGGCATGAACGTCGGCGTCAACGCCGGGTACTGCTGCGTAGCCTCCAGTGCGGGCGGCCTGCAGGGCGGCTACGTCTTCGGCCTGATGACCAGTACGAGCTTCAGCGTCGCTGCGGCCGACACGGTGAACCCGCGCATCGACATCGTCGTCGCCTACGTGCAGGACAACGCCAACAACACGTCCAGCAGTTACGTGGAGATCCTGACCGGCACCCCGGCAGGGTCACCGATCGCACCCACGGCACCGAGTAACAGCCTGATCCTGGCGCAGGTCAACGTGGCCGCCAACGTGGTCTCCATTGCCTCTGGGAACATCACCGACCAGCGGACCTATGTGGTGGCCCCCGGCGGCATCCTGCCCATCCAGACAGCGTCAGCGGCGCCCGCTGTGCCAGCGTCACAGTTCATGATCACCCTGGACACCAACCAGCTTGTGCAGGGCACCGGGACAGCGGGAAGCGTCACACAGCCGTCGCTGCTGAAGTGGGTGCCGCAGCTTGCGATCGTCACAAGCAGCGTCAAGGCGGGGTCAGCGGGAGCGCTGACCACCGTCGCCTCCGTCTCGGTCACGGTGGACGGCTCAACGGACATCGAGGTGTACTGCAAGTGGCCCGGCGTCATCGGGAGCAGCACCTACATCGAGCTGTACGCCTACCTTGACTCCACGGTGCTGGACACTGTGTGGCTCGTGTCGAGCGCAGGATCGCAGCCAACAGGGGGCGGGTCGGTGCGGGCATTCACATCAGCATCGCAGTCGGACACGCCAGCAGCGGGGACGCACACGGTGTACTTCCGGTTCCAGGCGCATGGGTCGGGGACCAGCACCAACGACGGGGTTTATGCCTCGTCTAGCGCGATAGCGATGCTTCGCGTGGCGCCAGTCTCAACCTGATCAAGAACGCCACGCCGGATTGAAGTCCGGGTGGTCGCTGTAGACGCTGGCCAGATTGGCTAGGGTGCCGCAACCTCCATCGTCATCCCAGCTATGGCCACCATCGCCGCAAAAACCGGAGCCGAAGCCGCAGTCCTCATGCATGGCAAGGTTCGCCCGCCCGGCTTCCACCTCGCGGAGCACGCGGGCCGGGGCGCCCGGCGGGAGATGACGGAGCGCGGCGGCGATCGTGTCCGGCATCCACACGTCGTACTCACGCGCCTCCCAAGGCCCGCGCGCCCACGCCAGCGCGAGCGCTTCGTCTTCGTCCAGCCGGGCTGCGTAGAACTTCGCCAAGTCGCTCATGGCCCCCATCTTCCCACCAGCACGACGGGAGGTGGCGCGATGGCCACACAGACCAACTGCGGATATCCGGCCTTTCTCGACGGCATGACCTGGACCGGCCTCCTGGCCCGCCAGTACGACGTCGGCCCCTCCGTCCTCGACTCCGGCGTCTCAGCGAGCGCCCTGACGCCCGCAGGCGGCGTCTACCCCTCCCAGGGTGCCAATCTCGCGGTCACGGCCGGAACGGGCATGAGCGTCAATGTGGCGGCCGGGTACTGCGTGGTCCCCTCCACCACAGCCCAGTACGGTGCCTACCGGTTCGGGCTCATGTCGTCCGGCGTCCTCACCGTGGCCTCCAACGCGACAGGCAGCACCAGGCAGGACTATGTCCTCGCCTACGTGAACGACCTCGCCTCGTCGTCATCCACAGCGGTCATCGAGTACGTCACGGGCACTACTTCCCCGCCGTCGGTGCCCGCGTCCAGCATCATCCTCGCCCAGGTCGCCGTACCGAATGGCGCGGGCAGCATCGTGTCCGGTGACCTGACCGACAAGCGGGCCTGGACGTGCGCACCGGGCGGCATCCTCTACCTGCCCACCGCTGCTGCCGCGATCGCTGCCCCCTCGTCGCAGTTCTTCTGGGAAACCGACATCTCGCAGCTCGTGCAGGGCGGCGGGACCGCGGGTTCGGTCACCGCCTACCAGCAGGTCACCCCGGAGCAGGTGGAGGCCGTCTACAGCGCCCCCGCTTACGACCCGTACGTGGAGATCTTCGCCGACGGGATGACGGACTTCGAGATCTACTACGAGCGGGAAGACGACCCCGGCTCGGCGAACACCACGGGTTATGTGCGGCTGCGGATTGACTACCACACGGTGGACACCACGTATTTCCAGGATGTGACGGAGCTGCCGGGGCGGTTCGGTGTCACCTACTACACCTCATCGAGGCAGGGCACCACACCGAGCGCGGGGTATCACACGGTCTCGCTGAGCGACTCCCAGCTTTACACGGACGGGCCGTGGCTGACGCTGCGGGTGGCCCCGGTGACGGTCTGAGTGTCCGTCTACCGCTTCCTTTCCACGAACTTGCTGACCGGCCAGATCATGGGCGATTGGCTCCCCGTAACGGCGCAGAACTTCGTCCGCCGGATCAACGCGACCGGTGCGTTCACCGGGGCCCTGAACCTGACGGCCGGCATGCCCGCCGAGCAGCGGGCCTACCTCGCCGCCGTGGAACCCGAAAGGTCGGTCCTGTGGGCCTTCCAGGACAGTGCCCCGGTGTGGTGCGGGATCATCTGGGACTGGCCGCACCAGTCGATCCTCGACAGCACGCTGCCGATCTCGGCGTCCACGATGGAGTCCCTGTTCTCCCGGCGGCTGATCGAGGACGACCTGACGTTCACCAGCGCGGACGTGTTCGACATCTTCCGCGCCCTCGCCTCTTACGCCCTGGCCAAGACCCCTAACGGGCAGGTCGCCGGGTGGACGATGGGCAGCAACGAGTCCGGGATCACCGTCAGCGTCAGCTACCTGGCCAGCAACCAGGGGACCGTCGCCGCCGCATGGTCGGACCTCGCCGCCGCCTACAACTTCGAGTACTCGGTCCGGCCCGCGGTGGACGCGTCCGGCAACGTGTACATGTCCCTGGACCTCGGCTACCCGGTGCTCGGCCTGCCGCTCGCATCGTCCGGCGTCGCATTCTCGATGCCGGGCAACCTCCTTGACTACCGGTTCACCCGGACGGGGTCCACATCCTCCAACAAGATCACCGCGACCGCCCCAGCATCCCCGGCCGGGCCCGCGCTGAACCAGAACTCCGACTTCGTGACCGGCACCAGCCCATGGGTGGGCAACAACGACGCGGCGGTCGCGCAGAGCAGCGCCTGGGGTGCCACCGGCACCTATTCCATCGTGTTCACGGGTGACGGGTCCACGCTCAACCCGGAACTGTGGTCGGAGTCCATCCCCGTCACACCGGGAACGCCGTACAACATGACCGCCACCGCGTTCAGCCCGCAAGGGTGGGCGACAACCCGGATCGAGCTCTACTGGCAGACCAGCGCCCTCACCACCGCCGGCGACGCCGCCGGGTCCACCGTGGACGTCACGGCCGGTGTCACGGCAGGCACCGCGCTGAACTGCAGCTCGGTCAGCACGGCGGACGCGGCCTACTGCCAGGTGCGGATCACGATGCTCGGCACACCCGCATCGTCGGTGCAGATGTACATCACCGACGCCGTGTTCCAGATCTCGCCGGGGCCGAGCTGGATCAGTGACCTCCCGCACGGCGAAGACCTGAACGTACTCGGGGACGGGTACCCGCTGCTGGAAACCTCCGTGTCCCTGTCCACCGTGATCGTCACCAGCCAGGCGCAGATCAACGCCTACGCTGACGGGCTGCTCCCGGCGCTCACCGGCACCCAGCTGATCCCGATGCTGACTCTCGGCGCCGGCCAGATCCCGGCGGTGAAAGACATCACGCTCGGCTCCTACTGCCAGTTCACGGCGACCTCACCGCTGCACCCGGCGCAGCCTGACGGGTCGCCGGGGCTGCAGATCAACGGCCGCGTCATCGGCTGGACGCTCTACCCGCCGTCGTCGCAGCAGTCCGAGTATTCGGAGCTTCAGCTTGGCGAGATCACAGACGTTGACGGCACCACTTACACGCCGTTCACTGGCGCGACACCGGGAGGCTAGCCATGACGACATTCCCGCCGCCGGCCGCCACCCGGCTGGCCACAACGATCAGCGGGAGCACCGCGAAACTGGCACTGCACACCCAGCAGATCACCACGCTCCAGTCGCAGTCCTCGTCGCTGCAGACCGCTTCGAGCGCCAACTCGTCGTCACTGGCGGGCATCAGCCAGTCTGGCTCACTATCGGACCCTCCGGCGGCCACAGCCCCAGCGGCGGGGGGGACACCGTCGGACGGCGCGTCCGCGGCCGGGTCGGTGCCCAGCGAGCCAGGAACACCGGGCGGGACCACGTTCGCCTCGCTGCAGACGGCGTGGACGTACAGTGACGACCTTTGCCTGGACGTCCAGCAGCTTTACGGCTACGTCGCCTCGTTCGCCAGCGACTACAACGCGCTCCTGAGCTACGCGAACGCTCTCGGCACGTACGTCACCGAACTGGCCAGCGACTACAACGACCTGCTGGCCGACGTGGCCGCGATCCGCACGTGGGCGGACAGTGCGGTGACGACCATCAATGGCGTCGTCAGCGCGGCCTGACCCGCCCCCCTTTCACCCGAGCCCCCCGGAGACCACCGGGGGCTTCCCTCATGCCCCCCGAGGAGAGCGATGGATGACGACGACGGCCGGGACCTGCCGGTGATCACCTGCTCCGGTGGCATCACCCTGCCGCCGCTCGGCGCGAGCACGGACGGGGCTGAGTGACTTGGCTCTCAACCCGCTCTTCTACGACGCCACGATCATCGCGGGCGTCAACGCCGCGGTGGCGAACTGCAACACCGGCTTCCTCAACATCTACACCGGCGCCCAGCCAGCCCTTGACGGGGCGATCACCGGGACGCTGCTCGCCTCGCTGACGTTCGGCGCGACCGCATTCGGGACCGCAACCGCGAGCGCCGGGACAGTCACCGCTGCCGCCAACGCGATCGG
>OBLW0100002743.1_pt1 | contig 14128 bp, 11 predicted proteins | sample 1520161 | NCBI WGS metagenome assembly OBLW01 (sample SAMEA3539309, study PRJEB22396) | soil metagenome | biome: tundra; feature: field; material: soil | place: USA | collected 2010-05 | depth 0.15 m
TGCTCTTCCGATCTCTATGCCACGGCCAACGGCGCGCGCACTACGGCCAATACCGACATGTTCTTCATCCAGGCCGAGCCGTTCGAGAAGAACTACTCGCAGTCGCAGGAGGAAGGCGGAGGAGGCGGTGGCGGCGATGGGGACCAGCAAAGCGCGGACCAGGAGATCTCCAACCGTCAGAAGGAGATCATTACCGCTACCTGGAACCAGCTTAAGGCGCCGGCCGGGGCTAAGAAGGCCGGGTCGGAAAACGCCGGTTTCCTGTCGGAGGTTCAATCCAAGCTGCGCGACCAAGCCAAGTCGCTTTCCGAGCGCATGCAGGCGCGCCAACTCGAAGCTGCCGGCGATTCGTTCAAGACGTTCGTGGACGCCATGAACAACGCCGTCGCGGCCATGGGTCCGGCGGCCGACAAGTTGAAGGCCGCCAGTTGGCAGGATGCCCTGGCGCCGGAACAGAAAGCGTTGCAGTACCTGCTGCGCGCCGAATCCACCCGGCGCGACATTGAGGTGGCGTTCGGGCGGCAAGGAGGAGGCGGCGGCGGTGGCGGCGGCGGCAACAGCGCCACGCGCGACCTTCAAGGCCTTTTCGACCTGGAATTGGACACCGAGAAGAATCAGTACGAAAACACTCGTCAGGCGCAGACCTCCGACCAACGCCAGCAGAGCATCGACGAGGCCCTCCAGAAGCTGGAGGAACTGGCCAAGCGGCAGCAGGAACTGGCCGACCAGCAGCGCCAGGGTCAACAGCTTACTTCGGACCAGCGCTGGCAGCAGGAACTGCTGCGGCGCGAGGCGGAACAGCTTCGCCAGCAGATGCAGCAGTTGACTCGCAACGATAGTAGCGGCCAGCTAAGCCGTAACCAGCAGAGTCAGCAGGGACAGCAAGGGCAACAAGGGCAACAAGGTCAGCAGGGGCAACAAGGCCAGCAGGGGCAGCAAGGCCAGCAGGGACAACAAGGCCAACAAGGGCAACAGGGACAGCAAGGCCAACAAGGGCAACAAGGGCAACAGGGACAGCAAGGGCAGATGGGCCAGCGCGGTCAGCAAGGCCAACAGGGTCAGCAAGCGCAGCAGGGAATGCAGGGCCGCCAGGGGCAGACGGGATCCATTGGCCAGCAACAACTGGAACAGACCCTCGGCCGCTTGGAGCAAGCCATTCAGAGCATGCGCCCGCCGCAGCCCGGCTCGCCCTCGAACGAAGCGGAAGCTCGCCGAGCGGCCGCCGGTCTCAAGGACGCGGCGCAGAGCCTGTCGAACCTGCGGACCGCCCAATCCGGCAACCAGGTGGAGAACCTGGTCAATCAAGCCGACGCTCTGGTGCAGACCCAGCAGAAGTTCGAGCAGGATTTGCGGCGCGCGATCGCTTCCCAGGAAAAGGGAGAATACCTCGCTCCGGCCGTGGCCGGGCCGCTCGCCGACCGGAAGGAAAGCGAAGCGCAGGATCTCAAGCGGCTCGAACAGGCCATGCAGAACGCCGTACGCGACATGCGGGGCACCCAGCCTCAGGCGTCCACCAAAATGCGCGAGGCGCTCGCCCAGGAACAGCAAGAGGAGTTGTCGCGCGACATGGAGCGCAACGCGCAGTACATTCGAAGCAGCAACGCCGCGTATGCCGCCCTTTCCGAGCTCAACATGACGCAGGGACTCGTCGATCTGCGGGACCGCTTGCGCGGCGTCCAGCAGGCGTTGGGGCCGGATAGCCAGGGGCGGCCCGGCCAGGACAACAAGTTGGCGGAGCAGGCGCTGGCGCAGCTCGAACAATTGCGGCAACAGATGCAGCAGCGGCAGGCGGCATCCCAAGGGCAACAGGGGCAGCGAGGGCAGCAAGGCCAACCGGGCCAACAGGGCCAGCGCGGGCAGCAGCAAGGCCAGCAGGGTCAGCAAGGTCAGCAAGGACAACAGGGACAGCAGGGCCAACAAGGGCAGGGCGGCCAGCAAGGTCAAGGCCAGCAGGGCGGTCAGCAGGGTGGACAACAGGCCGGCGGACAGCCTGGCCAAGGCGGGCAGAACGGTGGCCAGCGGCAGTATGGCGGCCAGTACGGTGGTCCGAACGGCGGGTCCTGGGGTGGATGGGGGCCGGTCGGCCCGAATTGGGTGGGCACGTACGAGGGTACGTTACAGACGCTGCGCAGCCTCCAGCAGCAATACCGCGACGACCCCAACGCCGCGCGCGACGTGGGGACCCTGATCCGGGACTTGATGCGCCTGGACCCCAACACCTACGCCAACGATCCGCTCCTGGCCGAGCGCATCAACGCCGCTGTGATCCCCAGCCTCGAGCAGGTGGAGATGGAACTCCGCCGCAAGGTGGACGCGTCCGACAGTAGCGTTCGCAGCCAGGGCGGTGAAGCTGTGCCGCAAGGCTACTCCGACGCCGTGGCGCAATACTTCCGCAAGCTAAGCGAATCGAACAAGGCAAAGTAGCGCAGGCTCCCTCAGCCTGCCGGGCCCAGATGTGCCTTTTGCCCCGATGGCTGGGCTATGCACCGCTATTTTCGAACCCGCCGTGCCGCAAGTCGCTGAAACCATTGGTCTCTTCGTCTGGAATGCCACCTGCTACTCTAATGGTTTCCCATGCTGACTTACCAAGGCTCGCCACAACTGCCCTCGGACGATAAACGCTGGAAAATCGTCGAAGCTACGGCGCGCCGTCACGGGCGCGAGCCGCACGCCCTCATTGAGACGCTGCACACCGTGCAGGAATCCTTCGGATATCTGGACAACTCCGCGCTGAGGTTCGTCGCCATGACCCTGCGCGTTCCTCTCAGCCGCGTCTATGGCGCCGCGACCTTCTACCATTACTTCACGCTCAAACCCAAAGGAAAGCACACGTGCGTAGTGTGCACCGGTACCGCGTGCTACATCAAAGGCGCTCCCGCGCTGCTCACCGCCATCGAGAAGACCTACGGCGTCAAGCCCGGCGAAACCACTCCCGATAATGAGCTTTCCGTGCTAACGGCCCGTTGTCTGGGGTCCTGCGGCCTCGCGCCGGCGGTGGTGATGGATGGCGCGGTGCTGGGCAAGATCGGCCCCGAACAGATGCTGGAACGCATCGGGAAAGGCATCCGCCATGACCATTGAGGAGCTTCTGAAGATCGCTGAAACCGAGCGCGAAGCCGAGAAGAGATTTCAGCATCGCGTGTGCGTTTGCACCGCCGCCGGCTGTCTCTCCTCGGGCGGCGACCACGTCCTCGACGCCATCAAGAAGGAAGTCGCCGAATCCGGCATGAAGAACGAAGTGCTGGTGAAGGGCGTGGGCTGTATGGGGCTGTGCAGCGCCGGCCCGTTGGTTTCGGTGGAGACCGGCGGTGGCGCCATGTTCGCCAACGTCACGCCGGAAGAGGCCCCCGACGTCGTGGCCAGCCTCGACACCGGCGCCGGCGGGCCGCAGGAATGCCCCACCAACGTACCTTTCTTCGAGCGCCAGAAGAAGATCGTTCTGGAGAACTGTGGCAAGATCGATCCTGAGCGCATTGAAGACTATATCGCCCACGACGGTTACCTCGCGCTGGTGCACGCTATTGCCGAGAGGAGCCCTCAGGAAGTGATCCAGGAGGTCATCCGTAGCGGCCTGCGCGGGCGCGGCGGGGCGGGCTATCCCACGGGCCTCAAGTGGAGCACCGTGGCTAAGACCGGCGAACAGGAAAAATACGTCATCTGCAACGCCGACGAGGGCGACCCCGGCGCCTTCATGGATCGCGCCGTGCTCGAAAGCGATCCGCATCGCGTCCTCGAGGGCATGGCCATCGCGGCCTACGCCGTCGGCGCCCAGAAGGGATTCCTTTACGTTCGCGCCGAATACCCGCTGGCGGTGAAGAACCTGAAGACCGCCATCCGGCAGGCTGAGCGCATGGGTTTGCTGGGGAACAGCATTTGCGGTTCGCGTTTCAGCTTCCACGTGGACATCCGGCTCGGCGCCGGGGCGTTCGTCTGCGGCGAGGAAACCGCCCTGATCGCTTCCATCGAGGGCAAGCGCGGAACGCCGCGTCCGCGGCCGCCGTATCCCGCCGAATCCGGCCTGTGGGACAGCCCCACTCTGATTAATAACGTGGAAACGTTCGCCAACATAGCGCCCATCCTCCGCAACGGCGCGGCCTGGTTCGCGGGAATCGGCACGGAAAAGAGCAAGGGCACCAAAGTGTTCGCCTTGGCCGGCCGCGTGAACAACACGGGGCTGATCGAAGTGCCCATGGGCATCACGCTACGCGAAGTGGTCAACGAAATCGGCGGGGGCATTCCCGACGGCAAGAAGTGCAAGGCCGTGCAAACCGGCGGCCCCTCGGGCGGCTGTATACCCGAGAAGCACATGGATCTGCCGGTGGACTACGAATCCCTCAAGAGTATCGGCTCCATGATGGGCTCGGGCGGCATGATCGTCATGGACGAAACGTCCTGCATGGTGGACGTGGCCAAGTACTTCATGGAATTCTGCATGAGCGAGTCCTGCGGCAAGTGCATTCCTTGCCGCGCCGGGACCCAGCAGATGCACGGCATTCTGGCCAAGATCACGGCGGGCGAGGGTTCGCCTGCGGATTTGGCGCTGCTCGAAGAACTCTGCGACCTGGTACGGAACACCAGTTTGTGCGGCCTGGGCCAGGGCGCGCCTACCCCGTTGATCACCACCATGCAATACTTCCGCGACGAGTACGACTCCCACGTTGCCGGCAACGGTTGTCCGGCGGGAGTTTGCGTTTGCGGCAGCCACGGCAGTGAGGAGGTGGCTAAATGACCAAGTCCACGGTTCGCGTCAAGACCTTAACCATCGACGGCCGCGAGGTCGGCGCGCGCGAAGACCAGACCATCCTGGAGGTGGCGCGCGAGAACGACATCTTCATCCCCACCCTGTGCGACCTGCCGGGACTTTCCACCGTGGGCGCGTGCCGCCTGTGCCTGATTGAGTTGAAGGGCGCGCCGCGCTTGCTGCCCGCCTGCGTCACGCAGGTGGCCGAGGGCATGGAGGTGTCGGCCAACTCCGAGCGGCTGGATCGCTACCGCCGCGGCATTCTGGAATTGCTGTTCGCCGAGCGGAACCACGTTTGCTCCGTGTGCGTGGTGAACGGGCACTGCGACTTGCAATCGCTGGCGCTCAAGCTGGGAATGACGCACGTGCACTTTCCCTACCAATACCCCAGCCTGCCCGTGGACGCATCGCACGAGCGCTTCGTGGTGGATCACAACCGCTGTATCCTCTGCACCCGTTGCGTGCGCGTGTGCGGCGAGATTGAGGGCGCGCATACCTGGGACGTGATGGCGCGCGGCGTGGAGTGCCGCGTGATCACGGACCTTGCGCAGCCCTGGGGCAAGTCGGAAAGCTGCACCGGATGTGGCAAGTGCGTCCAGGTGTGCCCCACCGGCGCGCTCTCCGAGAAGGGAAAATCGGTGTCCGAAATGTCCAAACGCAGGCAGTTCCTGCCCTACCTTACGCTCATGCGGGAGGACCGCAAATGAGCGCGCCCACCGCGGAGAAGATCCGCCTCGCCACCGTCTGGCTCGACGGCTGCTCGGGCTGCCACATGTCGCTGCTCGACACGGACGAGCGCCTGATCGAGCTGGCCAAACGGGTGACCGTGGTTTGGGGTCCTCTGGTAGACATGAAGGAGTTTCCCGCGGAGGTGGATGTGACGCTGGTGGAAGGCGCCATCTCCAGCGAGGAAGACCTGCATCGCATCCGGATGGTGCGCGCGCGTACCAAGGTGCTGGTCTCGCTGGGCGATTGTGCGGTCACCGGCAACGTGCCCGCCATGCGCAACCGGTTCGGCCCCGGCGCCGTGCTGCGGCGCGCCTATCTGGAAAATGTCACGCTCGATCCGCAGATTCCCCGCGAGATTGTCCCGGCGCTCCTGCCCGCAGTGCGTCCGGTGCATGAAGCGGTTCCGGTGGACCTGTTCATCCCCGGATGTCCACCCTCGGCGGATCTGATTTTTTCGGCCCTGAGCGATTTGCTGGAAGGGAAAGTCTCCAACCCCGCCGCGAAATTCGGATAAAGACAATGCCAAGGCAAAAAATCGTAATCGACCCGGTCACCCGCATCGAGGGCCATTCCAAGATCTCGCTGCACCTGGACGAAGAGGGCCGCGTGGAAGAGGCCTATTTCCACGTGACGCAGTTCCGCGGGTTCGAAAAGTTCTGCGAGGGCCGGCCGTTCTATGAGATGCCCTCGCTCATGGCGCGCATCTGCGGCATTTGCCCCGTCAGCCACCTGATCGCCTCGGCCAAGGCCTGCGACGCCATTCTCGCCGTGCGCATTCCGGAAATCGCCGTGCGCCTGCGGACCATTTTGAACCTGGCGCAGATCGTGCAGTCGCACGCCCTCAGCTTCTTCTATCTGTCGTCGCCGGATCTGCTGCTGGGCATGGATAGCGACCCCGCCCGGCGCAACATCTTCGGCGTAATCGAATCCCATCCCGAGATCGGCAGGGACGGCGTCCGGTTGCGGCAGTTCGGCCAGCAAACCATCGAATGGCTCGCCGGCAAGCGCATCCATCCGTCATGGGTGGTCCCCGGCGGCGTCAACGAACCGCTCACCGCCGCCAACCGCGATCGGATTCTGGCGGCCATGCCGGAGGCGCTTTCCATCGCGCGGCGCACGCTCGACTGGTTCAAGACCGGGATGGAGAGCTTCCGCGAAGAGATTCGCACGTTCGCCAATTCTCCGACTTTGTTTATGGGCCTGGTGAACGATAAAGGCGGCCTGGAGTTTTACGACGGCAAGCTGCGCTTCCTGGACGCCGGCGGTCACGTTGTGCAGGATGGCGTCGCCGGCGAGGATTACGCCAACTATATTGGCGAGTTGGCGCATCCCTGGACGTATCTCAAGACCAGCTTCTACAAGCCGCTCGGCTACCCCGAAGGCATCTACCGCGTGGGCCCGCTTGCCCGTCTGAACATCATCGACGGCTGCGACACGCCTCTCGCCAGCCAGGAGTGGGCCGAGTTCCGTGAACTGGACCGCGGGGCGGTGCTCAGTTCCTTCCACTACCACTACGCCCGACTGGTCGAAATCCTCTACGCGCTGGAGAAAATCGAGCAACTGCTGCACGACCCGGACATTCTCGACCCCAACGTGCGGGCCCTCGCGAGCGCCAACCAGTCCGAGGGCGTGGGCGTGGCCGAAGCTCCTCGCGGCACGCTCATGCACCACTACAAAGTGGATCGCGACGGCCTGATCACGTGGGCCAATTTGATTATCGCCACCGGCCACAACAACGGCGCCATGAACCGCGGCGTGCTGCAGGTTGCGCGCCATTTCGTGCAGGGCAACAAGCTCACCGAAGGCATGCTGAACCGCGTCGAGGCCGTGATCCGCGCCTTCGATCCTTGCCTGAGCTGTTCCACGCACGCCGACGGCCGGTTGGCCCTGGAAGTGAAGTTACACGACCATGACGGCCGGTTGCTCGATACGCTCAGGAACTGAGTATTACAGCAGCATGCTGCACAGTGGGGCAGACCCCCAGGTCTGCGGCCGACGCCCCCGTCGGCCATCGGCCGGAGGCCGACGGAGCGAATACCATGCCCCGCATCCTCATCGTCGGTTACGGCAACCCGCTGCGCGGCGACGACGCTTTCGGCCAGCGCGTAGCCGGGCGCCTGCTGCAACTTCCCCCTGACCCAGCCGTCGAAATCCTCAGCCTGCACCAACTCACGCCTGAGCTGATGGACCCGCTGAGCCGCGCCGATTTCGCCATTTTCATCGACGCCGGCGCCTCTGGCGAGCCCGGCGCTGTCGTCGAGCGGCGGATCGATCCCCAGTCCGCCAACCGCGTCGCCTTCACCCATCAGGCCACGCCCGAAGCCCTCCTGTCCGGCGCCCAAGCGCTTTACGGCAGTGCCGCCGAGGCCATCATGATATCCGTAGCCGGCGCGGATTTCTCCCTCGGATCTGAACTCTCGCCGCCGGTGGCTGGCCGCCTCGACGAAGTGGTAGCAACGGTACTCCGCCGCATCTGCCAGTGGGGCGCCTACTGATCCGGCGACACCCCCGGGCCGCTATCCCAGGTACCGTTGCAGGTCGTCCGTGCGGAAGCAGTGGGCGTAGGCGGTGTCTTGCGTGATGCGGCCGGAGCGCACCAGGTCGGCGAGCGATTGCTCCATCGTCATCATGCCCTCGGCGCGCCCCACGGAGATTTGGGAGCGAAGCTGGTGGTCGTCGCCTTTGCGCACCAGCGCGCGCACCGCGTCGGTCGCAATCATGATCTCGAGCGCGGGATAGCGCGTCCCGTCCACGCCCGGCGCAAGCTGCTGCGCGATCACCGCCAGCAGCGCCAGCGACAATTGCTGCCGGATCTGCGGTTGGTTCGCGGCGGGGAAGGAATCGAGAATGCGCGATACCGCCTGGATGGAGTCGTTGGTGTGCAGCGTCGAAAGCACCAGGTGGCCCGTCTCGGCGGCCGTGAGCGCGGTGGCGATGGTTTCCGCGTCGCGCATCTCGCCTACCAGGATCACGTCCGGCGTCTGGCGCACGATGCTGCGCAGCGTGCCCGCGAAGTCCGGCGTGTCGCGGCCCACTTCGATCTGCTCGATCACCGCGCTCCGATTGGCGTGCTGGTATTCGATTGGGTCCTCGATGGTCACCACGTGCGCCGCGCGGCGCGTGTTCACAATATCGATGAACGCCGCAAGCGTGGACGATTTGCCGCATCCTGTCGGACCGGTCACCAGCACCAGGCCTTGCCGCCGCTCGGCCAGCTTCGCCAGCGTGGCCGGCAGCCGCAGCGTTTCGAGCGTGGGAATGCGCGATGGCAGCAGCCGGATGCTGGCGGCCAGCGTTCCCCGCTGGTGGTGAATGTTCATACGGAAACGCCCCAGGCCTTCGCGCGCAAAGCTCAGATCCACCGACTTCTTCTTTTGCAGTTCCTCCAATTGCCACGGTTCCAGCAGGGGAACCGCGAGGCTGCGGACGTCCTCCGGGTCGAGCACGTCGCCCATGCCCGGCGCAAGCGCGCCGCCGATGCGCAGGATGGCCGGAGCGCCCGCCACCAGCACGATATCGGAAGCGCCGCGTCTCGCCGCCAGCTCCAGCAGCCGGTCGAGCGACGCCGTGGACTGCGCCATCCTTTGCGCGCCGGCCTTCTGGCTCGGCGCAGCCCGGTTCAACTCCGCCACAATCTGGGATAGTTCTTTGTCGTATTCGCTCATTGGCGCTACCTGGTACCAAGTATATCGGGCAGCAGTGCCATAATCGATTAGAAGCGGTGCACTTCCGTGGTCCAAGCTGTCTCGTCAACTGAAAGCCGTATCGCCAGGCGCGCGCTTCTCCAGGCCGCGGCGGCTCTATGCGGCGTCCGATTTGCCAAGGGTCAGGACCAACCGGTCTTTTCCACCGACGTGAAGGTCGTGAACGTTCTGGCGACCGTGCGCAACAAGACCGGAGCGCTCATCGGCAATCTCACCCAGCAGGATTTCCTGCTGTCCGAAGACCGCCGTCCGCAAACCATCCGTTATTTCGCCCGCGAGACGGACTTGCCGCTGACCGTCGGCCTGATGGTGGACACCAGCGGCAGCCAGCAGCGCGTGCTCAACGCGGAGCGCGGCGCCACTATGCGCTTTCTGGACCAGGTGGTCCGCGAAAACAAAGACCTGGTCTTTATCATGCAGTTCGACAGCGCTGTGCGGATTCGCCAGGAGCTCACATCCTCGGTCGGCAAATTGGAAGATGTGCTGGCCTATGTGGACACGGAGACGGAGAGTCAGTTGCGCATACAGCATGGCGGCGGCACGCTGCTTTACGACGCCGTGGTCCGCGCTTCCAATGAGGTGATGAAAAAGCGCAGCGGCCGAAAAGCTTTGATCGTGCTCTCGGACGGCGTGGATAATGGCAGCTACACCGCTTTGCAGGATGCCGTGGACGCCGCGCAGCGCGCCGATACGCTGGTCTATTCCATTCTCTATTCCGACCCCGGCGCCTATGGAATCTTCGGCGGAGGCGGCGGCGACCGCGTCTTGCGGCGCATGTCGGACGAAACCGGAGGCGGCTTTTTCGAGGTTTCGAGGAAGCAGACCGTGGACCGGATCTTCGACATCATTCAAGAGGAGCTGCGCAACCAGTACAACCTGGGCTACGTGTCGGATAAGCCCGTCGACATCTCCGGGTTTCGCGCCATCCAGTTGACCGCCGTGCAAAAGGGCTTGGCCGTGCAGGCCCGGCGCCAATACTGGGCGCAGCGTTAGGATGCGTTAGTGTTCCACGATCTCAAAGATTCTCCCGTCGATCTCCTCGATGGCCACCACGAAGCGCTTGCGCTCCGCAAGCTTCGCCTCCGGGACCTCGAAAGTCGCGGCGATCATACGGTCCCAAGTGGCGTGCCCCGGAATTTTGTCTTGCAGAATCAGCGAGCTGTTGAACTTTTGTCCCAGGATGGGGAGTTGGTCGAACAAACGCTTGGCATCCGGGTCGGCGATGGTTTTGCCCGCCAGCCGGGCGCCGTTCTTGTCCTCGGCGTAAATCAGGACATTTCGCACCACGGCGGGATAGTCCGATGCGTTGGAAACGCGGAAATCGATCGCCACCAACGAGTAGTCGTCCGAGAGCGGCGCCGTGCGGACTTTCAGGAAGTGGCCGGGCAAGTCCAAGTGCGCTCCGCGCTGTATGAACAGGACAACCGCCACGGCTGCAAGAATGCCTATGATTCCTACTCCGCCCCATTTCAATACGTTCTCGTTCACGATGAAGACCTCCCACAGTGGCGCCTGGCCACAGAACAGATTGTAATGGATAGCATGGTGTGGAAGAACGTCCTTGGCCGGAGAATCGGATTGCAAGAAGGCGACATCACGCGCCTGGCCGCCGACGCCATCGTGAATGCGGCCAATTCGCGCCTGGCGGGCGGAGGCGGGGTGGATGGCGCCATTCACCGCGCCGGCGGCCCCGAAGTCATGCGCGAACTGGACGTAATCCGCCGCCGGATTGGTCACTGCCCCACCGGCGGCGCTGTGGCCACTGGCGCCGGAAAGCTTTCCGCGAAGTTCGTGTTCCATGCGGTCGGCCCGGTTTACCACGATGGAACACACGGCGAGCCGGAGCTGCTAGCCTCGTGTTACCGCAAGTGCCTGGAGCTCGCCGAGGAGCGCGGCGTGCGCACCATTGGCTTTCCAGCCATCAGCACGGGCGTGTACGGCTACCCGCTTGAGGAAGCCGCGGACATCGCGATCCGCGAAGTGGTGTTGCACCTGGATCGGCCCGAGAGCGTTGTCGAAGAGGCGATTTTCGTGCTGTACGGAAAACCGGCCTACGAGGTCTATGCCGCGGCGCTCCGTCGCCGGACCTGACATCGGAACGGCGCGTAGTGCCTGAAAGGTCAGGCACTACCGAACGGCTGTTCACTTGCATCGTGGTAGGCGCTACACTATGTTACCGGCTTACGAGTCCGCCTTGTGTCGGTTTTTGTAGAAGATAGCGGCAGCTTGGTTTCCGCACATCCGCCAGAATGGGTGTAATCACACAGCTCACGTGCGCTGATTTGCCCCAATCGAGGGTCTCTGATGAGTTCCATTGCGCTCCCCCCGCTTAGCCGGGCCATCCATTTCTACGAGGCGCCTATCGGCAAGAAAGCCGTGATGGCAGCCACGGGAATCGTGTTGTTCGGCTACGTTGTCGGACACCTGCTCGGGAACCTGCAGATCTACTCCAGCAATCCCGAGCAGATCAATAACTATGCGGCATTCCTCCACAACCCGTCGAACGCCGTGGCGTTGTGGGGAATCCGCGCGTTCCTGCTTCTGTCGGTGTCGCTGCACATTATTGCGGCGACGCAACTGTGGCTCCAGAATCGCGCGGCGCGCCCCATCGGATATTACAAGAAGGACGATGTGCCTGCGTCCTACGCCGCCCGCACCATGATCTGGAGCGGCCCCATCATCGGCGCATTCGTCGTCTTCCACATACTGCATCTGACCGCGGGCTCCGTGGTGGCGCTTAAGGACATCAACGATAACCCGGCAACGCCGGACGTGCGCGCTAATGTCATCGCCGGTTTCCAGCACCCGGCCATCGCGGCGTTTTATATTGTGGCGATGCTCCTGTTGTGCCTGCATCTGTACCATGGCGTCTGGAGCATGTTCCAATCTGCCGGCGTGAGCCACCCGCGATATACGCCCTGGCTGAAGCGGTTCGCAGCCATCTGCGCCCTGCTGATCGCCATCGGCAATATTTCCATCCCCGTCGCCGCCCTGGCCGGCTGGCTGAAATAGAGGAAACGCCAAGCATGGAACTCGATTCGAAATGCCCCACTGGCCCGATCGAAACGCGATGGGACCGCCATTGCTTCCACCTCAAGCTGGTCAATCCGGCCAATAAGCGCAAGCACACGATCATCGTGGTGGGAACCGGACTGGCGGGCGGTTCCGCGGCCGCCAGCCTGGCGGAGTTGGGCTACAACGTCAAGTGCTTCTGCTTCCAGGATTCGCCGCGGCGCGCGCACTCCATCGCGGCGCAAGGCGGCATCAACGCGGCCAAAAACTATCATAACGACGGCGACAGCGTGTACCGTCTCTTCTACGACACCGTGAAGGGCGGCGATTTCCGCTCGCGCGAATCCAACGTCTACCGCCTGGCGCAGATCAGCCTCAACATTATCGATCAGTGCGTCGCCCAGGGCGTGCCCTTCGCGCGCGAGTACTCGGGTTACCTGGATAACCGCTCGTTCGGCGGCGCGCAGGTTTCGCGCACCTTCTACGCGCGCGGCCAAACCGGACAGCAACTGCTTCTCGGCGCCTATCAGGCCTTGGAACGGCAGATCGCCGCGGGGCAGGTGGCCATGTACCCGCGCACCGAGATGCTCGACCTGATCGTGATCGATGGCAAGGCGCGCGGCATCGTCACGCGGGATCTGCTCACCGGCAAAATCGAATCCCACCTGGCGGACGCGGTGGTGCTGGGAACCGGCGGCTACGGAAATGCCTATTACCTTTCCACCAACGCCAAGGGTTCCAACGCCACGGCCATCTGGCGCGCGCACAAGCGCGGCGCGCTGTTCGCCAATCCCTGCTTCACGCAGATCCATCCGACCTGCATCCCCGTATCGGGCGAGTACCAATCGAAACTCACCCTGATGAGCGAGTCGCTGCGCAACGACGGCCGCGTTTGGGTGCCCGCCAAGACGGGCGACAAGCGTCCGCCCGGCCAGATTCCCGAGGCCGAGCGCGATTATTTCCTGGAGCGCAAGTACCCCACCTTCGGGAACCTGGTGCCGCGCGATGTGGCATCGCGCAACGCCAAGCAGATGTGCGACGAAGGGCGCGGCGTGGGCGAGACTGGCCTGGCCGTGTTCCTGGATCTCCGCGACTCCATCGAGCGCCTGGGCCGGCAAGTGATCAAGGAGCGCTACGGCAACCTGTGCGACATGTACGAGTTGATCACCGGTGAAGACCCGTACCAAGTCCCCATGCGCATCTTCCCCGCCATCCACTACACCATGGGCGGCCTGTGGGTGGATTACAACCTGATGTCCACCATTCCCGGCCTGTACGTGATTGGCGAAGCCAACTTCTCCGACCACGGCGCCAACCGCCTGGGCGCCAGCGCTCTCATGCAGGGGCTGGCGGACGGCTATTTCGTCTTGCCCAACACCATCAACGATTACATCGCGTCGGAGAAGCTGGAGAAAGTGGATGCTTCCCACGCCGCCGTGCGCGGCGCCGAATTGAGCGTCGCCGCCGTCACCAAGGGGCTGTTGGACATCAAGGGCACTCGCTCCGTGGACTCCTATCACCGCGAGCTCGGCAAACTCATGTGGGAATACTGCGGCATGTCGCGTACCGCCTCAGGCTTGAAACATGCGCTCGCGAAGATTCCCGAATTGCGCGAGCGCTTCTGGAGCGACGTGAAGGTGCTGGGCGCGGGCGACGATCTGAACCAGTCGCTCGAGCGAGCCGGCCGCGTGGCCGATTTCCTGGAACTCGCGGAGCTGATCTGCATCGACGCGCTGGAGCGCAACGAATCCTGCGGCGGCCATTTCCGCGAGGAATACCAGACGCCCGAAGGCGAGGCCGCGCGCGACGACCAGCGCTACGCCTACGTGGCCGCCTGGGAGTTCCGCGGCGTAGGCAACGCGCCCGCGCTGCACACCGAGCCTCTTACTTTCGAATACAGATCGGAAGAGCGTCGTGTAGGGAAAGAGTGTAGATCTCGGTG
>OBLW0100002744.1_pt1 | contig 14123 bp, 7 predicted proteins | sample 1520161 | NCBI WGS metagenome assembly OBLW01 (sample SAMEA3539309, study PRJEB22396) | soil metagenome | biome: tundra; feature: field; material: soil | place: USA | collected 2010-05 | depth 0.15 m
TCGGCGATCGCCGTAAAACAGAAATAGGCCAGATCGCAAATTAAGGTTGACATGCCCACTTCGATTGAGATAAACCGTGATGCCAACGCGGAACTTTCAAAACGAAGCGATAGGTTTCACCAGATGAAAGTGGGGTGCCGGTACTGAATCGCGTCCTTTCCCCAGGAGATCAGCTATGAGCAACCGTCGGTGTGCTGTTTTCGCAGTTCTTGCGTTTTTGCTTCTTGCGCTGGCGCTTGCGTCGGCAAGTATCACCGGCAGCATCTCCGGCGTTGTTACGGACAAATCTGGCGCTGTTATTTCCGGAGCGTCGGTAGTTGCGACCGACACCTTGACCGGTGTCCAGACAAATCAAAAGACCGATGCCAAGGGTTTTTACAATCTTCCCACGCTGGCTGTCGGTAAATATGACCTGGAAATCAAGCAGATCGGTTTCAAGACCTACCGGCAGACTGGGCTGGTGATCGATGCCAACTCGGCGCTTCGGGCGGATGCAAGTCTCGAGGTCGGTTCGATCAACGAGGAGATTGAGGTGAGTACGAACGCAGTTCAAGTGGAGACCCAGAGTACACAGATGGGAGAAGTCATCGAGGGCACCAAGATGACCTCTATGCCCCTGAATGGCCGCAACTTTATTGATCTGCTGGCTCTGCAGCCGGGCGTTTCGCCTTATCAATGCACAAAAAGCAACTGCAATGACACAACGTCGGGAGTGGGCGTAGATCCAACATCGGTATCCGGCGATCAAACGAACGGAACTCAGTCGGTAAACGGTGGCCGGCTCGGGTCGAACGGTTTCATGGTGAATGGAGCAGACGCGCAAGAAGGCGTCCACAACGGAGCCGCCATTCTTCCGAATCTTGACTCCATCTCCGAATTCCGCATCATCACCAATAATTTCAACGCCGAATATGGAAACTTCAGCGGCGGCCAAATCAATGTCGTCACCAAATCTGGAACCAATCAATTTCACGGAGCCCTGTTCGACTTTCTCCGCAATACCGATTTCGATGCCGCCAACTACTTCGATCAAGGAGCACGCGGAGATTTCAAGCAGAACCAGTTTGGTGGAACCATTGGCGGGCCGATAAAGAAAGACAAGGTTTTCTTTTTTGGCGACTATCAGGGAAACAAACAAATCGTAGGCCAGACACAGAGCTATAACGTTCCTTCCCTGGCGGATCGCGGTGGAAATCTAAGCGACCTATTTTCCCAGGCTGCGGCTGCGGCAGGTGGTCCCGTTGGAGCGGTGGATGGACCCTCTTGGGCCACGACCCTCACGAACGAACTCGGGTACACGGTGACGACGGGGGAGCCGTACTATACGCCCGGCTGCGCGTCTACCGGCCCAAACCCATGCGTCTTCCCCAACGGCCAAATTCCGATGACTGCCTGGTCTCCGGTCGCACAGAAGATGCTGCCATACATCCCGCAGCCCGTTAAGGGATTCGTCCTTAATGGGGGCCCAGCCTTCGAAACCGCGGCCTATAACCAGCACTTAACGGATAACAAGTTCGGACTTCGTCTGGATACGAACACGCACTACGGTACTTTATTTGGATATTACTTTTTCGATCAATTCTCCGTGACCACTCCCTACGCCCAGAACATCAGTGTCCCCGGCTTTGATAGTAGCGTTCAGGGTCGTGCAGAGATGATAAATCTCGGCTTGACGACAACCATCAATAATTCTACCGTCAATGATGTTCGTCTGGTGTATCTACGGAACCGTTACTTCGGAGGAATTCCAATTGGCGGCACAGGCGTTCCGCTCACCTCTTTAGGCTTTCCGGCTCCAACAGGTACAGGCGCCAGCTTCAACGGAGGCATGGCTCCCATCACACCAGCACTGGAAGGAGTTCCTTCTTTCACCTTCAATAACTACGAATTTGGACTTCCACAGGATGCTCTGAAGCAATACAACAACACATATCAGGTTATTGATAATTTCACCAAACTTGTGGGCACACACACCCTCCAGTTCGGCATAGATTTTCATTACGATCAGATCAACGAGCGCAACTACGACGATGCCAACGGGGCGTTTGTCTTTACTGGGCAAGAGACAGGCTTGGACTTCGCCGATTACCTGATTGGTGCTCCGCAGAGTTTTACGCAGGCTAGCCAGCAGCTTCTTGACTCACGTGACCGATACTTTGGAGTTTATGCGCAAGATAGCTGGCGCGCACGGCCAACGCTAACCATCAATTATGGTCTTCGCTACGAGATCATGACGCCCTGGTGGGACACCCAAAACAAACTCGAGACCGTTATTCCCGGCGAACAGTCCCAGGTCTTTCCGACGGCGCCGCAAGGATTGGTGGTTCCGCAAGATCCGGGCGTGCCGCGAACCTTGGCCCCCATTCAGTACCACAACTTCGCTCCCAGAATTGGATTCGCGTATGCACCGGATACCACAGAAGGCTTGCTCGGTAAGCTGTTTGGCGGGCCAGGCAAAACCAGCATTCGCGTCGGTTACGGCATCTTTTACAGCGCCATTGAGGACGCCACTGGGTTTGTTGAGGTTGGGGACGCACCCTATGGCTTGTATTATTCCGCCGAGTCAACGCTGCTGTCGACCCCGTTTATTGCTCGTGCTAACGGAAGCCCCGCAGGACAGAAATTTCCCTTCACATTTCCTCCGTCGAACTCATCGCCCAAGAATCCGGATACCTCCTTTGATTGGACCCAGGCTACGCCACTTTCCGGGTCTGACTACTTATATCCTCACGACAAAATACCGCAGGTGCAGCAGTTTGAGTTCTCTCTACAGCGGCAGCTGGGAGGGTCCACGGTACTTAGCGCCAGCTACGTGGGATCGGTTGGCCGGCACCTCTTAACGTTCGAAGAATCGAATCCGAGTAATCAAGCGCTCTGCTTGTTCTTGAACAATCCGGCTAATCTTACTGCCGGTAGTCCCACGTGCGGCCCAGGTAACGAGGACCCTGGTCCAGGTTCGCCCATACAGCTTGCTACCGGGGTGTCCGCTCCCGGATATCCCGGGGTGACTTCCTTCGCCACCAGTCGCTTGCTCACGGGACTGAGTAAGCCGACCACGGACAACTTCATCAGTAATCCGTACATGATCACAGCTGTCAGCTCAAGCTTTAACTCCCTGCAGGTAAGCCTGAAACACACCGAGAAATTCGCCAACTTCCTGGTTGCCTACACCTATGAAAAGTCGATAGACAACGGCTCGTCGTCATTTGATGCAACCAACCCTCTTAACCCCAGGCAAGACCGTGCCCTTTCTGTTTTCGACGTCCCGCAAGACTTGACGGCGAGCTACACCGTCCAGCTGCCGTTTGAGAAGCTGACTGGCGGTGCCGCGAAAAGACTCACCGAAGGATGGGCTCTATCTGGTATCTCGACATTCGCCAAAGGAGAGCCCATACAGCTGATGGAAACCGACGACAACTCGCTCAGTGGAACATTCGCTGACACCATCGATAAGCCCAGTTACAACCCCGGTAACGGCCCTCTGTTTGTAAACCGCAATCCGCGCAATTCAGCGGGGCAACCATATTTCAACCCAAATTACTTCGTAACAGAACCGGTTGGGCAGGTCGGAAACGCCATGCGCCGGTTCTTTAGTGGGCCCGGCATCTACAACTTTGACATGGCCCTGCTGAAAGATACGCGGATAACAGAAAGTATGCAGGTGCAGTTCCGCGCAGAGGCGTTTAATATCTTCAATCATGCCCAGTTCATGAACCCATCGGGAAACATCGACAATACGGGGGTTTTCGGGTTTGTGACTTCCGCTCGAGATCCACGCATCATGCAACTCGCTCTAAAGTTTTTGTTCTAAAGCGTGTTTCGTCAATGCTACCAAGCCCCAGATCACGTTCCGTGCTGGCGCCGGTGCTGGCGGTTTTGTGGGCCGCCAATGGCCTCGCCGCGTGGTCGCAAGGCCCGCAGAAAAACCTTCCGCAGAAAAACGTCGAGTCAGTCTCGAGGCGCGGAAAGCAAACTTTCGCGTCAACCTGCGCCGGCTGCCACGGCCTGGACGGAAGAGGCGGCGAACGCGCGCCCAACATCGCGGAAAATCCGAAGGTGCAGCGGTTTTCCGATGGGCAGATCTTCCGCATTATTGAGAATGGCGTGCCAGGAACTGGAATGCCTGCCTTCCACTCCCTCGCACGTCCTGACGTCCAGGCAGTAATCGCGTACTTGCGTTCTCTTCAGGGGACAAAGAGAACGCGTAATCTGCCCGGTGATCCGGACCGGGGAGAGACGGTTTTCTTCGGCAAGGCGGGATGCTCCGGCTGCCACATGGTGGCCGGTAAAGGCGGTTTTATTGCCTCTGATCTGTCTGGGTACGCTCGCAGTCATGCAGTGGAGCAGATTCGGAGCGCGATCATCAGTCCCACTCCGGGCATCGATCGGCAGGCACGGATGGTGACGGCAACCACCCGCGGGGGCGAAAAATACGTTGGACGAATTCGCAATGAAGATAATTTCTCTCTGCAGTTGCAAACGCTGGACGGGACGTTTTACTTCGTGAACAAGTCAGACCTCGAGGGGCTGGACAGTTTACAAACTCTTATGCCCCCTGACTACGGTTCCACTCTCAGCTCCGATGAATTGAATGATGTCGCCAGCTATCTGATGCGTGTGGCCAACATCAGCGTGTGGGGAACTCCCACGAAACTGGTTGAATGGGAGGAGTAGGCGACAGCATTCCTCCATAGCTGAGGATGGGCGAGACGTAATTCAAGAGTTTATTCCAGCAGAAAGGCACTCCCATGAATCGCAGCATGAAAATCCTGCGCACCTTCATCATCGCAGCCTCACCGCTCCTTGCGGTTGGAGCATCAGGTTCTGGAACTACCCCACCCGCGCCCCCGGAATTTAAGCTGCAAGCCGAATTGCCGCAGTTCTGGGATCTGGTGGATCACAACACCAAACTGACCGTGCTGGGTACGGGCTTCGGATTTACAGAAGGCCCGGTTTGGGATCAGGCAGGATTCCTCTTCGTAAGCGACGAAACGATCAACAAGATTTACCGGGTCTCTCCCAATGGCAGGAAAGACGAAGTGATTGCGCTCGGTGACCCCGACGGCAACACCTTCGACCGCCAGCATCGGCTGATCGACTGCGCCAGCGTGTTACGCGCGATCATCGCAGTAACTCCGGAAGGAAAATATAAAATTCTGGCAGACCATTACGACGGGAAGAAGCTGAACAGCCCCAACGATGTAGTCGTTGGTCCGGACGGGGCTCTGTACTTCACCGATCCAAACATGGATCTGGTTGCCGGCGAAAAGCAGGAGATTCCGTTCCAGGGCGTCTACCGCCTCGACAGCAAAGGCAACCTGAAGTTACTCACCAAAGATCTGACACAGCCGAACGGCCTCGCCTTTTCGCCGGATGGCAAGCATTTCTATGTCGACGACAGCGAACAGAGAAACATCCGCGTGTACGAGGTCGCGCCTGACGGTACCCTCGCCAACGGCCGCATCTTCGGCGAGGAACCGGGCGGGAAGGGCGATGGCGTACCCGATGGAATCAAGGTGGATAAGAACGGCAACCTCTTTGTTACCGGGCCGAAAGGCATATGGGTTTGGGACGCCAAAGGCAACCATCTCGGCACAATCGTCATGCCGGAGCAACCGGCAAATATGAACTGGGGCGATAAGGACTATCGGACGCTGTACATCACGGCCACTACGTCGGTGTATCGCCTCGAGATGAAGACGCAAGGCTTCGTCCCGTATCTATGACACAAGGCTGCGAACATAGGACATGGAATTAAGCGGGAGTCATTGATTTAGACCACAGGCAAGATAGCCACCATGTGCCGGATCGTCGTGCATAGACTGGCTCACCGCAGCTCATGCGCATCGTTTCTGTGTGCGCCACCCCGGCTGCCGCATCCTGGAAACGAGAGTCAAAACAGATTCAGAAGACCGCGCGCATATTCATTTGGATCGGAGAAGCGTCCGGCAACTGTGGCCTCACCGCGTGGACCCAGGCGATGTCTGGAGTCGTCCCCGAAGCACCGTCAGCGAAGCAGCGGGTAAGTCATACAGGCCGTCCGATCCACCTGTGAGTTGCGAAGAAGCAGGGGGATCGTGGGGATCGGCCCGGCCCTTTTTCCTGTCGGCATGCCACTGGTATTGCGCCTTGCCAAAAGTAATCATCGTGACCGGGCCCCAGAAGAACGCATTGCCGTTTCTGCCGGCATCGTGAAAGATAATCCGGACCTTATGCGCCTGATCGTGATCTTTGTTGATGACCATGAGCGACCATCGACCATCTGGCCGCTGCAGGGGATAGGCCGTCACCAGAAGATGTCCCTGGGAGTCTCTGACATCGCTCGAGGCAGTGTAGAGCCGGTGTTCAGCGTCTTTCGGCTCAGCCCACTCCTGCGTCATCAGTTGCGCAGCAAAAAACTGGGACGTGGGCTGTTGGATCTGGTAATGGTCGTCAACCATGAACATGTGGTAGGTCCCCCAACTGTTGGCACAGGCGGGATGTGGTGGTGAGTAGGAGAGGTCGTGGTAGTAGTGGGTGGATTTGCCACCTGCGCTGAGAAATCCGCCGAAAGAATCAGCCAGCCACAAAGCGCCGAAGATGTCGACGGCGGCCTCGCCACCATGATCGTTGGTTTCCGTATCCAGGAGCGGGATTCCAGCCGGCAAGCCATCGTCGCGCCATACTTTCATGATGTGAGTGATCAGTTCAGGTTCCTGGTAGAGATTCTCCCAGGGAGTCTCGCATCCATCGTATGGATAGTGTTCGAACGACATGAACGCCAGGTCCTGAAGGCGTTCGTGGGCTCTCAGATAGTCGAGGAAACGCCCCAGCCAGGACGTCCTGCCGTGCGCGTCGGGCCACGCTTTGATGTCCTCGCTCACGCCTTCGAAGACCGGGCCGCCTAATTTGAAATTCGGATCAATGCGATGAAGTGCCGTCGCGAACTGTAAGTATAGGGTCGCATAGTCTTCGGGTTGCATGTACTGGCCATCGGGTTCTTCGCCCATCTCAATGTATGAGACCGGATAGCCACGCTTTTTGATGTATGTCATTTGAGCCGCGGCGTCCTCAGGGGTGCTGTACGCCATTGCGACGGGAATGATCGCAGGAAGGCTCCTTGTGATGCCGCTCGTAAAAAACAGATCGAAGCCCGGCTGATCGCCAGATTCCATGCGATCCGGCGCGACGTACAGGTTGTTAGGTTCATGCCAGGGATCGACGGAAGAGCAGAGCGTTAGGGTCTGCTTCTGGTCGGGCGAATGATGAAGGAGATCCTTGAATTCTTCTTTCTCATTGATGGTTCCGAGGTAAATCTCGCGAATGGAGTAGCCCACGCAGTTGCGATGGTCCGAGGAACCGTGAGTGTCGCAGGTATTGGAGGAGCGAGTCATCAGCACTCGCACGTATTTCGTTGAGATCGGCGACGAGTGCAGGCGGAGAGGGGAGTCGCCACCTTTGCCGTCTGTGACCGTTCCGAGGGGGAAAGTTCTCCAAGTCCCTTTGTCCTGCTCGTCCATGGCATCGCCGTCGCCAACCCAGTACTGCACTTCATAGACCCGCGCGTACGGCTCCGCCCACATGATGCGAATCACGTTGAGCTTTTCTGGCTTGTCCAGGGCGATAACGACCCATTGCGGATGAATGGAATCGTCCTCACCTGTGTAGTCCTTTGTAAGGTAGGGATTGCTCTTCCAGTACGACTGCAGATCGCCATCATCGAGCCGTGAGAACCCGTCAAACTCCGTTCCACCGTTCCGAGTGAAGCCGCGGTGAGGGAGCGAATAGCCGTACGAGTGGCGGATCATCTCCTGAGTTGGGGTCGCGTCGCCGGTGAAATACCCTTTGCCGGAAGGATCGCTCCACGTACCCTTGGGGTTCCAATGCCATGCCTGGACAAACAGATCAGTGTTTTGCCGGTAGCTGATCACTCCCCACCCTGCCGACAAGACTTGCTTGATCTGGTCGGGCCGGAAGAATGTGTCCGTAGCGTTGCTGGGAACACGGTCCACGGTTGATCCCAGCGCATACAGTGGACTGAACGTGTTGACGACATGGCTCGGCGTTGCATCCACGGTTATGGTTTGCGCCTCGCCCAACCTCGACCCCGCCAGCGTGATGCTCAGCAGCAATAACGCGGGCAGTGGTCCAGATTTGCGGAGGGTGGACCCGAAAGTGTGCGGAGAGTTCGAGTGCATCGTGACACCTGCCCCCATTCATATTGGTAATGGGCCGTAAGAGTCATACACCAAAGGGTCACCATTCTGCCATTCGGGTGGTTCGCTGTTTTCATAGTATGAAATTGAATTCCGTGCCTCGACTCTCTTTTTTGTATAATTTGCAGCTCTAATGGCAGGCGATCGGGTCGCCGCATCGAGGAACCGTCTGCAATGCTGAAGGTATTTGGCGACAGAACGACCCTGGGCCGAGCCGCCGCTGAACAGGCGGCTGCGGCGATTCGGCGCGCCCTTGCGGAGCGCGATCGGGCACGCATCATTGCAGCCACCGCCGCCTCCCAGCGCGAATTCCTGGATGCACTGACGAGTGCGAGGGGAATCGACTGGACAAAGGTCGAGGCCTTTCATCTCGATGAGTACATCGGCCTGCCGATCAGCCATCCAGGAAGTTTCCGCAAGATGCTGCTGGAGCAACTGATTCGAAAGACCGGGATCAACCGTTATCACTTGCTCGACGGCGATGCCGCCGATCCCGCCGAGGTGGTTTGTCAAGTTGGCAAAGACCTGGCGTCTGCGCCCGTTGACGTCGCGTTTCTTGGCATTGGGGAAAATGGGCACCTCGCCTTCAACGATCCCCCCGCAGACTTTGAAACCGAAGATCCATACCTCATCGTGACCCTCGATGAAGCGTGCCGTCAACAGCAGGTTGGAGAGGCCTGGTTTGCCGACATCTCCCAGGTGCCGAAGCAAGCAATCTCTATGTCGGTGCGCCAGATACTCAAGGCACGGGAGCTCATCGCGGTCGTTCCCGACGCACGGAAGGCGCAAGCCGTGAAGGCGTGCTTCGCTGGCAAAATCAGTCCTATGGCGCCGGCTTCAATTTTGCGCCAACATGCGAACGCAACGGTGTATCTGGATAAGCACTCGGCATCCTTATTGAGTCCAGAACTGCTGGACAACGAAGTGCAGGTAATGCCTTAGCTCTCAATACAAAGGTCCGCAATCCACCGTAATGGCAACCGCCCGGAAGCCGATTGCTTCGTTGCGCTGGTGGATTGGCGGCCTGCTGTTTGCTTCCACCGTCATCAATTACATTGACCGCCAGACCCTCTCGCTCTTAGCTCCTTATCTTAAGCTGCAGTATCACTGGACGAACTCCGACTACGCCAACATCGCGATCACTTTCCGAGTGGCTTATTCCATCGGGCAAACCGCCTTCGGCAGACTTATGGATCGGATCGGCACACGGCGCGGCCTGACGCTCACCGTGGTCTGGTATTCGATCGTCTCCATGCTGACATCGCTGGCGAATGGTTTCTACAGCTTCGCTACATTTCGCTTTCTATTGGGGGCAGGGGAGTCGGCCAACTGGCCGGCCGCTACGAAGGCGGTCTCGGAGTGGTTTCCAAAACGTGAACGGGCGCTGGCGACAGCGCTCTTCGATAGCGGTTCTTCGATCGGCGGTGCTGTCGCTCCGTTCATCATCCTGTGGATCTACTCTCGGTGGGGATGGCGCCCGGCTTTCATGGTTCCCGGCGCCCTGGGGTTCGCGTGGTTGATTGTCTGGCGCTGGCTGTACTACCCGCCGGAGAACCACAATCGCATTCCACCCGCAGAACTGCAAATGATTCTCGCGGACAGGCGCGAATGCGAGGAACTTCAAGAAGGTATGCCGCGTCCTCGATGGCGCGATCTTCTCTTCCTTCCGCAGACATGGGGAACCATCATCGCCAAGACATTCACGGATCCAGTCTTCTTTTTCATCACGGAATGGTTTCCGATTTACTTGGGCGCCAAGGGAATCGAATTAAAGAGCGGCTTGATTGCCGTATGGATTCCGTTTATCGCTGCAGATGTAGGGAGCTTTGTCGGCGGCGGCATTTCGGGGGCCTTGATCAAGCGCGGATGGTCAGTCGGCGCAGCGCGTAAGGCGTTAATTATCTTTGGTGGAATTGGGATGACGATGCTCATTCCCACCATCTTCACCACCAACCTATATCTTATCGCATCTCTTTTTGCGCTTGCGACTTTCTGTTATGCGGGTTTCACAACCATGGCGAATGTGCTCCCCTCTGACCTGTACCACAGCGAATCCGTGGCATCGGTGAGCGGCCTCAGTGGCACCGGAGCGGGTATCGGAACCATTGTCGCTTTCAAACTCATTGGTTATCTTTCCGATGCCCGCCAGGCCACGGGTACTCATTCTTTCGACCCGATCATGATTCTCGCGGGCACGGTTCCATTTGTGGGCATGATTCTGGTATTGCTGCTGATCCGCAATACTGAGGCTACGGACCAAGGACTGGTGCGTCGCGTCTGAGACCTTCGGCGTCACAGGACTGTGGGATTACCTTGCAGCGAACACGTTATTGAGCAAGTTATAGCCGCAAGTGGGGGAATATTTCTAATTGCCGGTTTGTGGACTCCGGTTGCCGGAGCCGTCGTCGGCATCACTGAACTGTGGATCGCTTTCTCGTGCAGTGACCATTTGCGGAGCGTCATATGGGGTGCTCTCGGGGCGGGCGGCCCTTGCAATGCCCGCACCCGGCGTCTGGTCAATTGATGCTCTTCTCTTCGGAAGGCAGCGCCTCAATATTAGAAAACGCTAGGCTCTTTGGATTGCAAGGGCTTGCCAATAATCAAAGAATATGGTGGCCAAGGAGGGACTTGACCCCCACCGCCAGCCTTTCTATCGTCACGTAGCGATCGATGGATTCCGCTGACGGGAATGAGTTGCCTTCAATGACAAACCGCGCCAATCAGAAAGAAAGATGAGGAGGAGGACTGTTCGTTGTGTAGTCTCTGTCTCACGCGCGCCGAGGTGAGGATATCGCTTCGTGAACTGAGTGGCGCTATGATTCGAAGAACCAGCGATGCTACCCATCCGATTCAGCGCCGGGATTCGCACGCGTGAGGCGCGTTTCGCAGGATCCCAACACAACAGGAGATTGCCAGGATGAGAATTCCCCATGACGTCGTGCGCCTGATATTCCTCATTAGCGTCGGTTGGTTCGTCCTTTCCAGGCCATTGCTTCGGTCGCAAGGCGCTCCGGCTATCGCTTCCACCGACATCATGATCCAGCGGGGCGTGCCGATGAAGACGCGCGATGGAGTCACACTCTACGCCGACATCTATCGACCCAAATCTGCGGAGAGGTTTCCGGTCATTCTGATGCGCACACCGTACGACAAAAGCGTGGGTTGGGCCGTTTCGCCGGCTTTCAAGATCGTCGCAAGGGGCTACGTTTTGATCATTCAGGACGTTCGTGGGCGCTATACATCCGAAGGCGAATGGTATCCCTTTAAACACGAGCAGGCTGACGGCTATGACAGCGTGGAGTGGGCGGCTTCGCTCCCCTATTCGAATGGCAAGGTTGGAATGATGGGAGGTTCTTACGTGGGAGCCACGCAAATGCTTGCCGCCATCGGCGCCCCTCCGCATCTCGTGGGCATCGCGCCAGATGTGACAGCAAGTAATTATCATGATAACTGGACGTACCAGGGCGGAGCTTTTGAGCAATGGTTCGATCAGAACTGGACCACGCAACTGGCGCGCAACACCCTCGATCGTTTAATTGATCAGAACACGGATACGCGAGTGGGCGCGTCCACGCTTCCTCTCACCAATTATCCGCTATTCAATTTCGGCCAATTACCGGCGGAAGCCCAGCTCACCACATCCATTGCACCGTATTACCTTGATTGGCTGGCGCATCCGGATTATGACGACTACTGGAGGCAGTGGTCGATTGAAGAACATTTTTCCGACATCACCGTGCCCATGCTTCAGGTGGGCGGCTGGTATGACATTTTCAGCGACGGCACGCTACGCAACTATATGGGCGTCAAAGCCCATGGAGCCACCGAGGCGGCCCGTACTCAGCAGCATCTGCTGATGCAGATCGGGGGCCATGCAGGTTTCGGCCGGCGGATTGGCGACATCGATTTTGGCCCACATGCCTTGGAGAATCCTTACGTCGACGTGATTCTCGATTGGTACGATTACCTTTTCAAGGGCATTCACAATCAGTTCGCCACCGAAAAGCCAGTCAAGCTTTTCGTAATGGGTGTGAATGAATATCGGCAGGAGGATGACTGGCCGCCGCCTCAAGCTCAGTCCGTCAAGTATTTCCTTCATTCCGACGGGAAAGCCAATTCGCTGCGCGGCAAGGGTTCACTCTCTACCTCGGCGCCAAAGTCCGAACCTGCGGACTCGTATGTCTACGATCCAGGAAATCCTGTTCCGACGACCGGCGGCCCATTATGCTGTGCCCAGGAACTCATGGAGCCTGGACCCCGCGATCAGCGGTCAGTCGAGAACCGTGACGACGTGTTGGTGTACTCCACAGGGCCTTTAGCGCAAGATTTGGACGTCACTGGCCCGGTGAGCGCGAGTCTGTTCGTAAAGTCGTCGGCGGTGGACACGGATTTCACCGGTAAACTCGTCGATGTTGCGCCGGATGGCTTTGCGATGGATGTCGCGGAAGGGATTCTGCGCATGCGCTACCGGGACTCGCGGGAACATGCATCGCTGATTAATCCAGGCCAGACATACCAGATCACACTCAATCTCTGGTCCACCAGCAATGTGTTCCTTCGCGGGCATACGCTTCGTTTGGAAATCTCCAGCAGCAATTTCCCTCGATTTGATCGCAATCTCAACACCGGCGAAGAAATCAGATTCACGCGCCGGTATGTTTCCGCCACGGACACGATTTTTCATGATGCGCAGCATCCATCGGCACTGGTGCTGCCGGTAATTTCCTTAACAGAAGAGCACGCACATTCCCAGTCGGCAGAACAGTCCAACCGTTAGAACACTCAGATCGGCGTACGAATGGCCTTGGGAGCGCAGCGAAAGAAGATTCTGTGGTCTTTCGTTGGCCAAGGAGTACGTTGGACTGCAATCGGCGGTTGTATAGGAGCTGCGGCGGCTTTGACCCCGGTTCGGTTCATGCGCAGTGTCCTTTTTGAGATCACGCGCTATGATCCCAAAGTCCTCTTGGCAGTAGCGGCCATCATATGCGCTGCCACACTGTCCGCCTGTGCGATTCCCGGCCTGCGGGCCACTATTAGTAAGATCGATCCCATGGTCCCTTTCAGAAACGGGTAAGACTGCTGAGTGATTTCAGAACGTTCGCGAGGAGTAGGGGGCTGCTGTTGGTTGACGGGCAAGTCGAGGAAAGTTATACCCGTGACGGAGTCTCAAAAGCGCTGGCCAGAAGTCCAATTCGAGGAGATCGCCCTGAATCCTCTGTGGGGAGTGCTGGCGTTTGTCTCGCCCGAGCCGAGGGCGCAAGTTGGTGGCGCGAGCAGCGGGCCCTGTGTAGCTTTCGACCGGCGGCGTTATACTCTGCCCACTCTCAAGCGTGGTCTGGAGGAGGCGAGTATGAGCAAGCGGCTGGCATTGATTCTTCTGAGCTGCGTTCTGTGCGAGGCGGCCACGGCACAACAACCAGCGCTCACTGTGGGAACCGCGATGGCAGTCGCCGGGCAGGCCGTTACCGGATTCATCGAAGTGTCGGCGGGGAGCGACGCGGGCACGAATATCCCGGTTGCGGTAATTCGCGGCCCGAAGCCCGGGCCGACTCTCGCCCTGGTGGCCGGCGCGCATGGCACCGAGTATGCGTCCATCATTGCGCTCGAAAAACTTATACAGGAACTCAATCCCGCGGATATTTCCGGGACGGTCATCATCGTCCCATTGGTGAACATCGCGTCATTTGAACAGAAGGTGCCGCACGTGAACCCGGTGGACGGCAAGAGCATGAACCGGTTCTATCCGGGCGATCCCAACGGAACGCAGACCGAGCGCGCGTCGTGGGCGATGACGAAGCAGGTCGTGGAAAAATCCGACTACCTGATTGACCTGCACGGCGGCGATCTCGATGAAAGCCTGCGGCCGTATTCCTATTGGGCGCCGACCGGTAACGCGCAGCAGGATGCCGTCTCGCGCGCCATGGTGCT
>OBLW0100002745.1_pt1 | contig 14122 bp, 14 predicted proteins | sample 1520161 | NCBI WGS metagenome assembly OBLW01 (sample SAMEA3539309, study PRJEB22396) | soil metagenome | biome: tundra; feature: field; material: soil | place: USA | collected 2010-05 | depth 0.15 m
GTGGGCCGTGCAGGACTTGAACCTGCGACCCCTTGCGTGTCATGCCCATATTTCCTGTTCACCGGTGCTTTCTGACGTCCAAATCTCGCCAGACCGTAGCACCTTTTGTCCACTGAGATTTGCCATTGTTTGGCTACATTCTCCGGCGTTGCTGACAGCGTTGCTGACGGACTGCCCTTGCAAACCACGCAAGGGGTCATAAAAGCTGAGCGGCCGATGTACGAAGTGGAGTCCTTGAAGGTTGAAGATCGACGCAGCTCGAGTTGATCCCCGATGCGTTTAATTAAAGTTCAATAGCGCCTTTGGCGTGGATTGGTGGACGACGTTCGTTCGACTGTTGGCTTCTGTTGGCTATGACGGCACCTTTAGCACCGAGCACGAAGGCGCGAGAGTCTCAGGTGTTGACGGAATTCGAGAGGCCGTGCAGCGTCTGACCAGGGCACTTGCCAATGCGCACGTCGCCCAGGCGGGTGAGGCCGAACAACTACTCCAGGGGTTCCAGTGGTGTGCTCGCGGGCTCACGCTGTCGATACGCCACGACGGCAATTGCGGTGAGACCGATTCCGACACCTACAATCTGGATCGCAGTCATGACCTGACCGAGGATTGCGACGGCGGCGACCGCGGCCACGAGAGAGCTCAGGTTGCCAATCACCGATGAGATCGAGGCGTCAACGTAACGGTGCGCCCAATTCATAATCAGATGACCACTACCCGGCACGATGGCGAGCAGGATGATCCAGAACCAGTCGCCTCCATTGACCCTGCCGAGATGTTGACCCGTGACCAAGACAACGAGCGAAACTGCGAAGGCCGCCGTGATCGTCGCGCCGGTCGTGTACTCCAACGCGTCGAGGTGGCGGCGCGACCGTTTCGAGACTAACCAGTAAGCGGTCCAAAAGAGGAGCGCGCCAAAGGCGAAGAGGTCGCCGTCGATCTGTTGGTGACCATGCGACTTGGCGCCCACCACTGTGAACACGACTCCGACCATCGCTAAAGCAATCCAGATAATGTCCCAGCCATGGAACGATTCGCCGAACATCCGTCGCGCCAACAAAAAGACGAGCGCCGGTTGAAACGCCCCAATCAGTGAAGCGACCACGATGCTCGTGAGTTTCACGGCACTGTAGAACGCTATGAGATCGCCCGCAAAAAGTAGACCGCCGAGCCAGCTGTACCTCATCGTCATCCACGTCAAACGGCGGCCCGTCGCGAAGGTGATGGCGGTCAGTACCACTGCACCAATCCAAAGCCGGTAGAAGGTCAACGCCACCGCCGACGAGGATGCGAGTTTCACGATGATGCCGCCGAAACCCCAGAGGGCCGCCGCCACTACCGCCGCACCCAGGCCGAGAGTTTTCCATTTCTTCTCACCTAACCGCGAAGATTCATTCCGCGGGTTCATCTCAGCGGCACGTAGGAGAAAACGTTGTCGAATCGAGACGCGTGGCGCGGCGTGGCGTATGGCGATTCACGTCGTCTTTGAGGTCATTCGCCAATTCGAATCTCCCGCGAAGCGTCGAGCGGGACCGATCGCGGGTGCGACGCGAGCAGCGATTTGGTGTACTCGTCTTGCGGATTGTGAAAGACCTCGGCCGCCGCACCGATCTCGACGATAACGCCGAGATGCATGATCGCTACGCGGTCGGCGACTTCGGCGATCACCGAGAGTTGGTGGGCGACGAAAAGGATGGCGAGGCCCAACTCGTCACGGAGATCAAGAAAGAGGTTGAGAAGCTGGGTTTGGATCGACACGTCCAGAGCACTTACGGCCTCGTCGGCGATCAGTACCTCGGGACCGATGGCCAGGGCGCGCGCCACCGCGACGCGTTGACGCTGTCCCCCCGAAAGTTCACTCGGGTGGCGCACCGCCGTGGACGCCGAGAGGCGCACCAAATCAAGGAACTTCGACACGAAGGCGTCGCCGTCTTCACTGCCGGGTTGGTGGTGGACGCGGCCAGCCTCGAGAATCGCCGTACCGACCGTCATTCTCGGGTTGAGTGAGGCGTACGGGTCTTGAAAGACCATCTGCATGCGCCGTCGAATCTCGCGCAGCTCGTGACCACGGGCGTCGCGAACGCTGCGACCGTCCACCGTGATCACACCCTCGTCCGGCTCGACCAAGCGAATCAGCATTCTCGCCAGTGTGGTCTTGCCGCTCCCCGAGCCACCGGCGAGACCGAGGATCTCACCTTTGGCGAGGTCGAAGCTCACGTGATCGACCGCCAGCGCGCTGTCGCCCGGTCGCCGTGTCACGAACTCCCCCAGGGAACGACGCAACTTGAACCGCTTGGTGAGATCCTGCACGCTGAGCAGTGTCTCACTCACGCGCCACCCGCTTGGCTGGTCACGCTGACGCTCCGCACGAAAGGACAAGCGGTCGCGTGGGCATCACCCACGGCTTCGAGGCTCATGTCGACACCCGCGCACTCAGGTCGCGCGAAGGCGCAGCGACCGGCGAACGGACATCCCGGACCTGTCGCACCGGCGGTGGGCGGTTGACCAGGGATGCCGGCGCGTCGAACGTGATGGCCGGCCGACTCGAGACTCGGGATCGACTCGAGCAATGCCCGCGTGTAGGGGTGCTGCGGCCGGGCGCATATCTCGGCGACCGGTCCGGCTTCCACCACGTAGCCGCCGTACATCACGGCGACGCGCTGGCAGGCCTGGGCAATGACGCCGAAGTCGTGCGAGACGAGCAAGACCGCCATGTTGAGATCACGACGGCGTTGCTCGATCAACGTGAGAATCTGCGCCTGTGTGGTCACGTCAAGCGCCGTCGTCGGTTCGTCGGCGATCAAGAGTCGAGGACCGGCGGAGATCGCGATGGCGATCATGACGCGCTGGCGCATGCCGCCGGAGAGTTCGTGCGGGAAGGCGCGATAGCGCTGCTCTGGTCGGTCAATCTCAACGCTCGCGAGCAGTTCAATCGCGCGGGCACGGGCGGCGGACTTGTTCATTCCCGCGTTCACACGCAGGGTCTCCGCCACCTGTTCTCCGATCCGCTTGGTGGGGTTGAAGCAGCTGAACGGGTCCTGGAAGATCATGCCGACGTTGTGAGCTCGGTGATCGCGGAGTGCTTTCTTTGACATGGCCATGACGTCACGATCGTCGAACTGAACGTTGGCCGTCATCTGGGCGTGCGAAGGCATTAGGCGAATGATCGACCGACACGACAGGCTCTTGCCAGATCCCGACTCACCAACCAGACCCACGGTCTCGCCTTGCTGCACCTCGAGGTTGACCCCTCGCACGACCTCGGTGAATCCCCCGCGAGCGGGGAACGCAATTCGCAGATTCTCGATCGTCAGCAGACTCATCGTGACCCCAAGGTAAGGTCGCCCCTCGTGATGCCGTCGCCAATGAGACTGACTCCGATGCCGAAGAGCATGAGCACGACGCCCGGGATCGTCGTGATCCACCACGCGGAGAGCAGGTAACCCTGCCCGCTCGCGATGATCGAACCAAGGTCGGCGCCGGGCGCCTGTTGGCCGAGGCCGAGGTAGGACAGTCCCGCAATGACGAGCATGTTCACCACGACGTCGACCGTGGAGTAGACGAGGCTCGTGCGAATCAGGTTCGGTAACGCGTGACGAAAAATAGCCCGAAGGTGCGAGAAGCCGAGCGCCTTGGTCGCCATGATGAAGGGCTGTTCGCGCATGACGAGCATCTCAGAACGCGACAGTCGAAAGTACAGAGCCCACCCGACGATGATGATGCCGATTCCGACACCCTTCAGACCTGGCCCGACGATCGCCACCACAGCGAGGACGAGCACGATGAATGGAAAGGCGATGACCGTGTCCGCGACGCGACCGATGACCGCATCGAACCAGCCACCGACGTATCCGGAGATCGTCCCCAACGTGACGCCGACGATGAGCCCGAGGTACGTTATGATCGCGACCACGAGTAGGTCAACGCGCAGGCCGTAGAGCACGCGGCTGAAGACGTCGCGGCCGACGAAGTCCGTCCCCATCCAGTGGTGCCACGAGGGTGCCTGGAGCGAGTCGACAATATTGATCTGGTTCGGATGGTAGGGCGCGATGTAGGGCGCGAGCAGCGCCGCTAACACCATCATCGCAATGATCACGAGGCCCGTCGACAGTTCCCAATTCTGCGCCCGGAGGAACGAGCGCCATAGTCGATAGATTCGTCGTCGCTTCATGACCGGTCGGGTGGCGAGATCAGACACTCTTCGCTCCCGGTCGCACGCGAGGGTCGACCGCCGCCTGCAGCAAGTCGGTCCCCAGGTTGAGGAGAACCACCAAGGACCCGGCGAGGACGGCGAGGGTTTCGACGAGCGGGTAGTCGCGCTGTTCGACGGCCTGGAACAAAAGGGTACCGAGACCCGGAATCTGGAAGACCTGTTCCAAGACCACGGTCCCGCCAATTAAGAAGCCGACGCTGACAGCGAGCACCGTGACCGTCGGCATGACTGCATTTCGAAACACGTGACGAATGAGGACCCGACGGGTCGTGAAACCGCGGGCCCAGGCCGCCTCGACGTACTCGAGGGCCATGGTGTGACGAATGCTCGAGCGTAGCGTTCGCACGATGATCGCCAACAGCGACAGACCGAGCGCGATCGCTGGCAGCGTGAGCGAACGCACGATCCCCCCGAAACCCGCGCCGTATCCCGAAACCGGCAACCACCCGAGCTTGAGGCCGAAGATGATGGCGAGTATCAGCCCCGACCAGAACGTTGGCATCGCGAAACTGACCGACGTGAACACTCGAACCGCGTGATCGGTCGCGGTCTCAGCCTTCAGCGCTGCGATCACCGCCAGTGGCACTCCGAGCACAATGGCCACGATCGTCCCGTAGCTGATCAAGGCAATGCTCGGCACGGCTCGCTGAGTGATCAGCGAAGAGATGCTCTGGCTGAAGGTGATTGATTGACCAAAGTGGAACGTCACGAGGTGGCCCAGGAACAGCCAGAACTGCTCCGGTAACGGCTTGGTGAGACCGAGGCGCGCGCTGACGAGATGGATCTCCCTCGGCGTCGCCCGCGGACCGAGCATGTTCGCGATTGGATTGCCCGGCACGAAGTGAATCAACATGAAAGCGAAGAAGGCCACGCCCAGTAGCTGAACCACGCTGGTTCCGATTCGCCGAACGACGTACGCCCCCATCGCTACGCCACGGCACCAATCATCTCGGGACTACCTGACGTCAACTTGGAGCATTGACTCTTTCTACTTGGCGAGCCACGTGTACTGCAACGAGTCCGCGCCCAGAGGGTCGAGCACGGTGCCACACACGTTGTTGCGATGCGCGTTCAGGAACGGCAGGTCCATGACGTTGATGAACGGCGTTTGATCCTGCATCGCGGCCTGAATCTTCGGCCACTGGATTACCTGGGTCGCTTCGCTCGCGGTGTGGTCGAACGTCGTCACCATCTTGGCGATGGTCGGATCGTTCCACCACGAGTAGAAGCTGTAGCCGCCTCCGCCGTAGGTGGTGACGAACGTCGCGTACTCCTCGGGCACCGTCACGTCGCTCGTGAACTCGGCGTACGGGAAGGTCATGTCGTACTGACCCTTCATGTACAGTGCGGTCTCGGTCGCTTGGTCCACGGCCTGCAACTTCACGTGGACGCCAATGGATGCCCACTCGGCTTGGAGGATAAGCACGAGGTTGGTGTACTCGGCGTAGCCGCTCGGGTACTGCAACGTGATGGTGAAGCCCTTCGGGTAGTCGGACTTCGCCATGTACGATTTGGCGAGACTCAAGTCGTAGCTGTAGGGCTTGACGACACTGTTCGGCGCGTCGTACTTCAACTGCGGCAGGACGCTATTGGGGATGGTGCCCAGCCCGTCGAAGACCGTCTTGTTAATGAGCGGACGGTTGATCGCGTACTCCAGGGCCTTACGCACATCGAGATTCTGGAAAGGCTTGCGCTTGAAGTTCATCCACAGGCCGACCCAGTAGGGGATCTTCACCGACTGGAGGGTCAGGTTCGAGTTGCTCTTCACGGTCGCGACCTGGTTGAACGCGATGCCATCGGCCATCTGAGCCTGATTGTTCTCGACGTCGAGCAGTCGCGTGTTGTCATTCAACGCGTACTGATAGGTCACCGAGTTGAGATAGGGCAAGCCGGGCTGCCAGTAGTAAGGGTTCCGCACGAAGGAGATCGACGAGCCACGAACCCATTTGCTGAGCTTGAAGGGACCAGTGCCCACGGGGTTGTCCCAGAACTTGGTGCCTTCCTTCGTGACGAGGGCCTTGGGCACGATGAACGCGTCAAAGATGCTCATGTTGTAGATAAGGCCCGGCGTCGGCGCCGTGAGCGTCATCAACACCGTCGAACTGTTGACCGCTGTCGCGCTCTTGAAGCCGCCCGACAGTACTGCGGTCTCGTCCAGTTTCGGGTTGGCGAAATAGTCGAGTGAGAAGACGACGTCGGCCGCAGTGACCGGCGTGCCGTTCGAGAATTTGATCCCGGGGCGAATATGGAAGGTGTAACTCATTCCGTTGGCCGACTCGGTCCAACTGCTCGCCACGGCGGGAACGATGTTCTGCGTCTTGCCCGTGGGGTCGGGCATCACGAGACCCTGGTACAGCAAGGTGTCAGCGAAGATGTCGCCATTGCCGTTCGTTGGAAAGAAAGGATTAAGGGTCACGGGGCCGGCTTGGCGGGCGTAGACGAGGTTGCCGCCCTTGACCGGAGTGCCACTGCACACGAGCTGCGACGCAGTCGCCGACGACGTGACGGCGAGCGGCGCGACGGCCACTGCCGCGACGAGTGACGTTGCGAGGAGAGCGGAGACGGCGAGTCTCGAACCTCCCCGTTCCCTCAGTTGCTTCACTTTGGACACGACGACCCCCCCACGGTTCGACAGGTCCGGTGCCCCCACGACCCCGGATCCGGTGTTGCAATCTTTGGGCAACCATACGTGACGGATGTCGCTAAAGCAAGGCGGACGTCCAATAAAAAACAGTCAGCTCTACTTGATCGCCAGCGCGTTCGCCGGGGAGCCGATGCCCCCCGTGACGTTCAGTGGAGCGCTGGCCAGAAGGAACTCGTAGACCCCGTCGATGGCGCAGTCGTCCGCCAGATCCTCCAGATTCCAGAGTTCGCCGATTGCGAATCCGAGCAGTCCAATCAACACCCGGTGCAAGAAGCCGTACGGTCGAGCGGCCTCAGAGAAGTCCGGGGGCCATACCTCGGTCGCGAATGAATCCGAGACGACGGCGGCGGCACCACTGTCCCAGAGGTACCGGGCCATCGCTTCAGTGTGTTCGATTCCCGGCGCACGCAGCTCCAAGGCGAGCGAGCGTCGCGCCTCGTCTCCCAGTTCCCGATAGTTCGCGAGGAATCCAGTCCGCACTACGATCGCACAGCCCTCACTGAACGTGAGGCCCGCGGCCTCGCGCGCAGCTTCGAGGTCCGCTACGGATATCGAGCCATCGGACGAGGGTAGGAGTTCCCCCTTCGCGTAGTCGCGCGCGACGTCCAACAAGACGCCCCGCGTCACGACACCGTGGCGCGACCAGTGATCGATCGTGTTGAATCCTCCGCCGAGGACGTCGTCGACCGATCGACCGTTGTAAAAGACGCCGGGTCGAGCGGCGATATGCGCGAGCGAGTCCCATTGGCTTGCAATCTGAGGAAAGTAGTCATCGAGGACGTCGTCGAGGTCCTCGACGGCCTCGGCTCCGCCGCGCAACACCCGATGACGCGCCGGCATTCTCGTCGAATCCAGCGGAGGGTCGAAGGCCCAGACCGGCGTGTCGAGGCCGAACGTCGCTCCACGGCGCACCAGACCGACGGCGGCGCGCACTATGTCGGACGTGATCAGATTGAGTCGACCAATCGAGTCGTCGGCGCCGTAAAGTCCCCACGCGGTCCCCGCCCCGGAGAGGTCACGGGGAAGTTCGTCATACGTAGGACTCGTGGCCACGGGCTACTTCCTAGTCGGCGGCGCGAAGTTCAGAGAACGCCGCGTCGGTGGCCGACAGGGCGAGCTCCAGATCCGCATCGGTCAGCGCGGCCGAGATGAACCAGTTGTGGCGTGGGTGCAGGTACAGTCCGTGACGCAACGCGCTCGCCGCAAACCTGTTGGCTATCGCCTTGTCGACGTCGCCCACAAAACTCATGTACGGCATCTGTGAGGGTCCGGTTTGGAGCACCTCTATCCCCCAGCGTTCGGACTGTTCCGCCAATCCCGCTCGCAGCGCATCACCCATTGCGACCATGCGCCCGACCGCATCGTCACGCTGCAGCACCGTGAGCGTGGCGAGACTGGCGGCCATCGGCACTGACGAGAACCAAAATGATCCGGTCGTGAACAGCGACGCGGCGGCGTCACGGTATCGTTCATTTCCCAAGACGGCTGCGAGCGGATGACCGTTGGCGATGGCTTTGCTCCATGCCGAGAGGTCGGGGGCAACCCCGATGGGTTCCCAGCTCCCGCCGAAGTGCAGGCGCATCCCGCAGCGCACGTCGTCAAGGATGAGTGCCGCTCCCGACTCGTCGCAGAGTTCGCGAAGACCGCGCGCGAACGCGGGATCAACCAACTCCTGGTCGAAGCCAGCGTCGTGTCGAAACGGCGAGACCAGAACGGCCGCGACGTCGTCGGAGAATGCTGCCTGGACACTCTCGAGGTCGTTGTACGTATAGCGAACGAGGTTGGCTCGATCTTCGACCGTCGTACCTGTCTCGACAGGCGTGCACCATGGTGCGGCACCGTGATACGCGCCCTTCGCCACGAGGATCTTTCGCTTACCCGTCGCGGCGCGTGCGATTGTGCAGCACAGTGTTGTGGCGTCAGTGCCGTTCTTCTGGAGCATCGCCCAATCGGCGTGGGCGACTATTGCGACCAGCCGCTCGGCGAGCTCGACCATGCGCTCCGAGGGTCCATCGAGGCAGTCGCCGAGCGCGGCCTGACGCGCCGCGGCCTCTTCCACCTCCGGGTGTTGGTGACCCAAGAGGACCGGGCCCCAGCTGCACATCAAGTCGACGAACTCTCTCCCGTCCACGTCAACGACGCGGGCGCCACGTCCGCTGGCGAAGAACTGTGGGTACTCGGGCGGCAGGGCATTCATGTTGAGGTGGCCGTACATGCCGCCCGGGATCACGGCTCTCGCCCTCGCGCGAAGCTCCGCGTCCCTCGGTCGCGCTCGCGTTCCCTTGTCCGTCGACAGTGCGCTGGTTCGTATCGTCATATCCGTTTCCTCCTCAATCGGTTCCTCATGCGTCGACCAATTCCATTAGTCGATGGGCCGCGGCCCGGGCCAAATCATCGGTGCAGGCATTGAGTAACGCAACGACCTGTTGGGGGCTTCTGATACCGGCGTCGGATCCCAGTCCCGTCGCTACGAGCCCCCCGCAGACGGTGCCGACCCACGCCGCTGACGCCGGGTCCAATCCGCAGAGCAGTCCAATCAGAAACCCTGCGTCGAATCCATCACCGCAGCCCGTCGTGTCCACCACGTCGATCTCCAACGCGGGAATTGACACGTCGATCCCTCGCGTGACGACACGGCATCCCTGCTCGCCCTGGGTGACCGCGACACCACCGGCACCGGCGTCGAGCATGACGTTCGCCGCCTCGAGCACGTCGGTGCACTCCGCCAGTCCGAGCAGTTGCTCCTCGTTGGGACAGAACCAATCGGTGTGGCGTAGGACCGGACCGAGGGCCTCAAGGGATCGGCGATCACCGTTGCGCAACACGTCCATCGTCACGAGCGCCCCGTTGCGTCGCGCCGACGCCACGAGCTGACCAATCACTTCGGGGTCCATCGAGGGCATCGCGTCCAGGCCACCCACGTGGATGGCACTGGCGGACAAAACGGCGTCGCGCTGCTCGTTTGTAAGGTCCGTTGCATTGAAAATGGCATTGGCGCCGGGCACGTGCAGAGCGGGACGTTCGCCGTTCGGACGGATCGGCAGGATGGTCGCGGAGGTCGCGCCGGCGAGACGCACGAGAAGACTTGAATCAACGCCCGCGTCGTCGAGGAGGCGCACGACGAAATCGCCGAGGACATCGTCGCCGATCGCGCCCACGTTTCGCACGTGGATGCCCATTTTCGCGAGATCGACGCTCGTTCCAGCGGCCGTTCCGGCGGCCGTCGCGCGTATCTCGTCGATGAGGATCGAGTGTTGCCCCGGCGGGATCGTCGTGACCGGTCGACCGAGGATGTCAAGGATATGGACACCCAGGCATACGACGGAACCGAGTCCTTTGAGGTCGCTCACCGTGCTCCGTCTTCGAGCGCCGGCCCGCCGTAACGACGGCGACGGACCTCGGCCTCCACCTCGGCCAATTCGTCCGCGGTGAGAATGCGGGGTTCACCGTAACTGAGTGAGAGTCGATAGACCTTGGCCAACCACTCAAGTAGCAGCGCACGCTCGTACGCCTGCTGCAGCGTGGCGCCACGAGTCACCGCCCCGTGGTTTTGCAGAATCGCGGCGTTGCGACTCGCCATGACCGAGATCGCACCCTCGGCCAAACCGTCAGAGCCGAAGCGAACATAGTCGACCACTGGCACCGGGCCCCCGAGACCGGCGATCACGTAGTGAACGGCGGGAAGTTCCGGTTGTGAGAGCGAGAGAGCCACGACTTCAGCGGAGTGCGTGTGTACGACGGCGCGAGCGTCGGTACTGCGGTAGATGCCCGAGTGCATGGGCCACTCCGACGACACGGTGGCTTCGCCTGAGAGTTTCTGACCGTCGAGGGATACCACGCAGACGTCTTCAGGTACGATCTCGCGATAGAGAATGCCACTCGGACTGATCGCGACGACGTCGCCAACGCGCACGCTGAGATTACCGGCCGTGCCAACGGCGAGCCCGTCCTCGAGCATTCGCACGCCGTAGGCCACCAGATCGCGACGAGCGAGGTCAAGCTCGCGCTCGTCAGCTTCCACTCGACCCATCCCCCATCCCACGTTCGGTGCACGCGCTACGCCCGCCGGATTTTATACGGATGACCGACAAAAATCAATCCCGATTCGGTAATCTGCTTGCGAGTGCCCGGTATCGTGGGGCGCTACCACCGAGAATGAGGCGAGGAGGTCCGTGCCCAAGATCGTCGATTGGGAAGTCCGAAAGGACTCAATCTTAGAAGCGACGTGGCGCGTCATCGCCCGCGACGGATTGGCGAACACGACCGTGCGCGCAATTGCTCGCGAGGCCGATTGTTCACAAGGGATTCTCTCGCACTACTTCGACGACAAACTGGACATCCTCGCCTCGGCCCTGTTGCTGTCACACCGTCGAGTTCGCGAGCGCACGGAAAAGAAGGTGAAGGATCTTCGTGGCATATCGGCCCTTCGCATCGCAATGCAAGAGGCGCTCCCGCTTGACGCCGAGCGTGAACTTGAAGCTCGCATCGAGGTGAGTTTCTGGGGACGAATGTTGGGAGACGCTCGACTCGTCGACCTAGGTCGAAGCGAAGTCGACCTCCTCCGTGACCGGCTTCGTGGCCACTTGGTCGAGGCACTTGACGCGAGGGAACTACGTCCGGACCTTGACTTGGAACTCGCGACGCAAGAATTGCTCATCTTGATTGATGGCATTAGCGTCGAGCGCGTTCATTTCCCGAAGTCCGTGTCTCCGTCCCGTCAGTTGGAACTCCTCGAGCGCAGACTTTCCGCGTTCCAAGAAGTACCGGTCCAATGACGCACGATGACCCCTAATCTGCACGGCACCGCTCCTCAACAACCTCCGCAACTCCCTCCGCGTCGAGGCGATAGTGGGCGTAGAGCGCGGCGGGCGGGCCAACTAAGACATACTCATCATTTACGCCGTGTCGTAAGAAGGGCACCGAGAGCTGGTGATCCGCCAACACTTCGGCCACGGCACTTCCGAGTCCGCCAATAATGCTGTGCTCCTCCACCGTGACGACGGCCGAGGTTTCCTTCGCTGCCGCCACGACCGAAGTGACATCGATTGGCTTGATGGTGTGCATATCCAACACACGGACCGAAAAACCCTTCTCGGAGAGCAGATCGGCGGCGCCCAGCGATGCGTGAACCTCAGATCCCGTCGAAATGATGGTGACGTCGCGGCCATCGCGCAACTCAGTCGCGCGACCGAACTCGAAGTCCTCCGGCACTTTTGCGTACACCTCCGGATCTCGGCCGCGCCCTAGTCGTAAATAGATCGCTCCTTTTTTGTCGAGTGATGCGCGCAACATCGCGCGCAACTGATTCCCATCGGCTGCGCACGCCACCGTCAGATCAGCCACGGCGCGCATCGCAGCGAGATCTTCCAGGGCGTGATGGCTGGAGCCGTAGTACCCAAGGGACATCCCCGAGTGGTGAGCAAGCACGCGTACCGACATTCCGGGGTACGCGCAGTCCGTTCGAATCTGCTCAAAGCCGAGAATGCCGGCAAATGAGGCAAACGTTCCCACGAAAGGCATCAGGCCCGTCGACGCCAATCCGGCACCAGCCGTGATCATGTTTTTCTCGGCGATACCCATGTTGAAGAATCGGTCGGGGTGACGTGCCTTGAAGTCAATGAGTCGATTGGCCGACGCCAGGTCCGCCGTCATCACGACAATCCGCGAATCGAACTCCGCCAGGTCGGCGAGCTCTTCTCCCGCGACGAACGCCGGAACGGACCGTGAACTTATACCCTTTTCGGTGCTGCCTCGACGTGACTCGGCTACGTGACTCTCACCTCGAAACACGTCGCTCTGATTCTGACCGGTACCATCGACGCTGACTCCGTCATTGGGATCAGAGGTGGCATCGGACGTCATCTCGAACCTCCCGCGAGAAGTTCCTGGTAGACCTCTTCGTAGTCCTCCGGGCTGAGATTACCTACGTGCCAATTCACGTCGAGCTCCATCCGTTTCACGCCCTTCCCTTTGACAGTGTCCGCGATGATCACGTGTGGTTGACGCGACGCCAATTTCGCGGTATCCAAAGCGTTGACGATTTGGTCCACGCTGTGTCCGTCGATTCGATGTACGTCCCACCCAAATGAGGCGAACCGATCCCCGATCGGTTCGACCGCCATTACGTCTTCGGTGCGGCCATCGATGCCCAATTGATTGCGGTCCACGATACACACCAATGAATCGAGCTTGAAGTGTCCTGCCGACATGGCCGCCTCCCAAATTTGTCCCTCGTTGAGCTCGGCGTCGCCGACCATTACGTAGACGCGGAAGTCCAGTGACTGCACCCGGCCCCCGAGGGCCATACCGACACCAACGGAGAGTCCGTGACCCAACGAACCCGAACTGAAATCGATTCCGCGCACCTTTCGCATATCGGGGTGGTCCCCAAATGCACTTCCGAGACGCGTGTACGTCTCGAGTTGGGCAGGGTCGAAATAGCCCAGATCGGCGAGAATCGGGTAGAGCCCAATGGCTGCATGACCTTTGCTCAAGACAAAGCGATCACGTTCCGGCCATTCTGGACGAGCCGGATCAAGCTTGAGCTCGTGATAGTACAGAGCCGCCAGTAATTCTGCAGCCGAAAACGTCCCACTGTAGTGTCCGGCGCCAGCAATTCGAGTGAGACGTAGCGTCTCTAAACGTACGAAGAGTGCTCTCTCATCCAGTCGCGTGCGCTCGCCGACATCCAACTTGCCCATTCGGTCCTTCCTCTCCTGATTGTTCAGACCAATCTCTCGTAGGAGACAGGTCCCTCGTTCCTGCCGGTTTGCACACATCGTGGCCGTCTAACGCGGCGTTGACGTTGCGTACGGGACGGAAAAGCTGCCGTGGCGAAGCAATCTGCTGAATGTCACCGTCTCGGTCCTCGCACTCCCGTCTTGGCGACGCCGAGGCATTGGCACCATGCTTGCCAATGTAATTTGCGGGTTCGTTCGCGGTGAGCGCCGTTCATGCTAGTTCAAAGCGTTGGTCCCGGCGCGAACGGGGTTGCTCGCGAGCCAGTCCTGGAGTGGATTCTCCGTCCGCCATCGCTCTACATACTCCCCGATCGTCTCGAAAACGACTCCCGGTTAATTCATTCCTTCGATCGGGGTGCACCCGCTCCAACAAATGGGGAAACTAATTGAACAATTTTGCCATTACGCCTAGGCAGCAAGATGCCAAATCAGTTAATGATTACCCGAAACACCGGTCCCGGAGTACAGCATTCGAGTCCAATTGGTGGGCCGTGCAGGACTTGAACCTGCGACCCCTTGCGTGTCATG
>OBLW0100002747.1_pt1 | contig 14104 bp, 9 predicted proteins | sample 1520161 | NCBI WGS metagenome assembly OBLW01 (sample SAMEA3539309, study PRJEB22396) | soil metagenome | biome: tundra; feature: field; material: soil | place: USA | collected 2010-05 | depth 0.15 m
TAGCTAATGGTTGACCCGCGTCGTCGTTGGTCTATAGACTGCCTGACTAACCGGTTCTAGGGCAGAGAGCTTTCTTCCGCAAACTGAGCTGAAACTCATCTGACGGTTGCGTATAAACGGGGTGAGGGCGGCGCGATGTCCGGGCCAACAAGCCAAAGGTTCGAGCTGCTGATTCTCGTCTCGCTTTTATTATTGCTCAGCTTTGGGTGCAACCGGTCCCCAGACCCGCAGAAAACCTTCGACCACGCACGCCAGATGTTCGGCCACGGTGACCTTGCTACAGCAAGACGTGAAGCGGATATGGGCTATCAGAGCTGCATTGGTCACGACCCGGAATGGGAGTGGAGGTTCCGGCTTCTGCAAGCAGAGATCCTATGGAACCAAGGACTGGGTAAGGATGCCCTTGCCCGGTTGAACGCCGCCTTGCCGCCGCAACTCGCCAAAAGTGATCTCGCAATTGAACAAAAGATAGTCCAGGGTGGCGCCAACGTTCTCCTTGGCCGCTTCCAAGACGCTGATCGAAATCTGAAAGAAGCCGAAACGCTTTCCCAGGACTCTCACTCCTCGTTTACGGGCGAGATTGCGAGATCGCGTGGACTGTTGCAACGAGCGCAGAACGATCTGGTAGGCGCCGATCGTTTCTTTCGCAAGAGCTTGCAGCTTGCCGAACAACAGCACGACAGCCGATTGGAACTATCCAATCTCTTGAACCTCGGTCAGCTGGCAATGGCGGAAGAACGCTATGACGAGTCCATCGACTGGTCAAGCGCGGCAAACAAGCAGGCTCAGGCTCTTGAAGATCGGCGTCTCGAGGAAGCGGCACAAGGCAATCTAGCTTGGGCTTACTACAAAATGGGGGACTTTGAAAGGGCGCTGGCGCTGTACCAAGAGGCGGAGAAAACGGCAAAAGATCTTGGAGCCGTGTATCACCGAATCCTTTGGCTCAACAACATCGGCTTGGTGTATTACGAGCGGGATCAATTTTCGGTCGCGGAAAGCTATTATCGGCAATCCCTGACCCTGGCTCAAACCATTGAAAATTCTCAACAAATTATCGATGCCTTAACCAACCTTGCCTTCGTCTCAATCCAAAACGGCCAACTGGCCGAAGCACAACAATATAGTGATGAAGCTTTTCAAAAAGCTCACGCCAGAAACGACCGGCCCTCTGAGCTCTATCCCCTTCTCGTCAGGGGTCAGGTGGCAGCCGCTCGCGGAGACCACAAACAGGCTGAAGACGTTTTCCACGAGGTCGCGAACGATCCGAAGAGCGACCTTGCCCTGCGCTGGCAAGCGCAAAACGATTCAGCCCGGCTTTATGAGCAAAAACATCGGCTTGCCGACGCCGACATCCAGTACCGGCAAGCAATGGCCACAATCGAGCAAGGCCGTGCCGCGCTGCAGCACGAAGAATTCAAATTGCCCTTCCTGGCAAACGCCGCTCACCTTTCCGACGATTACATTCGCTTCCTTGTTGCGCAAGGAAAAGACCAACGGGCCCTCGAGCTCGCCGACTACAGCCGAGCTCGAACCCTGGCGGAAGGCCTTGGAGTTCTACCAAAGAAAGCGCCGGCCGATGCACCCCCGCTGGATGAGCAGCCGATTGCTCGTCAGGCTCACGCCACAGTTCTGTTTTACTGGCTGGGCCGGGAGTGCTCCTATCTGTGGGCGATCACGGCGAACCGCACCACGCGGTATCAGCTGCCTCCCTCAGCCGAGATCGATGCGGCTGTGCAACGATATCGCCGGGCTCTTTTAGGATGGCAAGACGTGCTAAAGACGGCCAATGCCGACGGCAACTATCTTTACAACGTTTTGATAGCACCCGCGCAGAAGTTGATCGCGCCCAATTCGAGAGTCATCCTGATCACCGATGGCAGTTTGGACAGCCTGAATTTCGAGACGTTACTCACGCCAGGCCCATCGGCACATTACTGGATTGAGGACGCGACCGTGCTGAGTGCAAGTTCGCTGCGCGTCTTGGCGGCTTCTCAGTCCCATCAAGAGCACGGAAACGGAAAACTATTGCTGATCGGCGACGCCAATACCGCCAGCCCTGAATATGCTCCGCTACCCAATGCTGTGCTAGAAATGGAGAATGTCGAGAACCATTTTCCGGCCGCGGCGCGCCACACTTACTCGCGCGATCGAGCCACGCCCGCCGCGTATCTGGGAAGTGACCCGGAACAGTTTTCCTTCATTCATTTCGTGGCCCATGCCACTGCCAGCAAATTAAGCCCACTGGATTCCGCAATCGTGCTGTCCCGCTCGTCACCGGAACCGGACTCGTTCAAACTCTACGCCCGCGATATCACCAGCCATTCCCTCCACGCTGATCTCGTCACTATCTCATCCTGCTATGGCGCCGGTGCCGAGGCTTACTCTGGGGAAGGTCTCGTCGGGCTCTCATGGGCGTTTCGCCGCGCCGGAGCTCACAACGTAATTGGCGCACTGTGGGATGTAAGCGATGCCTCCACAGCCAACCTGATGGGTCGCCTCTACGACGGACTGAACCGCGGCCAGCCTCCGGAGGAAGCACTTCGTTCGGCCAAACTCTCGCTTCTCCATTCAGATGAGGTTGTCCGCAAACCCTTTTACTGGGCTCCCTTCCAACTCTATACGGGGCGGTGATCCGCTCTGGTAGCCGCACTACGAGAAGCCTCGCGCCTTTATACTGCCGTGGATGGCTTCCAACCAGGAAATTGAAATCAAATTTCGGGTTGCCGACCTGCGGGCGCTCACGCGTCAGCTGCGTGCGGCGGGCTTTCGGATCGTCACGAAGCGAACCCATGAGATGAACACTCTCTACGACTTGCCGGGCGAAGTTTTGCGCGGAAAGCAGGAGCTATTGCGGCTGCGGCAATACGGCTCGGAGTGGAAGCTGACGTACAAAGCTAAGAAGAAGACTGGACGTCATAGCAGCCGCGAGGAGTTGGAGACGATGGTGGCCGACGGTAAAAAGATGGATCTCATTCTGCGGGCACTAGGTTACGCGCCATCGTTTCGCTACGAAAAATTTCGCGCCGAATGGACGGATGATAAAGGCCAGGTAGTCGTCGATCAGACACCCATCGGAAATTTCTGCGAGATCGAGGGTGCGCCGCGCTGGATTGATGCGACGGCGAAGAAGTTGGGCGTAACCTGGAAGGATTACATCACGAAGAACTACGCCGGATTATTTTCGGATTGGAAGGTTCGAACGAATGCCAAGGCAGAGGACATGACGTTTAAGGCGGTAAAGCAGAGTAAATCAGCCCGCCGTCCGGATTAGACGCTCGCGGCGCTTGGCCGGACAGACGAGAGTTGCCATGAGCGAAGTCGAAGGGCCGTGTCCCCACATGGTTCCTGCCATCGACGACAGCCTGCGCTTACGCCCCGTGGCACTTCTTGAACTTTTTCCCGGAGCCGCAAGGACAAGGATCGTTGCGGCCCACCTTTTCCTGCCCGCGCACCACCTGCTGCACCGGCTGCGCGTCTCCGGCCCCAGCCATGCGCGCCTGTTCCAGCTCGCGACGTTTGCGGCGCATAAAAGCTTCTTCCAGATCATCGGCCGACGTTGCGACGAGTCTTGGAGGATGATGCCCGTTGCCGCCACCGCCCTGCGCCGGAACTGCCGGCTCCGGTCCTCCAGGTCCGCCCGCCTGCGGACCGCCCGGTCCAGAATCCGGCGGCCGCTCGATAATCTGCATGAGATAAAGATAGCGAGCCGTGTCTTCCTGGAAGCGCTGCAGCATGGCTTCGAACATCTCGAACGATTCTTTCTTGTACTCGACCAGCGGATCGTGCTGGCCGTAACCTCGCAGTCCGATACCCTCCTTGAGATGGTCCATGCTGAGCAGGTGATCTTTCCACTGCGAATCCAGAACGCTGAGCATGATCATGCGCTCGTGATGGCGCATCGCCTCTGGACCAATCAGTTTCTCCTTAGCGTCGTAGCGTTCTTTCAGCTTTTCAAAGATAGCGTCACCAAGTTCTTGTCTGTTCAGCGTCTCGGGCTTCACACCTTCCGCTATGAAATCCACGCCAAAGCGAGTGAAGACGGCATCTTTCAATCCCTTCATGTTCCAATCGTCGGCGTGGCCCTTAGCCGGGCAGTACTCGTCCATCAGATCGCCGAGAATCGCCGAAACGTAATCTTCGAGAATCAGATCTTTCTGATCCATGCCCTCGAGCAAGCGACGGCGCAAGCCGTACACGGCCTCGCGCTGCTTGTTCATCACGTCGTCGTATTCAAGCAAATGTTTACGCGATTCAAAGTGCTGGCCTTCAACCGCTTTCTGAGCTGTCTCGATACGGCGGCTGATTAACTTCGATTCAATGGGGATGCCTTCTTCCATCCCCAGCCGCTCGAGCAACTTCGAGACCCACTCCTTGGCGAAGATCCGCATCAGATCGTCTTCAAGTGCGAGGTAGAAGCGCGAAGAGCCGGGATCACCCTGGCGGCCCGCGCGTCCGCGAAGCTGGTTGTCGATGCGGCGAGACTCATGGCGTTCAGTGCCCAGAATGTGCAGGCCGCCGACGGCGGTTACATCGTCGTGCTCCTTGTCGGTCTGCTCCTTGTAGCGGCTGAAGACCTCAGTCCATTTGTCGGTGGGCACAGTGTATTCATTGCCGTTGTAGTAAAAGATCGAGGTGGTGCCGTCTTCCTGTGGGCCTTCGATCTTGCCTTGAGCCACGCGTAGTTGCTGCGCGATTCCCTTCTTCACCAATTCCTGCTTGGCCATGAATTCAGGATTGCCGCCGAGCAAAATATCGGTGCCGCGGCCCGCCATATTCGTGGCAATGGTGACCATGCCCTTGCGCCCCGCCTGCGCGACGAATTCCGCTTCACGCTCGTGAAACTTCGCGTTCAACACGACATGCTGTTTGAGGCCTTTCTTCTTCAGCAATTCGGAAAGACGTTCGGACTTTTCAATCGATGTAGTGCCCACCAGCACCGGTTGCCCGTTTTCGTGAAGCTTCTGAATCTCGTCGGCAACTGCGAAGTATTTTTCTTTCTCCGTGCGGAAAACAACGTCGGGATTCTCCAGCCGCAACATCTGCTTGTTGGTTGGGATAACAATAACGTCCAGCTTGTAGATATTGTCGAACTCGGTAGCTTCGGTTTCCGCGGTACCCGTCATGCCAGAGAGCTTCTTGAACATGCGGAAATAATTCTGGAAAGTGATGGTGGCGAGAGTCTGATTCTCGCGCTCGATCTTAACGCCTTCTTTGGCTTCAATCGCCTGGTGCAGGCCGTCGGACCAGCGCCGCCCCGGCATCATGCGGCCGGTAAATTCGTCGACGATGATGACTTCACCATCTTTGATGACGTATTCCACATCGCGACGATAGAGCGCGTGCGCTTTGACCGCAGTCTCTACGTGATGCTTCAGGGGCCAGTTCTCTGGGTCAGCAATGTTTCCGATGCCGAGCAACTGTTCTACTTTCAGCCAGCCATCATCGGTGACGGTGATGTTGCGATGCTTTTCGTCGACCACAAAGTCTCCGGTGAGCTGTGCCGGTTCGCCGGGAGCGACTTCAAGTTCTTCCCCCTTTTCCAGCTTCGGAATGATACGGTTCACCCGGTAATATTTGTCGGTCGATTCCTCGCTCGCACCCGAAATGATGAGCGGAGTGCGCGCTTCGTCGATCAGAATGGAATCGACTTCATCTACGATGGCGAAATTATGCCCGCGCTGCACGCAATCCTTTAGATCGAATTTCATGTTGTCGCGCAGATAATCGAAGCCGAACTCGTTGTTTGTCCCGTAAGTAACATCCGCGGCATACGCCGCACGCCGTTGCTCGTCATCAAGGTCGTGGACGATCACGCCCACCGTGAGACCGAGAAAACGATAAAGCTTGCCCATCCATTCCGAGTCGCGCTTGGCGAGATAATCGTTGACCGTAACCACATGCACGCCGCGTCCGCTAAGAGCGTTGAGATAAACCGGAAGCGTAGCGACCAGCGTCTTACCTTCGCCGGTCTTCATTTCCGAGATCATGCCCTTATGCTGCACCATGCCGCCAATCAACTGCACATCAAAATGGCGCATGTTGAGCACGCGCCGTCCGGCCTCGCGAACTACTGCGAAAGCTTCCACCAGGACTTCGTCCAGAACTTCCTGCAGCTCCGCGTACTGCTCCTTCTCAAGTCGTTTCGCCCGATCGGGACCGGCTTCCGCTTCTCCTTCAGGCTCGGGTGATGCGGCAGGCGTGAAATGACTTAGCCGCTCCTGGATTCGCCGCCGGAACTCGTCCGTCTTATCACGTAGTTCGGCGTCGGTGAGCTTCTGCATCTGCGGTTCGAGGGCATTGATAGCCTCGACCTTGGGCATCATGGTCTTGATGACCCGCTCGTTCTTGGTCCCAAAGACCTTGCCAATCAGAGTGTTTATCAAACTGTGAAATCCTTCAGAGGGCGGGAACTGACCCACTGTATGCCCTTTCAGCCTAGCATATTTAGACGCGCCCGAGAGGCTCAAGAAACACGGCGTGCGAGGTATTGATTGTACCGTAGCCTTACAACAGTACCTTAGCTCCACAACAATTCGGCGCACGACGGTAGAAAGAGTTTTCGTGTATATTCCCCACGACCCATGCCCACCTTCTACGATCGCTTTCTCGAGTGTGAGGAGCGATGGCCGAACCACGTCGCGCTCGAACTCCAGCGCCACGATCAAATTGAGAGCTGTACCTACGCCGAGCTTCGCCGAATGGCGGAATCCGTCGGGAGATGGATCGAGGAAAACGGATTTGTACGTGGATCGCGATTGGCCATCGTGGCGGATAACCATCCGCGCTGGGTGGCTACCTACTTAGGAATCATCGCCTCGGGATGTGCTGTTGTACCTCTGGATACCGCGCTGCACGCCGACCAACTGACAAAACTGTTAAAGGATAGCGGAACTTCCTGCTTGTTTTGCGACGCCAAGCATGCGCAGATTTCGCGGGAGGCAGTCGCAGATCTGAACGTAAGCCTCGTGCTCATGGACCCGGACCGCACGTCGCAACTCACTCCCGGCGAGCACTGGTTGGGAAATCTGCCGGCGATTTTCGATGGCAGCCCCGCACAATTCCATCCTGCGCCTTCCGTCGCGGACGACCTAGCTGCCCTGCTCTACACTTCGGGAACCACCGCCGATCCCAAAGGCGTAATGCTCACCCATGCCAACTTTTTGGGTGAAGTGGAAGCCGTATTTACCTGGGTTGACCTCGGTCCGTCCGACGCGCTGCTCGGCGTACTACCCATGTTTCACGTACTGGCACAGATGGCCAATCTGCTTATCCCACTTGTCAAAGGGTCGCGTGTCGTCTACCTGGAGACTTTGAACACAACCGAACTCTTGCGCGCTCTGCGGGAACGTAACATTACGGCCTTCGCGGTTGTGCCGCAATTTTTCTATCTCATTCATCAGCGCATCTTTGAAGAGATTGAGAAGCGCGGCATGTTAACAATAAGACTGTTCAAGATCCTGCTGGCGCTTAATCGCGGCCTGCGGAAAATCGGCATGAACGCCGGAAAGATTTTGTTCGGCAAGATCCACGAAACCCTCGGCCCTAAAATGCGCTATCTGGTGACGGGAGGATCGCGATTCGATCCAAAGGTTGCAATGGGTTTCTACGACCTCGGCATCGACGTTCTGCAAGCCTATGGCCTGACGGAAACTACTGCGGCCGTGTTTGCAAATTCACCCGGAGACAACGTGATTGGCTCGGTCGGCAAAGCCATGAAGGGCGTAGAAGCCAAGGTGACTGATCCGCAACCTTCCGAAGACGGCGGGCCTGCAGCGGGAGAAGTAGCACTTCGCGGCGCGATGGTAATGAAGGGCTACTGGAACCGCCCTGACTCAACCGCGGCGGTGCTACGCGATGGATGGTTCTTCACCGGCGATCTCGGATACTTCGACTCGAAAGGCAACTTATTCCTCACCGGCCGTAAGAAGGAAATAATTGTTCTCAGCAACGGGAAGAATATTTATCCCGAAGAGGTTGAATCGCACTACCTGAAGTCGCAGTACATCAAGGAAATGGCAGTGCTGGGACTCGAAGCCCAGCCCGGCGAAGGCGGCGACCGCCTGCACGCCGTAATCGTGCCCAACTTCGACGCGCTGCGCCAGAAAAAGATTGTGAATGCGAAAGAAGTCATCCGCTACGACATCGAGAGCCTCTCACAGCAGATTGCCTCCACCAAGCGTATCGGCAGCTATGAGATCTGGCAGGACGATCTGCCTCGCACTACCACACGCAAGATCAAGCGCTTCGAGGTGGAGAACCGCGTAAGGGCGAATCAGGCGCGGCGTGTCGACGACGATTCTGAGTTGCCGACCGAACGGCCCTTAACCGACGACGAAACCGCCTGGCTGGATCAGCCCGATGTGCAACGAGCGCTGAAAATCGTGCGCGAATCATCTCGCACGGCGCCGCCAACAATGCGGCCAAGTCATAATCTGGAACTCGACTTGGGTCTCGACTCGATGCAGCGTGTTGAGTTGCTCAGCCAGATGGAAGAGCAGTTGGGAGGCAACATCGAGGAGTCGCAGCTTGCCGAAATTTATACGGTGCGTGACCTGGTCGACGCCGTCCTGCAAAGCGCGGCCAGCGGCGCGGGCGGACCGGGGACGCGTACCGCATTCGCTGGATGGAAAACGATTCTGGCCGAGGAACCCAGTCCATCGGATGTGATTTCTCTGGTGCGGCCACAACGCGTCAGCGCTGCATTCTGGTACCTGGTCTCGCGCCTCATCCAGGTAATCGCGCTCGACCGCTTTGACTTGCACGTGCGCGGACTTGAGAAGCTTCCTGGGAGCGGCCCGTATATTATTTCTTCCAATCATGAAAGCTATCTCGATCCGGCTATCCTGGCGAGCGTTCTCCCGCCGCCGGTTTTTGACAGAGTCTTTGCCGTCGGGACCAGCGAAATCTTCGGTCAAGGATTTATGCTGCGGCTGGCGCGTTCGCTTAGGACTGTGGTCGTCGACCCCGACGCGAATCTAATTCCGGCCATGCGCGCCGGCGCGTTCGGACTGCGGCAAGGACGCCCGCTCATTTTTTATCCCGAAGGTGAGCGCTCGATCGACGGTACCCCGAGAATTTTCAAGAAAGGCGCGGCCATATTGTCCATTCACCTGCAGGTACCGATTGTGCCCGTGGCCATCGAAGGATTCTACGAAGCGTGGCCGAGGAACAAACCGTTCCAGGGTTTCAAGCCGCTGAAGATGGTATTCGGTGATCCGATTCTTCCGCCGCCACAGAGTGAAGCATCAGAAGCCGCGTACGAGAAGCTGACCGCCGAGTTGAAGACAAAGGTAGTCACGATGTGGGAACAGCTGCGGGCGCATTTGTAGCGCCAGCGTCCTGAGCCGAGAGCGCAAGTCTAAGTACTTCACTTCGCCCGCGGATGCGTCAGGTCGTAAACCTGCAGCACATGTTTCATCGACAACTGCGTATACCGTTGTGTGGTAGCGAGGCGTTCGTGGCCGAGTAACTCCTGAATGGCGCGCAGGTCGGCGCCTTCCTCCAGCATGTGAGTGCCGAACGCATGCCGTAGCGTGTGCGGATGCACATCTGGCGAAAGTCCCTTGGCCACGGCAATTTTCTTAATGATGCGGCCAACGCTTCGCGTGGTGAGCCGTCCGCCACGGCGGTTGATGAGCAATGCGGCTGAGTGCTTGCCTCTTGCCTCGAGAGCTTTCTGCCGTACGGGCAAGTACGCTGCAAGTGCACTCTTCACAGAATCACCAAACGGAACATAACGCTCTTTTTTTCCTTTGCCGCGAATCAGAATGGCCTCGGCACTCAGCCGAATGTCGCCCAGATTGATTCCTGTGAGCTCCGAATTCCGTATGCCGCACCCATACAGGAGTTCCAACATGAGCCGATCGCGTTCCGGGAAAGCCGCCACCTCGGGCATTTCGCCATCGATCACAAAATTCATTTCTTCAATAGTGGGAACGCGCGGAAGTTTTTTGGGTAGCTTCGGTGTAGCCACGAGCTTTGCCGGATTCTGCTCCACCACGCCTTCCCGTGCCAGCCAGCGGTAAAGAGAGCGCACCGCAGCGAGAGAGCGAGCCACAGAGGTCTTGCTCAATCCCTTCTCATAAAGCTGCGAAAGAAATCCCCGCACGGCGATGTGATCAATGTCCTTCCATCCCCGCGAACCAGCATAGGCGGCAAAGAGCGTTAGATCCTGGTTGTAGGCTCTAATCGTATGAAAAGAGGCGTTGCGCTCCCCGAGATGACCTAGGAAATCAGCGACCGCCTTAGCGACAATTGTTTTGGCCGACTTGCTCGCGACAACTGTCATCTTGCTTTCGCCCTTGGATGATGCTTCTGATAAACCGTTCTGAGCCGATCCAGCGCCAAATGCGTGTAAATCTGCGTCGTCGAAATGTCCGCATGGCCCAGGATTGTCTGCACCGTGCGGAGATCGGCACCGTTCTCCACCATGTGCGTGGCGCATGAATGGCGCAGCATGTGGGGAGACGCGGCACGCCCCGAAACTGCCGAAGCGGCTCGCACCATCTGCCAAATGCGCTGGCGCGTCAACCTGCGCCCTCCGCGAGCGACAAACAGGAGTGGCGAAGTCTTAGCGGCGACGCTTGCCGATGCTCCGCTTCCCTTCCCAGCCGCTAGTAACGGTCGTGATTGAGCTAAATACTCAGCGAGCGCCTGCTGGGCGGATTTCCCGAGAGGCACGATGCGTTCTTTATCGCCCTTGCCGCGCACCAGCATGTATCCGCCCTCAAGCTTCAGATCTTCAAGTTTGGCGTTGACCATCTCCGAAACCCGCAGCGCTCCGGCATAGAAAACTTCCAGCATGGTCCGATCGCGGATCGCCAGCGCCACCGCCTGCTTCGTGTTGCTCCCCGGCGTGCTCTGACGCCTGAGCGGAGCGGCCAACGTCGTTTCCATTTCGTCGCGAGCCAGAGCCTTGGGCAGAACCTTCCATTGTCTTGGCGACTCGATGTCGAGCGTCGGATCGTATTCGATTTTCTTATCCAGCAGCAGATAGCGGTAAAGATGGCGCAGCGCCGAGAGCTTCCGCCCGACGCTACGCCCATCCACTTGATGGGAAAAAAGCTGTTGCAGGAAATCGCGCACATCATTGCGTCGCGCCTTCATGAGTTGGCGTTTGTGTTTCTCCAGGAACTCACAGAACTGGCAAATGTCGGTAGAGTAGGCGGCAATTGAAAGAGGTGCCAGTCCCTTCTCAATCCTCAAGTAGTCGAGGAAGCTGCAGAGCACGCGCGCGTTCGCATCCGGAGCCATAAATGGGGAACGAAGTAAGTATGCGCGTTATCGGACTCTGCGGAAAGTACCGAGGACGGTCCCTACCGAGTCGCACTGTCCTAATCATCACCAACCTGTGGAAAACAGCCGTCGAGCGGCGTTGAAGCCGCACTTCTGGTACTTGTCGTAGGCGGCTGCGGCACGATTGCGAATCTCTTCGTTCCTCTCGCCTGCAATCCAGCCTTCGAGCGCGCTTTTCAAAGTGTAGGCCTCCGGCGCCATTAGGTTGGTTGTCCACAAAAGAGGATAGGCTCCGCCTACACGTAGCAGCTCAGCGAAATATTGCTTACTGGCGCACGCCAGGATGATCGTGTCGCGATGAATTTCGTTCTTCTTCTTAGGAATCAACGGAAGTTTGAAATCCATGAGCCCATCGTGCCCAACGTAAGCCACGAGATTGGAACCTCCGCGAATAGTTACCCGATTCGCCGACGGAGGAACGACGATAGTCTCCGCGCTATCTCCCGCGGCCGCGTCAAAGAAATCGAGAATGGCTTCTCGGATTTCACTTCCGCGATAAGCATCGGCGACCATATAAGTATTGGTCGTGCGGTGTTTGAAAACACACCGCTCCAAGACCTCAGGCTTGGGCTTTGTATTGCAAGTGATCAACAACCAGTCGGCACTTCGTGCAAAGAAAGTCCTCACTCCATACGCCGAGCCCCAATAGAGATTGTGATCGGGATCGTCGCCATCTCCGAGTCGCGCCGGAACCGGAATAATGCCCTGATGTTCGTTGTCCGCGAGGGCCACGAAAACGTGGACGGCACGCGGCGAGGGATCCTGCGACCCTGCGAGCGGAGCAATCGTGGCCAACCACAGAGCAGTCGCTAGAGCCCGGCTGCCAATACGAAAGCAAATCACGCGCCCTCCGTGCCGGACGCTTCGCGCAGCAGTTTCACCGCGAACAACGCCCCCTCCGGTGTCTCCTCGTGCTTGAAATAAGCGAAGACGTCCCGGCCGGCTGCCAAGTGTTCTGCGATCCGCGCAACCATTGTCTGGCGCTCTTCTTGGGTATAGGTGGGTTTGCGAAATCTGTAATAGACGAATGCACCGGTAACCACATCTGGTGTAGTCCGTTCTTCGGTCTCGGCTACGCACAGCGTCGCTCCGTGCGACCTCAGAAGTTCCCATGTCGAATCGCTAAACCACGACTCGTTACGGAATTCAAATGCCGCCGGCAAAGGACGCGGCAGCAGCGCGAGAAAATCCTTGAGCAGCACGCCATCGGCTTTCAGATTCGGCGGCAATTGGAAGAGCACGGGGCCAAGCTTTCCAGCGCTGGCCAAAGGCTCAATCGTCGCCAGAAAACGCGGCAGGAATTCCTCCGTCCCCTTTAATCGCTTGATGTGGGTGATCACCTGATGCGCTTTCACGCCAAAACGAAAGCTCGCTGGCGTTTGCCCGATCCAGTTCTGGATGGTTGTTTCTTTTACCAGTTGCCGGAAAGTGAAGTTCACCTCGACCGTATTGAGCTGCGTGGCGTAGTGATCGAGAAACTTCTTCTGCGCCAGTTTGGCCGGATAGAAACCGGGCTTCCAAGTTGGATAAGCCCATCCCGAGGTCCCGACAAAGAGTTGAGCCATAGCTTAAGTTTCGAGGCAAAATCGTAGCGCACGGGATTATACCTTCCCTGCTGCCTTGCGTGGCCGAGGCTTGGTTGTTTTCCTGGCGGCGCGATGATGCGTTTTCTTTGGCTCTTCTTCTGCTTCTGCCTGAGCCGCGATCGAGATTGGCGTCTCTGTTTCCGCCGCGGCCACCGCAACTGCTTTGAGATCCGGCAACCGTTGCTTCAACTCGAGCACTGGGGCAAAGAGATCGCCCATTTTTTCCACGCGCGAAACAGTCTGCGGCGCTTCAAACACAAGCAGATTCGCATCTTTTTTCTTTAGCGTACGCTCCACTTCCTCCCAAGTCACCGGCGTCGAGACCGTAGGATGTTCACGCGCCCGCAATGAGTACACCGCTATCGTGGTTTTGTGTTCGTCGTTTTGGCTCCAGTCGACAAAAACTTTCCCTGTTCGAATGCTCTTCTTCATGTCCGACACAACCATCTCGCGATGATCATGTTCGAGCAACTGCGCCAGCGCGTGGGCGAAAGTCTTGGTCGCTTCGTACTTTGTGGGAGTGTTCAGCGGCACATAAATCTGCAGTCCCTTAGAACCTGAAGTTTTTGGAAAGCTTTGCAGCCCGAAATGATCGAAAACTTCCCGCAGCCAGAGCCCCACCTGGCAGCATTGCACAATGTTCGCCGGCGGCCCGGGATCAAGATCGAAGACCATCATTGTCGGGCACGTAATGTCCTTCGCGAGCGCCAATGATGGATGCAACTCGATCGCCGCAAGATTCGCCAGCCACACCAATGTCGGCAAATCATTGGATAGAATGTAATGCACCGTACGATGGTTGCCCTCGCTCCAGATGGGAGCGGTCTTCACCCAGTCGGGCCGGTGCTGCGGAGCATTCTTTTCATAAAAAAATTCTTCATCCACGCCATTGGGATACCGCTTGCGCGTAAGTGCCCGGCCCGCCAAATGCGGCAACATCGCCGGCGCGATGCGGACGTAATAGTCGATAATCTGCTGCTTGGTAAATCCCGTCGCTGGATAAAGAACTTTATCCAGGTTCGACAACTTGAGTTGTTTGCCTTGAACCTCAATCGTCGAATCCATCGTGCACGCTCCAGCAGGCATTGTGCCTCAAATGCCGATTAATGCAAAATACGGCTCTCTCCCTACCTTTCGGATTAAATGAACGCACCCGACCGGTTGTTGTTGCAACGAGAAAATGTCGTATTAACTGCAACGAGACTTTGTCACCCCTTATCGTT
>OBLW0100002748.1_pt1 | contig 14097 bp, 11 predicted proteins | sample 1520161 | NCBI WGS metagenome assembly OBLW01 (sample SAMEA3539309, study PRJEB22396) | soil metagenome | biome: tundra; feature: field; material: soil | place: USA | collected 2010-05 | depth 0.15 m
GTCTATCAAACGTACTTTATTGCGGCGATCCGGATGGTGCTGGATGTGGAAGTGCAGGCGGGCAATCAGACCGCTTCCATTTACGCCCAGCCGGGATTGTGGGCCTGGCTGGATCGGCGGCCGCGCGAGCAATGGCCGAAACTGATGCGCGGGGATATCGCCTGGGGAACCGAAGCCATGCTGGTGGCGTGTGAGAAAAGGAGCCTGCCTTACCTGTTTAAGATCCGGCAGACGACGAGAGTCCAGCGGCACATCGCGGGACTGTTCGGGCGCACCGATTGGGCGCCGGCCGGCGGGGGCTGGCAAGGGTTGTCGAGCGAACTGCAATTGACGGGATGGAGCCGGAAGCGGCGGGTGGTCGTGCTCCGGCGCGTGATCCGGGAATCGTTGGCGATCACGGCGGAGGGCGATGCCAACCGGCAAGGGCAGTTATTCGGCGCGGTGGAGCTGCTGCGCGCTGGGGATCTGTACGAATACGCGGTGCTGGTAACGCCGCTAGAAGAAGAAGTGCTGGGGATCGCACAGCTGTACCGGGACCGGGCCGAGGCGGAGAACGTTTTCGACGAGCTGAAAAACCAGTGGGGTTGGGCCGGTTTCACGACCCAGGATCACCAGCGTTGTCAGATCCTGGCGCGGATCGTGGCGCTGATCTACAACTGGTGGAGTCTGTTCACCAGGTTGGCCATCCCCAAGCGGCATACGGAAGCGACGACCAGCCGGCCGCTGCTGCTGCACGGGATCGGGCGTCAAACCACGCACGGCAACCAGACGACCCTGACGATCACCAGCAATCACGCGCAAGCCGAGCCAATCCGCCGGGCGTTAGAAGGTGTAAGTCATCTCCTACAGCGACTTGTCGAAACTGCCGAGCAGTTCACCGTCAACCAACGCTGGCGTTGGCTCCTCCGGTTCATTTTTCGCGATTGGCTCAAAACACGCCCGCCAGATCCGCAGTTTCTACCGCTGACCGCCCTAGCCAACTGCCGGATTTAGGATGAAGTGTCCGCCGAGGCGCCACCGCGCATCGATCTGGGCGGCGGCTGGTCCGATACGCCGCCCTTCTGCCTGGACTGGGGCGGAACGGTGCTCAACATCGCGGTGGAGCTGAACGGAGCGTGCCCCATTCGGACCGTGATGCGGCGCATCGCCGAGCCGGAAATCCGCTGCTCGGCGCGCGAGTCCGCTGAAACTGTGGTGTACTCGACCGCCGAACAGGTCCTGGCGCCGGCCGACCTGGGGTCGCCCTTCACGATCCCGCGCATGGCTTTGGTTTTGGCGGGCGTTGTCAAGCCCGGCCAGGAACTGCGGCGCGTCCTGCGGTCCCGCGGAGGAGGGCTGGAGATCTCCACCAGCGTCGATCTGCCTATGGGCTCGGGTCTCGGAACCAGCAGCATCCTCTCCGCCACCGTGCTGCGCGCCCTGGCCGCCATGGGCGGCGTAACGATCGGCGATGCCGCCCTGACCGATGAGGTCTCGCGCCTGGAGCAGACGATGACCACCGGCGGCGGCTGGCAAGACCAGGCGGGAGGCATCTTCCCGGGCGCGAAAATCGTGACCTCCGGCCCCGGCCTGCGGCAGCGGCTCCGCGTCGAGCCGATACGCTGGTCTCCGGAGCGCGAGCGCGAGTTTTCCCAACGGCTGGTACTCTACAACACCGGCATCCAGCGCATGGCCAAGAACCTGTTGCGCCAGGTGGTCGCCAGCTACCTGGCGCGCGAAACGGAGACTGTGCAGGCCCTTCACGGGATCAAGACGCTGGCAACGGAGATGGCCTTCGCCATGCGGGATGGCGAATGGGGCTATCTGGGCGATCTGCTCGACCGGCATTGGCGGCTCAACCAGATCCTCGACCCGCACACCACCAACGCCCCCATCGACAACCTTCTGGCGCGCGTGCGGCCATTCGTCTGCGGAGCGAAGCTGGCGGGCGCGGGCGGCGGCGGTTACCTCATTCTGCTGGCCCGCGGCCCGGACGAGGCTGCCGCGCTACGCCAGGAACTAGGCGAAGTGGAATCCGCCGCCATCGCGCAACAAGGACTGCGCGTTCGCGCGCGCCGGCGCTGAACGGTATTCGCCGTACCTCCTTACATCCAAAAATCCCGCGGGTACAGCCGAAACACGCGGGCGTCCGGCGTGTCCGCCTTCTTCAGGTATTCCTCCCAGGCGGCTAATTGCGGCTCCGGTCCGATGACGAAGTAAACGCCGCCCTCCACATCCTTGGCCTTCACGTTCATGCCGGGCAGCACTTTCCCGTACACCGCGTTCATGCGGCGGAACAACTCGGCGCCCACCCGCGGGTCTTGTCGCAAGTCCAGGATCGCTTTGTGGAAGCGCGAGACCACGTCGGGGGTCAGACCGTCCGCCAAGTCGTTGGCCATGGATTCGCCGCGATCTTCGTAGGGCGAGGCGGAACGCGTGCCCTCGAAGGCGCCCGCGATGGCGTAGTCCGTCAGCGCGGGGTCGGGCTGCGCCTTGTTCAACTCGCCGATAACGAACTTCAGCGTCTGCGGCAGCTCCGGCGTGCGCTCGGCGTAATAGTTGAGCCGGCCGTCCGCCAGCCTCAGGCGTATGCCGTTGCTGTAGGCCAGGCCCGCCGCCCAGGTTTTCATGAAGATGCCGTGAGCTCCATGGCCCGCGTAAAGATTCGACGCCAGGTAGTCCAACAGCTTGTCGCGGCTGGTGTCGTGGTAGCTGGTCCCGGGCGCGGAAATCAGGAAGACGCCGCCTTGCGAATTGGCATTCAGCAGCCCCACGAATACCGGCTTGACGGCTTCCGGATCGCGCTCGCGCAGCCTTTGGTCGATGCGCCGGGTGGCGGCGTAGACAGCTTTCCTGGCGGGCGCGTTGGCGAGCGACGCGGCCATTTCCCGATTGCCGGGCGCGAGCGCCTGCTGCGATTCCGCCGAGGCGATTGCGAACATGCGGGCGCCGCCCGTTACCAGCAGCGAACGCCGCACGGCATCGAGCGCCGCCAGCGCGTTGGCCGGCCCGAACTGGAGGTCGGCCGCCATCTGGCCGCACAAAGCGCTCCAGTCCGCCGGCAGGCTCGAATCGGGGATGTCGGCGAGAGTGGTATCCAGATCGCGGGCCGCCTCTACGGCCAGCGCGCGTTCCGGCCCCGATAGCTTTTCTAGCCCGGCGTACTTGCCTTCGCGGATGGCGGCCAGCAGCGTCTTCCTCTCGGCGCGCGAACCGCCCGTTTTCCCCAGGTCCGCCAGGAATGCGGAGAACGCCGCCGAGCCGCCGTCCTTCAACATCCACCGCAGCCGGTACAGGTTGTGGGTCCGGGTCATAAACGAGGAAGTCGAAAGAAGCAGCGGGTTGTCCTGGCGGCGGTAGGCCAAAGCCGGGTCGTTCACCCAGCTCTCCTCGCTTCTTTGCGTAGTGGCGCGGAGGCTGCCGAGAGCCTGGTCCACCAGGTCCCGCAAGCGCGGCAGGTTCTCCACGCGCCAGTCGGGATGGTACAGCGCCAGTTTCATCCACTCGATGGACCGCTCGGATTCCGTTATGTTGTTGCCGGCGCCGCGCACCACCAGTTCGTAGCGGTTGGTGGTTGTGTTGACGCTAAAGCCGGCGTCGAGGCTGAGGATCTCATTCCGCAGCCGCTGCGTCATTTCCTCATAAGAGACCGGCTTGCCATTTTCGATCACCCCCACGCGCGTCAGCAGTTGCGGCAGCAGGGAAACGAAGACAAGCTGGCTTTCGGGGATGCCGTCGAGGCGCAGCGCGATCCCGGTGGTAGCGCTGGTCATGCTATCGAAGGTCGATTCCACCAGCGGCGCCCCTCCCGCCAAAGTGGCGGTCTTGAAATCGAGCTGGTCGTCGAGCGTCAGCGGCGGGCTGTCGATAAACTTGGGCGGCGCCATGCCCGCGGCGGACTTCTCCATGGCGGCTGTGGTGGCATCGTACGCGTCGCGATAGCGCCGGAGAGCCTCCTGGTCCGTCGCGGCATGGTACTCCGTCTTCAGCCTGGTGGCCTCGGCGGCGGCGCGTTGCTCGCGCTCCTGCTGCTCCCGGCGGATCAAGTCGGGGTTCGGCTTGGCCGCCTCGACGTAAGGCGTCACCCCGGCGATTTTCCATTGCGTCAGATACTCGCGCCAGATGTTGCGGTCGCTTGGAATCAGCGTCTCAATCGCGGCCAGGTCCTCTTTCTCGGTGAGCGATTTCCGGAAGCCCGGCTCTTTATTCAGTTGCAGCAGGTGCTCCATCCAGGCCGCGCTGGTATTGCGGAAGCCGAACCCCGGGGGCGAGTTCACGAACTTCGAAAGGCCGCGCCGCTCCTCCAGAATCCGGCCCTTCAGCCGCTGGTTGAAATCCGCCAGCTCCGAAGATCCGTCCCGGTAGGCGGCAATCTTGGCGAACTCCTCCAAGGTTTTGGCGCGGAGATCGGTCAGATCCCGGTCGTTCATGCGGGCAGGCGGCACGTCCCGGAAAACGACGTAGACCAGGTTGCCCAAGTCGCTGTCCACGGACGCGCTCACGCCCTTGGCTCCGAAGGCGGCGTCCGGCCCGCGGCCATCGATGAAACGCTTGTACAGGTTCGTGTCGGGACCGCCCGCCGCGTTGTCCAGAAACAACGAGAGCAGGGTGCGCTCGCGGTTCGTCAGCTTGTGGTCGGCCGGCCAGGGCAGCATGACCAGGCCGGGCTGTTGTTCGTTGCGAAACGGGTATTCCACGTACTCGATGCGCCCCGCCGGAGCCGGCCGAAAAGCCGGAAGCTTGTCTTCGGTCACTACGGGATAACCCGGCGCGCGCGGTTCCAGGCGGTTGAGCTCGGCATCGAAGCGCGCCAGCGCCGCCGTGAGATCCACATCCTTCGGTAATGAGGAGATGGCCCCCATATTACCCAGGAAGTAATGCTCCGCATGGAACTTCCGGATGTCCGCAGGCTGGAGGATGCGCAGCGCCGCCGGCAGTCCGCCGGAATTGAACGAGAGCGGATGGTCCGGGCCGTAGACCGTGAGCCCCGCGGCGCGGTACAAGCGGCTGCCCGCCTGATCCATGGAGGTGACCATCTCGTTGTATACCGTGCCCTTTTCCTCCAGGCGCAGCGCGCCGTCCTGGGGATTCGCGCTGACGCCCCAGTTGCGCACCTCGCGGCGGATCTCGTCGTCGGAGTAATCCGGGTGCAGCAGCGCGTCCATGGTGTGTTCGAAGTGCTGGAAAAAGGATTCGGTTCCGGCGGGCGCATAGAAGAAGTAGCAGGTGCGCCACTGCATCGTAAACGCGCTGGAATCGATCAGCGCCATGGACTCCAGACTGGCCAGTTCCCGCCCCTTGTTCCCCTTGCCGAGCAGCAAGTGCTCCTGGGTGTGCGGTTCGCCCATGTCGGACGTGGGATAGGTGGTGGCCCAGATAAACGTTTGAGGCACGGTCTGGATCTGCAGCAAGTCGAGCGTGAACCCGCTGCGCAGGTGTTGGAAACGCGCGCCTATGGCACGGTTCGAATCGTCGAGATAAACCGCCACGGCTTTGAAGCCGCCGATGGTTTGCCCTTCGGTGAGATTGCCGTAATCGGCCGGGCGTTGCTGCGCGAATGCCATGGTCATGAACAGACTAACCACAATCGGATGTCTCACAAATGCCTCTGGGAGCGAGTTTCCGCCAGTCTATCACAAGCCGCAATTCCGGTTGACCGCGGGAGCGCGCTGCACTAAGGTAAGCCTATGCTTTGCCAGCGTCGCCAGTTCCTGCAATCGGCAGTTTGGGCAGTCGCAAGAAGGAAGATCGGCGAATCGGATCCCGGCAATACCAAGCTGTGCCACCGCGTAGACGCGCAGAGTGTAACGGATGACGACCTGCGCTTCTTTCAGCAGATCGGGCTCCAGTGGCTGAGGTTGGAGTTTCCCCAAACGGGCGCCGGCTTTGAAGCCCTCAAGGCCGCGCAGGAACGGCTCGCCGGGTTCAAGCTGCGGATCTTTTCGGCGGTTCACCCGGCCTACCGTTCGCTGAAGATTCAGTTGGGACAGCCTGGCAGGGACCAGGATATCGAAACTTACTGCCGCTTTCTGCGCGATTTAGGCAAACTCCAGATCCCCGTAGCTTCGTACGACTTTCACCCCGCGAATACGTATACCACCAGGGTGATCCAGTATCGCGGCTACTCGACACGCGAGTTCGACCTCGACGATTTCCGCGCCCGCGTGGAAAAGCAGCAGTTCGATCGCGAGTACTCGGCCGATGAGATTTGGGCGAATTACACGTATTTCATGAAGGCCACGCTGCCGGTGGCCGGGGAGGCGGGCGTGAAGATGGCGCTGCATCCCGACGATCCGCCGCTCGCCAAGATGAACGGCGTGGCCAAGCTCTTCACCCACTACGACGGCTACCGGCGAGCCGAGGAGATCGCCGGCAGGAGCCCCAACTGGGGGCTTACGTTTTGTGTGGGAACGTGGCTGGAAGGCGGGGACCGCATGGGCAAGGATGTCTTCCAGATGATCCGCGATTTCGGCGGGCGCGGCAAGATCTTCGAGGTGCATTTACGGAATGTCACGGGACCGCTGCCGCGCTTCAACGAGACCTTCCCCGACGATGGATATGGGGATCTTTACCAGGTACTCAAAACACTGCGCCAGGTACGCTTCAACGGCGCCATCGAGCCCGACCATGTCCCTCGCCTGATCGGCGACTCCGGCGTCCTGCGCGCTGGAACGGCGTACTGCATCGCTTGCATGCACACCATGCTGCGCCGTGCCAACGAAGAAGTGGGTTAGCATAGTACGGTCGCGAATGCCCCGGCCTTGTGGGGCCAGCCCTTCCGGGCTGCCGCCGGGCTTCTGCCCGGCGTTTGCCAGAACAAGAATACGTTACCGGACCTTTGAAATCGAGCACTTAGCTACGCCAGCCTCTTGCCGCGGGGCAGGTAGCGCGGCGCACAGTAGCGGTCGCCCGGCATGGGCGCCGACGGACTGGTCAAATCCCCGTAAGGGTCGTCGAACTGGTTCATCAGTTCGTACAGCCGGGCGCGCATGTCGTCCACATAGGGGCGCTTTTCCCCGCTGGACACCAGGTTGCTCATCTCCTCCGGGTCGTCCACCAAGTCGTAGCATTCGTCGATATCGAAACCGTTGAAGACGTACTTGAAGCGATCCGTGATCGCAATCCGCTGGGTATACAGATACTCGCCGCCGTAGTAGGCGCACAGAATGTGGTTGCGCCAGCCCGGCGCCTGAGGGTCGTCGAACAGAGGCTGAAGAGCGCGGCCGTCGGCATGTGGCATCGGCTTGGCGCCGGCCGCGGCGACGTAGGTGTGGGCCAGGTCGTGCGTCTGCGCCAGACGGTCCGTCCTGCTTCCCGGCTTGATGCGGCTCGGCCAGCGAATAATCAGCGGCACGCGATAGGTTTCTTCGTAAGGAATCCAGCCCTTCACCCACATGCGATGCGCCCCCACCATGTCGCCGTGATCCGTGGTGGCGACCACGATGGTGTTGTCTTCCTGGCCGGTTTCCTTGAGGGCGTCCAGGATGCGGCCGATCTGCGCGTCCACCTGTTCGGTGTAGGCATAATAGTGGGCCCGGCTGGCGCGATAGTCCGCTTCCGTCACACTGCCCCACGTTTCCGATTCCCGCCGGTGAAGCCCCGGCTTGCCGGCGAACGTGTCGCGAAAGCTGTCCGGCACGCGGATGGCCCCGGCGTCGTACCGGTCGAGGTATTTCTTGAGGGGCATGTAGGGGTCGTGCGGCTCGACGAAATGGGTCTCCAGGAGCCAGGGCCGGCCGGCGCCGGCGAAGCGCTTCATCATCCGGATGGCGCACTCGGCGCGATAGTATTCGGGCGTCGCCTCTTCCGCCCCTTCGCGGTAGCCCCACATGGTGAAGGGCTGTGAGCCCGGCCACGACATCTGGCGTTCGGGAACGCTTCTCAGGGTGCCGCCGGCGCGCTCTACCTTGTCGGGATTGTTGTCGAACGCCCGAATTAGGCGCGGGTCCAACGAATCCACGTTGGCCACTTCGTGAAAGCCGAAATCGAGGGGCCCGCGCACATAGGAAGCATGCCACTTGCCGACGTAACCCAGCCTATAGCCGGCGTCGCGCAGGCGGTTGGAATAGAGCACCACGTCCGGGTTCATGTCGCGGTGCACGGAGGGCGGGGAGTGAACCTGGTTGTAGACGCCGTTGTGCCAGTGGTACGAACCCGAAAGGATGGCGGCGCGCGCCGGGCAGCAGACCGCCGAGGGGGTATACGACCGCTCGAACCGCATGCCCGAATCCGCCAGCCGGTTGAGGTTGGGCGTACGGCATGGAGACCGGCCGGCAACCGTGGCCCACTGCTGCTGGTCGGTCATAATGTGCAGGATGTTAGGCGCGGCGGCGGCGGCCCTGGACTGGAATCCCAGGGCGGAGCCGGTCAGGGCTCCTTGCAGCAGGCTCCGGCGGCCGATGGCATTGTAGGGGGCAGGTCGGGTGTCGGGCATGGCAAAGCGGTCCGCAAAAACTGGTCTTCCCTAAACATACACCTCTTCGGCCAAGGGCTGCGCCGCAGGGTGGGCCAGGCCGCGTGAGTCTGGGAACGCGCGAGCGTAGTTTCCATCCGTTCACGGGAGAAAACCCTTGCGCCCCTCGGGAACGGCCCGTCCGCGCCCCTGGTTTGTTCCAAAAAACATATGGCTCCGAACCCGACTGCCTCCGGGCCGATGTACGATTATTATCGGCGTTGAGGAGGAAGACGAGATGGAGCACCATTGTAATCAACAATACGAGCAGGCGACCGAAGGGCTGGTGAGCCTGGAATGGCATGGGGACCTCCATGAAGGAACAAAGGGCTGGAAGGGCGGAGTACCCGTCAGACGGCATCTCATCATCAAGGCAGATGAGGGTGGCTGGTACTCCACTGCTCTTTTCGAGCCAGGCGCACCGCAAGCCTGCGCTACGCATGTGTTCTTCTGTCCGTTCTGTGGGCAGGAGCTTATTTAGTTCCCAGTCCTGGGAGCTTCGCCGGATCTCTCCCGACAGACCCGGCGGCGGTAACAGGGCGCTTCTCACGGGCCTTCGGCTCTGATACCCTGATACCCATGATGACCGATGAAGAGCTTCTCACCGACCTGCACTTCCGTCAAGAATACGAGTCCGCAACCGGCCCCGAAGTGATCGCTGGCAGAAAATATTTTCGGATTAAAGGCATCCCGGTTCCCATTGAAAAAGTGAGAGAACTCGTCGGAGATCTGGAGGAAACAACGCCGTGTCGAACCATGCGACCGCAATAGCCTTCCTGTTCCTGCTGGCAGCGGTTCCGCTCCACGCTCAAGTCACGGTGAAGGACTATAGGGCGGCTTCTACGAACGATCCCGCAAATCTCTTGGTGCAGACGTACATCAAGGGCCTCGGTGAAGGAATCATGCTCGCCAATCTTGAAGCCGAAAGGAAAAAAGTCAGCCCCTACTACGCTCGGCAAAAATTGGCACTGACCGTCGACAATTATGTGAACATCCTCGAACAGACGATCAAAGATATTGAAGCCAACAAATACCCGGCGGAGCAATTGGACACGTTGCCGATTTCCATCCCGCTGATGCACGGCCTTGAAGTGATGTTCGCCTGTCCAGCGAACGAGAAATCACAAAAGAACTGAACCCCAGCACGAGCACCCCAGGGGTTTTCGAAGGCGCCTCCATCCGGGATTCCCCTCTTTTCAGGGCGAGGGCTAAGCCCTTTTCTTGCAGTACTCCACGGTGTAGAATCCCACCGTAATCAACACCGAAATCGTCATTCCAACCGAAGCCATGAGGGCGAGCCAGAGGAGGTATTTCAGTCCCCAATGCTCCGCCGTCCCCAGGGCACCGTAGCAGACGACCAGTCCCCAGAGGTTCTGATTCAAGTTGATGTTGAGCTTGTCTTGAAGGGCCATGTTCACGGGCACCTAGACTCCGGGCCATGTTAGCACAGTAAAAGAGGTTGCAGTGACCTGGACCTGCACGAACGCGTGCGGGGCCTCGTCTCCGCCCTTTCCGCAATCAGTCGAGCTGAAGGTATCTTCTTACGGCCCACGCCGCCGCTACATAGTGCTCAACTGCTTCGCCAAGCGCCTCCTCGTTGAGGGACCCCTGGCCTCGGGCCGTCATGTATTCACCCATCTTCTCAGGGTTGAAAGCTCTGTCGGTGACCACTCTCCTCAAGGCGGCGAAGAACTGCTCTTCGTCCGTTGCGTGCCGCGTGTGCCACGTCGTACGCTGAAGAAACTGGTCGAACTCTTCGTACATACCTGGCATCGTACCGCTAAAGCGCTTGCACGGAACGCCCAAAACGCAGAGGGCCCCTAGCAGCCTTCCCGTGAGGTGGCCCAAAAGTGGGATCGTCTCCAACTTGCCGCCTGGCTGTACCACTCCCACACCGCCCTGGTGAAGTGAAAGGACTCGAAGTCCCGATCACAGAAACTTGAAAAATATTTCAAGCCAGCGTTTTCAACGGCGTGCGGGCCGCTCCTCCCCCCGACCCTCCAGCCATCTCCACCCCCGCTTGCTACTCTGAAATCGGGATGAGGCTTGCGCTCACCACGCAGGCCGCAACAGTCCTTCTTGCTGGCCAGCAAGCGTTGTTTTTTTTGGTGGTGCTGAACTTCCTGTAGGTTCCTGCGGGATACTTCACGGCGGACCCGTAACCATTCGTCGTCGCCGGCAGGGAAACGTTAGGTTCGAACCTATTACACCCGGTGGTGATCGGATAGCGGTGATAGCCGCCCCATCGGGTATCAGAGGGCCAGGCATCGAAACGGGGAACGGAATGAACTCGCCATCCAGCGAGACATTGTCTACCGCAGATGCGGTCCAAACCATTGGCGGCCGGAATACGCACGGCGATAACCCGCGAGGGCTGGATAGCCACCCCTCTAAGCCCCGGCCGCCGCAACGAAATCCTCACCTCGACAAACCCATACGCTCGTAGTGTCTCTAACCTAAGCGGGATAGGGGGCGCCCGCCGGTTTTGTGGGTCACTTTTGCGGTCTGTCGGCTACCGCACCCGTAAACCCACACCCTCAATTCCGATCCCCGAAATTGGGTTCGTTTCGCGGTGCAAACCGAATTCTCGCAGGCTACCCCTATTCACTTGGCGCGACGTATCGCGGAGTCCTCTTGACGTGCTATACGGAAGTTCCGTATAGTGTAAACAGTGCGGGCAAGAGTATTCGCCACCAGTCGGTACGAGCGTGAGGCGATGCGCTTACTGGCGGAGGCGGAGATAGCCGCTATGGAAAGCGCGATTGCGGCCGATCCCGAGGCCCATCCAATCGTTCCGGGCGCCGGTGGCGTTCGTAAGGCGCGTTGGGGTCGCGAACGCAAAGGCAAGAGCGGTGGCGTGCGAGTCATCTACTACTACTGGCTACGCGACGGCGAAGTCTATATGTTGTCGATCTACGCCAAGAACGAACAGGCGGATATGACTGCGGCCGACAAGAAGGCCGCCAGGAAGTTTGTGGAGGCGCTGAAAGATGCCAAGGGCAAGAACTAAGGTCGTTCGCGAGAGGCAGAAACTCTCGCGCGTGGGCAAAGACGTGGTCGCCGGGCTGAAAGAGGCCATTTCCCATGCGCGAGGCGAGATCGCACTTCCTGCGCGCGAATATGAAGTTCCTGGGCCAGTGGACGTTCGGGCCATTCGCGCCCGTTCCGGCCTATCGCAGTCCGAGTTCGCGCGAGAGTACGGTTTCAGCGTCCGAACGTTGCAGGAATGGGAGTCGGGTGGGTCCAAGCCACCCAGCGCAGTGCGCGCATACCTCACCGTGATTGACCGGAACCCCAAAGCTGTCCGCGCAGCCCTTCAAGATAGGACCGCGGCCTGAGGTCGGTTTTCTGCCCCGGCTGAATGTTCGGGCCCAACCCCGGCTCACTGCAGGTCCACCCAGCCGGGCCGACCCGGCCAGTGTGCATCGAAGTCGCCGGGGAAGTCGTCGGGATTATCCGAGCGCGCGAATTAGGCGCGGGTCCAACGAATCCACGTTGGCCACTTCGTGAAAGCCGAAATCGAGGGGCCCGCGCACATAGGAAGCATGCCACTTGCCGACGTAACCCAGCCTATAGCCGGCGTCGCGCAGGCGGTTGGAATAGAGCACCACGTCCGGGTTCATGTCGCGGTGCACGGAGGGCGGGGAGTGAACCTGGTTGTAGACGCCGTTGTGCCAGTGGTACGAACCCGAAAGGATGGCGGCGCGCGCCGGGCAGCAGACCGCCGAGGGGGTATACGACCGCTCGAACCGCATGCCCGAATCCGCCAGCCGGTTGAGGTTGGGCGTACGGCATGGAGACCGGCCGGCAACCGTGGCCCACTGCTGCTGGTCGGTCATAATGTGCAGGATGTTAGGCGCGGCGGCGGCGGCCCTGGACTGGAATCCCAGGGCGGAGCCGGTCAGGGCTCCTTGCAGCAGGCTCCGGCGGCCGATGGCATTGGGCGTGGCGGGACGGGAATTGGGCATGGTAAAGCGATCCGCAAAATCGGATCTTCACTAAACATACTTCGGCCAAGGGCTGCGCCGCAAGGTGGGGCAGGCCGCGTGAGTCTGGGAACGCGCGGGCGTAGTTTCCATGAATCCGTTTTTCAACCACGATGGGTCCTGCGCCCCGAGCCCCAGGCCTTATGGGAGGCGATAGAGCGTCAGTTTCTGCGGCGAGCCAACGACGATCATCGTCCCATCTGGAGAGAAGGCGGTCCACGATTGCGCCTGCGGTGCCTGCTCAGCCGCGACCTCCGCAATAGGTTCGGCCGAATCCACTGAGTAAATGACGAAACGCTCGCGCCTGCCCGAGAATTGCAGCGCAAACCGGCTTCCGTTCTGTGACACGCCCGCAAACGAGACTGGCTCGTGTGAGTCTATTGTCTTAAGGGTTGCGCCGCTAAGATCGAGTATTCGCGCCGCCTTGCAGGCTGCTAAGAGGATGCGGTCGTCCCTTAGAAACTGCGGCCTGCCGCCACAGCTTCCATGAAAAATCAGATGCTGTCCGAACTCGTCCGTCAAGGTGACGAAACTGCTTGCCTTGGGATAGTCCCTAATCCACAACGGGCTGTCGCTAACCGCCGCCTTGGAACTTACGCTTGTATCGCTAACCGTCTTGTCGCTGAGCCTCCTCGCCTGAAGCGTTCTGACATCAATCAACTCGAACCCTGGACGAGTCGCATTACCAAGCGTAGAGCCATCTGGCGAGATGTTCTCCACTCGCCAGTGATTCCCAACATCACGAGTGTCAAACGTCCCCGCCTCCTTGAGGTCAGGCGTAAGCCGCACTACACTGCGGCCCGACACTATGACGTGCGCTTCGTTCGTCGCGAAGACTTTTACCGAGCCAAAGGCCTGCACTTCGCGCCTATCCTTAACCTCCCCGGTTCGCGCGTCTAGCGATATGAGGTCATAGACCGACTCCGGGATTTGAGCACCCTCGATATTACGAAGCCCGACCATCGACGCAAGAACTACGCGCTCTCCGGCAAACGCAATACTCCGAGTGGCTGCGAACACCGAACCCGTTTCTGGAGAAACGAGCGGGCCGTTTAACCTCGCGCCCTTGGTGCCAAGGGTTATCCCCATCGTTCGGGCGCTCTGCGTCAGCGGACCCACCGACCAAATCCGCGTCGTCTTCGGCATCTTCTGAGCGACGCAAACGGCGGCACACAGCACAACGAACGCCGCTGCCCGCGGGAAGGGCTTTAGTATCCGCAACATGTCAGATCGATTTTAACCCATGACGGCGAAGCGTAAGCGCAATGGCCGGAGAAGGGAATGTGAAGTGGCTTGTCGGTAACTTGCCATCTGGCAGTACCACGCCCACACCGCCCTGGTGAAGTGAAAGGACTCGAAGTCCCGATCACAGAAACTTGAAAAATATTTCAAGCCAGCGTTTTCAACGGCGTGCGGGCCGCTCCTCCCCCCGACCCTCCAGCCATCTCCACCCCCGCTTGCTACTCTGAAATCGGGATGAGGCTTGCGCTCACCACGCAGGCCGCAACAGTCCTTCTTGCTGGCCAGCAAGCGTTGTTTTTTTTGGTGGTGCTGAACTTCCTGTAGGTTCCTGCGGGATACTTCACGGCGGACCCGTAACCATTCGTCGTCGCCGGCAGGGAGAAGTTAGGTTCGAACCTATAACACCCGGTGGTGATCGGATAGCGGTGATTGCCGCCC
>OBLW0100002749.1_pt1 | contig 14095 bp, 16 predicted proteins | sample 1520161 | NCBI WGS metagenome assembly OBLW01 (sample SAMEA3539309, study PRJEB22396) | soil metagenome | biome: tundra; feature: field; material: soil | place: USA | collected 2010-05 | depth 0.15 m
GGATCGCGGCCAACTCCGGCTACGTTCCATCCCAATCCAAAAACGGATTTTGGCGTTGGCCGAGCGGCATTTGGACAGTCCCCACCGTGAGGTCCGCAATCTCGCCCGCGCTCTGTTTGACCACAATGAGCGGCTGTTTACGTTTCTCGACCAGGAGGGCGTTGATCCCACCAACAACAGCGCTGAACGAGCGCTGCGCACGGGTGTGCAGTGGCGCAAAATCTGTTTCGGCAACCGTAGCGCTGAGGGCGAGTTGGCCACCGCTCGTTTATTGACGGTCGCCGAAACCTGTGATCTTCAGCGCCTTAACATTCTGGCCTATCTCTCCGCCGCGATTGCGTGCCACCGCCGCCGTCAGCAGGCCGCCTCACTGCTGCCCCGATAGGTACCACCTGAACTGTTACCCAGCCAGACGGCGGCGTTGATCGAATACGCGCAGAAGAACGGATACGGCGTGCCGCCGGAGTGGGTCTTCCAAGACGAAGGCTATAGCGCGGCCATCCTGGTGCGGCCAGGATTAGAGAGGCTGCGCGATCTGGTGGCTGAAGGTCAGATCGCCGCGGTGCTGGTCTACTCGCCGGACCGGCTGAGCCGGAAGTATGCCTATCAGGTCTTGCTGAGCGACGAGTTGTCGCGCTACGGAGTGGAGTTGATCTTTCTGAAAGCGCCGGCGGGATCCACGCCGGAGGATCAGTTGCTGATGCAGTTTCAGGGCATGATCGCCGAGTACGAACGCGCTCAGATCGCCGAGCGCTGCCGGCGAGGTAAGAAGCACATGGCACAACAGGGCGGGGTGAATGTGCTCTCCGGAGCACCCTATGGCTATCGGTATGTGAGGAAGAGTGACACCTCGGCGGCATTCTACGAGGTGGTCGAGGCCGAGGCCAAGGTGGTGCGGATGGTGTTTGAGATCTACACCCAACAACGACTCAGCATCAACGCCATTGCGCGCCTGCTGAATGAACGCCGGATTGCGACACGGACGGGCCATGGCCGTTGGGAACGATCTACGGTTTGGGGCATGCTACGCAATCCAGCGTATCGGGGAACGGCTTGCTATGGCAAAACCGAGCAGCGGGCCCGGCAACGTGTCACGCGCCCTCTGCCCAGTCGCGACGTGGGTGGGCATGAGCGGCCGCGCGCGGAGTGGATTGAGGTTCCCGTGCCAGCGCTGGTGAGCGATGAGATGTTCGCGTTGGCGCAAGAGCAGTTGGAGAAGAACAAACGTCACTCGCCGCGGCGCACGGTCGAGCCAACCTTGCTGCAAGGCATACTGGTATGTGAACAGTGCGGCTACGGCTTGTACCGCACATCCACCCACACGTCGAAGCAAAAACTGAACTACTATCGCTGCATCGGTTCGGATGGATATCGACGGCTGAACGGGCCGGTTTGTACGAATCGGCCAATCAGGCAAGATTATCTGGATACGTTCGTGTGGAGCGAGATCATCCGCCTGCTGGAAGATCCGGGGCTAATCCAAACCGAAATTGATCGCCGCCGCGAGACCGCGCAAAAGGCGGACCCGTTGCGCAGACGCGAAGAGGAATTGCGCCGGGAAAAGGCTCGTGTGGAGAAGAGCAGTGAACGCCTGGTGACAGCCTACCAAGAGGGATTGCCGACCCTTCCCCAACTACGGCAAAGGATGCCGTCGTTACAGAAACAAACGCAGGCCGTCGAATCCGAATTACAATCTCTGAGGATGGCCGCGGTAGACCAAGCAAAATACCTACAACTGGCAGAGAGCCTGGCGGGATTTCGCAGCAAGTTGCGGGTTCGGGCCGAGGCGCTGGACATCGCGGTGCGACAGCAGATTCTGCGACTGCTGGTGAAGGAAGTTCTGGTTGGAGGCAACACGATTACGCTGCGCCATTCGATCCCGATTCCGCAATCCGGACCGGGTTCAAGCGGATCTCCGGTGCCATCTGCCGGCGTCACCGGATCAAGGTCGAGCCCAGGTTATCTTTTGCGTTCGGGGAGTCCTCTCCCCTTTATCGGCCAATCTCCTGCTGGATGATCTCGACCAATTGCTGGGAAGCCGGGGACATCGCTTCTGCCGTTATGCCGACGACTGCAATATATACGTGCGGTCATTGGCGGCGGGGCAGCGCGTGATGCAATCGGTGACCCGGTTTCTGGAAGCGAAACTCCGGCTCCGGGTGAACCGCGAAAAGAGCGCCGTCGCTCCGGTCGGGGAACGTAAGTTTCTCGGCCATCGGCTGCTTTTGAACGGCAAACTCGGGATCTCTCCCAAGAGCGTCCATCGCGCCAAGGAGAAGATCCGGCAGATCACTCGTCGGGCTCGGGGTGTGAGTCTGGCGCAGGTCATCGTCGAACTCAACTCGTTTCTGGGGGGATGGCTAACCTACTACAGCTATGCGGCCTGTCGGTTTGAACTCCAATGCCTGGACGAGTGGATTCAGCGTAAACTGCGTTGTTACCGCCTCAAGCAGCGCAAACGAGGCGCCTCCATCGCCGCGCTACTGTGGCGAATGGGCGTCTCGGCGGCATCGGCAAGCAAAGTGGGCAGTTCGGGCAAAGGGCCGTGGCGTTTGGCCAGTTGTCCCCCGGTTCACCGCGCTTTGTCGACCCGGTGGTTCCACACTCAGGGACTCGTGTCCTTGGTCACCAAATATGACTCGTTCCAACATTAAATGAAACCGCCATATACGCCAAGGCCGCCAGGTTTCAGCTTACGGGGTCGGCAGGAATCCGTGATTCACAGGGCTCGCGTCGGCGTAAGATCCACCACAACCCCCGCATTGCTGATACTCTCAGCGGAAGTTCCATCGTCGAACGGCGTGCCTGAGCCCGGGATCACGAACGAGGAGATGCCGCCACTGGCAACGCGTACGAAGGCGAGATACCGGGTGTTCACGTTAATGTAGTGCCCATGATCACCCCCGCCGCGTTGATGCTCACCGCAGAGGTGCCCTGGAACGACCCAGTTCCTGCGCCCGGAGCATCGAACGTGGTAATGGCGCCACTGGCAGCGCGCACAAAGCCATGAAACACGCTGTCCCCGTTAGTGTAATAACCCGCAATGGTCCCCGCCGCGTTGATGCTAAAGTCGTACGTGCCCAGGCCGGCGGCTGTGCCTGCGCCCGGAGCATCGAACGCGGTGATGGCGCCGTTGGCAGCGCGCACGAAGCCGTGATGCACACCGGTTGCGTCGGAATAGAATCCCGTGACAGCGTAGGAATCGTTAATGCTTTGGGCCAAGGTTGACTTGAGCCCGGAGGATCGAAGGCGACGATCGCGCCGCTGGCGGCGCGCACGAACCCGTGAGCTGTCCCGCTTGCGCCAGAGTAATTCCCCGTGACGTCTCCCGTCGCGTTGATGCTCATGGCCTGTGTTCCCTGGCGAGGTCTAGTGCCCGCTCCCGGAGCCTCGAAGGCAGTGAGAGTGCCATCGGCGGCGCGCACGAAACTGTAAAAAACAGGGGCGCCTCCCACGCCTTGAAGGCTCTGGTAATATCCCGTGATCGCCCCCACCGCGTTGATGCCCGTGACGAAGGTGTCGGAAGAGCCCGGACCATCGAAGGAGGTCATCGTGCCATCGGCGGCACGCACGAAGCCGTGAACCACACTGCTCGCGTCAGTGTAATTCCCCGCGATGGTCCCCGCTGTGTTGATGCCACGCGCGCCCGTACCCTGATTTGCGCCTGTGCCCGCGCTCGGAGCATCGAACGTGGTGAAGGCGGGCGGTTGCTGCGCGGGCGTCTGCACGGCGAAGAGAAAGCAGAGACAAAGACGGCCATTCCGAGAAACGCGCTCGACAGCGGTAACGTCTTCTTTATACTTTTTCAGCCACTAACCGCTAAGGCCCGTAACGCCCGTAACGGGTTTTGGTGACGCTGAAGTCGGCCAGCAGAAACCCACGCGTTGACAGGACTCTCCGAGCCCGTTTAGAATCGAACCGGAGGAATTCTAGTGCGTTGGATACTCGCGCTTCTTATCCCGGGCGCTACTGCTTTCGGGGGCCCGATCTTGACCTACACCTTTACCGGAACCGCCACTGGCATGATCGGCAGCACTCCCTTCACCAGTGCCGCACTCACCGTGAGTGGCACTGCGGACGCCAGCGCCGTAACGTGCTCTGCCGGCATTTGCGGCCTGGATCTTGCAGCGGGAGTGGCGTCTTTCACGATCGGCGGCATCGGTTCAGGGACGTTTTCAGACGCGAGTTATTTCTTCGACAATCAAAACAACGGCGGGGCGGGGTTTGGGGAATTCAGGCCGCCCCCTTACTGCTGCGACACGATTGATATCGAGGATTCCTCGGTCTCCAGTACTGTTTTCGCCAGCTACAACCTCCAGTCCGCCATCGGCCCAATCGGTCCCCAGGCATCGGATCCCGTGGTTTACCTTTGGGGCATCTTAAATACCTCGCTGGGCGCTTCGTCAGTGACGTCCTTCAGCAATTACACCTTTCAAGTGACGGCTGCTGGCGTGCCGGAGCCAAGCACGTTTGCCCTGCTTGGCGCTGGGTTAGCCGGCTTGGTGATGGTCGCGCGGCGCAAGCGCTCACGCCGGCCGGCGTAGGCCCCTGCGGCAACCCGCGCGCACCGGGCTGCCGCAAGATTCAATTTTTTCACCGAGTATTTGACCCGTGCAGAAACGCCGCCCAGAGGGCGTGCTGGGGCCCGAGGCGGCACACCCCCCGGTGACGACCTCAAGTAACTCCGGTAACAAGTTTCACATTCTTGCAGCCACATACCTGAAAGTGCGCCTAAGCGCAGCAGCCCAAACGCGAAGCTGGCAATCACACGTTTCGCCTTGTCTGCATCCCGCTGAAAACAAAAAACAACTTACAAACCCGGACCATGCCCGCAACTTCCACCGTGCTATTGTCATGGCAGAGACCGAGTATGTCATCTCCCTCCAACTCTTCGACACCAGAGCTCACTCCCATCCAGGCGCAAGTCGTCCTCGCGCTGGCTCAGGGCGCCACCGTTACCGCGGCGGCCGCCGCCGCGAACCTGCACCGTGGCACCATCTACAAATGGCTCAATACCCACAAGGAATTCGAGGAAGCCGTCCGCCATGCCCGCGCCGACTACATCCTCACGCTGCGCGATGAACTCAGGGACCTGAGCGGCACCGCCCTCGCGACGCTGCGCTCTCTCCTGACGGATGCCCAGACACCACACTCCGTCCGCATGCGCGTGGCCCTTGCCATCCTGGAACGTCCACAATTCCCCCATCCGAGCTGGCATCTCCCCGAGTATCCTGGCTCACCCAGCGAGGAAGAGTTCCGCAAGCAGGTGGCGGTCATGGAGTTGGACTACAAGCGTCTCCTCTACGAAGCCGCCTTCGACCGCGCCAAGTCCGAATCCGAGTCCTGACAGGCGACAGAAGCGACAGAAAGCGACACTTTCAACGCGTTTTTCACCAGTGTCGCCTGTCGCCAGGGACCCCGGCGAACGCTTGTGCCTGCCGGATATCAGGACGCTCATGTCCGAAAATCCGGCACGCCACCCTGGTCTAGCCGCCCCGCGCCTCCGTGTTTTCAATCGCATACGCCTTAGGCCTCCCACATGCATTCCCCTTCGCGGAGGCTAATCGTGTCCCTCTTAAATTGGAGCGATCCGGAAACTACCTGGCTCAACATCACCAACATCGTCCTAGGCGTCGTCGTCGTGCTCTGCGTGGTCATCATGCTGGGCGGCGTGGCGCACGAGTTTATCTCGCGCAAGCTCCAGCGCAGCCGCGTCGACGCGGAACTGGACCGCGACATGCGCCTGCTCGCTGACGATCACGCGTTCCATTCCCCTAATCTCGGCATCACCATGGCCGATGGCGGCGAACAACACAAGCCATGAATTGCCCATTTCTCAAGGAAGCGCGGGTCAAGTATTGCGACAAATCCGCGTTCCGGAAGATGATCCGCATCGCTGGCAATATCGCGCAAGAAACCTGCTCGTCGCCGCGCTATATGCAGTGCGCCGTGTATGAGCGCCATGCGGAAGATTCCCAAGACCCGCAGTGTCCCTATCTGCGCGAATCGCTCGCGCAGTATTGCGCCGCCTCCGCCGTCTCGCGATTCATTCCGTATAGCGAGCCGCTGCTCAGCCGCTGTGGCGGCGACTCCTACCGCTACTGTGACGTCTACCTGGGCACAGCCAATCCGCCGGCCCAGGCTGCCGGCGCGAAGCGCGATTGTTCGGTGGGCGGCATGCGCGTCCCCAACTGGCTGCACTACTCCGCCAACCACATGTGGCTCGACGCCGCCAAGGGCGGATCGTGCCATTTTGGACTGGACGCGTTCCTCACCCGCGTGCTCGGCACCGTCGAGCGCATCACTTTTCTGAAGCAGACCGGCGTGCACCGCCCCAGCGCGGTGCTTACGGTGCGCGGCGTGGATCTGGAAGTTGTCTTTCCCAACCCGATCCTGCTGACCGCATCCAACCTGTACTTGCGGGCGAACCCGGCCAAGCTCACGGCCGACCCCTACGGCATGGGCTGGCTGTTTCAAGGCGTGCACCTGCCCGGCCAGCCGCCCGTGACTTCAGGCCTGATTCGCGGCGAGGCCGTTGTGCCCTGGATCGAGCGCGAAATCGGCCGCATGTCGGCCTTTCTCGCCGAATGCTGGAATTCCCGCCACGGCGCGACCCTGATGAACGATGGCGGGGTCTTCAGCCCGGACGTGCTCCAGCACCTCAACCGCGAGGAAACGCTGCGCTTGTTCCACGAATTCTTCTGGGGCTTAAGGGTATGACTGTGTTTCAAAAGCATCGCGGACAGATCCTCTTTGTGGCGGGCGCGCTGGCGGCCCTGGCGGCGGGTTGGCGCGCCTTTCCGGTACTGCGGTTCCAGCGCGTGCCGCAGCCGGTCGCATTCAGTCACAAGATCCATACCGATAAGGCCGGCGCCAAATGCGAGGATTGCCACTCGCTGCGCGACGACGGCGCCTGGGCTGGCATCCCGGCGATGGACAAATGCTCCGGCTGCCACGCGCAGCCCATGGGGACATCCGCCGAGGAGAAGCGCTTCATCGACGGCTATGTGACGCCCGGCCGCGAGATACCCTGGCAGGTCTATTCGCGCCAGCCGGAAAATGTATACTTCTCGCACGCCGCCCACATCAAGCTGGCGCATCTGGATTGCCGGCAATGCCACGGCGCGCAGGGCGAGAGCGACACGCTCAGCCCCGCCCGCGTGGACCGCATCAGCGGCTACAGCGGTTCGCCCCATTTTCAGAATATGGATGCCTGCGAGGACTGTCATCGCCAGCGCGGCGCGGCCAACAGTTGCCTGGCCTGCCACAAATGAGCGGCAAGTGAGGATGTCATGGGATTCACGCGACGCGACCTTCTAAACTTCACCGGCGGATCGGCTGCCGGACTGCTGTTCACGCCAGTGCCCTGGAGCCTGCTGCGCGATACGGCGGTGTTGTCGGAAAACTGGCCGGGAGTTCCGCAGCCGCTGCACGGCGAAATTCGCACCCGCTACACTACCTGCACGCTCTGTCCGGCGGGATGCGGCGTGCGCGCCCGTTGCGTCGGCGACCGCCCGGTCAGCCTCGTGGGCGTCTCCGGACACCCGGCCAGCCGCGGCGTTCTGTGCCCGGCCGGCTTGGTGGGACATCATCTGGCCTTCTGCCGCAACCGCGCGGCCGAGCCTCTGGCTGGCGGCAAACCTGTCGCGATCGAGCGCGCCCTGACTGGTGTTTCCGCGGCCATTGCCGCGCGCGGACCGCGTGAATCCGTGGCCATCCTCGATCCCCGGCCCGGCCGCGCCGCCTCGCTGGTCTATCGCCGCTTTCTGGCCGGATTGCCGAGAGGCGTCCACTGCGCGCCGCCCAACGCCGAGCCTTATGGCGCGTTCGGCATCGATCTCGAAAACACCCGCGCTATCCTCAGCTTCGGCGCGCCGGTCCTGGATGGCTGGCTCAGCCCCGGCCGCGTGCTGGCCAATCGCAGCCACTTCCAGTTGATTCAAATCGAGCCGGCCTACTCGCGCACCGCATCGCTAGCCGACTTGTGGGTGCCGGTCCTGCCCGGTAGCGAAGACGACTTCGCCGCGGCGGTAGCCCGCGCGTTGGACGGTGAAACCACGGATGCACATGCCGCTGAGGTCGCCCGCATCCTGCTCCGGAACAAGCCGGCCATCGCGGTCGGCGCCGGTGCGGCCGTCGCCAGGCTCAACGCGAAGCTCGCCAGCGTCGGACGGCCCGGCGGTTTTCTCCCACGCCGCGACTTCACTGCTGTCACCGACGTCGCCCGCGTGCCCGATGGTTCCATTGGCGTCCTGCTGATCGAAGAAACCGCCGGCGGCGACCCGCTTCCGTGGGACCTTTTGCGGCGCAAACTGGTCCCGCAAGACGCCGTAGTCGTGGCGCTCACCCCCTGGCTCGATGGTTGCGCGCGGCATGCCGATTACGTAATCCCAGCCCCCATGTACCTGGAGTCGCTCGATGAGGCGCCCACACCCGCCGGCTCGACGGTAGCGGGCTTCAGCTTGTCGCCCGCGCTGCTCACCGCCCCGCCCAAGCTCACCCCGCCCGCCGAATTCGTTCTCCGCCTGGCGCACGATTCCGGTACCTATCCCGATATCCTGAAACAGCGCGTCGCAGCGATCAAGAAGGATGGCCGTGGCGCCGTCTTCACTTACCCAGACGCGAAATCCACGCGAGTTTCCGACATCGCGTCCGCCGGCGATCTCTGGAAATCGATGCTAGCCGGCGCCGTCTGGCTCGACGGCCCCCTGCCTGGTGGCCCATTTCGTGGGGCGGACCTCCAGGTCTGCGCGGGTCCTCCAGGACCCGCTCTTCCCCCCACCCCCGAATACCCGCTTCTCCTGATCGCCGCCGGCAACGCGCCGCCGCACGGCTCGCCGCTGATGAGCAAACTCTATCGCGAATCCGGACTGCGCCGGCCCGCAAACGCAGCCACCATGCACACTGACACCGGCCGCAACCACGGCTTGGCGGACGGCGACCAAGCCGTCGTGAATACTCCCACCGCCTCATTCAAAGTGCAGGTGATCTTCGATGTGGCCGTCATGCCCGGAATAATCGAGATGGGCATGGTGGGGATGGTGGGACAGGCGGTTTCGCCTGCCAGCATCAGGAGGGCATAACCATGACCGCAATCACACCCAAACCAGCCCGCTACGGCATGGCGATCGATCTGGACCGCTGCACGGGGTGCGGCGCATGCATGATCGCTTGCGCGGTCGAGAACAACGTCCCTCCCGCGCGGCCCGAGGCCACTCCCCGCACAGGCATCACTTGGATGCGTGTTTACCAGATCTCCAACGGCGCCTCGTTTCCCGATACCCGTGCCGCCTTCATCCCCATCCTTTGCCAGCAATGCGGAAAGGATACGCCCTGCGCCGCCGTCTGCCCGCAGGAGGCTGTCGAGACCGATCCCGCCACCGGCATCGTGGACCAGATGCCGCAGCGCTGCCTCGGCTGCCGCTACTGCATGGCCGCCTGCCCGTATCACGCCCGCTACTTCAACTGGTGGGATCCGCAGTGGCCGCCCGGTATGGAAAAGACCCTCAATCCGGATGTGGCGACGCGCATGCGCGGCGTCGTCGAGAAGTGCAACTTCTGCCACGGCCGTCTGCACGCCGCCCGCTCCCGCGCCGCCGCTGAAGGCCGCCGCGAATTGCATCCCGGCGAATATGTGCCCGCCTGCGTGGAGGCTTGCCCGGCAGCAGCCATCGTCTTCGGCGACCTCGACGATCCCGCGAGCGAGGTTGCCCGCCTGGCGCGCGATGGCCAGTCGTTCCGCATCCTCGAAAAGCTGGGCACCGAACCCAAGATCTACTACCGGACCGCGCGGCCGTGGGTCCGCCAGGCCGCCGCGCAACCCCGCACCGCTTCCGACCCACGCCTGTCTTCCGACCTACGGCCACCTACTGAGCCGCGACCGTTAGGGAGCGGTCAAAAGGATCCCGTCCATGCCTAATGTAGATACCCAACTCATGCCCCGCGGCGTACGCCGCTCGACGCCGCGCCAATTCCTGCTCTGGATTCTGCCCTGGTGCGCGCTGCTGGCGTTCGGCCTTTACGGTGCCGGCCTCTGCCTGGTCAAGGGGCTCAACCAGACCAACATGGATAACCGCTTCGCTTTCGGCCTCTGGATTTTCGTCGATCTGACCGTGATTGCGCTGGGCGCGGGCGCATTCTTCACCGGCTTCCTGCTTTACATTCTGAAGAAGCGCGAACTCAAGGCCGTCATCAACAGCGCTGTGGTCATCGGCTTCATCTGTTATAGCGGGGCCGTGGCGGCGCTGCTGGTGGACGTGGGCCAGCCGGCGCGGTTCTGGTTCACCTTCTGGCACCCGAACGTCCACTCCATGCTCACCGAAGTGACTTTCTGCATCAGTTGTTATCTCACGGTCTTATTTATCGAATACATCCCCATCGTCTTGAAGAATCGCAAGCTGCGCCAAGTCCCGTCGTTCCTGGTCTTCGAGTTCGAGTTGCACAAGCTGATGCCCGTGCTGGCGGGCGTGGGCACGTTCCTCTCGTTCTTCCACCAGGGATCGTTAGGCGGATTGTACGGCGTGCTGCGCGGCCGGCCCTTCGCCTTTCGGGAAGGATTCGCCATCTGGCCGTCCACGTTTTTCCTGTTCATCCTCTCGGCCGCGGCGGCCGGACCGGCCTTCATTCTGCTCACCACCTGGCTGGTCTCGAAGATCTCCGGCAAGCCGGTGGTCCGGCCCGACGTGCTGCCCCTGCTCGGCCGCATCTCCGGCATCCTGCTGGTCCCCTACATTCTGCTGAAGTCCATCGACACGCTGGTCTGGATCAACAGCACCTCGCCGGCGCGGGGCTTTGCGGCGCACCAATTCTACGCCTGGAAACCGTTTGGCGACTGGATGCTCTTCGCCGAAATCGTGGCCTTCGGATTATTGCCCGCGCTGATCCTGCTGCGGCGCCGCATGCGCGAAAACACTGGCTGGCTCCTCTTCGCGTCCACGCTGGTCTGCCTGGGAATCGCGCTGAACCGCTTCGTGATGACCATTCAGACGCTGGCCCTGCCCACGCTGCCCTTCGATCCATTCATGTCCTACCTGCCAAGCTGGCAGGAGACCGCTACCTTCCTGGCGGTGGTGGCCTACGGCGTTCTCATCTACTCCTTCTCATTCCGCTACCTGACGCTCTTCCCCCAGGAAAAGGATCTGTCATGTTAAGCCACATCATTTTTCTAGGCCTCTTCTACGCAGTCCTGGCGGTGGTCTCCGCCACCATTGCGTTGTCCCTCTTCCGCGCCGCGCGGCATTTCCGCGCCCGCCGCGCCGAAGCCATCTGCTGGCAGGTCACTTTCCCGGATCTGCCCGCGCGCGAACGCGTCTGCCGCCACGAGTTCACCGGCGAATTTCCGAACCGCCCCTGCGACAAGGCCTTCGATTGCCGCGAGTGCCCGACGCATGCCGCCCTGATCGCCAACCGGCCGCCCGACGTGGCGCCGCTACCGCGGGAAGCCCGTCAAGGCGAAATCTTCGGCCTGGAGTTTCCCCTCGACCGCTACTACCATCGCGGCCACGCCTGGGCGCATCCCCAGCCGGATGGCACGGTCACCGTGGGACTCGATGCGCTGGGCGCGCGCCTGGTCGCCGAACCGGAAGCCGTCTTGCTGCCTGCCGTCGGCAGCCACATACAAACCAACGGCGCGGCCTGGCACGTGCGCAAGCGTGGCGCGGATGTGCGCATTCTCTCGCCGCTGGATGGCGAGGTAGTCGCCACGAGCGACTCGCAGAACGGCTGGTATCTGAAAGTGAAACCGGACGGCGGCCAGTTCGATGCGCGCCATCTGCTGCGCGGCGCCGAGATCCGCCCCTGGATCGCGCGCGAGATGGAGCGCTTGCAATCCGCGTTGGCACCCGCCAACCAGGCCCCCACCATGGCCGATGGCGGGGTGCCCGTGGACGACATCGCCGCGAGCTACCCCGACGCCGACTGGGACGCGGTGTGCGCGGAGATCTTCCTGCAGCCGTAGACTAAACCAAAACACGGGACCACAGATCGACGCAGATGCACAGAGGTTCAAGGGCTCGCATGATCCGGCCATTTGCCGTCCAATGAAATGGACGGTGCCTCGGGAGAGCAGATGGCTTTACAAACAACAGTACGGCAGCGGGATCAACGTCTCGAAGCGCGGGTTACCCCAGATCAAAAAGAACTGATCGAGCGCGCCGCGTGCGTTCAAGGCCGGACCATAACCGATTTTGTGGTCAGCGCCTTGCAGGAGGCGGCCAGGCAAGCCATTACGGATCACACCGTCTGGAAGCTCACTCAAGAGCAGCAGAAGGTCTTCATCGGCGCGCTGATGGATCCGCCGGCGCCGAACCAAGAACTGCGAGAAGCCTACAAGCGGTCCCGGAAATACAAAGCGTCCGCACGCCGGTAAAAGCCGTTGCCCAACGTTCCAATCGAACCCTTCGGCCCGCAACACGACCGGACAAACTTTCGTTGCGGCAACGAAGCGCTGGACCGCTATTTTCACGAGCGCATCGGGAAAGAACTCGAGGCCAGAGTCGCCGCTGCGTTTGTGATGGCGGATGGCCCGGTGGTTCTCGGTTACTACACCCTTTCCGCGCACAGCATTGAGAGGAACGCCCTGCCGGAGGAGGTTGTCAAGAAACTGAAGCTGCCTAAGGACCCGCTCATCCCAGCCACGCTGATGGGAAGGCTCGCTGTGGACCTGAAGTACCAGGGCCAGCGCCTCGGTGAGATTCTCCTGATGGATGGGCTGGAGCGCAGTTACGTTCATTCAAGCCAGGTGGCCTCGTTCGCCGTCGTAGTCGACGCGAAAGAGAACGCTGCAGGGTATTACCGAAAATACGGATTTCTGCATTTGCCACCAGGACTGCGGATGTTCATTCCAATGGAGACCCTAAAGAAGCTGATCGGATACCCGCCGCGGTGAACTGCCGGCCGCAACGTACCGGAGGGGGTAAACGTACGCGACTCATGGTAACAGGATCGTTACCATTGTCTTGGGTGATCGAACTCCGCGGCTAAATCGACGAAAACGGAAACAAACCTTCGCCCGATGGCTTGCGGACTCGACGCGGCGACGCAGGAATGCTGGGCCGCTTACAAACGAAGGAAGAAACAGGAGATTCAATAATGCCCCTAACTAACTCCCGACTTCAAGGAGACCATCCAAGCGCGGGCGCAGAGCGAGCCGGATTTCCGTCGAGCGCTTCTGCGCGAGGCTGTCGAGTGCGTCATCAACGGCGATCTGGCGACCGGCAAGGCTGTCCTCCGCGACTATGTCAACGCGACGGTCGGATTTCAGAACCTTGAGAAGCGCACGCGTATCCCCGCCAAGAGCCTGATGCGGATGCTGGGGCCAAATGGCAGTCCCTCCGCCGCGAATCTTTCCACCATCCTCACCGCATTACAAAAGACGGAAGGTGTCCAGTTCGAGCTCTCGCTGAGGCGGTAAGGAATTTTCCGCCGACTTCACAGGGGCCGGTTTGCATCGCCGGGAGGCCCGTCAATCGCGGGACATGTGCGCGTTTCAGATGCGCTCCAGCGCCCAGGTTTCGCGGTGCCAAACCTCGATCAAAAGATACTTTCCTTACGGTACGATCAATCCCGCCCGCCCAGCACCACTTCTGACTCCTGACTTCTGGCTCCTGACTTCTTTTCTTAGTTCCGCCACATCCGCGGGATGTCGTATCGCTTGATCTTCTCGTACAGCGTCGACCGGTCAATCCCCAGCGCGGCCGCGGCTTCCTTGATATTCCCACTCGTCCGCTGAATCGCCGCCGCGATAGCCTGCCGCTCCAACTCCTGCAGCGTCACATTCACCGGCACACGCCCGTTCCCGCCAGCCTCCATCTTCCGGGACAGGAATGCGAAATCGTCCTCCGTCAACACGCGCGCCTTGGCCGTCACGATGGCCCGCTCCACGGCGTTCTCCAGCTCCCGCACGTTGCCCGGCCAGTCGTAGTCCATCAGCAGTTTCAGCGCGCCCGCCGAAATCTCCGCCACGTCCTTCCCCAACTCGTGCGACAGCCGCTCCACGAAATCGCCAGCCAGCAGCGGAATATCGTCGCGCCGCTCGCGCAACGGCGGCAGCCGGATCTCGATCACGTTCAGCCGGTAATACAAATCGTCGCGGAAC
>OBLW0100002751.1_pt1 | contig 14085 bp, 15 predicted proteins | sample 1520161 | NCBI WGS metagenome assembly OBLW01 (sample SAMEA3539309, study PRJEB22396) | soil metagenome | biome: tundra; feature: field; material: soil | place: USA | collected 2010-05 | depth 0.15 m
GGGATGTGATGGCATGGTAGCAGGGAAGGGCGCGGCGCCACTGAGCGAGGAAGTCCAGGCCTTCCACCTGGAACAGCGCGCCCGCGGCGTGTCGCCGCACACGGCGCGCGCGCAAACGGGGGATCTGGGCAAGCTCCTCGAGCATGCCCTGCGGGCCCGCTGGGAGGACTGGGAGGTGAGCCCGCGCACCCTGCGGGGGTTCGCCCTGGAGCTCGGGGACCGCGGCCTGGATCCGGCCAGCCAGGCCCGCGCGCTTTCCACGGTCCGGGGCTTCTTCAAGTGGCTGTGGGAGACCCGGCGCATCGCGAAGAACCCCGCCTCAGGCCTGCGGAATCCCAAGCAGCCCAAGCGGCTGCCCGCCTTCCTCACGGAAGGGGAGAGCCAAGCCCTGCTGGACCTGCCCAGGTCCGTGGACTTCCCCTCCGCCCGGCTGGCCTGCCTACTGGAGCTGCTCTATGCCTCGGGACTGCGAGTCTCCGAACTGGTGGGGCTGGACCTCCAGGACCTGCTCTCCGAACAGCGGACCCTTCGGGTGCTGGGCAAGGGACGGAAAGAGCGCCAAGTGCCCTACCATGCCCAGGCGGCCGCCGTCCTGCAGGGCTACCTGGCCTTCCGGGGGGCCTTCCTGGCGGCCAAAGCGCTGCCGCCCACGCCGGCGCTCTTCCTGAATCAGCGCGGCGGTCGTCTCACGCCCACCAGCGTGCGGATCCTGCTGCGCGCCGCGCTAGAAGCGGCGGCGGTCCGGTCGAAGGTCAGTCCTCACGCCCTCCGGCACAGTTTCGCCACGCACCTCCTCAACCGCGGCATGGACCTCCGGGCCATCCAGGAGCTGCTGGGCCATGCGAGCCTCAGCACGACCCAGCGCTATACGCACCTGGGGCTGGAGGAACTGGCCCGGACCTACGAGAAGGCCCACCCCCGGGCCAAGAGCTGAGCCATGGATTCGAAGGAGTCCCGCATGGATACGGTCATTCCCATCCCCGTCCCGCCGACCATTGCAGTCCAGGGCACGTCCGCGCGTTTTCCGGTCCGGCGGATCTACTGCATCGGCCGCAACTACGCGGACCATGCCCGGGAGATGGGCGCGGACCCAGACCGCGAGCCTCCCTTCTTCTTCGGGAAGCCTCAGGACGCGGTGGTACCTGGTGGCGGCGACATCGCCTATCCACCCGCCACCGCCAACCTCCATCACGAGGTGGAACTGGTGGTGGCCCTCGCGCAGGGGGGGCGCGACATACCCGCCGCTGAGGCGCTCGGGCTCATCTTCGGGTACGCGGTGGGCATCGATCTGACCCGGCGGGACCTCCAGGCCCAGGCCAAGGAGAAGGGGCAGGCCTGGGACATGGCCAAGGGCTTCGACCAGTCCGCGCCGGTCTCGGCCCTGACCCCGGCCTCGGTGCTCGGACATCCAAAGCAGGGCGCCATCTGGCTGGCGGTGAATGGCGTGGAAAGGCAGCGGGGCGATCTGGCCCAGATGATCTGGCGGGTGCCGGAAGTGATCGCCCACATCTCCACTTATGTGACCCTGGCCCCGGGCGACCTGATCTTCTGCGGCACTCCCGCGGGCGTCGGCCCGCTCCGGCGCGGGGACCGGGTCCGATGTGGTATCGACGGCCTGGAGGATCTGGAGATCAGGCTGGTCTGAACATAAGGTTCAGCTGGCGCCGCCCTTCTTGAACTGGGCGATGATGTCGTCGACGCTGTCCTTCTTGCTGTCGGCTTCGAGGCTGGTCTCGAAAATGTGATCCTGGGTGGCGACCTTCCGCTCCTGGAACCCCTTATCGCGAAGGGTCTCGTTCTCAATGTTGAAGATCGAGAGCAGCCGGTTCAGTCCACCCTGAAACTGTTTCAGCAGGATCACGACCTTCTCGATCTTCTGCCGGGTGATGTCCTGGAACTGGAGGACGTTCAAGATCTCGAAGGCCTCATCGCTGACCTTCTCAAGGTGGGCCTTGGCGGGGCTGAGATCCGTATCGAAAGTAGGCGTGGTCACCTGATGGGCGAACAGATGCTCGAGCACCTCCTGAGCCAGGGCGCTCTGATTCTCGCCAGCAGCCGCGCGCTCGAGAAAGCCGGCGATGGCCGCCTGGAGGTTCCCGTGGTGCTCGTTCTGCCGCCCGACCCCGTCCTGGCAGGCCTGCACGGCCTTGGTGGCGTCGTCGGAGGCGGCCATGAGGCTGTCCAGGCGGTTCATGACGCTCTGGGTGGCGTCTTCGGTATCGGAGGTGATGGCGTCCAGCTGGGCGGCCAGCTCGGGCACCTGGGTGCTCTGGTGCTTCACCGAGGCATCCAGTTGCTGGAGGTTCTGGAGGGTCTGGTTGATGCTGACAACCAAGGCGCCGAGCTCCCCCTTGGCCTCGATATCAATTTTCTGGTAGACCCGGCCATCGGCCATGTCCTGGGCGGCCTCTGCCAGCCGGCGCAGGCTGGCCTGGGAATCTCCCTGCAACTCCTGCCGGAGGTCCGCGATGAGGGCCTCAAGGGTCACCAGACGCTGGTCAAGCCGGTCCCGCCTGGCCTGGAAGTCAGTCACCAGGTTGTCGGGCATTCCGTCTTGCGGCTGGTCTTCGGGGGCTTCAGTCATGGAGACTCCAAGGGTGCCGTCAGGGTGCGGGCCTCACCTTCACATGAGATCCTTCGGTCAACCCCCAAGCCTGCATGAGTTCGCGAGGGATGGCCACATGTTTGTCGGCCAGACCGGCGGCGAATTCCACCCGCCCCACGACTGGTCCGCTGGAACCCATCACCCGCAGGTTCCTGATGCGCTGGCGGTAGGGACCCAGGCTGGACCACCGGGCTTCCAGGGCCTGGGGCAGCTCCACATGGTCGCCCTTCTTGAAGAGGCCGGATTTCAGGAGGCTCACGGTCAGGTGGGTGTCGGGGTCGAGAATCTCCAGGCGTCCGGCGTCCTTGAGGATGGCGGCGGCCTGGAGGACCGCCACGTCGTGCTGTCCGGAGGCTGCCATCACGTCCTGGAAGTCCCGGAAGCCGTCGAAGTAGGGCAGGATCCGCCGTTCCTCCGCGAAGAGCTTGAGGCCCTCCAGCAGCTGCGGGGCCGGGAGGGTCGGCCAGGGCACGACCGTCAACCTGGGAAACAGGGTGATCAGGCGCTTGCGGCTGTCGTGGAGGCGGGCCGAATCCATCAGCAGGTCCTGCACCGTGCGGCGGATGGTGGGGGAGACCTGCACCTGGGTGGTGAGGAACTCGAAATGGCCCGACACCCACTCCAGGAGGTCGAAGGCCGCCAGTTCCCCCCGGGCGGATTGGGACTCCGCGTGGATCACTTCGCCCTGGGAGAAATAGAGCACCCCGCTGGCCTTGCCGGAGTCCACCTTGAGCATGCCGGTCTTGTGGTTGACATGGAGCAGCTGGACCACATCGGTGAGGGAAATGCTCTGCAGGTTGCCGCGCAGGTTGCTCATGCGGGGTCCGCCGGGGACAGCAGCTCCCTGAGCAGCACCTTGATCCGCTGCCGATTGACGGGCTTGACCAGGAAGATGTCGGCACCGCTTCGGAGCCCCTGCTGCCAGGCCCGTTCGCCGTCAAAGCCGGTCAACAGGACGATCTTGATGCCGTGGCACTCGGGGTCGTCCTTGATGGAATGGCAGAGGGCCGTACCGCTTTCCCCGTGCATCAATACGTCCAGGAAGATGAGGTCCACGCTTTCCTTGGCCAGGACCCTCCGGGCGAAGGAGGCGTCGGCCGCTTCGAGCACCCGGTGCCCCTCGTGCTCAATGTATTCCCTCAGGATCTGGCGGACCGTGGGATCGTCATCCACCACCAGCACCGTGCTCATGGCCGGGCCGCGTCCATGGCCGCCAGCATCTCCTCGACGGCCCGCTCCAGGCCCACGAGCACGGCCCTCCCGATGAGGCTGTGGCCGATGTTCAGCTCCTCGATTTCGGGGATGGCGGCCACCGGTCCCACATTCTGCAGGTTGAGCCCATGCCCCGCGAGCACCCGGAGCCCCAGGCGACTGGCCAGCCGGGCGCCCTCCCGCAGGCGGCCCAGTTCCAGCGATGGGTCGGAGTCCATGGGCAGGTCGCTGTAGGTGCCAGTGTTCAATTCCACCGCATCGGCCTCCAGCTTGGCGGCCATCTTCACCTGGTCGATGACGGGGTCCAGGAAGAGGCTCACATGCACGCCCGCACCGTGGAGTTCCCGCACGACCGGCTTCAGCATCCCCTGGAGGAAAATGGCGTCCAAGCCCCCTTGGGTGGTGAGCTCCTCGCGGCTTTCGGGCACCAAAGTCACCCAGGAGGGCTTGGTGGGGATGACAGCCTCAAGGGCTTCGGGCGTAGCGGCGCACTCCACATTCAGGGGAATGGCGAGGACCTCCTTGAGGACCCGGAGATCGCGCTCCTGGATGTGCCGGCGGTCGCCGCGGAGGTGCACCGTGATGCCATGCGCGCCGGCGCTCTGGGCCAACAGGGCCGCGGCTACCGGCTCAGGTTCATGCCCGGCGCGGGACTGCCGCAGGGTGGCCACATGGTCGACGTTCACACCAAGCCTGAGGTTCAATGGCGACTCCAGAGTTCGACCATAGCTTACTCAAACCCCGTTTCCAGCTGGAATGAAGTTGAACCCAGTTGATGGACCCCAAAAAAGAGTTGCAACATGTAATATGACGACGGATCATGCTTGCATGAGCCGTGCGGACCTTCTGCCCTCCCTGTTCCTTTCGCATGGGTCCCCCATGCTCGCCCTGGACGGCGAAGCCTGGGGAAAGGCCGTCTCGGCTTTCGGCCGCCGGCTGCCGCCCCTCCGCGCCATCTTGGTCTGCTCGGCCCACTGGGAGGCCCCGGGCCCCCTCCGGCTTTCCTCGGCGGCCGTGCCAGGAGTCCTGCACGATTTCGGTGGCTTTCCGGAGGAACTCTACCGGCTGGACTACCCCGCTCCCGGTTCTCCGGAGCTCGCGGCCGAGGCCGCGGCGCTGCTGGGCCAGGCGGGCCTGGAGGCGATGCTCGACCCCCAGCGCCCCCTCGATCACGGGGCCTGGGTGCCCCTCCGCTACCTCTTCCCGGAGGCCCAGGTCCCCGTGGTGCAGCTATCACTTCCCGTGCCCCGGACGCCCGAACGGCTGCTGGTGGCCGGGCGGGCCCTGGCTCCCCTCCGGGCGAGCGGCGTGCTGATCATCGGCAGTGGCGGCATCGTCCACAACCTCCGGCGCCTGGATTGGGAAGGCGCGACCGGGCCCCAGCCCTGGGCCAGCGCCTTCGAACGGCGGATCCATGACGGCCTTCTCGCCGGCGACGAGGCGGCGCTCCTGGACTGGCGACTGGCTCCGGGCGCGGCGGAATCCGTGCCCACCTCCGAACACCTGGACCCGCTCTTCGTGGCCTTGGGTGCCGCCGAGAAAGCGCCAGAGCCCATCTATGAAGGCTGGCAACTGGGCAGCCTCAGCCTGTCGAGCTACGCGTTCGCCTGATCTCCTGTCGCCCCGGAACGCATCGTCGGCCGGGGTTCAATCGGTCCAGCCGCCCCCCAGCGCCTTGCACAGCGAAACAAGGGCAGACAGGCTCTGGGCCCTGGCCTGGAGGGCCTGATCCTCCTGGACGAAACGTATGAAGTTCATCCGGTGCTGGTACTCAATTATGTTGGGAACATCACTCCCAGCCGCCACCCAGGGATTTGTAGACGGAAACCAGCGCGATCAGGCTCTGGGACTGGGCCTGCAGGCTCTGGTCCTGCTGGTTAAGCAGGATCCGCTGGGCCTGGAGCAGGCTGGTGCGGGCTATGTCCCCGGCCTGGAACTGCCGTTGGGTTAGGTCCAGGATCTGGTGCTGGCGGGCCTCGGCGTCCAGCAGCTGCTGGCGCTTGCGCTCGTCCTGAGCCAGGCGGGTGAAGGCCATGTCCACGTCCGCCAGGGCGACCAGCACGGCCTTGTGGTAGATGGCCAGGGACGCGTCGTAGGCGGCCTGGTGGGCCCGCACCTGGGCCTTGAGCAGCCCCTGGTTGAACAGAGGCAGACTGAACTGCGGGCCCAGGCTCCAGTTGCGGCTGGCGTTCTGCAGCAGGGTGCCGCTCTGGATGGAATTCCAGCCAGCGTTGCCTACCAGGGAGAAGCGCGGATAGCGCTCGGCCAGGGCCACGCCCACGTCGGCATTGGCGGCCTGCAGGTCCCGCTCGGCGGCGCGCAGGTCTGGGCGCCGGTTCAGCAGGTCCGAGGGTAGGCCGGCGGCGGGCGCCGGGGGCACCGCCATGAGCGGGGCGGTGGGACCCACCTGGGCCTGCACCTGCTCCACCGACTGGGCAGTGAGGGTGGCTAGGCTGGTCAGGCTTTCCCGCAGGCCCACCTCCAGCTGCGGCACCGTGGCCCGGAAGCCGGCCAGGTTCAGTTCGGCCTGGTGCAGGTCCAGCCGAGCGCTGTCCCCGGCCTGGACCGCGATCCGGGTCAGCTGAACCAGCTGCTCCAGATGCCGGGTGCTGGCCTCGGCCAGGACCAGGCGCTGCTGCCCGGTGCGCAGCTCGATGTAGGTTCGCGCCACTTCTGCGGTCAGCACCAGCCGGGCGTCGTTCAGCTGCTCGGCGCTGGATTGGGTGCGGCTCAGGGCGGCCTCGGACAGGCGCCGCTGGTGGCCGAAGAAATCCAGCTCCCAGGAAGCATCGAAGCCGACCTGGTAGTTGGTGAAGTTCACTTTGGGGTCGGGCAGGGGCACGTTGGCGAACAGCTCGCCGTTGGAGCTGAGCCGGTCCCGGGACACCCGCCCGTCCAGGCTCACCGTCGGACCGCCCTGGGCGTCCTGGACGCCCTGCTGGGCCCGGGCCTGGCGCAGCCGGGCCTCGGCCAGCTCAAGATCGGGATTGGCGGCGAAGGCCTGGGTGATGAGACGAGTGAGGATCGGGTCACCCAGGCCGGTCCACCATTGCATCTGTGGTGCCTTGGCGCCGGAGGCCACGGGGAAGGCGTCCGGCAAGGGCGTTTTGGGCCGCGTGTAGTCCACCCCGACTGGGCGGCAGGCGAGGAGGACGGTCAGCAGAGCAAGGGCAAAGTATTTTTTCATGTGGTCCTCGGTCAGGCGATGTGGCGGCGGAACATGGTCAGGGCGGCTGAAAGGGTGCACATGGCGACCGCCAGCATGGGCCACAGGTAGGGCCAGGCCTGGGCGAAGCCGAAGCCCTTGAGAAACACCCCCTTCATGATGAGGATGGTGTGGGTCAGCGGGTCGACCCAGGCCAGGCCGCGTAGCAGCAGCGGCATGTTCTCGATCGGGCCCACATAGCCCGAAAGCAGGATCGCCGGCGACATGAAGGTGAACACCCCGAAGAAGGCCTGCTGCTGGGTCATGCAGATGCTGGAGATGAACAGGCCGATCCCGGCCAGGGCCAAGCCGTAGCAGAGGATGCCGGCCACCATCACCAGCGGTGAGCCGGTGAAGGGCACCCGGAACCCCCAGGCCGCGACGCCGGCGATGAAGAGCCCCTGCACCAGGGCGATGAGGATACCGGGCACGGCCTTGCCGATCATGATGTAGACCGGGGTCAGGGGCGAGACCAGCAACTGGTCGAAGGTCCCCTCCTCCCGCTCCCGGGCCACGCTGAGAGCGGTGACGAACAGGCAGCCGATGGTGGTGATGATGGCTACCAGGCTGGGCAGCACGTGCCACATGGAAGATAGGTTGGGGTTGTAAATGTTGCGCACGCTAAGGGTGCTTGCCGCCGGGGCGCCGCGCTCCAGGGCATAGGCCGACACCACCTGGGTCACGTAGGCGCTGGCGATTTGGCTGCTGTTGGATCGCCGGCCGTCAAGGATGGCCTGCATCGGAGCGCTTTCCCCGGCCAGCAGCCGGCGGGAGAAGTCCGAAGGGATGGCCACCGCCAGCAGGGCCTCCTGGGCCTCCATGGTCTCGCGCAGCTCTGGCTCGCTATGCACCAGCTTGATCGAATCGAAGGCGGCGGTGCGGCTCAGGCGCTGAATCAGCTCCACTGAGGCGGAGCCCGCATCCTGGTTGTAGACAGCGAGGGTGGCGTGCCTGACCTCCATAGTGGCGGCGAAGGGGAACAGCACCACCTGCAGCACCACAGGCAGGATGAGCATCTGCCGGGACTTGGCGTTGCCAAGGGCGATCTGCAGTTCTTTGCGGATCAGGGCGAGCAGGCGTCTGAGCATGGGGTCAGTCCAGGGTCCGGGTGGTCTTGCGGGCGGTCAGGGTGATCCAGAACGCCATGAGCAGCGCCAGGAAGAGGGAGTCGGGCACAAGGATGGCGCGGACGCTGCCGGCCTGAAACAAGGTCTGCAGCGAACTGGTGAAGTAGCGGGCCGGAAACAACCGGGTCAGTATGCGCACCGGCCAGGGCATGCTGTTGATCTCGAACACGAAACCCGACAGCATCATGGCTGGGAGGAAGCCGGCGGTAAGCGCGGCCTGGGCGGCGTTGAACTGGTTGCGCAGGACGGTGGATAGGAACAATCCGAAACCCAAGGCGGCGCCCAGGAACAGGGTGGTGGATAGACCCAGCAGCAGGAAGGAGCCCCGGAACGGCACGCCCATGAACAGCACCGATACCACGGTGCACAGCGTCATGGCGAACATCCCCAGCAGGTAGTAGGGGATGATCTTGGACAACAGCAGTTCGGCGGCGGTGACCGGCGTAGCCAGGAGCGCCTCCATGGTGCCCCGCTCCCATTCCCGGGCCACCACTAGGGAGGTGAGCAGGGCGCCGATGACGGTCATGACCACGGCGATGGAGCCCGGCACCAGGTAGTCGCGGCTGATGGTGGCCGGGTTGTACCAGGCCCGCGGCCGCAGTTCCAGGCCCGGGACGGGGGTGCCGCCGGCCAAGGGCGCCCGGGCTTCCTGCCACTTCTGCCAGGCGCCCTGCACGTAGGCGGAGACAAAGTTGGCGGTGTTGGGCTCGGATCCGTCAGTGAGCACCTGGATGGCCGCATCCTTCCCGTGCAGCCAGCGGGTGGAGAAATCGTTCTGGATCACCACCAGGCCGCGGATCTCGCCCCGGGACATGGCGATTTGTAGGGCCTGCAGCGAGGCGCCGTGGTGGATCTCAAAGGCGGGGGTGCCCTGCAGCTGCTGCTCGAAGCTCACCGCCGCCGGCCCATCATCCAGGCGCAGCACCCCGATCTTCACTAGGTTCACGTCCAGGTTGATGGCGAAGCCGTAGAGGAACAGCAGCATCACCGGCAGCACGAAGGCGATGAGGATGTTGCTGGGGTCGCGCACGATCTGGTAAGACTCCTTGCGGCACAGGGCCAGTAGGCGCCGCTTGGAAATACCGCTCATTGCTCGGCCTCCAGGATGAGTTCGATGAAAGCGTCCTCCATGGTCGGATCCGGCCGCTCCTCTGTGGCGCAGCGCCGCTTCAGGTCGTCTGGCGAGCCCAAGGCAATCAGCTTGCCTCGGTAGACCAGGCCGATGCGGTCGCAGTACTCGGCCTCATCCATGAAGTGGGTGGTCACGATGATGGTCACGCCCTTATTGGCCAGACCGTGGATGTGGTTCCAGAATTCCCGCCGGGTCACCGGGTCGACCCCGGAGGTGGGTTCGTCCAGGAAGAGCACCTGGGGCTCATGCATGACGCAGCAGGCCAGTGCCAGCCGCTGCTTGAAGCCCAGCGGCAGGTCGCCGGCCAGGGTCTCCAGGTACTGGGCCAGGTCGAAGGTCTCGACCATCTGCTGGACCTTGAAGCGCTGGGTCTCGCCCTGCAGCCCGTAGATTTCGGAAAAGAACAGAAGGTTCTGGCGCACGCTCAGCTGACCGTAGAGGGAGAACTTCTGGGCCATGTAGCCCAACTGCTGGCGGGCCTGGGAGGGGCTGTGCTGCAGGTCCAGGCCCATGACCAGGGCCTGGCCGCTGGTGGGCTTGAGCAGGCCGCACTCCATCTTGAAGGTGGTGGACTTGCCGGCCCCATTGGGGCCCAGAAGGCCGAAGATCTCGCCTCGGGCCACATTGAAGCTCACATCGTCCGTGGCCTTGAAGGCGCCGAACTGCTTGCACAGGTTCTCGGCCTTGATGATCGCCGCCGGGTCCAGGGCCGGATCCGGTTCCTTGGCCTGGGTCACTTCGGCCAGGGCCGAATCACCCCCGGGACCGCCGCCCAGCAAACTGATGAAGGCGTCCTCCAGCCGCGCGGGCACTGCCTTGAAGGCGGCTTGGGCCCCGGCGCCCAGCAGCTCCAGGTTCGGGAACACGCCCGCCTTCCGAAGCACAATGCGGACCTGGCTGCCCTGGATGGCGCCGTCGATCACCTCCGGGGCGTTCAGTACCCGGTGCAGGAGGCTGCGCGGGCTGTCTTCCAGCTGGGTGATCTGGAAGCAGCGCTCGGCCATGGGCGCCATGAGCTCTTGGGGGGTGCCGCTGGCCCGGATCCTGCCTTCGGACATCAGGCGCACGTCGTCGCACAGCTCCGCTTCGTCCAGGTAGGCGGTGCTCCACACCACGGTCAGACCGTCCTGGGACAGGGCCCGGACCATCTTCCAAAGCTCGCGCCGGGAGATGGGATCCACCCCCACCCCGGGTTCGTCCAGGAGCAGGACGCGGGGGTGGCCCAGCAGAGAGCAAGCTAGGCCCAGCTTCTGCTTCATGCCGCCGGACAGCTTGCCGGCGTAGCGGTCGGTGAATGCGGCCAGGTCGGTGAAGGCCAGCAGCTGCTTGAAGGCAGCCTCCCGGTCCGCGCCCACCACCTGGCGCAGGTCGGCGTACAGGGTCAGGTTCTCCAGCACGCTCAGGTCCTCGTAGAGGCCGAACTTCTGGGGCATGTAGCCGATCTGCTCGCGCAGTTCGGCGCTCTGGGCCTGGGGGTCCAGGCCCAGCACCCGGACCTCGCCCTGGGTGGGGCTGAGCAGGCCAGCCAGGGTGCGCAGGAAAGTGGTCTTGCCGGCTCCGTCCGGACCCACCAGACCGGTGATAGTGCCGGCCTTCATGGCGGTGGTCACCTGGTCCAGCGCCGGGGCCGGGGCGCCCGGGAACCGTTTCACCAGGTCCCGGACTTCGATAGTGGCTTCTGGGCTCACTTGGCTAGCCGCACGGTCACCGGCATGCCCTGGCGCAGCTGGACGTCGGGATCCTCGACCACGATGCGCAGGCGGTAGACTAGAGAGGTGCGCAGGTCGGTGGTCTCAACGCTCTTGGGGGTGAATTCAGAGGTCGGCGAGACGAAGCCCACCACCCCGTGGTACGGCTTGTCCGGATGCAGATCGGTGGTCAGGATGACCTTGGTCCCGCTGTTGAACCGGCCCAGTTGGGTCTCGTTCACATAGGCCCGGGCCCAGACCGGGCTGGTGAGGGTCAGGCTGAAGCCGGCGATGCCGGCCGCGACCATGGAGCCCTTCTCCACCGCCCGGGTGAGGATCACCCCGTCGCTGGGAGCGGTGAGCCGGGCATCGCGCAGGTTGAGCCTCGCCGTCTCTAGGCTGGCCTGGGCCTGGCGCAGCTGGCCGTCGGCCTCGGAGATCTCCTCCTTGCGGTAGCCCTTGCTTTGTAGGCTCAGGTTCTGTTCCGCGCTGCGGACCTGGGCCGCAGCCTGGTCGCGCTGCGACAGGGCGTTGTCCAGGGTACGCTGGGGCGCCGCCCCAGAGGGCACCATGGCCTGCTGGCGCACCAGCTGTTCCTCCGCCTCCTCGAGCGCGGCCCGGGCCGATTCCAGGCGAGCCCTGGACTGCTCCACATCCTCGCGGCGATAGCCCTGGTGCAGCATGGCCGCGTGGGCGCCGGCGGCGGCCACGGCCCCTTCGGCATTGGCGACGGCGTCCTGGAGTGGCTCCGGATCCAGGCTGGCGATCAGGTCGCCCGCATGCACCGGGCTGCCCTCATCCACTTTGATATCGGTCACCCGGCCTCCGGTCCGGAAGGCCAAGTTCACCTCGCGGATGTCCACGTTGCCGAACAGGGTGGGGTGCTCGGCCCCGCCTTGGCTACGGCAGGCCCAGGTGCCCCCCGTGATGGCCAAGACGGCTGCGGCGACGATGAAGATGCGCGGTTTGGGGGTCATGGGGTCAGTCTCCGAGAATGAGCAGCGTTGCGTTTCTGCGGACCTGCTTCTGATAAGCCTCGATTTCCCGACTTCCAAGCTCTTCCCACTGCAACATTCGCATCACAGCTGCTCGGGAGACGCGAATGGCCAGGGCTTGGCTCACGAGGGCGACAGCAAGAAGTCGGACTTGCTCTGGAGTATCGTTGGGGCGAAGTCGGTCCAGGAGGCAAGCGAGCCCCTTCAAGGTTCTCCCCATAAAGCCTTCAAACATCAGCGCAAAAGCCTTAGTGGGGGATTGTTGCTCCCGAGTGATTAGTTTGGCCCAAGACTCGGACTCCTTACGGGACATCATTAACACCATCCCTTCGAGCAAGCGGAGAATTGGATGGAGGTAGTGATCAACTTTGCCAGGGACAGGTTTCTCCTGAAGGCACTGTTCGATTTCCTGGCGGATGGGACCAAGGCCCCCGCGCATCCGCTCCCCTATCCGCTCGAAAACAGCCAAGTAGAGCCCATCCTTGTTCCGGAAGTGGTAGCCGATGAGGGCCTGGTTGACCCCGGCCCTCTGGGCGATCTCACGCAAGTTGGCCGAGTGGAACCCATCTAGAGCAAAGATCTCGGTTGCAGCCTCTAGGATGGCCTCTCGGGTGGAATCGCCTCGATTGGGAGACTTCAGGTTCGCGTCCATGGAGACCAATTTACTTGGTTGGTCAAATAAAACAAGTAGGTAATTTTTTTGCTTCTCCTTTGAACAATGTGAGCTATCACAATGGTTCGTTTTCGAGAACTACCGGGTGCCACTCCCAGGGCAACGGAACATCGGGACATCTTTGTTCTCAAAAACCATTCTTGATTCTATCCTCTCGATTCCATGGCATTGATATGGGTTTCGAGAAAGAGAAGGCCATGCGCATCGGGTACGCCCACGTCTCCACCGGGGACCAGAACCTTGCCCTTCAGACTGACGCCCTTGAATGGGGCGGATGCGATCGGCTTTTCACCGACAAGGCCAGCGGCAGCCGTGCCGACCGCCCCGGTCTCAAGGAAGCGCTTTCCCCTCTTCGCTCCGGGGGTACTTTGGTGGTCTGGAAGCTTGATCGTCTGGGACGTGGCGTGGCGCCGGGTGAGGTGGCGCAGAATCTGGGTGTATCGGTTCCTACCCTGTACCGATGGCTTCCCGCTTCAGCAAGGGAATAGCGATCCCGCTCAATTGCCCCTGGTGGCAGGAATGTTGGGATTCCCCCAGGCACAAAAAAGCCCCCGGGGTCCGGGGGCTTTTTTGTGCGGGATGGACTCTACTCGCCGGAGATCGGCACCACCGTGGTGTCCTCGATGGTGAGGACCTCGGCTTCCTCGAAGGCGATGCGGTTTTCCTCGACTTCGGCCACCGCCACCTGGCCCCAGAAGGAGGCGAGCTTGGGGGCGTCCTGGGCCTGGCCGTGCTTGTTCACGGGTACGACCACCTCGACCTTGGGGAAGGCGCCGCGTTGCAGCTGCTCGCAGCGCTTGCCCGCGATCACGACGAAGCGGTACTTGTTGGCGATTTCATCAGGAACACGAACAATGGTGCGCTGGGTCATGGGCACTCCGAACCTGGAAGTCTAACACCAGGGAGCCTTGCGGGCAATGATTGAAGGTAGGATGAAGGGTTTTCCCGGGAGGGACCATGGAACGGGGCAAGCTCTGGCGATCGGCCTTCGGGAACAATGTGCGGCTCCTGGAAATGAACGGCGCCGGGCTCACGCCGGAAATGGCCTCCCAGCGGTCGGCCAACGGGGTGGCCTCGGCCGCTTGGATCCTGGGGCACCTGGTTTCCTTCCGCCGGCGCACCCTACGGTTGGTCGGCGGGGATCTCCCGGAGGACCCCGTATGGGAGCAGCACTATGCCAGGGGCGGTCCAGGAGCCAGCGCCCACCTGGGCTGGCCTGAGCTTGTGGAGGCTTTCCAGTCCGCCGATCAGGCGCTGAAGGCGGCCTTTCAGCAGTTGACCGATTGGGATCGTCCGACCACAAACCCGGCCTTGGGGATCGAACAGCCCCTCGAACAGGTGCTGGCCTTCCTCTACATGCACGAGTGTTACCACCTGGGGCAGATCGGGATCATCCGGAAACTGCACGGCCTTCCAGGAGCCCTCTGATGCAGATCATCCTTGGTATC
>OBLW0100002754.1_pt1 | contig 14081 bp, 12 predicted proteins | sample 1520161 | NCBI WGS metagenome assembly OBLW01 (sample SAMEA3539309, study PRJEB22396) | soil metagenome | biome: tundra; feature: field; material: soil | place: USA | collected 2010-05 | depth 0.15 m
CCCTACACGACGCTCTTCCGATCTCGAGGTGATGATGTGGTCGCCCGGGCGTATTAGGCCGAAGATTGCCAAGTTGTCGGCTTCGGTGCCTCCGCTGGTGAAGACGATTTCGGAGGAGCGGCATCCGAGCAGAGCGGCCACCGCTTCACGTGCGTGCTCGACTGCGGCGCGAGTTTCCTGGCCGTGATGGTGAATGGAGGATGCGTTGCCGAAATGCTCGGTAAAGTAGGGGCGCATCGCGTCATACACCTCCGGCAACACCGGGGTGGTGGCGTTGTTGTCGAGATAAACGCGCCGCGTCATCGTCCTTCTATTGTACTGGTGTTCTAGACATGCGCGGATGGGCGGCCCGAAGTTAACGGACGAGTGCCGGGAGACGCGACAAGCCGCGTCTCTACAGGAGTGACGCTTGGTTAGCGGCCTTGGGCTAGCTGGTTGTGTTCGCTCAGATTAAAGTTCACTTCGGTGGATTGATGCGGTTCTACGGTGACCGTTTTGTTCGAAGTCACGGGTTCGGAGAACACTGGACGCTTCACCCGGAGTTGGGTTGCGATATCGTAGAGAGCGCTTTCGCCTACCACGCGCCAGCCTTCGTGCCAGGCAACGATTTCATAGGTTCCGGGGGGCACCTGGTCGAGTTCGAAATTGCCGTCCACATCGGTGACGGCATAGTAAGGATGGCGTGCCACGATCATTTCGCCGTTCATCCAGACGTGGCCCGCATTACAACGCAAGCTGACGACACCTTCGCGGTTCATGGGTCGCGTGATCTCTTGGCCCTCGTGAACAAAAGGAAGGTTGTAATCGGCGCTGCCGGACATCTGCACGGTGTGGAGCACGGGATCGCTGTCTCTTACGGTTAAAGTGGCGGACTCGGGAACGAGGAGGATGTGTGGCTCGTAACGGCAGCTCTTTTGGTTCAGTGTGCGGCGGGAAAGGGGCAGGTCCATAGCTTTTCCGCGGGAGATATCTCTGAGGTAGACCACGGTGTTGGTTACGCCGCCGTTGGAAGCGACCAGCAAGCGCTCAAGGTCTCGGTGCTTTTGACCTTCGGGATCGCAAACTTGTACATCTTTGTTGATTTCGGAGGCAACGAGATGCGGCATGGGGCCCTGCCATTTGACGTTTCCCCTGATCGTTCCACCATCGTGCACGGCTACGACCTGATAACCCGATTGTGCGCCAGCAAGCTGTGGCGCAATCGCGATCAGGAGGAGTGCGAAGAGACGAGTCAGGTAGTTCATGTTCACCTCGAGCAGACCTGGTTTATTGGCGGCGCAGTCAACGACCGTATGTTAGGCCTGGAAGAAAGCCTGGCACGAGGGTTCGCGGCGCTTACAAGTAATTGGTGCGCGGCTCCCCACGAGACGCGCGGTGTTCATTTCGACGATAGGACATCTCCAAAGGGTCAATCAAATGACTAGAGGACACGGACCGTTGGGTATTGCGATACGTGACGGCTAGAGCTTAAACCACAGGTACACGGAGTGGTGCAGGGGAACTGATTATCCGCGTCGCATGGCTGGTCTTGAACGCGAGGCGTGATTTGGACCCCTGGCTCCTAGCCGTAGTACTGAAAATCGCTCCAGAATTCGGGCCATGTTTGTCGTAGTCCGCGGCACAAGTAAATGTCGGGATTGTCGCGGGTCTCTTCGTTCTCCACGTGATAGGGGTTGGGATTATGGCCGGCGACTTGACAGGCAGCGAAGTTGCGGTCGAGAAAACCGCGAGAGAAGCCAATGACGATCAGTGTCTGAGGCGGAGGATCACCGTATCCGTGCTGCCAGAAAGAGTTGATGCCGCTGATCGCCGGCGGCAACTTGTAGTCGGGACCGTAGAGGTCGATGGCGCCGGCCTCTCCGTAGTTGCCGGCCAAGATACCGAGGCGCGAGCGCTCTTCGACAGGGAGGGAGTCTCGGATTTGGGCAATGGTTACGACGAGTTCTGGCCAGCCGAGCTCTTCTACGAGGTCGCCATTGTTCTTGGAGGAAAACTTCCAGAGCGGCGAATTGACGGAGGCCGGCGGGATGACGATCGCTCCTACCAAAAGTATGTCTAGCGTAAGTGCGGTCCAGGCCAGCGTTCTGGCGGCGGCGGTCCAGACGCGGTTCAGTGATCGGCCCAGTGATCGCAGACGCTGCTCTCCCCACACGCTGCCTGCGGCATACAACATGGGATACGCGGGGCCGAGGTAGTATCCGCGCCCTTTGGCGACAGTGAAGAGGACTAGGGGCACGATGTACATCCAGCCAATCATTCGAAAGCGGCCGCCAGCTTTCGACACGAGATAGTAATAAAGACCGGCCAAGCACAGTGGGAAGGCTAGCAAGGTGAGTTTGAGTTGGTCGGGATAGAAACCTTTTGTGCGTCCCCAGCGAATGTCTCGTTCATGGATGTGGCGCAGGAAGTCGAGCGAGATGAAATGGTGCTGGATTTGCCAGATTAGATTGGGTAAGAAAACCAGGAGGGATAGGGCAACGCCAATCCAAAGCCGCTTCGAGGCGAGATGGCGGCGTGTTTTCGTGAGGAGCAAACCAACCACTATGCCGATGACGAAGAAACCCATCGTATATTTGGCCATCATTCCGAGGCCGATGGTGGTACCGATCGCTAGCCACCAGCGCGGATCGTCGGAAGCAAGCAGCCGTGCGACGAAATACGCGGTAAGCACCCAGAACAAATAGTCGAAGGCGACGTACTGCATGAGCGCGCCGCTTACCAGGCAAAATGGGACGGCTGCAGCGGCGGCGAGTAATTGGGCGCCGCGACCGCCTCCGAGGGTGCGCGCGATGAGGCCGGTGAGAACGACGGAAATGGCTTGAGCGATCGCGGCGAAAAATCGAAAGCCGGAGAGTGAAGTTCCAAAAAGTCTTAGCGAGACGCGGCCGAAGAAAGGCGTGACTGGGGGATAAGCGATGTATCCCCAGGCCAAGTGGCGAGCATCGTCGAGGGTCGCAAGTTCGTCGCGATGGAATCCGAAGCGGCCGCCGAAGAGCAATTGGGCGACGATCGTTGACAGCGCAAGATAGATAAGGAGTGCGATATCACTGGTCCAGAGCGAAGGCGGGTTCGAGGTTAGAGTGGATCGAGTGGGAGCAGGGTGAGATTCGGCAAAGGTCATTTTTGGAGTTGGGTGCAGTTATTGGTAGCTCCAGCTTCGCTTGTACTTTATCTCTTGTTCGCGGGAATATATTTTTGCGGGTAGGCCGGTCCGATGTAATCGGCGCGCGGACGGATGAGGCGGTTGTCATCGAGCTGTTCGATGATGTGGGCGGTCCAGCCTCCGACGCGAGAAACAGCGAAAATTGGGGTGAACAGGTCCACATCGATTCCTAGAGTGTGGTAGGTGGAGGCGGAATAGAAATCGACATTCGCATTGAGCCTTTTATCGGCCTTGACGAAGTCTTCGATTTTCTGAGAATACTCGAACCACTTGGGATTGCCGCTGGAGTGTCCGAGATCGCGTGACATTTGGCGGAGATGGGTGGCACGCGGATCTTCCGTGTGGTAGACGCGATGTCCGAAACCTGGGATCTTCTTTTTTTGAGCGAGTAGCCCTTTAACGTACTCGACGGGGTCAGCGCCGTTGGCATCGATTTCCTGAAGAATTTTGAAAACGGCTTCGTTTGCTCCGCCGTGCAGCGGGCCTTTGAGTGTGCCGATGGCGGAGGTCACTGCGGAGTGCATATCTGAAAGCGTGGCGGCAGTGACGCGCGCCGCGAACGTGGACGCATTCAATTCGTGGTCGGCGTGAAGAATGAGCGCGATGTCGAGGGCCCGTTCGGCGGTCTTCGAGGGCGCAACTCCATTGAGCATGAGCAGGAAATTGGCGGCGTGAGAGAGTGATCGATCGGGCTCGACTACCGGCTTTCCTTTGCGGATGCGGTCATAGTCAGCGACCAACATCGAGATTTGAGAAGTGAGGCGGATCGCTTTGTTTATGTTCGCGTCGTGATCGTTCTTGTTGTATTCGGGATCATAGTAGGAGAGCGCGGAGACGATGGTGCGCAGCATGTCCATCGGCGGCACGTGGCGCGGGACGAGCTGTAGGCGGTAGAAAATTGATGCGTCGAGCTTGCGCTCTTCGGCCATACGCCACTTGAGGCGCGTAAGTTCCTCGGCGCTGGGCAGGTGTCCGAACCAAAGCAGGTGGCAGACTTCCTCAAATGAAGAGTGGTCGGCAAGATCGTGAATGTCGTAGCCCCGGTAAGCAAGCACGCCTTGTTCGCCATCGATGTAACAGATACTGGAGGTGGTGGCGACAATGCCTTCGAGTCCTTTGGAGGTGTGCTGGTTCGCGACGCTGGACATAGTTCCTCGCTTGCGGTGGAGCTAAATTCTCAAATTGCTTATTTGCGGCGCACGATGCGCAGGCTTGTGAGAAAAGCCGGCCGCGCAACCTCCTTTATACGCCAGAACAGCGATGCTTTCCAGGCGCGGGCTTGGCCCGAAACAAGCACAAGGGGTAAGATAGTGCTCTGCCTATCACGCTCCACATATGTGCGTAACGCTCCAAACAATCTTAGGAGATGATGAAGGAGTTCATGAAGACACGATTGTCTCGTTTCGTTTTAATCGTTATTGCTTTGATCGCATTTGCCACCCCTTTGATGTTTGCCGATGAAGGCATGTGGTTATATAACGCGTTTCCAGGAGAGCGCGTACAGAAGGAGTATGGATTTTTACCCACGCAGGCGTGGCTGGATCATTTGCGTTTGTCGTCGGTGCGCTTCAATAATGGCGGCTCGGGGTCGTTTGTCTCGGCCGATGGACTGGCATTTACCAATCACCACGTGGGAGCTGATTGCATTCAGAAGCTGGCGACCTCTGGCGCTGATTACATGAAGACTGGTTTTTATGCGAAGACACAAGCTGAAGAGGCGAAGTGTCCGGATCTCGAACTGAATGTTCTCGTTGGAATTGAGGATGTGACGGCGAAGGTCAAAGGCGGCGCTACGGCGGGAATGTCGACGGCCAACGCGGGACAGGCCCAACGGTCTGCGATGAGCGCGATTGAGAAAGAATGCGCGGCCGCGAGCGGCTTGCGCTGCGACGTGGTTACGCTCTATTCGGGCGAAGTTTACAACCTTTATAAATACAAGAAGTACACGGATGTACGTTTGGTGTTCGCTCCAGAATTTGCGGCGGCGTTTTTTGGGGGCGATCCAGATAACTTTACTTATCCGCGATACGACCTCGACATTACATTTTTTCGCATCTACGAAAATGACAAGCCGGTGCATATGGATAATTACCTGCGCTGGTCGAAGGTTGGCGTCAAAGACCGGGATCTAATTTTTGTTTCGGGGCATCCGGGACATACGGATCGGCTTGATACGGTGGCGCAATTGCAATTTTTGAGGGATGTTGACTATCCATCGCGGTTGGCTAGCTACAAGCGCCGCATTGATATGCTGCAGAAATTCAGCGCGGAGTCGCCAGAAAATGCGCGGATCGCGCAAGAAGACATCTTCGGTTTGCAAAACTCGCAGAAGGCGATACATGGAGAGTATGAAGGGCTGAAAGACGCTTCGGTGATGTCGCAGATTGAAAACGACGAGCGCAAACAGCAGAAGGCTTATCTCGATGCGCATGGCGGTGATAAGCAATCGGGATCGAACCCGTGGGATGAGATTGCGAACGCAACGAAGGTGAACCGCGACATCAACGAGAAACTGACTTACGTCGAACGTATGAGGGGATTCACATCGGACCTGGCAGGTTATGCGCGGACGCTAGTACGTGCCGCAGAAGAAAAGCCGAAGCCGAACGGAGATCGACTGCGCGAGTTTCGCGATTCCGCGCTGCCGTCGGTGGAGCAGAGGCTTTTCAGCAGCGCGCCGATTTACAAGAAGCTCGAAGTTGCGACACTGTCTCTCGCGTTGACGCAGATGCAGGAAGCGCTCGGAGGCGATGACCCGGCGGTAAAGGCGGCGTTGGGCGGCAAGTCTCCGGAGGAGGCTGCGAAGGCGTTGATCGCGGGAACAAAACTGGAAGACGTGGCCGTTCGCAAGCAGCTTTATGAAGGCGGAAAAACGGCGGTCGATGCGAGTAGCGATCCGCTGATTGTGCTGATGCGTAACGTCGATGGCGAGGCCCGAACCGCCCGCAAGCGCTTCGACGATGAAGTGGACTCAGTGGTTCGACGCGATGGGGCAACGATTGCGCGAGCGCGTTTTGCGCAGACAGGTTTCACGCAGCCTCCGGATGCGACGTTCACTCTCCGTTTAAGTTATGGAGCGGTGAAAGGGTATGAGGAGAACGGCAAGAAGATTCCTTATACGACAACCTTCGCCGGCGCATTTGAGCACGCTGACAAGCACGGTAACAAACCGCCGTACGATTTGGCTCCAAGTTGGCCGAAGATGAAATCGAAGTTGAATCTACAGACGCCACTTGATTTTGTTTCGACCGCGGACATCATTGGCGGGAACTCGGGTAGTCCGACGGTGAATAAAGAGGGCGAAGTTGTCGGGATTATTTTTGACGGGAACATCCAATCGCTGGTTCTGGATTTTGCCTATGATGAGCGCGAGGCGCGGGCCGTTTCCGTGGATTCTCGTGGCATTATTGAAGCTCTGCGCAAGATTTACGGTGCCGAAGCCCTGGCGGATGAACTTGCCGGAGCGAGAGGCGGAGCCGCAGCAGGGAAATAACTGCTGTTCCAAGGTAAGCTCTAACTGGGCTTGGCAGAATTATTCTGGCCAGAGTGTGGCGGCCGTTTTGCTCAAGATCTGCTCGCGCATCTCTTGGCTGATGGGCAGAGAATTGAACTCGTCCAAGTTCTTTTTAACATCCGGAACGCCGGGGCCGGGCCAGTCAGTGCCAAAAAGCGTTTTGTGGGCGATCTCATTCAGGCGCGGGAAATAAGTCAGAAGCGTTTTTGGTGGAATGCCGCTAATGTCCAGGTAGACGTTGGGGTGCCTCCGGACAAGAAAAAACACGGTCTGCATCCACAGGGGACGGCCTCCATGCGCGAGAAGGATTTTGAGGTTCGGGAAATCCACCGCGACATCATCAACGTAAATGGGATCTCCATATTTGTTGCGGGCGCCTGGGAAGATCGAGGTTCCGGTGTGGAACATGATAGGAATTCCATTGGCCTCGGCTGCGCGGTAGATGATTTCGAGTTCCTTTACTCCGTTTAAATAATCGTTTGGAAATAGCAACTGATGCGGTGGGTGGATCTTGATCATACGAATGCCGAGACGCAGAATGCGCTCGACATCGGCCATGACATTCGTGGTGTGGCGAGGATGCAGGCTGCCGCAGGAAAGCAAACGTTTTGGATCGTACTTCGTGTAATCGGCGATGAACTGGTTGACCGCGGAAGTAAAGCCGATTACTTCGGGCGCCACGTAATTGATAAGTGCGGCGCGATCTACGCCGCAGCGGTCAAGATAATTCAGGAACGCATGGGGCGAGCGGCAATATTCGACGATTTCGTCGAAATTGGGACGATTGCGCTTCATCAACTCAAGCGCTTGCGGCTTGAACAGGTCAATGGGGCTGATGTGAATGTGGCAGTCGGTGATCATGGGTGGTGGATAAATGGCGGCGACTCTAGTACAAGGGCACTTTTGGATCGACCGTTCTCGCCCAACCATCGATGCCGCCGCGCATCGACTGAACTTTTTCGTATCCTTGCTGCCGGAGCCAATTCGTTACGCTGAGTGAGCGGACACCATGGTGGCACATGACCACGATGTGATCGTCGGGGTCGAGTTCCTGATGAGCACGCGTGGGAATGTCGCCCATCGGAATGTGCCTGGTGCCTTCGAGGTGGGAAGCTTCAAACTCCCAGGGCTCGCGAACATCGAGCAGCGTAAATGTTTCGCCGCTCTTTTGGAGCGACTTTACCTGGCCGGGAGAAATTTCAAAGTCCATAATCGCCCTCAACTGAAGAAGACCGCGTTTGCGGCGTTAAATAGCTCCATCGTCCGAGATAGACGCGGCTAGACGCGTCTCTACAAAACGCTCACGTTCTCTTTTCTGGCGACTTCGACGGGCCGCTGAGCGTGGTTAGGCTCAGCAATGCGGCGACCGCCCAGAGCGCGCCTGTTCCAATTCGAGCGATGCGGACGTCACTCGGGGGAGCGTAATACCAGAGCGTTAGCGCACAGCCGATGACAAAATTTACGAGGAGCACGCCGAAGAATACGCGCTCTCGTAGACAGCGTGTTTGGAGCGTCAAACCGGTGAGCAACAAAATCCAAACGATGTAGGTGGCGGCGGTCCAGAGATCGTGGGGCCAGTCATATTCGTTGCTGGAGACGTGACCAAAGGAAATCCACGCAAAGTAGGAGCATCCGAGGAAACAGGCAATCCCCCACAAGGGCGTGCGGCACATCAGATGACCGGAAGTGTAAGACTTGTTGGAACGCGCAGGGAGGGCGGCGTTTTCTGGCGACTCGGCGTTCGCGTGTTCTATTTGCCTATCCATTTTGGTGCGCGTTTTTCGAGGAAAGCAATGATACCCTCGCGCGCGTCCGCGGTCGAGATAAGTTCGTCGAAATAAATCTTCTCGGATCGCGTCAGGCCTTTGTCAAAGTGAACGGCATCCCAGGCGTAAATCGCCTTTTTGGCATGAGCAAGGGCGACGGGGCTGAGTTGAACGAGTTCAGCAATCGTCTCTTGAACCAAGGAATTGACTTCTTCGGCGCCGGCGGAGCGATTGGCCAAGCCTATTGCTACCGCTTCGTCGCCGGAAATGCTTCGGCCGGTGAGGATCAGTTCGGCGGCGCGCTTCTGGCCGATCAACGCGGGCAGCACCACGGCAGCAACGGGTGGATAACATGCCAGTTTGATTTCGGGAAATCCCCAAGTGGCGTCGCGTCCGGTGTAAACGATGTCGCAGACGGCGGCGAGTTCCGCTCCGCCTCCCAGACAAGCGCCTTGGACGGCGGCTATGGTGACTTTGCGGGACGCTACGATAGCGCGGATCACCGCGTGAAAATTCGTCAGCATTTCGTGAACTTGCTCGGGGAGGTGGGCTTTGATGTCTACTCCGGCAGAAAAAGCGCGAGTGTCGCCTTCGAAGACAATGGTGGTGAGATCGGACCGCGCTTCGATTTCGGTGAGCGCTCGCTCTAACTCTCGCATCATCGTCAGATCGATGATATTCAGCGGCGGATTAGTTAGGCGGATATGGGCAATGGGTACGGCGATGTCTAATTCAATGCGAGTTGTGGTGGCTGTCGTCATTTTTCGTGCCGCCAAGTTCGTTTACCACGGGTACACCGGGTAACACGGGAGTTACACCCGGCGCGGCATTTGATTTAGATATTAATCGCCGACTTGCGGGGCTCGCCTATCGTTGACAATGGATCGCGCGCGCCTTCTTTTTCTTTGATCCACTTCTTCTCGTTGCGGATTATGTCGAGCAAAAGCACTTTGTCTTTTGTGCCCGGCAGATTCTCTTCACAATGCTGTTCGTAGCTGCGGTCGTCTAATGGCTCGCCGTTTTCGCAGTGAAACTTCTGGCCGGCCCACTTGCCGATGTTGCGGTTGAAATGGATGTCGGGCGTGTGCAACTTTCGTTCGCCCGGCTTTAGAAATGTGTTGAGACGATCGACGAGTCCCGAGACTTCCTGACGATAAAGATGGCGGCTGTAATCGTTGAGGTCGTCTAGGTCGGCAACAGTGTCGTTCTTTAATTCGTCGTAACGGCCTTTGATGCCCCAAACGTAAGCCCAGTGCGCCGAGGAAGAGTGATCGGTGCCGAAGAGGTCAAAGGAACTTGAGATCCATTTGTTTAGATATTTTTGCAAGAGCCGTTGCGGAATCACTCCCGCCTCGACGACGCGGCGCAGGCCGTCATTGCCCGTCCCCATGTGAAAGGCTTCTTCTCGCAACATGTAAGAGGTGGAGCGCCCGAGGGGAGCGAATGACGAGTACTTCAGCATCTGGAGTTGGAATTTGCCGTCGCGGTCGACGAAATCGGTGTAGGTAAAAAAGTCGAGCCAGTTATCGACCTCGACGTTGAAAGTGCCGAGCAGTCGGGCGTTCTCGAAGGCGCGGCGCTCCAACATTTTCTGCGCTTCGACCTTGCCGGACGATCCGAAGAAGTCGATGAGGAGCGCACACATCTGCCATCCGTGGCGCATCTCTTCGATCATAACGCGGGTCAGGGCGCGGCGATCCCATTCCGTCGGCGCAGTTTCAAAGAGGTTGCGCTGCTGCTCGACGCTGGCAAATTCGGTGTCGCCCTGATAGATGATCATGTTCATCAAGGCGTCTCGCATCTGCTGGGTGGGAACCTGACGCAGGTTCTGCCACTTGTTGCGCCCTTTGTAAGCGCCGAACTGGATCTCTTCGCTTTCGATCGCACCGTAAAGCGTGTCGAAATGAAAGGCTTCAACGTCATCTTTGTTGACGCCGACTTCTTTGCGCCATTCGTTGAAGAGTCCAACCCAATCGCTGAAGCTTCCGATTTTTGCTACTCTGCCTGGCATAAGTTCGAAATCCTTTCACCGCCGAGCGCGCCGAGCGCGCCGAGAAATACGTTTGCTATTCGTAGCACGCGGACAGGAGTATCCGCGCCACACTACTTCGCCTTGAATACCGCTGGACGCTTCTCAACGTAAGCAGCCAGACCTTCTTTGGCGTCTTCGCTCTGAAAGAGGATCTGCTGGTTTTCACGTTCGACGGCTAGCGCGGATTCCATCGGGATTTCCCAGCCGGTCTGAACGGCGCGTTTGATGCGGCCTACGGCCTTCGCGGCTTTGTTCGGTGGAGTGAACTGGCGGGCGTACTCCATGATGTTTTCCATGAAGCCCTCGCGCTCGAAGATATCGTTGATGATCCCGTACTCTTGCGCTTCTTCGAACGAAAACGTGTTGCCGGTGATCATCAGTTCGATGGCTTTGCTCTTGCCTACCATGCGCGACAGCCGCTGCGTCCCACCGGTGCCGGGGAGAACGCCGAGATTGACTTCAGGCAGGCCGATCTTGCCTGCATCTTTGCGCGCGATTCGGAGATCGGCGGCCATGGCGATTTCGAGGCCTCCGCCGACGCAGTGGCCGTTGATGGCCGCGATGACCAGCTTTGGCGTGTGCTCGAGCCGCAGCAGTGTTTCGTTGGCGTGCAGGCAGAAGTAATACTTGAAGGTGGGATCGACGGAGGCGAGCATCTTGATGTTGGCTCCGGCGGAGAAGAACTTGTCGCCCACGCCGGTCAGGACGATCACATGGACGTCATTGTCCATACGAGCCTTGAGGATGGCCTCGTCAAGTTGGCGATTCATTTCGTAGGTATAGGTGTTCGCCGGGGGATCGTTCATTTCGATGACGGCGACTCCGGCGTCGGTGCGATAGTTGATGAGTTGTTTGGTGGCTTCTCCGGTGGCCGGCTGCGTGGAAGTTAGTGTCGCCATAAGTTGCTCCTTGTCGATTCCTATCGATGTTTGCCAAAGACCTAGTTATTTACCGCGACTTACACATTTCTCTCTTGCGCGCCTTGCGGCCGTGCACAATTCCGTGGAGAACGATGTTGCCCATTTGATCCGCGAGCGCTTCGGCGTTGCCATCGACTCGCGGGTTATACCAGGTGTAGATCCAATTGATCATGCCGAAGACACTCATCACGGCAGTACGGGTGTTGAAATCGAGGCCTCGACTTTGCCGTAGGTCTTCCATGAGCCCCAGGCAGATGCGGTAATACTCGCGCTTGATGGCGGCAATCTCCGAACCGAGTCCATTCTTCAGAGATTCATCCTCATGCGAAAGGACCTTCAGACCTTGTTTGTTACTCGCAAAATACTGCAGGTGGTTCTGAATAAAGATGCGGATTCGTTCTTCCGGATCGCTAACCTTATCGAGCCGCAATTTTAATTTGTCGAGAATGGTGGTGAAAGTGTGCTTCTGGATCATGAAGAGCAGGCGCTCTTTGGACTCAAAATAATAGTAGAGTCCGGCCAGCGACATGCCCGTGGCGCGGGAGAGATCGCGCATGGAAGCGCCTTCATATCCTTTCACGCAGAACACCTCGGTGGCATGATCGAGGATTTCGCCGAGGCGGCGGTCGAAACGGGTTACAGAAGTACGCTTCGACGTGCGGCTCGACAGCTTGGCATTGCGGCCAAGTCCACGAATTGCGGGTGAGGTTGCCATCAGTTCGAACGTTCGTTCTAATTATAGTCACTGGTGACACACATCACAAGAGCATGTGATCACTTAAACAGGTCGTCAGTTAGCCGGATCGCGCTCTGTGAGGATTATGCGTTTTACTTTGTTGCGATCCAGGGACTGTAGCTCTCCTGCGACTCTAACTCGGATCTCCATTCCGCTAACCGCGACGAGGTCGCAGCTCACAACCGTTCCATCGCGAAGTTCCACCGTGTCGTGCGCCGAAGTGCCGAGTTCATAACTCACGCTGCCGCCAGACACATCGTCAGGCCCGATTTCGAGAGGAAATGCTCCCGTATTGAAGCCCTCCTTGACGAATCCGAGGCTATGCTTGCCGAGGGTCAGTTGTACCAGTTTGGGCGTGGTGCCGGCTTCAACTCCATCCACCGAAAGAACCGCGCCTTGCGGAACAGAGTTAACCGTCATCGACACTTTCTTGGGCGGGGCAAGGGGCTGAAGTTCAGTGGGAACGGAATTAACAGCGAGTTCAACCGATGTAGGAGTCCCAAGAGCATGAACTGTCGTTTGAAACTTCACGGTCTGGCCGGGCGGAACGTTTTCGATCGTGGTCCAACCATCGCCGATGCGGACCTTGTTTTTATCGAACAGATACAGGTTGAAACCGAGGTGGGAAATCTTCTTGTTCCACAAATTGTCGGCGGTCGTCTCGATCAGATAGTTGTGCTGCCCGCCAGTGGCGCTGATTTCCTTAAATTTTCCAAGCGTCAAACGAACCACGGGCGCACCAGCGGAGGGCCAATTGATGACTTGGGTCGGCGCATCCTTGCCCGCGGCGGAACAAATTACAAGAATGGTAAAGAGGAATGGCGCAAGGCGCTTGGACATAGGAATCCGTTGCCCTCCGGAACGTCATAGTATATCTGCCTAGCTTCTAATCCCCGCCATCAACTTCTCGACCTTGGTTTTCTCGTCAGCGTTCAGCGGCAGAAAGGGGAGACGCGACGGGCCTCCGAAATAGCCGTTGAGGTCCATGGCGTATTTGACTCCGGGAACGCCGAGTTCTCCGACCACACGCTGAACGGCGAGTTTCACGCGGTCCTGTTTTTCGCGGGCGAGAGCGTTGTCTCCGTCTTTCAGAGCGGCATAAATCTCGTAGCACGCCATGGGCGCGGGACAGGCGAAGGCCAGGATGGCGCCCACAGCGCCGAGTCCGAGCGAGGGTTCGAGTTGGTGAGCGGCCCCTACCATTACTTGAAAACCTACTTCTTTCTGGCGCGTCTTTAATTTTCCTATCACCGTTACAGCGGAGGAAGAAGGCTTTCGGGCGTTGTCTCCGTTATCTGGCGTGATGGGCGAGGACGAGCGTGTCTCGGCAGATTCAGAGGTACCAGATAGCGAGGCTACGCTTACCAGTTCCCTGCTCTGTTTTTCACCTTCGGCTACAGCAGTCTTGATCATGCGCGGCGTCACGGCTTCGAAGGTGTCAGTCACTGTAACTTGCCGCTTCACGTGACGGGTGTTGTCGACCATCTGTTTCACTTTGTCGAGGTTCCCGCTTGATTCTTTAATGGCGAGCAGGTTTGGGTGATTCGCGAGTTCGATTACGACTTCGGCGGGGATGTCGTATCCGGTAGCTTGCGGGAAGTTATAGATGATGATCGGAAGCGGGGAGCGGTCGGCGACGGTGCGATAGAAAGCGAGCAAATTGGCGGGAGACATCTGCTTTTTGTAGTAGTGCGGAGTGCGCACCATGGCGGCGTCGTATCCGAGATTGGCGGCATACTCGGTGAGCCGCAGAGTTTCGTGAGCCGACTCAATACCAGTGCCCGCAATCATTACTTTGTTGGGCGCGGCGGCGGTGATGGCCGTCTTTAAGACTTCGCGGCGCTCCTGGTCCGAGAGAAGAATTGCCTCGCCTGTCGAACCTTGAACCACAATGCCAGCCACGGGAGTGCGTGAATAGCGCTCGACGTTTGATTCGATTTTTTTGTAGTA
>OBLW0100002755.1_pt1 | contig 14080 bp, 13 predicted proteins | sample 1520161 | NCBI WGS metagenome assembly OBLW01 (sample SAMEA3539309, study PRJEB22396) | soil metagenome | biome: tundra; feature: field; material: soil | place: USA | collected 2010-05 | depth 0.15 m
AGCCCGTCTGCGCCGCCAGAGTTTGCTGTCGCATTCGCCTTTTCACCTCGACTTACACCCTAACCGCTTCCCCTGTGGATCGCAGAGTTCTTCAGAGGTTCCCAAGAGCGTGGCGCAACGGTCCCATGAGTTGCGCCACCAGAGGAACCGGATGGAACCATGGGGACGGTCGTATCCGTTCCTTCACTTCTCCTCAATTCATGACAATGTATTATTGCCACTTATTGGCTGTCTGTTCAAAAGTGCTCAGTTGTGAAATACATCTGGCAATATCTCCAGCGGTAGATCTGACCGTTCCTTCCCGATAACTACATGGATTGGTCAAGAGTGAACATCGCTGCATCGCAGTCGGAATCATTGTCCAGGGGGCTTCAATCGGCAGCATGGCTGCGATCGCAGATTCTGGCTGAGGCTCTGGATAGAGCCAAGATCATGCGCGTGGAGACTTCACAGCGGCACTCGTCAGGAACCACCTAACAGCGGGTGAGGGTTTGTTGCTACTGCGACTCGTAGCTTATTCCGGTGGGTGCCCAAATCTTAGAGTTTGAGCCACATGTAGACCCCTATGACCAAAGAAAGGAAGATGCACGCGACCACTCTTAGACTATATTGTCTCTTCTTTTCCTTAGCCGCGTCGAGAGGAGGTGCTGTTTCATGCGCACACCCATTTACCGCTCACGGCGCGGACGGCTTCGAGTTCCGGAGCAACGCGCCCAGCTGCCGCGAGGGCGCGGGACGCGTTATGGGCAGCGATGTGCTTCAAGATGTCCGTCGCCGCTTGAATCGGCTTCTCACAAAGCTTGTTCATGCTGATCGTCTGACCGCAATCGTTGCATGTCATAAGAGTATCGCCTGTAATAGTTCTGGTCGTAGTGTACATAGGTTAAAGCTACACTTCATTGATGAGCGGTGCTGAGAGCATTGGTACAGCACCCTATAGATGGTCAGCACTGACAGAAAGGGTGATCTCGATCACATCGAAATCGGAAGACATGCTCTACTCTCTAATTATCATGTATCGCATCGGGAGAGACCATCAGGGTACTACCCTCATCTGTCTTGCTTGCACTCACACAGAGCGCGTCCAGGACTTTAACGGAAACATTGGGAACCCCCGAACGCTGGCCGCTCACGCAATGCTGAAGCACGTCCATGCTGAGCACAGCTATGAAAGTCACGTACGTGCGATGGCGATGGTCATGGAGCGGCAGAACGCACCCCGATGGCCCTACCGCACCTAGTAGAGGAGAAAGGTCTCCAGGGGAACCTGCACTTGGCCTTGTGTCCACATAAGGACTGGTGACATGCGAAACGTGTTTGTAGAGAAGTGGCCGTCACTGGTGAAGTTCGTGCTAGTAGCTGGCGCCGTGCTGTTCGCTATAATTCGTTGGGCCTGAACAAGAGAGCCATTCGATGCCACGCGGAGCGTAGGCGGCTCTGTGATGCAGAATTTAAAGCTGAGTGGGTCGCTGAAGCACCGAGCTATAGAGACGCATTCATCCTTCGCGGCATCCAATCTGGTCCTATACAACCAATTGCAGGTTCATTCGGATGGATCGCCCCTTCTGGAGTGGGCGACAATGCGTCCAGAAACCGCAGGCGCTACTCTTCGCTTGGAGTACTCCCCATGTCTGTTAGCAGGAGCCGCAAGTTGCCAGGATTGGTAGCATAGGCGAGTCCAGTAGTGACGTCGATGAGGCCGGCCCGGACGAGTTTTTCGATCTCGCCATCGAAGTGCTGCATCCCGTCTGTATCTCCATCTATCATGGCTTCGAGAAGTGTCTTGCCGTCCTGCTCACCCTTTTCTACATACTCGCGCGTTCGAAGCGTTGACTTGAGAATTTCCACGATCGCCACGCGTCCGCTTCCGTCTTTTCGCGGAATTAGCCGCTGGGAAATGATTGCCCGAAAGCTCTTCGCCAATCGGTTGCGGATGGTGTGTTGTTCCCCCATCTGAAAAGCCCCAATGATTCGCTCTACGGTTTTCGAGGCGTCAATTGTATGGAGAGTAGAAAGAACCAGATGGCCCGTTTCTGCCGCCTCCAGGGCGATTTCGATGGTTTCCTTATCTCGCATTTCGCCTACGAGAATGACTTTGGGAGCCTGTCGTAATGCAGCCCGCAGAGCGAGGGCAAAGCTGGGAGTATCGCTGTGCAGTTCCCGCTGGTGAACGATCGAGCGCTTGTGCCGATGCATGAACTCGATGGGGTCTTCAATGGTCAGAATGTGATAAGCGTGGCTCTCATTGATCCGATCGAGTACCGCGGCCAAGGTGGAGGATTTGCCTGATCCCGTGGGGCCAGTTACCAGAACGACTCCATTCTGGAGGTCGGCGATTTCGGCGAGTTGGGGCGGCAGGTTCAGGTCGGCAAGAGTGGGAATGACCTGAGGTATTACCCGCATTACAATGGCATGGCTGCCGCGCTGTTGAAAGATGTTTACCCGAAACCGGCAGTGTCCCGGCACACGATATGAGATGTCACACGATCCCAGGGCCTGCAAAGAGTCCGTGGCCTGTTTGTTGCCGTCGATCAATTCGTAGGCGATGCGGCGAGTGTCCTCGGGAGTTAACGGCACGGTTCCGGGAATTTTGACCGGAGCCAATTTGCCAGAGAGTTCCACCATTGGAAAGCTGCCCGGCGACAGGATGAGGTCACTTACCTTGCTGGAGACGGCAAGCATGGCCAACAAAATGGCTGGGGTTGGCATGGGCTTGGATGCAGACGCAACAGGTGTCGGGGCTCTCGTGGCCGCAGTTTCCACTCCGTTATCCTTTTCTAATGGCTAGGGAGATTTATTGTCTCAGGCGCTCCGGGTCGTGACGAAGACACCTGTTGTGTGTTTTGTGTGAATTTTGGGGAAGGCTACCGCTACATCACTAAGCATGCACGAAGCCATTGCTAAACCTTGCGGGGCCGAGGGTGGACCTCTAACTCGTGTAGATTGAGCCGGATTACCTTGACTGGCTCCAGCGTTCGCCTCCCCATCCTCTTCTCCTGTCGCTTTCTTGGATTGCTGTCCGATTTGCGGACAGTTCGCTTCCATTTGGATTGCCTCCTCTACTCCGGTTCGCTCTTCCGGGGAATCCTTGCCGCGGCATGTTCCGCCAGGCCGGCAAATGCATCGCGAGTAAGTCCGCACTGGGGAAGCTTCGTCCGACTAATCGACAGTGTTGGCTATTCCAACCCCGCCGCCCGATCCTGAGGCCGGGTGTTTGTGCCCGCTCCAACCACGGCACGACCTGCTGTCAATGGCCAGTTCCGAGTTGCCACTATGAACTGCCTGCTGGACGGGATCGTGGGTGACTTGTGATGGGCTATTTTGATTTGGGTCGAGCGAAGGCCTGCAGCGACCACAGAAACGTTATTTCTCCGGCCAACGAATGCGGTTGCCATCCTGTCTCCACCTAGCAGGAACCACCAAAAGTGTTCACTTTTGAACAGACAGCGCTCTACGCATTCGCGCATCCTTGGCTATATTGGGGTGTGTAGCATTTGACTTAGGTCCGCCCCTGCGCATTGCGTTTAGACCTACGAACTGGATAACACGCTCGTAAGGTAGGCCTGATTTTGGCAGGAGGCCACGATGATTCCGACCTATCACAACTCAAGCCAGGTTATTCTTTGCATTGACGAGGATGACGCGATCTTGCGTTACGAGAAGGCTCTGCTCGAAAGGGCGGGATACGCAGTTCTCACGGCAGAGTCCGCGCAACAAGGACTCCGACTTGTCACAATGTGCAAATGCCATGCAGTGATCCTCGACTACGAGATGCGCGGAATGAACGGACATGAGGTTGCGTTCGAAATAAGGCTCATGAGACCGGAACTGGTAGTCATCCTGCTTTCCGGTAGTGAAGTACCAACCCGGGCGTTAGCTCTGGTCGATGCTTTTGTGCCTAAGCTTGAAGCAAGCCGACAGCTGCTGCCAATGATTGCTGAGCTTTGCGGCCGAAATCAGGACACAAGACGTCAGCCAAAAGGCGTCTAGCACGAAGATCGGCGATGAATGTTGCCTGGCCCTCCCCCACCCAGAAGCTTTGGGTAAGCTCTGCGCTTTTGTGCCACCACCACCAGGGGGAGAAGGAGTCTTGGTGACAGATCGTTTGAAGGATGATTCCCCATTGGACCGCAAAGCCGCGGAAGAGGCCCTGCGTGCGTCTGAGAGTCGATACCGTCGACTGTTTGAAACAGCTCAGGACGGGATACTGATTCTTGATGCGCACACGGGCTTGATCACCGATGTTAACCCGTTCCTGATTAATCTATTGGACTATCCCCGCGAAGACTTCATTGGCAAGACACTTTGGGACATCGGACCCTTCAGGCAAATTCAAGAATCGAAGGCAGCGTTTCGAGAACTGCAGGAGAAGGAGTATATCCGATACGAGAATCTTCCACTTGAGACCAGAAGTGGGCGGCGCGTGAACGTCGAGTTCGTCAGCAACGTCTACGGAGTAAATGGCGAGAGAGTCATTCAGTGCAATATACGTGACATTACCGCGCGCAAGCGAGCGGAGGGAGTCCTCGCCACCCAAGTAAAGGAATTGGCTCGACAAGCCGAGGATCTCGGTCGCTCGCAGCGGGCCCTCGAATACAAGACAATGATGCTCCAATCCGTACTGGATAATATGTCCGAGGGATTGGCTGTAGCCGATGCACAAGGAAAGTTCGTTCTCTGGAATCCGGCGGCGGCCAAGATACTTGGCCTGGGTGAGGCGAACGTAGGTGTCCAGGAATGGAGCCACCACTACGGGTTTTATTTACCTGACAAGGTGACACCATTTCCGTCTGAACAACTCCCATTGGCACGGGCTATTCATGGAGAGGCAAGCACCGCTGTGATGTTCGTTCACAATTCCGAGTTTGTCGAGGGAGTGTTCGTAGAGGCCTATGCCAGCCCTTTGAAGGATAAGTACGGCATTGTGAACGGCGGGGTGGTCGCCTTCCGGGACATTACCTCGCGCAAGCAGGCGGGAGAAGCTCTGCAGGAGTACCAGAAAGTAGTGGAATGCTTGGAGGAGATGATCCTGGTGGTGAACCGGCAATACCGCTACGTGATTGCCAATCGCGCGTTCTTGAACTTTCGCCGCATGACGGAGGAACAGGTTGTAGGACATTTTGTGGATGAGGTGGTGGGCAAAGACGTTTTTGGAGCTCTCATCAAGGCAAAGATGGACGAATCCTTTCTTGGCAGAGTGGTGCAATATGAGATGGCTTACGAGTTTCCGGGCTTGGGTAAGAGAGACCTGTCGGTGGCGTACTTTCCCATCGAGAGTCCTGCCGGTATCGATCGAATCGTCTGCGTTTTGCACGACATCACGGACCAGAGGTTATCGGAGGAGGCCCTACGCAGATCGGAAGAGAGGTTCAGCAAGGCGTTTCGCAATAGCCCGCTGGCCATCACGATCTCGACAGAAGCAAACGGGCGCTATCTGGACGTAAACGATGCTTTTCTCGAGTTGCTCGGGTACCGCCGCGGCGATGTGATTGGTCGCACCGCTGCGGACCTGCGCTTCTGGAGCGAACCTTTGGATCGCATAGAGATGATGCGGCAGCTCAAGAAAGAGAAGAAAGTGACAAAGTTCAGCGCGCGATACAGAACCGCGAAGGGAGAAATCCGGGAAGCTGAGGTGTGGGTGGAATCGATCGAACTGGACGGGGAAGCCTGCGTGCTGAAAATCACTCGCGACGTCACCGATATCCGGCAACTGGAAGCTCAGTTCCGGCAGGCCCAGAAGATGGAGGCTGTGGGGCGTTTGGCTGGCGGCATTGCGCATGATTTCAACAACATCCTGAGCGTTATTATGGGTTACAGCGACATCTCGCTCGGCCTGGTTGCGCCCGAGAATCCGGTAAACAGGTATCTGTCGGAAACCAAGAACGCCGCAAAACGTGCGGCCAATCTCACACAGCAACTCCTGGCGTTCAGCCGCCAGCAGGTTGTCTTTCCCAAGAACTTGGATCTAAACGAAGTAGTGCATAGCGTGTCCGATATGTTTCTGCGACTGGTCGGCGAGGACATCGAGATTGAGTTCCGGCCGGGCACCTTGCTCGGCAGCATTAAGGCCGACCCGGGCCAGATTGAACAAGTCCTGATGAATTTGGTGGTGAATGCGCGAGACGCGATGCCGACTGGAGGGAAGATCCTTATCGAGACCGGGCATGGGGAATTGGACGAGGACTATGTTTCCCGGCACCCGGGTTCCCACGTCGGAGAACAGGTTGTCCTGGCGGTGAGCGACACGGGTTGTGGCATGGATGAAAACGTCCAATCGCAAATCTTCGATCCCTTCTATACCACCAAGGCCGTTGGGCACGGAACGGGTCTCGGACTTTCCACGGTTTATGGAATTGTGAAACAGAGCGACGGCTATATCTTTGTCTACAGTGAACCAGGGAAGGGCACAACGTTCAAGATCTATTTTCCGAGATTGCGCGATAGGCCTGAACCAATTGTGCTGTCCCACGAAGACGCTGAGCCCCCGCGAGGATCAGAAACGATATTGGTGGTTGAAGATGACAAGACTCTGCGCGAACTTGCGGTCAAACTCCTGCAAGATGGCGGTTACCGAGTGCTGGAAGCCAAAGATCCGGAGGACGCGCTAAGAATCCTGGCGGCTTCTGAACCAGAAATTGATTTGCTTTTGACGGATGTCGTCATGCCCGGGATAAGCGGGGCTGAGCTGGTGAGAAAAGGCGAGGTAGGCCATCCCAACCTTCGTTCGCTGTTCATGTCGGGTTATGCCGGCGATCTGGTTGGACGACAAGGCATATTGATGCGAGAGGCTTCGTTCCTGGAGAAGCCCCTAACCAAGAGATCGTTACTCACGAAGGTTTACTCGGTCCTGCATGCCGACTCCGCATGACAGCAATCTGACTAGCCCCTGCCATCACCTATCCGATCCCTCGCAGCGTATGTGATCAACGCTTCCGACAAGTGGAAATACTTGTCAGGCTTTTTGCGCAACGATGTGCCCGTGATATTCGGTTCTGAATGGCGCTGGGACGACTATAGGCTTGAAGTGTGGGGTCGGAATGCCAAGTGCCGCGAACACCTCGTCCAGAGTATGTACGACTTGCAATAGTGGGTGTCTAGGCTCTCCCAGGAGTTGAAGCATGCGAAAAAGACCAAATGCATATGTTTGCGGGGCAACTATAATGCGAGGATCCGCCATGGCTGGTTCCTGACGCGCCCGATGCCGGATAGATTCAGTGGACACGGCAAACTCTGTCACACATGACAAGTCCACGATACCCACCCTGGCATGCATGGTGGTCGAATACTTTCGACTCGCCTCGTAAAGCCGTACCAGCGATTCATCCGTGAGCCGACCCGCCACTCGCGTCAGGAGGATGCGAGTTTCCTCGTCAAATTCAACTCGGAACTCTGTAGCCAATGGTGTCATAGCCGCGCCTCCCTCCCTTCGAATGTTCCAAAGCTTTTAGCTTCGCAAAGTGCGTCGGCGGTCGTCATTTGCACAACACAGTGGGGGAGTCCATTGCCATATCTCCTTGGGCATGGTCACGAGCTTGGACTTAGCCCGCCGTTGCTCGACCCGCAAGACCACAACACTCTTGACGCGGCTGGGTCACACCTGTGATCAAATAGCTCCTTCCAGGAACCCGAAAGAGGGGAGTGGGGGAGTGTAAGTTTGCTTGCTCCACTTAGTGGATGCATGTAAGTGGCCCTCGGCATCGTGGGTGTTTCCAAAGGAGATCCGGTACTGCGGAGTCTGGTTCATCCGTGTACCTTTTACAGAAAAAGAGAGCGCAAACGATAACGCCTTTAGCCTTGAGGTTTTGGTAGTACCTTTGGACAACGACGCACCATCCACTATTTGCTGCGCACCCATCGCGCTGTGTCTCACGGCAGGCGTCCAGGAATTTGTACGACTTATATTTCCACATCCATCCGCCATGGTGTTTACTACCTCGTCCGTGTTACGAATTCCGAACGCCTTTCGCGTCTAAGGGCGGCGGATGCGCGAATCATAAAGGCGTTGCGAGGTTTGAGGCTTACGTGACAGGTTGGGGGACCGTGACTAGAAGCTTAGCGGCTCTGTCTCGTAAATGGACATCCATCCTTGAAGTAGACACCCCGCGCGGGTCTGGCGGATACGCGGATTTTAGACCGTCATCATCTCTCCCGCAAGATACTGTAATAAGAGCACTTACCAAATCTGGCCAAGTCGAGTGTCAACGATCATCGATGGCAGGGTTCGTGCATTACCTGTGTTCCAGTCGGCTGTGACCGTATTGAAGCTCGGGATTGACCAATTCGGATCTTCTCTTCTTGTCAACTCCGTTTGCCGGAGCAGGCGAATTCGGGGTTCCTTGCTTCAGGGGAGCCTCGAGACGGTTTGCGATGTCGAGGGAAATCGGGAACTGGAAAGCAGGAGTACAGCATGAAGCTGCTGATCGCCGAAGACGACGTTTTTTTCCAAGAGACGCTGAAGCAGGTTCTGGTGCCTGACCACGAACTGGTTGTCGCCAACGACGGTAATGGGGCTTGGGCGGCACTCCAACTTCCGAATGCGCCACGGCTCGCGATCCTTGACTGGGTCATGCCCGGATTGAGTGGCCCGCAGGTCTGTCGGAAAGTGAGAGCGTGTGCGCCTCTGTCTTCCACGTACTTGATCATCTTGACTGCGAAAAACAGTGAGGCGGACATCGTTTCTGGATTGCGGGCAGGGGCCGATGACTATCTCACGAAGCCCCCCATACCCGCGGAACTCCTAGCCCGGGTGAGAGTAGGTGAGCGGATCTTGACCTTACATGACTCGGTCGAGGCGCAATCGGTCCTGGCCAATCAGGCATCGGGGCGAGAAAGGCTTCTTCGGGAGTCACTCGCGGATTGTGCCGCCCGACAGAGGATGCGTGGCCAAGAACATTTGCGCGGAATTCACGCTGGTACGGGTCAATACTGCGAACTCGGGGACTCTTGCTCAATTTGTTGTGGGGAGACCGATCGGTCGATGCACCCTCTTTTGGCCACGTCGCTGGAGAATCGCCATCCGCATCGCTAAACAAGTCGGGTCCCCGGATGCGCATATCCAGGCGGGCGGCTGCGCTTCGGAAACGATCCTCATTGCGGAAGACGACCCCATCTTCCGCAGGCTTCTGCAGAGCCGGTTGCAGAGTTGGGGCTATCGAGTGATCGCGGCGGAAGACGGAACGCGCGCATGGGAACTGCTTCAACAGGCCAACACTCCCGATCTCCTGATTCTGGACTGGCTCATGCCTGGGGTCAACGGTATCGAACTGTGCCGCCGGATTCGAGCGAAACAGCGGGACCGGTATCAATACATCTTGCTGCTATCCGGCAAGGATGAAAAACAGGATGTCGTAGACGGGCTGGAAGCGGGGGCTGACGATTACCTGACCAAACCATTTGACCTCGGGGAACTGCGAGCGCGACTGCGGGCCGGCAACCGCGTTCTCACCCTGCAAAACGAATTGATCCAGGCCCGGGAGACCCTTCGATTCCAGGCAACGCATGACGACCTGACGAGTCTCTGGAGCCACGGTGCGACATTGCACCTGTTGAATAGCGAGCTGGACCGAGGCCTCCGCTCCCGCACCCCAACCGGAATTCTGATGATTGATCTCGATCACTTCAAGAGCGTTAACGACACTTACGGTCATCTGACTGGTGACGCCGTCCTCAAGGAATGCGGACGCCGCATCAACCATGCCGTGCGGAAGTACGATCTGGTTGGGCGCTACGGCGGCGAGGAATTTCTTGCCGTCCTCTCGAACTGCACGGCCGAGGATCTGGAGAAAATAGCAGAAAGGGCCCGCTATGCCATCGCCGAAAAACCGATTTCGACGGGCACTGCAGACGTGAGTTTGACCGTCAGTATCGGCGGCGTAACGGCGTCGAGTGACCCCTCGGATCTCGAACTGCTCTCGGCTGCTGACGCCGCTCTGTACGAAGCGAAGCGAGCTGGCCGCAACCGGGTCGTGGTGGGCTCGTGCGAAGCGAGCCAGACTCAACCCACAATGGCCACAGAGCGGAGCACAATGCTCACGGCGTCAAGAGAATAGTCGAGTGAGACGCTCACATGCCTGACCACCGCGCAATCTTCCGCCACCTTCTTCTTTCCGTTGCGTTCGTGCTGGTGTTTCTTCTGCTCAACCGACCGGAAGTCATCGTAATCTCTCACCTGGGCGCTGTGGTCTGGTATCCGGCCGCGGGGTTGGTGCTGGCTCTCATGCTGGGGGTCAGCCCTTGGTATGCGTTCTTGGTCGGTTTCGCTGGTGCGCTTGCGGGAATACTGATCTACGACCAAGCCATCGTGACGTTCAGCGGAACGATCGGGTCTTTAGGGGTTGCCGTCCTTTATGCAGCCGCCGCATGGGTCCTGCGCGGGCCGCTGAAAATCGATCTACAATTGCGTCGACGACGAGACGTCGTGCTTTACGTGTCGGTGACCACGACGGCCGCATTGGCATCAACGGGCGTTGGTGTCGTGTGCTTGGCCGCAGATCAAGCAATCCATTGGAGCGAATTCTGGCAGTCCGCTTCATCGTGGTTTCTTGGAGACGAGATTGGGTTGCTGGGAATCGCGCCCTTCCTTCTCATCCACATGTTCCCTTGGGTGCGCAGACAACTGTCGCCTAGGCCGGCTGAGGCACATCTCCAGAAGAAGCATCCTCAAACGACTCCAGGCTTTTGGACGCGGGTGGAATTGGGGGGCCAAATCTGCGCATTGTTACTTTCTTCGTGGATGGTTTTCGGAGTTCCATTCCTGCAGTTCCAGGTTCCCTTTATCACGTTCGTTCCGATCACCTGGATCGCCATGCGTCAAGGAATCCAGAGGGTTGTCTGTGGTTTGCTCGCGCTGAATTTTGGCATTGTAGTCGGTCTGCATTTCTTTCCACCGACCATTGGCTTGGTCCCGGAATACGGTCTCCTCATGTTTGTCGTCTCGGCCACTGGACTCATCGTAGGATCAGGCGTAACGGAGCGGCACCGACTCGCGGTTGAGTTGCTCGAACGCACCGACGAACTGCTGGACGCCAATACACAAATGGTAGCTGCCAAGTATAAGGCGGAGGAAGCCAGCCGGATCAAGAGCGAGTTTCTGGCGAATATGAGCCACGAAATCCGCACCCCGGTCAATGGGATTGTCGGGATGACTGAGTTGGTACTCGACACGGAACTGACTGCAGAACAGCGCGAGTATTTGACGATGCTGAAATCCTCAGGGGATTCCCTGCTCGGTGTGATCAATGACATCCTCGATTTTTCCAAAGTGGAATCTGGAAGACTAGAACTCGACCCGGTTGAGTTCAATCTGCGGGACACGATGGGCGAGACGCTAAGAGGGTTGGCCCTGCGAGCCCATGAGAAAGGCCTCGAACTCGCCTGCCACGCCGATCCCCAGATACCGGAGTATGTAGTCGGCGATTCGGGGCGACTGCGCCAGGTACTCGTGAACCTCGTGGGAAATGCCATCAAGTTCACATCCCACGGTGAAGTAGTCGTTAAGGTACAGATGGACTCCTGGAGCAATCATGAACTCGGCCTGCATTTCAGCGTAGCCGACACTGGCATTGGCATACCGGTGGAAAAACACTCTCTCGTCTTCGAGGCATTTGCTCAAGCCGACGGCAGCACAACCCGCAACTTCGGCGGCACAGGTCTGGGACTAGCCATTTGCTGCCGACTGGCGGGACTGATGGGCGGACGGGTTTGGCTGGAAAGCACGGTAGGGAAGGGAAGTGTATTTCATTTCACGGTCTTCTTCAGAACTGGTGAAACACACCGCACCTCTGAGATGCCAGCGCACCACGCCGGGCTTGTACAGGTTCCTGTGCTCGTGGTGGATGACAACGCGGCGAGCCGGCAGATTCTGATGGAAATCACGAAAAGTTGGGGCATGGACCCGACCGCGGCGGAGAGTGGAAGTGCGGCCCTGGAAGCAATCAATCAAGCCGAGACAAGCGGCTCTGGCTTTCGCCTGGCAATCATTGACAGCCGCATGCCCGGAATGGATGGATTTCAGTTGGCGGACCGAATCAGCGAGAATCCGCGTCGCTCCACTGCCATCGTGATGATGGTGACTTCCGGCCAACGCGCGAAGGTCGAACTCCGCAGGGAAAGCGGTATCGCAGCCTGTCTGCTTAAACCCATTCGACAGGCGGAATTGATGTCAGCCGTTCTGACCGTCCTCGGTTACGTGTCCCCTGATGGTGCACCACCGGAAGCAGCGCCAAGCGACGGTCCGGGAAAGACGTCCAGACCGCTTCGGATTCTGATAGCCGAGGACAACCCAGTGAACCAAAGGGTGGTCGTGCGGATGTTGGAAAAGATGGGACACCTGCCGGCAATCGCTCAAAATGGCCGAGAAGCATTGTCAATGTTGGGGGCCGGAAGCTTTGACCTGGTGTTCATGGATGTGCAAATGCCTGAGATTGATGGGCTGACGGCCACCCGCAATATCCGAAAGAACGAGACTCAAACGGGAGATCACATCCCGATCGTCGCCATGACGGCGCACGCGGTAAAGGGGGACAAGGAACTCTGTCTGGCAGCGGGCATGGACGCATACATCAGCAAACCCGTAACCAGCCAGGGAATCGCAGAGACGATCGCCGAAGTCTTCCCCTTGGTATCCCAAGTCCGTGTGTTTTCGGCGACTCCACTTCTTCTTCCGGCCTCTCCGTCGCCGTGGGATCGCAGCGCCGCACTCGGGCGGGTGGAGGGCGACGAGGCGCTCCTGCGCGAACTCGTACAGATTTTTCTGGAGGAAAGCCCCAAGCATCTGGCCAGCCTGCAGCGAGCAATCGAAACAGCCAATCTCGAAGAGATCGAGAGAACGGCCCATAGTTTGAAAGGAGAATTGGGCTATCTGGGACTGCCAGATGCTTGGCAGACAGCCAAAGAGCTCGAGCGTATGGGGCGAGAACGAACACTCCAGACTGCGGCCGACCTGTTCGTATCATTCCAGGCCGAAGTGTCAGCGGCTGCGGGGGCGATGCAAGATATGCTGCGCGAGACGCACGAAGTGGTCGATCGTTAGTCGGGGCGATTTGAGAAACCCAAAGGGGTTGAGTGATTGTCCAAGAACCGTACGGAATTCCAATCCGTGGACGTCTGACTCGAACTCGCAATGGAACCGGTTCTGCCATCTATTCGCAACCCACTGTTCACAAATGGTTTAGCAGGATTCGTCTGCCGGTTGCATCGGGGCAAGATGGCATCCTTCGTGCTTTTCCGTTAGCGTCCTCCCCCCAAACATCAGCTTGTTGATGGGCCGATGCATTGGCTCTACAGGCATTAGGAAAAACATCATGGGCCCCCCCTCGATAGAAACGGTTAGTGTTACAGGTCCAGAAACGGCAACTATGGACCGTGGATCCAGCCTGCGCGATAGCTTGCGAACGATTGAGCGCCGTGATTGGTGGCTGTGGATGTGCGCGGTCCTGATCACTCTACTTCTGACGGGCGCTATCGTCTCATTCGGCTTTCCGGGCCTCCACTTGCGCCATCCAGAACTGAACTCCACCCCGCTCAACGACACCATCCTTAGCCTCGTCGGAATGGTATTGCTCTTCGACATTTACACGGTCTACCAACACTTCCAGATCCAGGGAGTTCGAAAGCAGTTGGTTGAACGTGAGGAACTTTTCCGGCTCATCACAGAAAACGCCGCGGACATGATCGCTGTGGTGGATATCAAAGGCCGTAGGCTCTACAACAGCCCTTCGTACGAAAAGATCCTGGGATACACGCCCCAGGAACTCGGAGGGACATTAGCCGGGGATCAGATCCATTCGGAAGACAGGGAGAAAGTACTGAAGGCAGCGGCGGATGCGCATACTACGGGCGTGGGCACAAGCCTGGAATACCGCATGCGCCACAAGGACGGAAGCTGGCGCACGCTGGAGTCCAGAGCCAGCACGATTCTGAAAGGTGGACAGGTTGAGAAGCTGGTCATCGTGAATCGCGACGTGACGGAACGCAAGCATCTGGAAGAGCAATTCCGGCAGTCGCAGAAAATGGAAGCGGTCGGACGGCTTTCCGGAGGCGTAGCCCACGATTTCAACAACCTGCTTGGCGTCATCATCGG
>OBLW0100002756.1_pt1 | contig 14077 bp, 11 predicted proteins | sample 1520161 | NCBI WGS metagenome assembly OBLW01 (sample SAMEA3539309, study PRJEB22396) | soil metagenome | biome: tundra; feature: field; material: soil | place: USA | collected 2010-05 | depth 0.15 m
ACCGAGTTCAATTGAGTTGCGTAGTATTCCAGGAACTTCTTTTGAGGAAGCGCCTGGGGATAGAATCCCGGCTTCCAGCTCGAATAGGCCCAACCGGAGGTACCAATGAAGGCTCGGTCCCGCAAGTCTCCCGCCACTTCCGGGAGCTTTGGAACTCGCGAAATCTCGCGATCGGCAGCCTTTTGGGTGGACATTCGAGTGTTCGCAGCCACGAATAAAACACCGTTCCCGCGTGTGAAAGGAGGAGTCGCAAAGGCGGCTCGGCTCCATTGGGGTTGCGGCCAGGGGGATCTCAAATCAATATCCCGTCAGCCAGTCCAAACTCAAGGAAAACAGGCTACCACAAATGCCACAAACGTCATGAGTCCCATCGAATATCGCACTGCGTCAACCCTCCGGCAGTTCTTGACACCGTTCCGAATGCCTGCCTAAAACTACGCCCAGCCTTTCCCTTCGTAGGTGAGGAGAGTTGGGCTTCCGGTCGATCGTCCCGTTTCCACTCGACTGAGGCCGCAACTTGACGAGCCTGTCGATCTTCATTGGAGTCCAAGGGAACCTCCAACTTTTTTAGCAATGTGGAGATATCCTCAATCCAGCGATCTCTTCGGATTTCGAATGCCTGCAGTTTCGTGATTGGGCGCAAATCGTCAGGCAGGTCGTTCGCGTTCTGAACTGTATATCTGTTCAACAGGATCGGACAATTCGGACGTTATTGTTCCCTATTGCGGCAAGCAGTTCCATCCGAACAACGTCGTGTTGGTCGTAGAGACGCGGTTTACTGAAGGAATCTGCCGCTGTCTCCAATTTCGGGCCAATCAGAGCCAGTAAGAATTTGGTTTGACTGAGGGCACCCTTGAATTCGACTTCGAAGCCTCTGCCTGGCGCGATACTCTCGAAATCAAAAAACGTTGAACTGGAGCCAAGAAGTTGATTTAGGGTGTCGTTCAGTCGGCCAGCACCCCCTGTGTCCAACTTCAGCGGGAGGTCGTGAACGGCTATCGCCATCATCTCGGCGCGCGGCACCCCGACACACGCAAGGTGATGAACACGTTGACACAGATGACAATTGATAGGAATTTGCACGACGAGCATAAGATCACTGTTCGCGAACGAGCTTGTGCTATTCGGGCGAAAGATAAGATAAGACGTCTTCTCGTCGGTTTCGGACCCCTTCAGCTCGCTTTTCTGCGCGCCAAGCGCCAGGCAGCGTGCTTTCGTCTGGCGCTTGACAGCCGCTTAATACCTGTTCAGTCTATGCCTGTAGTGAACAGGCCTATGACAGAAAGCAATGCACGCGAATTGTTTCCCGGCGACGGCCTTGCTTGGCCTGGTGACGACATGGATTCCCGCGCAGCCCGCGCTTCAACCCTCTGATCCTGCCGCGCGAAGACTGACAGCAGGGTTCCCTGTCAAATGGCTGCATCCTGGACGGAGTCAGCAATACTGCTACGATCCGTTCCCGGTTTAAACCAAATCGCCAACGCATACAGCCACCCCACAAGTACTGCTCACCGTAAGTCGCCCAGTGTCCGGAATTCAGGGTGCGAACTGGTGCCTAACGATGCCCTGTCCAATCGGCGTTTTCCGGTACAGATCCAGCGAGATAATCCTTCAAGACCCTACATATAAACAACATCCGCGAATGCGAATCCATTCGTTTACGCGTATTCAATTCCACGTGTAACCTTAGCTGATCGATCACGAAGGTGGTGATCGCAGTTTTGCGATCCGGCATGCTCTTCGCCAGGGGTTGGCCTCGGGGAAGGCAGAAGATACCTCGCAGGCCCCGATTCCCAGCAGCGCGAGGAGTTCCCCTCCGCTTGGGCACAAAAGAAATCAAAGGGGGTTAATCATGAGCAACATCGACACCGTCAAGCAGATCTATGAAGCGTTTGGCCGCGGAGACATCCCGGCAATCATCGACAAGTTGGACCCGAACGTCGAGTGGGACGTTGAGGTTTCCACTCCTGGTGTTCCGTGGCTGCAGCCGCGCCGCGGCGCTGCGAATATCCCGGCATTCTTTGAAAGCCTGACGCCGCTCTCATTCCAGCGCTTCGAGCCGCACACCTTCTTCGCGAATGGCAACAAGGTTTTCGTGCTCGTCGCGTTCGATGTAACGCACGTCGCGAGCGGCAAACAATACACATTTCCTTATGAAGGCCACCTCTGGGTCTTCAATGATGCCGGAAAGGCCGTGAAGTACCAGCACGTGACCGACACGGCGCTGCACCAGCGCGCAGCCAGGGGCGAGTAGCCGATTCGTTCCCATCGTCGTTGCGTAGAGATCGGTGGCGAAGCGGCTCCACGCCTGCAGCCTCTTCGCTCACCGCGCTAATCGAAGCAATCCAAATAAGTACTGGCCGCGTATAGGAAGTGTGACTCCTTTCATCAAACAGGGGTGGAATTAAAGCATGGCAAGGATTGGCGCATTTTGCTTTCCCGGGACTGGCCACATCAATCCAATCACCGCGCTGGCGCGCCGTCTCCGGCAGCGGGGTCACACAGTAGTGATCTTTGGGATTGCCGACATCGAGGCCCCGGTGAAAGCGGCCGGAATCGAGTTTTGCCTGATTGGCGAGAGCGATTATCCGCCGGGTACGTTGAAGAAACTGGACCAGCGTTTGAGCGAGCACAGAGGTCTCGCAACCTTCCGTTTCACAGTCGAGCGGGTCAGGAACACCGCGCTGATGATTCTCCGCGACGGACCACAGGCAGTTCGCTGCGCCAAGGTAGATGCCCTACTGGTTGACGAAGCGGACATGGGCGGCAGTGTGGCGGAGTACCTTGGACTACCCTATATATCGATTGCGTGCTTTCCGCCCTTGGTCCAGGACGATCGGATTCCACCCTTTTGTTTTGGATGGAGCGCGAGCCAGGGTTGGATCAGCCGGTTGCGCAACCGGCTAGGCTTTTGGTTACTGTCTCGCATGGCCGCGCCCATTTTTTCGGCGGTTAACCACCAGCGCCGGGCGTGGGGTCTGAAGCCCTTCAAGCGCTCCACCGATGCGCTGTCGCCGCTGGCCCAGATCGCACAGTTACCGGCGGCGCTTGAGTTTGAAGTTGGCGATCGGCCTTCGATTCTCCATTACACAGGCCCGTTTGTCGATCCTGGACAGCGGCCCAGTGTTGACTTTGAATGGAACCGACTGGATGGGCGGCCATTGGTATATGCGTCACTTGGCACGCTGCAGAACGGATCGCAGGATATTTTCCGGGTCATAGCAGACGCATGCGCGGGTCTTCATGTTCAACTTGTGATCTCGCTTGGCGGTGGGCTCGATCCCGAGCGGCTGGGCGTTCTAAGCGGCGATCCACTGGTGGTCAAGTACGCGCCGCAACTCGAGATCGTGAAGCGGGCAGCCGTTGTCATCACGCACGCCGGGCTAAACACCACGCTGGAGTCGCTGGCAGAGGGCGTGCCTCTGGTGTGCATCCCGCTGGGTAACGACCAGCCCGGAGTTGCGGCCCGCGTTGCAGCGCGAGGAGCAGGTGTGGTCGTATCCAGGCACAGGCTGACTGCGAAACGGCTGCGCTCAGCGCTGCGCACTGTTCTGGAAAATGAACAGTATCGTTGTGCGGCGCGGAGCATACAGGCTTCAATGCTGCACGTGGACGGATTGCAGCGGGCTGCGGACATTGTTGAAGATGAATTGCGGGTCGGGAACAGGCACTCGCTTTCAGAAAGCCACGAACCTATTGGTTCGGTGCGCTCAAACCTCGAACCGCTCGAAGATGGGATTGGAGTGGATTAAATGACAACAGCGACGCTCCAGTCACATGAGCGATCGAATCTCGCAGACTCCTTGCGCGAGTTTCATACGGAGGCGGGTAGGTCTCTGCTCGATCTGGTGGATCAATCGCCGGTTTTGCTCGTCTTTCTTCGCCACTTTGCATGCGCTTTCTGTGCACAGGCTCTGGACCGCGTTTCCCAGGCGCGGTCGCAGATTGAGGCGAAGGGTGTGCGTCCTGTCTTTGTGCATCTCGGCTCTCCGCAACGGGCGAAACCTTACTTCGACTACTACAATCTCTCCGATGTGGAGAGGATCAGCAATCCGGAGGCGACGCTATATCAGCTTCCCGCCTTTGCCTTGTCGCGCACCAACCCTTATCTGCACTTTTTGAATCCGACTGTCTGGAAGGGCTGGCTCCAGGGCGCGATGTTCAAGTATGGAATTGGCATGATTAAGGAAGATGCGGATCAGATGCCGGGCGTGTTCTTTCTGAAGGAGCGGAAAATTGTACGCGCCTTTCGCCATCGGACGATCGCCGATGAGCCCGATTACTTGAAGCTGGTTGGCGCGGGTTAAGAGGATATCGTACTGTTTTCGTCTCTCTTCTTCTTTGCCTGCTTTCCCGACATGAATATCTTCAGTTATTGCCAAGTCGCCAATCCGCGTTTCCACAAAGATCATCCAGGAAGCGCGCGTTGGCCTGAAGTCGCCAGGGCAAGACCCCCGAGACCAGATACTATGATCAATGGATTGAGGAGACATGGGTTATGCTGCGCTTTGTTTTCGGACTGTTCCTGGCCTTCTTGGTATTTACACCGGTCCGGGTGGAATGTGCGCGACAGCACGATCACGAGTCGGGCCAGTCTGAGCGAATGGGAACCGTCCAATTCGACACCTCATGCAGTCCTGAGGTGCACGACGAATTCAATCTGGCGGTGGCAACCTTACATTCCTTTGGCTACCGGAAGTCAGCGCAGTTATTTGCAGACGTCCTGAGCAAGGATTCCAAGTGCAGCATGGCGGAGTGGGGCATTGCGATGAGCCACTACCGCGAATTGTGGGATCCGCCGACTGAGGACGATCTGAGGATCGGCCTGGAAGCCGCTCAAAAAGGTCTATCGATGGAACCGAAAACTGAAAGGGAACGCGACTATCTGAGCGCCATTCAGGGTTTCTATCAAAATGCAGGCTCAGAAAGTCACGGCGTCCGCGCCAAACGGTATGAGATTGCGATGGAGTCGCTGCACAGTCGGTATCCGCAGGACAGCGAAGCGGCCATCTTTTACGCCCTGTCTTTGATCGCTAATGCTCCCCTCAATGACAAGACTTACGCGAATCAAAAGAAAGCGACCCAAATTCTCGAACCTATCCTCCTGCAGCAGCCGGGACATCCGGGTCTCGCGCACTACATCATCCATGCCAACGATAATCCGGCGCTGGCTCAGCAGGCTTTGAATGCGGCGCAGCGTTATTCCCAAATTGCACCGGACTCGCCTCACGCACTTCATATGCCCTCTCATATTTTTACAAGGCTGGGTTTATGGGAGGAATCCATTACCTCAAACCTCGCCTCGGTCGCCAGCGCGCGCAAACAAAAGCTGGCTGGCGACGAGTTACACGCCCTGGATTACCTTGTCTATGCGTATCTGCAAACCGGGCGTTTAACTGAAGCCCGCAAACTGACCCAAGAACTTCCCGTTGTCGATCCGGGCGATGCGGCCAGATATGCCGGGCTCTACGCGACATCTGCCATACCAGCACGGTATTGGATCGAGCGTAAGCAGTGGGGCGTTGCCGCGGCGCTTCCTTTGCCTTCGCAAAACTCCCCAGGGGACGCATATGCGTCGACAAAGGCAACTCTTTATTTCGCCCGTGCGCTGGGCGCAGCCAGGTTCGGGGACATCAGGGCGGCGCAGACAGCAATGCAACCGCTGCTCTCCTTGCGCGACGCACTCGCGAAGAGCGGCAATGACGATGCGGATCAGGTGAATATTCAATTGAAGATTGTGAACGCCTGGATCAAGTGGGCAGGAGGTGATCACAGTGCGGCCTTGCAAGAGATGAGAACAGCCGCAGCAATGGAAGATGCAACCGAAAAATCGCCTGTCAGTCCGGGCTCCATCGCTCCTGCGCCGGAGATGCTGGGCGATATGTTGCTTTTGGCAAAGCAACCGAAGCTCGCGTTGGCGGTCTATGAATCGGCACTGAAATCCACCCCGGGACGCCTCAGAGCGGAATACGGCGCCGCTGTTTCTGCCCAGGAGGCAGGATTAAGGGGTGCTGCGGAGCAGCATTACCGCAGGCTGCTCACGATCTGCAGCCACGCCGATCCAGATCTTCCGGAACTCGCGCAGGCAAATCACTTCTTCGGCAAAGACTAGCATCCGCTTCGATTCGGTCCCCACGAGACTCCGGTCGCATCGACTCCACACTTGATCATTGACGGGTACCCCCAACCACGCGAAGTTGGCTTGACTCCACTGGAGGTAGTCTGCTGGTTTCGATATCATTCGGGAATGCTTCGATTGAGGAGGGGACAGGTGATTTCGCGACGCGATTTCCTCGCAACAGGCGCAGTGGGAGCACTCGCGATGGCATCGTCTCGATTCTCCGGGGCCGTGCCCGAAGGCCCGAACAGATTCGGCGTTCAACTTTATGTTCTTCGCGGTCTGCTGGCCAAGGATTTCGACGGCACGCTAACCAAGGTCGCGGCGGTGGGCATCAAGAACGTTGAATTCGCGGGCTTTTATGACCGCACGGCGAAAGAAGTTCGCACCAGCCTGTCGAACGCCGGCCTCACGGCAAGCGGTGCGCATTGTCTGTTGGCGACCATGTCCGACGACGAAGTCCGCCGCATGATCGATTTCTGCCGCGAAATCGAAATGCCGTACATGATCGCCGCCGTGCCGTCGATCAAACCAGCCACTTCGTCGGGCGCCGGCAAGGCTGCGTCTGGCAATCCGTTCGACCACATCGAGCTTGAGGATTGGCGATGGAGCGCGGAGCGATTCAATGCCATCGGCGCTCGTGTGCGCGATGCAGGAATGCGGTTTGCGTATCACAACCACAACATCGAAGCCCAGAAGTACGGCGACCTCGTAGCGTTCGATGAAGTGCTGCGCCTGACCGATCCTGCGGTGGTGGGCAACGAATTCGACATCGGCAATTTCATCGCCGGTGGTGGCGACCCCTATCCTTATCTTGAAAAGTACCCACATCGATTTGAACTCGCCCATGTGAAAGAATGGGCCACGCCGTTTACGCCGACCGTCACGAGCAATTTTCCGAAGTATGCACCGTTCGGCCAGGGAACAACGGATTGGAAGAAGCTGCTCGATGCGCTGAAAAAGGCTGGCGTGAAGGAAATCTTCATCGAGCAAGATGGGACTGCGAGCGGGGATGAACTGGGGGCCGTCTGGCAGGCATATCAGTTCCTGCTCCAAGTTTGAAACGGACTTCCACTCGACGTGACGAATGAACTGAGCCCGAATCGCGATCACTCTCCACAACAGCATCGGGGATCAAATCTGGATCAAGACCGGTGCGGGAGGGGGCTGGATTGCGTTTCAGTCGGAAGCTCGCGGCACCCAAGTCCTCACGTTTCAGAGTCGTGTAGTGAATCCACGTCCGAAGGCTTGAGGTTCGGGGCGGCCACTGTCCGATACCAAAGCCGAAGTGAAGCCGGTCGTTTGAACTACTGCTGAGTGTCCGCCAACCCTTCCCCTATCCGGTTTTCGGCCACCGCCCGGTGATTCCCGAGGCGATTGCGGGCGAATGGCCCGAGTCGCCACCATCTCCACTTCGCACATTGCGCCTGGGTGCAGGTGTGGGGGATATCATGTTCCCACACGCGGCAAGCCTGTCAAAAAACCACAGAATAGAGAGGCTGGACAAGGAGACTCGCAGTGAAGACAATGCGCGCGGGACAGCACGAATCAAGCCACGGAAGAAGGGAGGCATTGAGCAGAAGAGAGTTTCTGCTCCTGGCGGGAACATGCGGCTCGGCGGCTGTTGTGGGCCAGACACTGCCTTCAACCACCCGGCGCGAGGTCTATATCGTTCCCAACTTTCACCCTGCCAGCTGCGGTTGGCTCACGACCTTCTCGCGTGAGCGGATCTACTGTGCAAACAGCTACCTGACGCACCTCGACCGCGTGGATACTGACCCGAACTATGCCTTCGTACTTTCGGAGATTAACAACATCATTGCAATCCAGAACTTCAGACCGGAACGCATACCCGACCTGAAACAGCGGATCGCGGAGGGCCGCGTGGAACTGGTGAACGGGATGTTTCTGGAACCGACGATCAATATTTCAGGTGGCGAAGCGCTCGTCCGCATGGGCGTTCTCGCGCTGCGCTGGTACCAGAGCATGTTCAATCTTCGTCCCCGGTATGCATGGATGATTGATGTGTGCGGAACTCATGAGCAAATGGCGCAGATCGCGTCCGGCCTGGGCCTTGACGCGATGGTTTACACGCGCAAAAACTCCACCGGAAAATCCATGTTCTGGTCGGTTTCACCCGATGGATCGAAAATGCTCACGTTGAGTCCTGGCCATTACAGCGAAGCCGGCTCGATCTTCCAAAGTAAACAGCCATTGACGCTCGAACAGCTGCAGCAGCTCGAACGGGAGTTCGCCTCGAAGGATGCCATCACCCCGGCCGGCGCGCCGGTGCTCATTCTGGGCGGCGGTGATGACTATTCATGCGCCCCCGAGGTGAAGCAATACCCCAGCGGCTTGCTCAGTCAATGGGACGCAATGGGGGGAGCGAGCAGGATCCGCTTCTGCACGCTCAGCAAGTACGTCGACGCTGTGCTGCCCGGGGTTCAGGCGGGAAGAATAGAGATTCCCACTTCTCACGCGGGCACAGCCTACGACTTCGACGCTTTCTGGATAGAGAACGCCGAGGTGAAGAGTCTTTACAGGCGCAACGAGCAGATGCTGCAGGCGGCCGAAATGCTGGCCACGGCAGCGAGTCTGCGAGCCGGATACAGTTATCCGGTTCAGGAGTTGTATAACGCGTGGATCCTTATGTTGCTGAACATGGATCGCAATACATTGTGGGGTTCGGCCGGCGGCATGGTCTTTGAGAGCGATGTTTCGTGGGACGTGCGCGACCGCTTCAACTGGGTTACGGCGGCGTGTGAAAAGACATTGCGCGGCGCAGGCACCGCGCTCGCGCGCAGAGGCAGCAGGGTCGGCTTCTTCAATCCGCTGAATTGGAAGCGAAGCGACCCTGTGCTGCTCGCGGTGCCGGACGGCAGAGTTCCTGAAGGCGTGCCTTCTGAGATCCAGCCGGATGGAAGAGTGCTGGCCAGTCCAACCATCACCTCGATGACGATTACCGTTGTTGCATTGACGCCGGAGCCGGCTGAGAAGTCTCGCGCAGTGGATCCGGCCCAACCAATAGAGACCACGCACTATGTGGCCAAGGTAAATCAGGGAACGGGAGCCTTGGCCAGTTTGAGACTCAAGTCCTCAGGTCGAGAGTTGCTTGCCGGAGACGCCAACGCGATCGTCGCGGAGCGCCCCACCAAGCTCGAACCGAATCCAGGCGACTACATGGCCGCGAGGCCGGGCCGAAGCGAGTTGATGCGATCTGACAAGAGCCCCGTGACCCTGCGCGCCTTTCGCGGATCTGTAGCAACAACCATCGAGGCTGAGAGCCGGTTCTTCGGCGGCGGCACACTCCTTCGCCGCATGCGCTTCTATCACGATTTCCCTCGTATCGACTTCGAGACGGAGCTCAACGATATTCCGGATTACACGGTCGTCGTGGCGGAGTTCCCGCTGGCCGGGAATGTGACCGAAGTACGTCGCGGAATCCCCTACGGTTTCGCGCACAGTGGCTGGAGCCGCCCCGATCCGGGGCTACCCGGGTGGAACAACGGAATTGTCCCGGCTGTACGATGGATGGATTTTTCGCTTGCCACGGGTGAAGGAATAGCGCTGTTGGACCGCGGCTTGACGGGTCGAGAGATTAACGGGAACACGCCCGTGATCTACCTGCTGAACGCCGTCGACCAGTACCACAAGTTAGACAACCCCTGGACCACCGGCAAAGGACGGCACCTTTGCGAGTACGCTCTGCTGCCGCACGACCAGCCTTGGGAACATGCCTCAATCCCGATGCGCGCATGGGAGTACAACCAGCCGCCCATCATGCTCGCAGACGCTGAGGACGGCGATCAGGCGCCCATTCTTGAGACGTCAGGCAATATCGTTGTCGAGGCTCTACGCAGGGAAGGCGACCAAATCGAACTACGCTTCGCAGAGGTCCTCGGCATTCCCGGCTCGGCAACCGTGAAACTGAACTTGCCACACAGCGGTGCCGCACTCACCAGCTTGACCGGGAAGCACCGCCTCAACCTTAAAGGAAACGGCGCGTACACTGTTCAGCTAAAGCCGCAGGAGATCATCACCATGCATTTCAGAACAGCCGCCGCGCTCCCTGACGCGAAGCCGGTGGTCTCGTGGGAGGAGTTTGCACCACCCGCGAAACTGGCAGCGCTGCGAGCCTATGATCCGAGGGTGAAGGGCCACCCACCGTTTGGCGGTGGGGGCATGGAATTTTGAAATCCGCTCGCCTTGTTAGACCCACTTGCCCGGAGTCCACCGGAGGTAAGCAGAAGCTGACAGATCCCAGCAGACGTGGAAACAAATACCTGCGGAAACTCTTCGTGCAAGGTGCGCATACCGTGCTCCAAAACAGGGCGAAGCAATCCCACAAGAGATGGGAAGCCTTCTACGAATCTCCACAGGCGCTGCTGGAATCTTAGGGTATAACGGTAAGCACGAGCTGTTGGCGGTTGTCGGATCAAACAATTAAATGGCCGGCTCTGAGGCGCTAGGCTCGCTACCGCGACTGGCAGCGCCCTCCTCTCTTGCGAAAACATTTAGACCCTCTCCGGTTTTTAGACCGTGCCCTCGAATCAGACGCACTAATGCTCCGCACCGGCAGTCCTGCTCACCGCCGGCCGCTCGCGGGCGATCCTCATTCACGAGATAGCAGGAAGACCGGCTTCCCGGCGCAGGCCTGCTTCACTGTTCTGTTGACTTCCCGAATCAGGCTTGGGTAGTATGGCGCCACAAAGACCGGCTGTCTACTAAAGGAAGAGGCTGGAGAGGTGTAATGGCACACAAACTGAACCTATCTTCTATCAGCTTGATCGCGCCGATTTTGTTGGCAACTTTACTCTGCTTTTCTGCCCCGCTGCAAATCGACTTTTTGCGCTGGAAAGTAGCTAACGCGGGCTCTGAGCGGCTTTGGCAAAATGGAAGATGCAGTTGACCTCGTGCAGGGCAGGGTCGACCTTGACGTCGTAGGTGGTGACGACTGTCTGCATCCATTTCGTCATGGACTTGTCTTTCTTTTGCGCCAGCGCCGCAAAGTTTGACACGTAGCTTTCGTCAAAGACGTCGCCGGGCGCCATCTTCCAGGCGAGCTTAAGTTTAGCGGCCATCACGTCGGAGGCTCCGTCGAATTTGACCGAGCCTAACCGGTACTGCGAGCCAGGAGCGATTTCGAGGCTGTAATTCACGATGTGAGTAGTCTCATTAAAGGAAGGGTGTGAAACGATGGCGCAATCGAGATAGCCATTAGCGTGGTATGCGTCGCGGACGGCCAGGAGAAATAGATCGAGCGACCGTCCAGACCCGGTCGGATATTTGGACCGAATTCTCTCAACATCTGCGCGCGCGACCAGCGCGCTGGCTGGAAAGTCGATGGTTCCGAGCTTGTAGATCCCACCTTCCTTGATCGTTACTGTATAGGGAATGTCGACGGACTGATCCGAGACGATGGGAGGATCAACCTGGGCAACATCGACTTGCACGGCTGCATAACCTTGGTCTTGGTAGAGGTCTTCGAAAACGTGCTGAAGACCGATGGCTGTGTTCTCTGTATCGAAGCCATTTCCGGTTTGGCCGCCGGCCAGGAGGCTTGCCTTGGCTTGCATAGCGGACGAGATGCCGGCAAGCTGGATGTGGCCGATATGCACCGCCGGCGAGACGACTGTGAAGTTCATAGCCGTGAGCTTTCGCGGGCCCAGGCCGCTGGTGAGAGCGGCTTTCACCGTTGCCTTGACGCCTTTGGCCGCCAGCATCTCTTCGAATGTCCGGCGGATTCCTTCGAGCATGGAGCCGCTGGCTGGCAAGAGGCCGCGATAAAGCGGGAAGCGCTCGTGAATCTTGGCGTCGAGTTCTTTTCCCGGCACAAGAGGCACATTCTCCAAGTGCATGGGGAAAAGCTGGCTGGAAGGCGTCAAAGTCAAGAGCAGCGTCTTGCTGTCGGAGGTAAACTTGACCTCTTCGAAGAGGCCCGTATCATTGAGCTGCTTGGCGTGAGCTTTCACTTCGCGGAAGTTCAGACGCGCGTCCGGCTTCAACCCGGCGCCCGCGAGCAGCTCCTGTTGCGTGTATTGCGGTGCGCCCTGAAAGCGGATTGCCTTCGGCCGAACTTGTTTCTGTGCGAGCAACGGAAGAGAGCAAAGCAGAAGCAAAGCTACACTGACGGCGCCAGACTGTTTGGTCATGTTGCGCCAAGATTAGCAAATGGAGGTCGGTGCGGCCAGAGCGTTTTCTGGCAGGCCAGAGAGGAATTCGGCTGCCGACACCGTCTTGTCTTCGATGCGCGAAGTCTTGGGATTATTAGGTAGGAACCCTCTGCCAACCTTGGGCTCAGAGATTGGAAAATGTTCGTTCAACCAATTCTAAGTGTCCATCTTGGCCAACGATTACCTGCATCGGCAGATCGAGGAGTCCGACGAGATGATCGTGCGCATCGCCAGCGAACTTGAACCATGAAGGCGCCTGGTGGCGATCCCCGGAATTGGACCGACCACTGCCACGGCCACGATCGCGGCGATCGGCAACGGGGCAGCCTTGCCTTGGCGATTCTGCTCCAACTGAAAGGCTCGATACGGACCGGTCACTCTCCGCATAGACGGAGTGGACGAAACGCCAGCACAGGCTACGCGGCGCGTTCTAGACACGTCGCTTGGAGCGATTCAACGGCTTCGCCGCTGAGTGAGGCCGTGGAACCTCGATTCTCGTCAGCGCTTCGGCCGGGGCCGCCCCGGCTAAGGGCAGGGTTAGAAGATAATCTTCAGCGAAAACTGAACGTTGAACGGTTCGCCTGGGCCGATGCCAGGGTTGCCAAGATACGGTCCGAGGGTTGAGCCTATCGTGCCGCTCTCACCGGCAAACGCAAATCCGACAGGCGCCAGATTGGTCCTGTTGAAGACATTGAACATATCGGCGCGGAACTGCGCACTGACTCTCTCGACGATCCTTGTGTTTTTGAGCACGGCAATGTCGACGGCCGAGTAGCCAGGATTGTTATTCTGTCCGCGGCGGGTGGGTGAGTACTGGCCCAGAGGTGCATCGACGAAGGCGCTGGGATTGAACCACTGCACTACGCCGCCGGAGATAGCGTGCGAGACGCCCTGATAGGGATCCTTCATCACTTGCACGGCGCGGTCGGCGCTTTCACCGTTGCCGCTGGGATTACTCGAGGAGGTCACCGTGTACGGTGTACCGCCGTGGAATGAGAAGCCGGAGTTGATTTCCCATCCGTTGGTTAACCTTTCAATACCGTGGAAGGCAGGGACCTGATAGTCGAGATAGCCGGTAAGCGTGTTGCGCACATCGAAGTCGGCGTTGCCATACTCGCCCTGCTCGTTTGTGGGATCTTGCGGGACATACGGCAGCTCCCCGGTCTCGTAGTCGAGCGAGTGTGACCAGGTGTAGCCCAGTTGTGCGGCCATGCGGTGCCAGTTTTGCATGCGCAGGGTGGTTTGTAACGAGTTGTAGTTGGAGCCAAGATTGCTGCGGGCCTCGTCAATGACTGAGAAGTTTGGGAACATGGAGAAGTAGGGCCGCGAGCATTGAAGATTGTTGCCCGGTCCTGACGCGCTGGCGCCGCTGTAGGCCGGCGGGCATGTGGATGACGTAAAAGGAACGGCGACATTGACGCTGTTCAGTGCGCCGGGGTTGATATCAAACAGCCCCAGAAGGTGCGTTCCTTTGGTGCCGACATAACCCAGTTGAAGCACAACGGATGAACCGAAGCCGTGTTGCAGATTGAGGTCGTAGCTTTGCGAGTACGAGGGACGGAAATTCTTCTCGAAAGTTGAGATTTTTACGACACCCTGGCCGGCGAGCGCGTCAGCATACGACTGGAAGATCGGCTGGCCGCTCACAACGACCTGGTTGAGTATGCCGGCCTGCGCGACCTTGTCCGCACCTGCCGGGTTGAGCCCGGGACCGAAGACGGAGATGTTCTGCGCACCATTATAGATCGGAAGAGCGTCGTGTAGGGAAAGAGTGTAGATCTCGGTG
>OBLW0100002757.1_pt1 | contig 14074 bp, 10 predicted proteins | sample 1520161 | NCBI WGS metagenome assembly OBLW01 (sample SAMEA3539309, study PRJEB22396) | soil metagenome | biome: tundra; feature: field; material: soil | place: USA | collected 2010-05 | depth 0.15 m
GAGATGCCTAAGTGACTGGAGTTCAGACGTGTGCTCTTCCGATCTGGGAAACGGATTCCGATTCTTGTGAGCTCCCTCTGGAGCTCGAGGCCGGTGAGGCCAGGCATGCGCACGTCGAGAACCAGGCACGCCGGCACATCCGGACGCTGAAATTCAAGGAACTCCTTCGATGAGGCAAATGTCTGAACCTTGAAGCCGGACGCCTTGATGAGAAATTCAAGCGATCGCCGCGACGAGAGGTCGTCGTCGACCACATATACGATGGAGTTGCCCCCGCTCATGGATTCGAGCCCTCCTGCACCGGCAGGAGAATGTGGAAGGTGGCTCCCGCTCCCTGGGTCGCAACCAGTGACAAACGCCCGCCGTGCGACTCCACGATCGATCTGCTGATGGCCAGCCCCAAGCCCACGCCTTCCGATTTGGTGGAATAAAAAGGTTCGAACAAACGGGTCTGGTCGGCCGGCTTGACCCCGGTTCCGTGGTCCCGAATGCCCAGGTTGACGGCGGGCTCGCCCTCGCAGCGGTCGAGCCGGGCGCTGATCTCGATGAACCGATCCCTTGGGGGCACCGTTTCCATCGCCTCCATGCCGTTGCTGATAAGATTCAGCAGGACCTGTTGTATTTGAACCCGATCTACATGCAGCCGGGGCAAGTCCGCGGCCAAATCGACCCGGGCGGTGACGCCGCGCGCCAGCATCTTGAATTTGGCGATGGCCAGGACGTCATCCATCAGGTCCCTGACGGTTGAAGGTGCCTTTTCGGTCGGCTTCTTCTTCGAAAGGGCGCGAATGCGCGCAATGACATCGCTGGCACGGCGCGCATCGTCGGCGATGTTCGAAAGCGCCAGATCGATCTGAGCCGTGTTCTCAACATCCGCCGCCAGCAACCGGCGAGAGGCATTGGCGTAATTCATGATAGCCCCCAGGGGCTGATTCACCTCATGGGCGATCGAAGCGGTCAATTCACCCATCATCGTCAATCGGCTGACATGGGCCAGCTCCGCCTCCATCGTCTGGAGGGCTTCCTCGGCGGCCATTCGCTCGGCGATTTCCGCCTGCAGCTCGTCGTTGGAGTGCTTCAATTCAGCGGTGCGGCCCCGCACCTTCTCCTCCAGTTCATCCCGCGATTGTTGCAACATCTCCTCCGCCTGCCTTTGTCGTCCGCTGATCCAGGCGATGACAAACACCGCCGTGGAATAGACGGCCAGCCGGGGAAGTTCCGAGGCGGCGGAGCCCGACGGATCCGGGTAGGGAGGAGGAGGCAGCTTTAGGGCAATGGCCGCGGAGGACAAGAAGGCTGCCAGCAGCCCGGGACCAATTCCGCCGAACCACCCGCTATAGATCGCGGCGCAGAAAATGAGGGAGCCGGGGACCTTGGGACTGATCGTTTGAAGCGCGATGGTGATCAACACCGCACCGATCACGGTTGCGACCGAAACCGTGTAACGAACGAACGTCGAGCGCCGCAATGAAGGCGCTGAGTGGGTGCCCATGCGCCCAGCCTAGGGCTTTCCTGCGCCAATATCCATTGGTCTTTGGTATTATTCGAGCGAATGCCGACAATTGAAGAACCGGCGATGGCCGCAGAGTAGGACCAAGGTCCAATAGAATTCACCGACCCGCGGTGGTATTGTCGTACGCACAAAGTCCCAAGCGCCCTTCGCAATACCGCCACAATCAACGCACACCGCAGCCCATGTGGATCGTCCAATTAGCCCTCCGCCGCCCCTACACGTTCGTCGTAGCTGCCCTGCTGCTGCTTCTGCTGACCCCATTTGTCCTGCTGCGCACGCCGACCGACATCTTTCCGCCCATCAACATTCCGGTTGTCAGCGTGGTTTGGCAATACACCGGCCTCTCGGCAAAGGATATTGAACAGCGCCTGGTCTTCGGCGAGGAGCGCTCCCTGACGACGACGGTGAACAATATCCAGCACATCGAGTCCACGTCGTACGACAGCTTTGGCGTTATCAAGATATTCTTCCAGCCGGGCGTCTCTCCCGATGGGGCCGTGGCCGAGGTCACCGCGGTATCGCAAACGATCCTCAAGCAGATGCCGCCAGGCACAACCCCGCCGCTCATCATCCAATACAGCGCCTCCACCGTCCCGATTTTGCAGTACGGCATCAGCAGCAAGACTCTCTCCGAGCAGCAGACCTTCGATATCTCAATGAACACTATCCGCGTGGGACTCATCAACGTTCCCGGCGTCGGAATTCCATTCCCCTACGGCGGCAAGCAACGGGTGGTCTCGGTGGATCTGGATCCGAAGGCGCTGGAGGCGCAGAATGTTTCCCAGCCGGATGTGGTCACCGCCCTCTCCGCGCAGAATCTAGTGTTTCCGAGCGGCACGGCCAAGATCGGCGCCAACGAGTACCCGATCGACCTCAACACCAGCCCAAGCGTGATCGAGCGGCTCAACGATTTGCCGATCAAGACGGTGGAGGGCACGGTCATTCGCATCCGTGACGTTGCCCAGGTGCGCGACGGGTACATGCCGCAACAAAACCTCGTTCGGCAGGATGGTGTTCGCAGCACCCTCTTAAGCGTCCTCAAGAACGGCAGCGCTTCCACGCTCCAGGTCGCCAGCGGTGTCAAGGCCGCCATGACCAACGTGTTGAGGACGGTCACTGACGGGCTGCAGGTCAAGCAATTCGCGGACCAGTCGATCTTCGTAACGGCCGCCGTCAGCGGCGTCATCAGGGAAGGGGTGATCGCGGCGACGCTTACGGCCTTGATGATCCTGATGTTTCTCGGTTCGTGGAGGAGCACGCTCATCATTGCCGTCTCCATCCCGCTTTCCGTGCTGGCTTCCGTGGCCATTCTCAGCGCGTTCGGGGAAACGATCAACCTGATGACGCTCGGCGGCCTGGCCCTGGCGGTCGGAATTCTGGTGGATGATGCGACCGTGACGATCGAGAACATCGAACGTCATCTGGGCCAGGGCGAGACCCTGGAGAATGGCATCCTGATGGGCGCCGGCGAAATCGCGCTGCCGGCCATGGTCTCGACCATATGCATCTGCATCGTCTTCATTCCGATGTTCTTTCTCACCGGCGTGGCCCGATACCTGTTTGCGCCCCTCGCGGAGGCTGTGGTGTTTGCGGTCTTGGCCTCTTACGTCCTGTCCCGCACGCTCGTGCCGACCCTGGTGATGTGGTTCGAGCGCAGTGCGCACGGTCATGGCGGCGGCGCCCGGGGTTCCCCATCCGTCAACTCCGAACCCGGCCTCCTTTCCCGGGGGTTGCGGCCGCTGGTCCGGTTCCAAAAGGGGTTCGAGCGCCTCTTTGATCGCTTCCGCCTGCGTTACAGGGACCTGCTCGGGTGGGTCCTGGCTCATCGATTGGCGTTCGGGGCTGGGTTTCTTGCGTTTTGCGTGGCCTCTTTGGTGCTAATCCCGTTCCTGGGCCAGGATTTCTTTCCGAGCGTCGACGCGGGGATTTTTCGCCTGCACGTGCGCGCCCATACCGGGACCCGAATCGAGGAGACGGCCGTCCTGGTCGATCACGTCGAAAATGCGATTCGCCGTAAAATTCCAACGGGGGAGCTCCAGGGCATCATTGACAATATCGGCCTGCCGATCTCCGGAATCAACCTGAGCTACAACGACAGCGGGGTGGCGGGACCGGCGGACGCGGACATCATTGTCTCGCTGCGCGGCAGCCATGGGCCGACGGCCGATTATGTCCGCAATCTGCGCCTCGGGCTCAACCGCGATTTTCCGGGAGTCACCTTTTACTTCCTTCCCGCCGACATCGTCAGCCAGACGATAAGCTTTGGATTGCCGGCCCCGTTCGACGTTCAGGTACTGGGCCGCGATCTGGCGGGCAACCAACTGGTCGCCGCCGCGATCGCGGACAAGATCCGCCACGTGCGCGGAGCCGTGGACGTGCGGGTCCAGCAGCCGTCGAATTTGCCGCGATTCGAGCTCGCCGTCGACCGGACGAAGGCGTCGGAGCTCGGCATTTCCGAAAGCCAGGTCGCGAGTTCAGTCCTGCTCAATCTGAGCGGCAGCAGCCAGGTCCAGCCGAGCTTCTGGCTCGATTCGAACGTGGGGGTCCAGTATCTCCTGAATGTCCGGGTGCCGGAGTATCGGATGACGTCGCTGTCCGATCTGAATTCCATCGCGTTGACAGCCGGCGCGCCGGGCACAGGAAACGAGCAATTGCTGGCGAACCTGGCCTCGTTTACGCGCACCAACAGCCAGCCGATTTACTCGCACTACAACCTGCTTCCAGTGGTCGATGTCTTCGGGGGGGTCGGCGGCCGCGACCTGGGCGGCGTGCTCAAGGATATAAACCCGATTCTCGCGAAGGCGCAGGAATCGCTGCCACGCGGAAGTTCGATCATTCTCCGCGGCCAGGCGGAGACCATGCGTTCAAGCTTCATGGGTCTGGAGGTCGGCCTGGTGATGGCGGTCGCGCTGATCTACTTCCTGCTGGTGGTTAATTTTCAAAGCTGGCTTGACCCGTTCATCATCCTCACCGGCTTGACCGGAGCCCTCGCGGGCATCGCCTGGGGACTGTACCTCACCGCGACCACGCTCAGCGTCCCGGCCATGATGGGCGCAATCATGTGCCTGGGCGTGGCGACGGCCAACTCCGTCCTCGTGGTCACCTTCGCGCGCAATCACCTCGAGGAGGGGATGACGCCCGCAAATGCAGCCTGGGAAGCCGGCATCGGGCGCCTGAGGCCGGTCCTCATGACGGCGCTGGCGATGATCATCGGAATGGTGCCGATGGCGCTCGGGTTGGGGGAGGGGGGCGAGCAGAACGCGCCCCTGGGCCGTGCTGTGATCGGTGGCCTGACCATGGCCACCGCCGCGACCCTGTTCTTCGTGCCCTTGGTGTTCAGTGTCCTGCACCGGGACGCCCCCGCGGCGGAAAAGCGCGACCAGGGCCGGCCAACGGCGGTGGAGGGCATGATCGCATCGCCGGGCAATGCATAGGGATGATTTTATGAATACAATTGAACTATCGGCGAAAGGCACAGCCGTTCCATTTGGAATTGGCGAACTGCAGACCGCGCTCCACGCGCCCGGGCGCCAGGCGGAGCTTGCGCCTGGCAGACGGAGGGGCGCTGCCGCAGTCATCATCGCGCTCGTCATCATCGGCGGTCTGGTGCTCGGCTTCGTTCCGCGCTGGCTCCAGCGCACGACGGCCATTGCGGACATGAACCAGCTGACGATATCGACGGTTGCCGTCGTTTCGCCCGCGCCAGGAAAAACGGGGAGCGGCCTGGTCTTGCCGGCGGAAGTGCGGCCGTGGCGGGAGGCGTCCATCTATGCCCGCGCCAACGGCTACCTGAAGGACTGGGTTGCGGACATCGGGGCGCATGTCCAAGCTGGCCAGTTGCTGGCTGAAATCGAGACTCCGGACCTGGACCAGCAGCTCGAACAGGCCAAGGCCCAGCTCAATCTGGCCCGAGCCAATCTTCACCTCGCGGAGACGACCGATGCGCGCTGGCAGGCATTGCTGAAAACCTCGTCGGTCTCCGAACAGGACGCAGCCGACAAGGCGGCGGCCCGCGAGACGGCGGCCGCGAGTCTTGATGCCGAGCGGGCCAACGTGAGGCGGCTGCAGGAGCTGGTGTCCTTCCAGCGGGTCGTCGCGCCCTTCGCCGGCACCATCACTCAGCGCACGGTGGATGTAGGCGACCTCATCGTCGCCGGCAGCGGCGGCCAGCAGCTGTTCCATATGGCCCAAGACGAAAGACTTCGTGTCTACGTGCGCGTGCCGGAACCCTACGCGCTCGGCATTGCGCCCGGCCAGACGGCCACGTTGACGACGCCGGCGAGCCCGGGCCGGGTCTTTGCCGCTAAGGTCACCACAACCTCGGAAGCCATCTCGACCTTGTCCCGGACGCTTCTGACGGAACTCGACGTGGACAACTCGCAGCATCAGATCCTGCCTTACTGCTACGGCGAGGTCAGCCTGAAGGATAACAAGACCGATCCGGCCCTGACGCTTCCCTCCAACACCCTGCTGTTTCGAGCGCAAGGCCTGCAGGTCGGGGTTGTCGGCCCGGACGGCATTGTCGAACTGCGCTCGGTCCATGTCGGCCGCGACTTCGGACAAACCATCGAAATCCTTGACGGTGTGAACGCGGCCGACCGCGTGATCATCAATCCCATGGATTCGCTCGTCGGCGGCACGCGGGTGCGGGTCCAGGCCGATTCCGCCACGGTGGCGTCGAATTGATCATGAATAGGCACGTGATACTCGCGGCCCTGCCGCTTCTTGCAGGTTGCGCAGCCGTGGGACCGGATTACAAACGCCCTGAGGCGGAAATTCCGGCCGCCTACGCCGGCGCAAAGAGCGGTTGGAAAGTCGCCCAGCCGCAGGGACAATTGCCCAAGGGCAGCTGGTGGGAGATCTTTGGGGATCCGAATCTCAGCGACCTGGAAGCCCGGGCTGCAGACGCGAATCAGCAACTCAAGGCGGCGGTTGACCGGTTCACACAGGCCCGGGCCAGCATGGATGTCGTCAGGGCGGGGCTTTTCCCAAACGTATCGATTTCAGGCGCATACGCGCGCCAGCACACCTCGTCCAATGCCCCGTCGGTGACGACGGGCCAGGCCATCGGCCAGCCGAGCACCTTCAATGACTATGAAGTGGCCCTGGATGCCGGTTACGAATTCGATCTCTGGGGACGCGTGCGCCGCACCGTCGAATCCGCGCGGGCGCAGGCACAGGCCAGCGCGGACGACCTTGAAGCGGTCAGGCTTGCGATCCAGGCCGAGGTGGCGGTCGATTTTTTCACCCTGCGGGCATTGGACTCCGAGCGGGCGGTTCTGCGCTCGAGCATCCATGTCTTCAGCAAATCCCTCGATTTGACCACCAATCTCCGGGTGGGCGGCGTTGCCACCGATCTGGACGTCGCCCAGGCCGAGACGGTGCTCAAGACCACGCAAGCCCAGCTGCCGGCCGTTGCGCTGCAGCGCGCGCAATTGGAGCATGCCCTGGCGCTCTTGGTCGGGCAACCCGCCTCCACATTCCGGATTCCGGAGCTCGCGCTTTCCGCCATGCCTCCGGCGATCCCTTCGGGCGTGCCCTCGGAATTGCTGGAGCGACGGCCTGACATCTCCCAGGCGGAACGCCTCATGGCCTCGGCCAACGCCAACATCGGCGCGGCCAAGGCGGCCTTCTTCCCTTCCATCCAGCTGAATGGCCTGGCGGGCCAGGAGAGCATCGACCCCGGCGTCCTGTTCGGCGGGTCCAGCCGGATGTGGGCCGTGGGCCCTTCGCTGACCGTTCCCCTTTTTGAGGGCGGCAGGCTTCGCGCCGGCCTCCGGTTCGCGCAGGCCTCCTACGAGGAGATGGTCGCCAACTACCGCCAAACCGTCCTGACGGCCTTCTCCGAGGTCGAGGACAATCTCGCGGCCCAAGATCTCCTTGCCAGCCAATACGATGCGGAAAGCGGGGCCCTGCTGGCCGCCCGCAAGCAACTCGAGCTGGCCACCAACAGATACCGGGACGGGCTCGTCACTTATCTCGAGGTGGCGACGGCCGAGAGCAGCGAGTTGAACATCGAGTTCAGCACCGTGCAGCTGCGGGGGCAGCAGCTCGTGGCCGCCGTCACCCTGGTGAAGTCGCTCGGCGGCGGATGGCGGGAACCGACGCGACTATGACGGCGATCTGGAGAGCTTTGCGCACAGAAAAAAACAAAAAACAAAAAAACTGGATCACATGAAAACAAAACAACTTGGAAAATCCGACCTGTTCATCACGCCCGTGGGCTTCGGCTCCTGGGCCATCGGCGGCGCCGGCTGGCAATTCGGATGGGGAAAGCAGAGCGACGAGGATTCCGTCGCCGCGATTCACCGCGCGCTCGAGTTGGGCGTGAACTGGATCGACACCGCGGCGGTTTACGGCCTGGGGCACTCGGAGGAGATCGTGACCCAAGCGCTCGCGACCTGGCCGGGACCAAGGCCCTATGTATTCACCAAATGCGGACTGCGCTGGGACGAGCGGGGCCAGACCCGTCGTGTCCTGTCCGCCGGCTCGATCCGGCGGGAATGCGAGGACAGTTTGCGCCGGCTCAAGGTGGAAGCGATCGACCTCTACCAAATCCATTGGCCGGTGGCGGACACAAGGGAACTCGAGGAAGGATGGAGCACGATGGCGCAATTGCAACACGAGGGCAAGGCGCGTTGGATAGGGGTCTCGAATTTCGATGTGCCCCAGATGACTCGAGCCCTGGCGATCGCGCCGATCACCTCCCTGCAGCCGCGGTACTCGCTTGTGCACAACGAGGCGGATTGGGACGTCCTGCCATTCTGCAAGCTGGAGGGGATCGGCTCAATCGTCTATTCGCCCATGGCCTCGGGGTTGCTGACGGGTGCGATGACACGGGAACGCGTCTCGAAGCTGCCCGAGGACGACTGGCGCAAGCACGATCCTGATTTCAATGAGCCAAGGTTTTCGGAGCACCTCGCGCTTGTGGAGAGATTGGGCCTGATCGGCGAGCGCCACAGTTGTTCCCCGGGAGCGGTCGCCATCGCCTGGACATTGCGTAATCCCGCCGTGACCGCCGCGATCGTCGGAGCGCGCCGGCCGGACCAGGTGGACGACATGGTCGCCGCCGCGGGGGTTCATCTCACCCAATCCGACGTAAGGGAAATTGAGGAAACCGCAATGCTCGCGGCTTAAGCCCTCGAAAGGAATCAAATGAATATCGGATTCATCGGCCTGGGCATCATGGGCAGCCGCATGGCGGCCAACCTGCACAAAGGCGGCCACTCCCTCGTCGTCTACAACCGGACACGCGAAAAGGCGGCGCCGTTGCTTTCCCAAGGCGCCGCATGGGCTGACTCCCCGGCCGCGCTGGCGACACGAGCGGACGTGATCATTACGATGCTCGCCCACCCGGAGGCCGTCAGGGAGGCGGCTCTGGGTGGGAACGGCTTCCTCCAGATTCTTGAGCCGGGTCGATTGTGGGTGGATTGCAGCACGGTCAACCCCTCATTCTCGAGGGAAATGGCGGAACAGGCCCGCGCACATGGCATTCGTTTCCTCGACGCTCCGGTCACCGGTTCCAAGGGTCCCGCGGCGCAGGCATCCCTTGTTTTTTGGGTAGGGGGCGCTGAGGTCGATTTGGAAGCCTGCCGGCCCTTGCTGGAATGCATGGGAAGCAAGATTGTTCACTGCGGCGGGCCCGGAATGGGGACTTCCCTCAAAATGGTCATGAACCAACTCCTCGGGACGGGAATGGCCGCCTTTGCGGAAGCGATGGTTCTGGGCGAGGCTCTCGGTCTGTCCAAGAAGACATTGTTCGAGGCGACATTGGGCGGGCCAGCCGTCGCTCCGTTCCTAACGTTAAAGCGCGAGCGGATCGAGAAGGCGAGCCATGAACCGGCCGATTTTCCAATGCGCTGGCTGCAAAAGGATCTGCACCTTGCCGAGATGAGCGCTCAGGAGGCCGGCGTTGCGATACCCATGACGAATATGGCGAAGGAGATCTACCGCCTGGCGATTCGGAAGGGCCTTGGCGACGAGGATTTTTCGAGCATCTATGACTACCTTGCCTGGCACCGCGATGCTTCAACCTCGGCATAGAACCGCCATGATGCTCGAGCCACGGAACATTTCAAGGCGTTGCGGGAACAGTTCGGAGTGAGTGTCGACCTGTTCGTTTGAGAACGCGCCTTTGGCGCTTGTCGACAACGCTTGCGCTCGTCGATGGCGAGCAATCTTCTTCAATCCAAGCCACACAATTCCCATGAACGCAACCGCACCGCTGAAAGTCGGCACTCTTGCTCCAGATTTTGCGCTCCCGAGCACGCCTGACCAAAAGGTCCTACTTTCCGAACTTCGCGGAAGGCCCGTGGTCCTTGTTTTTTATCCCGCGGACTGGAGTCCGGTGTGCAGCGACCAGTTGTCCTTGTACAATGAGCTAAGGCCGGAGTTCGCCGAGTTTAATGCGCAGTTAGTCGGGATCTCGGTCGATGGCATATGGTGCCACTTGGCCTTCAGCAAGGATCGCAAGCTGCATATGCCGCTTTTGTCTGACTTTGAGCCGAAGGGCGCGGTAGCCCGTCTTTACGGCGTTTACAGCGAGCAAAGCGGCGAATCCGAGCGGGCTTTGTTCGTGATCGATTCCGCGGGCGTGATCCGCTGGAGCTATGTATCCCCGGTCGGAATCAATCCGGGCGCCGACGGCATCCTCGGTGCGCTCGAATCGATGGCACCCAAGAGCCGAGGCTGAGCCATGCATGCGTCCGCCACGCTCATGCCGCCAGCTTCGGAGCGCGACCATTCCCAGGGCCCCGCGGACGCTCCCCTGACCCTGGTCGAATTCGGCGATTATCAATGCCCCTTCTGTGGAACGGCCTATCCGGTGGTCAAACGCCTGCAGGGAGCGTTAGGCCGGAGGCTGCGTTTCATCTTCCGAAATTTTCCTCTCACGGAGGCGCACCCCTTTGCCCTAGTCGCCGCCGAGGCGGCCGAAGCGGCGGCGCTGCAGGGGAAATTTTGGGAAATGCACGATCTATTGTTTGAGAACCAGGCGCAGGTGGAGCCCGAGATCCTTCCGGCCTGGGCCCGGGATGTGGGGCTCGACCTGGAGAAATTTGGGACGGCCATCCGGCAAGGAGAGATTTCCCGGCGGATCAAGGAGGATCGACGGAGCGGCATCGCGAGCGGTGTCAACGGCACGCCATGCTTTTTTGTCAACGGAGCGAGGTTCGATGGGCCGTGGAACTATGATGTGCTGCGGGCGGCGCTGGAAAAATGACGGACTGAGAGCTCCGAAACGCACCCTTTGTATTCAGGCGTACGAGTGGACGGGGGCCCTAGGAACCGCTGCCGAATGGCGTGCAGATTAAAGTCCCGTCCCGGGCGCCCATCAGGGGGAGAGCCTACCTCTTCTCGTGGCGAAGATGCTCGTCGCAGGTGGGCGGGATGCGAGGGAAGAGCGTTTTCCCGGTCGGGAATTTCGCCTGCTGGCCAAGTATGCGGGCGATGCGCAGCACCTCGTTCCATTTTGCCGTGCGCTCGCCGCGCGAAAACGACCCCACCTTGAGCTGACCCGCGTTTGTGGCGACCGCAAGGTGGGCGATGAAGGCATCCTCGGTCTCCCCCGAGCGCGCCGACACGATCGGCTTCCAGCCCATTTTCTGGGTAAGCCGGATTGCATCGATTGCCTCGCTGACGGTGCCGACCTGGTTGGGCTTGATCAGCACCGCGTTTGCGGCGCCCCGGGCGAACCCCTCCTCGATCCGCGAGAGACTGGTCGCGAAGAGATCGTCGCCCACGAGCTGGAGCCCCGGTCCGAGCGTGTCGGCGACGCGGCGCCAGCCGTCCCAGTCGGTATCCGCCATCGGATCCTCAATGGAGACAATCGGGAAGCGGCCGCACCAGCCGGCGATCAGGTCCGCGAATTCGCGGGAACTATAGTCCCGTCCGTCGCGCGCCAGCGCGTAACGCTTGGTGTCTTTCCGGAACAGCCCGCTCGCCGCGATATCAAGGGCGATGGAGGCATCGCGTCCGGGCGCGTAGCCGGCCCGCCCGATCGCCTCGACCAGGAACCCCATCGGCTCCTCGTTCGTTTCGAACTCCGGCCAGTATCCGCCCTCGTCCGCGCAGCCGCGAAGCAGCCCGCGCTCGCGAAGCAGGTCCCCGGCGGCGTGGAAGATGTTGAAGGTGATCTCGAGGGCCTCCGCGTACGAATTCGCACCGGTCGCGATGACCATGTAGTCCTGCACGTCCAATCGTCCCCCGGCATGCGCCCCGCCCCCGACGATCTGGATCTGAGGCATCGGGAGAGTATTTCCCGTTGAGTCGCCCAGGTACTCGAACAGGGGGATTCCGGCGGCTTTGGCGGCGGCATCCGCCGCCGCCATGGATACCGCGAGGATCGCGTTGGCTCCGAGGCGGCCCCTGCCCGGCGTCCCGTCCAGCGCGATCAGCGCGTTGTCCAGCCCGCGCTGGGGACCGACCGCGCATCCGGCGATGGCCGGGGCGATCTCCCTGTGGATGTTCTCAATCGCCTTCAGAACGGATCTGCCGCGCCAGCGGGCCGGATCGCCATCGCGCAGCTCGATCGCCTCGAATTGGCCGGTAGACGCGCCGGACGGCACGAGCCCGCGGCCGCGGATGCCGTTTTCCAGCTCGACCTCGGCCTCGATGGTCGGATTGCCCCTCGAGTCGTAGACTTGGTATGCCGATACGGACTGAATCTTCATGCGGGAGGAAAGCTCCGCTTCAGGCGGGCGCCCCAGAGGGCCGACAACTCGGCGAGGGTTCCATTAAACCGGGGCAGGATCTCGGCCGCCCATTCCCGGACGAGCTGCTTCTTTCGCTCATCGCAGAGATACTCGGCCGGCGATTTTCCGTCGACCCGCGCGAGCATCAGCATCGGCAGAAGCCTCGCCGACCGCCGGTCGAGGTCCGCCGCCGCCGCGGCGGACATCCCCGCGGCCCCGAAATACCCGGCGACGGCGGATGCGAACAGCGGCGCGAATCCGGGATCGGCCGGTGCGTGGAGGAGAGCCTTCAGGCAGATGTGATTCAGGAGGAAGGCGATATCAAAGGAGGGATCCCCGTACCACGCGACCTCGCAATCCAGAACCACCGTGCGGCCGGGGCCGACCAGGATATTCTTGGGGCTGAAGTCGCCATGCACCAGGCATTCGCGGACGCCCTCAAGCCGCAGGGCCTCGGCTTCGAGCAACGCGCGCAGCGCGGGATGGCGTCCCCCGGTCGTGCGAAGGTAGGGATCGGTGCGCAGCTGGCGGAAGATGGCCGTCGTGTCGAATTCACGCGCGATCTCCCGGCGGCCGCGCGACTCGGCATGAATGCGCCCCAGGAGCGCCATTACCGCGTTCGCCGTCGCCGGGGCAAACTCGCCCGCCAGCAGCGTCGTCTTCCACGACGCGAAACCATCCCCGAGGTATTCCATCCCGAAATACCCGTCGTCCTCGCCGCCGAACAGCACCCGCGGAACCGCCCCGGGAAGGAAGCCCGCGACATAGCGAAGGTACCGCTGCTCATATCGGTTGCGGGCGGGATCCGAATGCCAGTCATCAAGCGCGCGCAGCTTTTCCAGGGCCCTCTTGACGACAAGGGACCGGCCGCGTTGCCGGACGAGATGAAGCTCGGAGGAGATGCCACCGGGCAGCTCGGCTATCTCAACCGGCTCATCCTCGCGCAACAGTCCCTCCCTGCGAAGGCGAGCCACCAGGGTTCCCAGGTACGGGCTCGCCTGCGCATCCCCCGCGCCGACCAGAGGGGCCTTGTCGGCGGCATTCGAAATGGGCCCGGTCTTCATCTCAATGTTCGTTGTGGGAGCCAGAAGCGTCGCCTTTGTGAGGCTGTGTGGGTGGACGGGTCAACAGTCCAGATAGACACCGGGAAATTCGTAATTCTTGATCCCGCGGCTGGCTCCCTGAATATCCGCGCGCCACTCATTCCAAACGCCTTGTTTTTGATGCAGGGCCATGCTTCTCTTTCCGAAGTCCTATGAAACGCCGCCCGGGGGAAATCCCTGGCAGAAGTCGGCGCTCAGGGCGACCGATGCGGTTCAAGTCCTGCCCGGAACACAAGTGTTGGCTATCCCACAACCATTCATCGCTAACCCAATTCCGCGGCTGCAACCGGAAGCCGGGGGGAGCCACTCCGGGGAGAGGGACGAAAAGTCTCGGCAATCCACGGACCAGCCAGGCCCGTTGCGGATGGCTGCGAGACGGGCGGCGGGATTGGATCGGCATCGAGGGGTAGTCGCAGCGTTGGCGGCCTTTGCCGCCTGCTCGGGCACCTGCGCAGCGGAGTCACGGTCAATCGCCGTCGTCTGGAGGGATGCGGGAGCGATGGGCAGCATTGTGGTCCGGCGTGGGGAGATTTCCCGGCGGCAAGAGGGTGATGTTTCCGCCAGCGGGGCCTTCTCATGCGCCCATTCGTGCCGTGTCGAACTGTCTGTCGATGGAACCGACGCGCTTTCAAATGCGGAGCGCACCCTGGTCACGGTTCAGGGCGCGAAGGACCCGTTCACGTTTTTCCTCGGCGACGTGAAGCGCGACTATCCGATATTCATCCCGGCCTACGGCGTCGCCGTGACTGAGGCACGGGACAGGCGCA
>OBLW0100002758.1_pt1 | contig 14073 bp, 6 predicted proteins | sample 1520161 | NCBI WGS metagenome assembly OBLW01 (sample SAMEA3539309, study PRJEB22396) | soil metagenome | biome: tundra; feature: field; material: soil | place: USA | collected 2010-05 | depth 0.15 m
ACTGCGACGACGCCTCCGCCAGCCGGTTCTCCGCGTCCTGCGCCCGCCGCCGCTGTTCCTCCAGTAGATTCTTGTGGTGCGCTAACTGCGACGACGCTTCCGCCAGCCGATTCTCCGCGTCCTGGGCCCGCTGCCGCTGCTCCTCTAGCAGATTCTTGTGGTGCGCTAACTGCGACGCCGCTTCCGCCAGCCGGTTCTCCGCGTCCTGGGCCCGCTGCCGCTGCTCCTCTAGCAGAAACTCGTAGTGCCCCTTATCGCGCTCCGCTTGCCCTTCCAAACTACGCCCAAGGGCTTCAATGATATTGATCGAATGTTGCGTACGGCGCTCCACCTCCAAAGACGACGTGCTCTCCATGATCTTGCCGCACAGGTCGAAGAGTGCGTCGTGGTCCTCCGCGCGGAGTCGACCGGGCCGAAATCCATCGATGCCGTTCAGGATGACGGCGTCATTGCCGGGCTCCCTGGACACTGCCACGAAGGCTCGGTAGCAAGGTTCCCGATAATCCCCGGCAGCAAAGGAGACGTTAAATATGGCGTCCAGTTCCTGCCCAAACTCTGGCGCCCCCTGCGCCCAGAGGTGGTTCTTGGTCAGCATCATGCGGAGCCAGAGCATGGTATTGCCGTGGTTCCAGATCCGGAAAGCGAGTCCTGTTTCCTTGACCCATTGGCGGACCGTTTCGATCTCCGGCAGACCCAGTTCCAGGTGCTCTCGGAAAGCCGGCAATTCGACCTGTTTTCGCATCTGGATATACCGGTAGACCAGGCGCTCGCAGGCTTCGTTCAAAGGCGTGCGAAATGGAAAACTCAACAGAACGGCGCCGCGCGCCACCCGTAACAGTTCATGCAGAAAGCTTTGCCTGTCGGCTGCCGGTATGTGCTCCAGGGTGTCCGCGGCCAGAACAAACTCGAAGCTGCGATCCGAGAACGGAAGTGAGAGCGCCGAACCGACAGCATAGTCTTTGAGGCCGGGTTCACGGTGAAGGTCGATCACAAACGTCTTGACATCCGGAATGAAGGCAGACGCCAAAGACCCAAACCCGGGCCACAGCACGTCTGAATGGCCGCCGACATCGAGAACCGCGTAAGGGGAAGCGCCGCGAAGTGCGCTGACGAATTGAGCCGCTAGGGAGTAGCGCTCATACAAATCGAACGAAACAAGCTGCGTTCGACGATCAGGGGTGGAAACGAAGGGATCCGCCATCTGGTTGGGCGAGGTCATGCACCGCTCATATCATAACATCCGCCGGTAAGCCGGCTTCTCAATTGGCTGGCAGGGTTCAGCGGGTTATACGGTTACGGTGGCAATCATGACCGCGTTGTGCCACGCGCCGGCCGAACCTCGTTGGCATCCTCGAAATCGTGTCAGTTCCAGGTGGGAGACAGCGGTAGGTGACCACACGCCGAGCCGGACGTGGTAACTGCCACGAGGAACGTCGGCGGGAACCGCCACCAGCCGGTGCGAGTAGACAAATCCCAGAGGATCCGGAATCACGCCTTTCAAAGGGTAGTCTCCCTGAAAGCGGATTTCGCCGCTGTCGTCCACAAAGTGAACAAACACACACCAATCGTCCAAGAGTTTCTCGACGTGCCAACGGAGATCCATTGCCAGCACGCGGGGCTGGTCCTGGCGGATCTGAAAGTGGCAGATCGTGAGGGACCGGGCGAACTCGGCGCCAAAGCTCCACAGCCTCACATTCTTGATCCAGCGGCCGATCGCCAAAGCGGCTAGGCTCTTCCTCGCGACCCGAGTAGCGGGCACCTCCCGGAAATCGGGGTGGGTTTGGAGCAATTGACAAATTTCGTCGAGCGACTCGAACGCGTCCGTCTTGCCGCTGCCCTTACGCAGGTTCAACACTCACACCCCCTTGGACAGCTCAGCAGCGAGGCTGCGCATACCATTGGAGACACAGCGTCGCGCCTCACACCAATTATGATACGCGGCGGCATATGCGCCGACCGCTTCGGCCAACGCTTTGACGACAATGGAACCTGCCTCTGCCTGCGGCACAGAAGCGGAATCGGGGCCGAGGAGTTGTTCGAGAACGAAGTAGAAATTCTCGCGGGCTTCATTCATTTGGTGCCGTGGCCGATTCGGCATACGGCCGGCGGCAGCCAAGAGCGCTTCCAGCAGGCTCGGCGCAACATCGTAGGATCTGAAGAATTCGGTCCAGTCCCCGTCTTCCGAAAGAATTGCACGGGCTTCGCCACACAGAGATCCGATCAGGCCGAGAAACTCCTCATCGTTTCGAGCGCCAGTTTCGACCGGCGCAAGGTGGAGGATCTGGGGTACGATCCGGCCCGAAACATAACTGCGGCGCAGATGATAGACGGCGGGCCGGGTATGGGAATGCATGACGCAAACCGATGGCTTGTACACCAGCCGCCGGCCGGCGGCAAGTGCCCGCACGCCCCAGTCGAGATCTTCGGCGAAGGACATTGCGCGGAAAGGGCACTGCTCCCAGAAATCCCGGCGCAGAGCCGAAAAGACGTTGTCGAAGCTCGCCAGGCGAAGCCGCTCTTGAAAATCGAGCGTTTCAAAGTGCTGCCAACTCTGCAACTCCTGAACCCGCGCCGCCTCGCCCAGAAGGCGATTCCTGTATTCGCACTGCCACCGGGCCACGGGATCGCTGTCGGGGCGCGGCACCTGCCGCGCAGTGACACCGACAACCCGCTCGTCGGCAAACGGAGAAAGCATCTCTTCCAACCAGGAATCACCTAGCGGTAACGCGTCCTGCACGAGCATGATGCAGAATTGCCCCTCGGTGTGCCGGATTCCCAAATTACGGGTCTCGCCGTGGTTGAACGACTCGGGAGCTATCGAAATGACCCGCGCGCCGTGTTCGCGCGCTAAATCCAGCGTCTGATCCGAAGAGCCGGAATCCACGACGACGATTTCGAGTGAGTGAGCCTGTCTGCGAAGGGCAGCCAGAGTCTGACCAAATTCGGCCCCGGCATTCTTCGTGGGAATCACCACGGAGATCGATGCAACCGGCCTTGAGGCTGCGGCGACTCGCGCGGAGCGGTCCTCGTTCGCCTTGCGTAACCAGCGGTGTACCGGGGGTTTCCAGCAGCCGCGACCCTCGGCACGCCCCCATCTCAGGTAATGAACCAGCGGATTGACGCCTGTGGCCGCAACGTCGGGGTAATTTCCAAGATAGTAATCCGTGTTAAACACTGGAGATGGATTACAGCCTTCTCGAAAGCCGGCGAAGAGATAGTGCCACGGCAGGGGAATTCCAGCGGCCTTCACGTCCGGGTAATGTAGAGCATAATAATCGGCATCGAAGAACTCCTGAAACTCACGGGCAGTGGTGCGATTGCGCCTGAGCACGCTGTATTGCCAGACAGTCCGCATGGTGCCCGGCATGTGGGACCAGGACAGGGCGGTTCGGATGACGCAGAGAGAAGCGCGCAGTGGCCCTTTTGGCAGCGACTGATACGGGCGGCTGGCGGGCAGCATTGCCGTGGCGATCGCGGCCTCATCCTCCGCGGACTTGGCGGGCGAGGAGCGCTCCTCCATGAGTTTGTGAAACAGGGTGGCGTACTGGGCCGCCGCACCTGCGAATGAATGGTGCTCTTCCGCCCAGCGCCGGCCGGCAGCGGCTAATTGCAAATAACCTTCCGGATCGGAAGCCAAGCCTTCGATCGCGGCGCAGAATCCCTCCACGTCATCCGGCTCGCAGAGCCTGGCGCCCTGGCCTTCAGGCGCCATCTCCGGTATGCCGCCAACACGGCTCGCCACGACCGGAATGCCCATCGCCAGACTTTCCAGGACGATGTTGGGACGACCGTCAAGCCGTGAGCAAACGACCGTAACGTGGCAGCAAGGGAGATAGTCGCTTGTTTCGACAAAACCCAGAAAATGGACCGTTTCCTCCAGTCCGCATTCTTGGCGCAAAGAACGGAGCGAGGTTTCCATGGGTCCCGCCCCACAAATTAAGAACTGAAAAGTAGGGCGGCGCTTGAAGCGAGCTGCGATGCGCACAAACGTGTCGGGAGCTTTTTCTTCGGCCAGTCGTCCGAAGAACCCGACAACGAAGGTGCCTTCGCGCCGCGACCCTCCTGTACGCCAGTCCCTGGGCGGACGCGGACCGAACCGGTCGACATCGACTGCATTCGGAATCACGGAGATCCTGCTTCTTCGCTCCCCGTGCTCCACGAGCCATGCCGCCATGCCTTCGTGTTCCACAACGACATGGTCGATTAGGTTCCGGCTCTTCGAGTAGCTGTCAACATGCCCCACGGGATTGAACAAGACATCGACCACGGCCAGTTCGGTAAACAGCTTCTTCAACCGTGGCAGCCACCGATACACCGCTGCGGATCCTACCTGCAACGTCACCCGGATTGAGTGCCGCTGTATCAGATAAGAAAAGAAGGTCGGCCGCAACGTGGGAGCGAGGAATTGCGGGAGGTGATAGAGGCCGGCGACGTTGTCGCAAAACCAATGACTCGTGTCGCTGCAGCCCTGGGGAGGTGCGTCAGTCGTAACCAGAAAAACGCGAAACCCGCGCCGTGTCAGCTCGCGCGCGAGTCCTGCCATGGCTCTTTCCGCCCCACCCATGTCAAGGAACGGCATCGCGACAAGGATGCCGGGAGGATCCGCTTGGTGCGCTGCCTCCAACAGTCCACCGTAACTGATCAGGGGTGGCATCTTTGCTCGAATGGTGTCGAGACGCTGCACCAGACTGGCGTTCCTCACAAGATGGCTGTGTTTTTGGCGCACAAATGCAGCGTCGTGCGGATCGTCGCCGGCTTCCTCCGAATTACGGACGAGCGGTTCAGGGAACAGGTGACCCCGGGCGCCGTGCTCCGCCATCCGGATCCAAAGGTCCCAGATCAGAAAGGGAGGCGCGATGGTGCAGTCGAAGCCGCCGGCCCGAATCAGGGTTTCTCTTCGGATCACGGCTGATCCGCTGACATTCCGCGCCAGCAAAGCGCGTAAGAAAAATGGCCCGGTCCTGTGCAGCTCGGCACCATGCAGTTGCCAACTCCCGCAAACATCGAGGGAGGCCAATTCGAGATAGAAAAGACATTTCTCCAGGTAGGTTTCCTCGATCTGATCGCCAGGCTGGAGAAAGCAGATGTAGCGTGCCGGAGACCGCGCGGCAGCAGCGTTCCAGGCGCAGCCAATGCCATCGCCAATGCCGATCGCCTCGATCCGCTCACCGCCGCCCTGGCCGGTCAGCGTGGCGAAAGAAACCTCCGGACATCCGAGGTTGACAACCAGAATCTCAAATGACTGAATCGTTTGCGCTCGAATCGATCGAAGCGACAGTTCAGCCGCTTCGATGTCGGGCCCGCATGGAAGGACTATCGTCGCCAACGGGGCATCGCCGCCGCGCTGGCCGGCGTTCGTCAAAGCCCACTCCCAGCAGCGGCTCCAGCAGGGAAGCCATTCTTGAATCGGAACACCAGAACACCGCTGTGACTCGCAAAAGGAACCTGACTGAAACGATCGTCGCTTCGCAGGTCGTACAAAACCGGCAACGATACGACATTCAGGAAGCCGGGCAGGCCAGCCTGAAACGGCTCGGCAACCGTGATGACGTAGCGGGGGCGAAACTCTTCTATGCGCCGCATGGCCGCCCCAAAGTCGGATTCGGCATAGCCAAGCGAAGTGTAGTAGCTCCGCACGCCTGTCTGCAGACGATTCTTGGCGGCAAAAAAGGCGGCTGTGTTAGCATTCATCCACGGACTTTCCACCGCGACGATGTCATAACGCTCGGACGCATTCGAAGTCAGGCTCACTACCCGGGTGAGGTCGTCGTAGTGAGAACGATCGAACTCCGGCGTGACCAGCCACTGGGATTGATGGCTGAGGCGCCCCGTGATCGCCAGGGACTCTGCGTTAACGGCCGCCCACTGAGCGCCACAAGCCACCACGACGGCGGCCAGTAACCTTACCGGCAGAAAAGCGCAAAGCTGCATGAACATGATTGCCATGCTCGGGAGGATAGCGAACAGGAATCTCGGCTCCAGAGTGATGGTTGTGGACAACACCCAGAGCAGCAGCAGGATTTGCAGCGCACTTAATATGGATACGGGTTCAATGCGCGCTTTCTCACGGCGCTGCCGGAGACGCAAGATTCCAAACAGGCCCGCTCCCGCCAGCACCGCAAGGAACACCCAACCAAGATAAGGCGAGAGAAAAGAGTCGTAGAGCAATCCCCACCACTGGACGAGTTTGTGCATCCAGGTATCTCGGCTGCCGTAGTTGAGGGCAACTGCGTCCGAAGATGCGTCACGGATGTGCTGCCACACCGCTCTCACATTCCTGTAATACCAGATAGCGGTGGCAACGGTCAGCAATCCGAGAAGAACGGCCTGGACCCGAAAACCGTGGGACTTCCAGCAGGCGGAGAATTCCGCCCGCGACAGTTTCTTCCGCCAGATCAGACCTGCCGCGTAAAGGCAAGGCAGCACGCAGTACAACGGCGTATCGGCTTTCGCCAGAACACCTACCACCATCGCCAACGCAAGCTGCGCCAGAATGCGGAGGCTGCTCCAACCGGGGGCCTCGATCGCCACATAATAGACCCAGGCCACCGCGGCAGCTTGTAACGGTTCCGCGAAGAATTGATGGGAAAGTCCGGCAAACAGCGACGTGCCCGCCGCCAGCGTGACGCCGGCAACGGCGGCCAGGCTGGAACCCATCGACAGCCGGCGGCCGATGCGAAACAGAATCGCCAGTAGTACGAATTGTGTCACCAGAATCGAGACGAGCAGCGACACTTCCACCGATCCGAAGATGTGTCGCAACGGGACGAAGAGTTGCCCCAGCCACACCACGCCCGGAGGTTTCAGGGACAGGCCGTCGGCCAACTCCCCAACCCATCGCCGCAAGGAATGCCCCATCCAGAACCAGAGATCCGCCGACACCTCCCCGTACCATGCCTGATCCCATGGCCACACCGTACGATCTTCGGCGACCCAGATCAGGCTCGGGACAAGCAAGCCAGCGCACAACAGCGCCCACAGCCCGGCCGGCAGTTGGCGGGTGGCGCGGACGATAGTCACTAGATCGGTTCCTCCGAACGATCGATTGGCTGTACGCAGATTAGTTATTGTAACGCCGAGCCCGCCGTCGTGACAGACAATAAAGCAAAGGAATAAGACTTTGAAATCATGCAGTGGAAGAGCCGATGCTCCGCTCGAAGCCAGACGGTGTCCACGCTCCCGCAGCCCGGAAACGGCTGGAAGAATCGCGCCGTCCTTATTGCGAACGTGGAGAGCAAGTAGTTAGAATGGCCTCACATTCATGAACATCGCGAGTCTCCGCGCATCTTCCGGCCGATTCTCCAAGCATCTTCCGATTCTGATACTAGTCCTGTGTTTGACGGTTCTGGGGATCGGCATCTACCTGAAGACTACTCGGGCCATCGCGCCGCCGATCTTCGATTCCATGGCGTACTACACAAAGGGAGCGATGGTCTGGCGGGAATGGAGCAGCGGCCGGCTGGTCAATCCGCTCAACGTGGAACCGACGACTCGGCCCCCGGGAACGATGCTGCTCACCAGCCCGCTCGGGTTCTCTCCCAACTTCCATGCGTTCTTCTTTCGAGCTATTTACTTTCCCGTTGTGGTGTTCGTGCTTGGCTTCTGGGTGCTGGCGGAGTCACAGTTGCGGCAACCCCGCCAGCGGTGGGCGAATCTGGTCGGAGCTCTCATGCTCGCCTCTCTGCCGATGTTCTATCAGTTTGAGAGGAACGACGCGTTCACATTCACCACGGACTTAGGGCACATGGATTGCTTCCTGGGAGCGTTATCGGCCTTGGCGGTGGTGCTCCTGATTGTGAGTGTCCGCCGATGCTCCCTCGGCTTGGCGGCGATGGGGGGCTTCGTCGGGGCGCTTACTCTCCTCGTAAAGCCGGCCGCTCTGGTTCTCCTGCCGGTCTTCTGCTTTCTCTGGGCTGCCGAACTGGTCGCCGCCCACTGGCCGATACTCGCGGGGTGGCGGGAGAACCGGACGCTCAAAAGATACTCGATCCGGACGGCGTGTCTTCTCGTGGTGATTTTCGCTGCGGTAACGGCCGCGTGCTTCGGATCGGAATATCTTTCTCGTGCGAATCTCACCTTCGCCTATAACGGGCAGAAGATTGTGATCGACATGTATAAGGACGTATCTCCTTGGAGTCTCGTCTCCCAACAGATCCAACCGTCGTTGGGATGGCACTGGCTTTGCGCGTCGATGGTCGCCGCTTTGCTTCTGCTTGGTGGCATCGTGGTTCGGGCTTCGCGACGCTCCATGCGCTCAGAAGACTTTCGTTTCCCGGCGACGCTGGCGACTCTGGTTTTGGGAGTGGTGTGGTGGCTTGAGTTCGCGGGCCCCGCCCAGATTCGATACTTGTATCCGTTCCTGATGATCTTTCTGGTCGTGCCTCTTCCCGGCGTTTTGGCGGCAGCGGATTCTGCCTTGCCGCGGTTGGCTCGGCATGCGCTGGCCATAGCTTGCGTCGCACCCATGGGCGTTATTGTCGCTCTGCTTTTCATGGACGCTCCTCCTCTCAAGTGGCAGTTGCTCGCGGGAGTGAACCTCTCTATAGGACAGTTTCGGCAGGAAGTCAAATTGGGCGATCTGTTGGTTGAACAGGCACGCCGGCAAGGGCGAGACCTCAAGGTCTATGTCATCCCGCTGGACCAGCGCCCCGCCGTAGTCGAAGCAGAGGGCATCTATGCCAATTTGCTTCGCCCTGAGCTGCCCACGTTTCAAATCGAACGGACGCTCGACTGGGTACATCCCATCATGGTTCGGCGCGTGGTACTTGTACGGGCTGACTTTCTATTGTTTGACCCCATCCGCGACGCCAACCGCCTGCGGGCCCTGCTCGCGGAGCCGGTTGTCAACGAGCCCTCGACTGAATTAGATGTCTTCTCCGCGTGGCTCACGCAGGCTTCCGGGGAGGAGGGTCTTCAGGCCGTGTCGGAAGGTGATCTGAGGCTCCTCAGGGTAATCGATCACGCAAAGCTCGACGAGGCGTTTGGGCGTCTGATGGCCAAACATAGTTGGCGGGATCTGTTTTACGCCGAAAACAGGCAGCCTATGCTTCTGACGCGGGACGCTCTGGTGTCAGCCGTCGATAGAAGTGTCTCCGGCAGCCGCGACGTCCACTTTGGCGACCGCTTCCTTCTCCGCGGCGTGCTGCTTACGCCGAAGGACCAGGGTTTGCAGATGGAGCTCTTCTGGGAGAGCCTTGCGGAACAGCCATTGAAATACCTGGTGTTTGTTCACCTCATCGACCAGGGCGGCAAGATGCTTGCGCAAGCGGACCATGAACAGGCCCCCGGCGCTCGAACAGCGCCGCACCTGGCGAAGGCCGGCGAGGTTTGGCGCGATATCGTGCAGTTGTCGCCCGATCAACTGAAGAGCATAACCCGAATCGCGTTTGGCGTCTGGGAACCTCCCGGAACCTTTCTCCGGGCGGACCGGGGCGACCGCGATTGGGACAACCGGCGGCTCATCCTGCCCGTTCCGTCGGATTGGCGGCGGCCGGTGTCCGCTGCCCCTGCGCATTATGAAGGGAGTTTCGACCACGCCGGTTGCGATATGATCGCCGGATGGGCTTGGAATGCATCGGTCCCCAACGCCCAAGTGAAGATTCGCATTCTGGATGATGGCAAGCCACTGATGACTCTGACCGCCGACCGGCCGCGTCCTGACCTAAGTGTCGCCGGCAAAGGCAATGGCGCGCACGCATTCTTCTTCGACGTGCCTGCGGCGCTCAAGGATGGGCGTTCCCACTCTATCGTCGCGACGACAGACGATGCGGAGTTCGAATTGCCCAACTCGCCCCAGCATGTTACCTGTAAATAGGAGCGGGTCCGACCCCGAAAGGCCGGCCCAATGCCCCATCCGGCAACTCGCTGGCTCCATTGCGGTCTTCCGGAACGATCCGCCAAGGACGTGAAATCAGCCATGGACCCGAACCCTCAAGTAGTCAAGGCGGCTCCAGGCTGCTTCGTGAGAATGGCCTCAGACAATCTTCGGAGAAACTGCATAGCCGCGGCCGTACTTGTGGTCGCAATACTCGCTGCCGTTAATGCCTATTACTTTCACCGTTTAACAACTCCCACGTTCTGGGACGACTCATCGTACCTTAGCGGTAGCCTTGTGCTGTTTGACGCGCTGCGGGACCACGGGGTCGTCGGCTTTGTCCAAACCTTCGCTCATCTGTTCGGCAACAAGGCCCCGCTGATATGCGCCCTTCCAGTGCCGCTCTACGCGGTCTTCGGCACGGACTTCGATCCCCGCTTCCTGTTTGGGGTTGGGTTCGTGATTTTGATGAGCATTTACGTGTTCCGAATAGCGGAAAGCCTCTGGTCTCCGAGAGAAGGATTGCTCGCGATCGCGATTCTCCAGACCATGCCTCTGATGTATGGATTGTCCCGGCAGTTTCTTGTCGACTACGGCCTGGCAACCCTGGTAGTGATGTGGATCTTTTACTTCCATCTGCGCCCTGTGTCCGGAGTCTGGCCGGTCGCACGCCTCGGCTTGTTGCTTGGCCTCGGGTTGTTGATGAAGTTCACCTTTCCGCTTTACATAGCCGCGCCAGCGGCAGTGCAGGCGATATTGACCATCCGAAGTTGCCGAGACTGGCGTGACAGGGCGACAACGCTCGCGCGATTCGGCGGTATCTTGCTCGTTGGCGGGCTCACGGCCGCTGTCTGGTACGTGCCGAATTGGCAAACCGTTACCGCCTTTGCGCGTTCCGCATCCAACGGCGAGCTTTCGATTAACTACGGCAACCCCGACGTCTTCTCGGCGCGGGTAGTAATAAATTACCTTTTCTCACTGAGTTCTGCCGCTCTCTCAACCTGGTACGCCTTTTTGCTCGTGCTTGCGCCTGTGGCGTGGCTGCTTCTCACCAAACTCCCAGCCTATAGCCGGGGCAGCCACTCTTGGTTGTTAGCGGCATGGGTCATTCCACTGGGTATAACTACTTTCTCGATCAATAAGGACACCCGATACGTGGCTCCATTGGTTCCTATAGCCGCGCTCTGGTTGTCGCGTACTGCGGCGGTGTATTGTCCCCCGCGCCGCCTTGCTGCTGCGTCGGCGCTGCTTCTGGCCGTTCCCGTCTTTGCCTACGCTTGCTCATCCTTTCCATTTGGAGAGCGGATTCCTCGGTTTGCGGTTGGGCGTTTTCAGGTTTGGTCGTCACACGTCGCGTATTATGCCAGTGCCCCTGGCGATGACGGGGCGTGGCAGCAGGCCGGAATCATCAGTGCTATGTGTCACGACCCTGAGTCGCCTGAGACGGGCGATCGCCTGCTGGTCCTTCTCTCGCACAGGTATCTTAATAACGAGAATCTCGGGTATCTGACTCTGCGGGCGGCTTGCAGGCTTCAGGTCGTCGGAGTACCGGGCGCGATCACCACATCCGGACAGCTTAAGAGCTTTCTCGATCAGGTCCGGCCCAAATATGTTCTGCTGGTTCCTCGAGTTCCCGAGCCCGAACTAGCCCCGCCCTTTGCCAACACGATGAAGAGCGAGGCGGAGCGCCTCGTAACATCGGATCCCGCCTTTCAACAGTTCTACCGCGCCTCGCTCGGCGCGACCGGTGCTGAATGCTTCGTCTACCGTCGCGGGTCTCCGCTTTTGACGCGGGACTCTGTCGTGTCGGCTGTTGCTACAAGTGTCTCTGGAAGCCGCGACGTTCGCTTTGGCGACCGGTTCCTTCTCCGCGGCGCGCTGCTCACGCCGAACGACGAGGGTTTGCAGATGGAACTCTACTGGGAGAGCCTTGCCGAACAGCCCTTGAAATACTTCGTATTTGTTCACCTCATCGACCAAAGCGGCAAGATGCTTGCGCAGGCAGATTACCCACAACATCCCGGTGCTCGAACGGCGCCTCACCTAGCGAAAGCCGGCGAGATTTGGCGCGATAGCGTACAGTTGTCGCCCGATCAACTGAAGGGCGCCGCCGGAATAGCATTTGGTATCTGGGAGCCTCCCGGAACGTTTCTCGCGCCCGACCGAGGCGATCGGGATTGGGACAACCGGCGCCTAATCCTTCTCGTTCCGCGGGACGTGCAGCGGCTGGCGCCCGCTGCCTCTGCGCATTACGAGGGGCGTCTCGAACACGCCGGTTGCGACGTGATCTCCGGTTGGGCTTGGAATGCGTCGGTCCCGAACGGCCAAATCAGAATCCGCATACTGGACGATGGCAAGCCGCTAATGACTCTGACCGCCGGCCAGCCGCGGCCTGACCTAGCCGCGGCCGGCAAGGGCAATGGCGCGCACGCATTCGTTTCGGAAGTGCCTGCGACGCTCAGGGATGGGCGCTTCCACTCCATCGCCGCGAAGGCAAACGACTCGGAGTTCGAATTGCCCAACTCGCCCCAACCTTTTACTTGCAAATAAGAGGAGAGGGCGATCACGCACGAGGAGCTGAGCCCGCGGCAGCAACATGGGACGCCGCTTCCAGGAAAGGTTCGGCTGCGACGGCTATGCGGGGCCGCCGTTCCGATTCGATTGTAGGGCGGGAACGACGCCATGAACATGAAACTGGTCTTCTTGAAAACGCACGGCTGGCGCGGAGATATCTGAGACCCATGTTCGTTCGGCGGGAAGTTCATTTACAAGAAGGCGAGTAAAACGGCCATAACCGCAAGCAAAGGCGCCGGCCCGACGGGTTCCAATGTTTCAGTTATTGCCACCAAGACGCTGAATGATGCGCACGTAACACGCAACTGGCCACGTGGTCCAACGGATCCGGCAGGTCGGTCATTTGCATTCCACATGGTCGATAACGACGGCTTGATTGCGCCAGGCATCGCCAGGCTGGCTAAAGGCAGAATTAGCCAACGGAAGGACCTTCATGGGACTTGGAGTGTAGATGCCCAGGCGAACCGAATATGTTCCGGCTGTGTGACCGGGTGGAGGAACCATAAAGAAGTGGTCCTTCACCGACTCCCCGAGCTTCCAAGCGGCCGTGAACGCCCCGGCATCGTCTTTCAGTTTATGGTCCCCCTGAAACGCAATGGCGCCGGACTCGTCCAGCGCATGCACCAGTACCGAGTAGTCCGCCGTGGGCTTCTGGACGGCACTCCATCGCAACTCCAATTCAGTGTGCCCGTCCTTGGACCGGATGTCATAGCCAGTCAGGGAAAGCTCATTTCCGAAAACGGTTGTCGCTCCGGAGGCCGAAGTCGAAGATACCACCCCTGGGGCGCGGCTGGTTGAACAGGCGCCGAGAACCGTCATAGCGACAATCAAGCACGGTGCGACGGCGGCCCTGCTACGGATAAGAACAGTTAGCATGCCCACATTGTTGCACACCGTTGCGGATGCAGCAATGACACTCTGGCGGACGCTGGCACTCTGGCTGCTTTGCGCCGCCACGGCCCGGAAACCGCGGCGGCTTCGAACGGGCGGGCGAAACAGTCCCGCTGGAGAGCCGCTTTACCATTTACTTCAGCACGGTAATCGTTGCCGAGCCCGTGTCAGGAGGGTTGGCGGAGTCCGTGGCCGTGACCGTGATGGTGTGCGACCCGGACGCCAGCGTCGCGGTGTTCAGTGAGTATGAGAACCCCACGTTGGGGCAACCGGGACGGCCGGGATAAGCCGCGCACACGTCTGGCCTGCCGACTCCGTAAGTCGCCGTTCCCACCGCCGTTCCGTCCACCAGCACCTGCACGCCGCCGATCGCCGTGCCAACGACTGAAGCGTTTTCGATTGCCCAGCCGGCCACCGTCACGGTGCCAGAGACTGTCACACCCGAGGCCGGCATATCGATGTGGGCGGACGGTATCACGGCGGCGGTGACCGTGACCGTCACGCTGGTCGAACCGGTGTCGGCCGGGCTGTCGGAGTCCGTGGCCGTTACCGTGATGGTGTGAGACCCCGGCACCAGCGTCGCGGTGTTCAGTGAGTATGAGAACCCCACGTTGGGGCAACCGGGACGGCCCGGATAAGCCGCGCATACATCCGGCCGGCTGACTCCGTAAGTCGCCGTGCCCACCGCCGTTCCGTCCACCAGCACCTGTACGCTGCTAATTGCAGTCCCCACCATCGCAGCGTTGTCGATCGCCCAGCCGGCCACCGTCGCCGTGCCAGAAACGGTCGCACCC
>OBLW0100002759.1_pt1 | contig 14071 bp, 9 predicted proteins | sample 1520161 | NCBI WGS metagenome assembly OBLW01 (sample SAMEA3539309, study PRJEB22396) | soil metagenome | biome: tundra; feature: field; material: soil | place: USA | collected 2010-05 | depth 0.15 m
GCAGCGCACCCAGGAGCAATGCTAAGACCAGTTTGCGCAACCGAGGCCCCGTCTTCTATCGATTCGATGGTGCACGACCCGAATCTTGTTCGGAACGCGAGCCGAAACTACCACAAGCGCGTCTTTTACTGGAGAACAATCGCTCAACTTCTCGACCATAAGGGTACGGCACGAATTGCAGATTTGTACCAGTTGCCAAGCTGTTTACCCCGGCCAGCGGTTCTGCAACCTTTCCTCTGGAAAAATGTGCGTCGTCTAGTGTATGCTTCGCGGCACGCTTGCCGAAGGCTCCGTCTTCGCGAGCGAAGTAGCCAAGCCCTGAAGCTTGGCGTTCGGCAAAGTTGCCATTTGAAATGAGTTCTCCTCTTAATGGGCGCGCCCTGGCACTCCCCCTGATTTGGGGAACGAGCCGGCAAGAATCCGTGGGCGAAGTTCGGCCGGTTGAGGTTCGCCCGCCGAGCGATGAAGAACTCATGGCGGGATTGCAGGCGAAGGATGGAAGGTCTCTCGATTTGCTCTTCGACCGCTATTCCAGGCTGGTCTTCGCAATTGCTCTTCGCACCCTCAATGACCGAAGCGAAGCCGAGGATATCGTGCAAGAGGTTTTTTTCAGCCTTTATCGGAAGGCGGCGCTCTTCGATCCTGCCAAAGGTGCAGCCAAGGGGTGGGTCGCACAGGTTGCGTTTAGCCGGGCGCGCGACCGGAGAGCACATTTATTGCGCCGTGGATTTTACTCTGGTACGGATGTCGACTCTCTGCACGATACTCTAGTAGGGCAAACCGATGTCGAGCACGAAGTCGAGATGAAACTTGACTTTTCCCGTCTGCGGGGTGCTTTCGAAGAGTTGACCAGTATGCAGCAGCGAACGTTGGCGCTATTTTACTTTGAAGGACTCGAACTAAGAGAGATCGGCGAACGGCTGGGCGAGCCGTTCGGGAACGTTCGTCATCATTTTTATCGTGGCTTGGAAAGGTTGCGGAAGAGCGCGGCCGTGAAAAGACTCCGGAATATTCCCCATGCGTGAAAGCGACCGTCTAAACGATCACGAGAGATTCAGGGAATGGGCCGCGGTCGCGCAGGGTCGGGGACTGAGCGCTTTCGAGTGGGCGGAACTGAAACGTCATTTGCAGTCGTGCGAGACCTGCCGCGCGGTCTCTGCCGAGTACTCTCTTCTTGGTTCGGAAGCCATGCCATTTCTGGCGGCGGATGGTGGCCACGTCTGGGAAGCGGACGCCTGGAATTCCCAGGCCGCGCACGACGGGCTACTCTCTCTGATTCAGGCATCCGAACTTCCGAACGCGGGTCCTCGCCCCGCGATCGCACCGAAGACTCCGACTCGCTCCGAGCAAGTCGGTTGGCCTTGGAACTTTGGTTCGCGATGGATCGCCGCTGCCGCTGCGGCTTGTCTATTGGTCGCGGTGGGCGCGGGCGCTTACCGCGCCGGCAGTTACCGAAGAACGGCTGCGGTCCAGACCGCAAGCGCTCTCGGAATCCTCCCGGCACCCGCTGTCCTGGAAAAACTCACGGCAGAAAAGAGAGTGACTGACGGCTTACTCGCTGACCAGTTATCGCAGATTTCGCGATTGCAGAAGCAGATTGCAACCCAGGAGCGCGATCTCGCTGGATTGCGTTCTTCTCTCCGTGCCGCGGAGGTCCGCTCCAGCGAACTGGCGACGGATAATGGCGAACAACTAGCCCAGTTTCGCCAGGTCTCCGGAGAACGCGACAAACTCGCCGCCCAATTGCGGGATGCGGAAAAAGCCTATCAGATTCTTCAAGTGGACTTTACCAATCTTCAAGCCGAACATAATCGCGTGATCTTGCGGATGGCCTCGCTTGAATCGAAGATCGACGACCTTTCTGCCGCTACTCGCGATCAAGACCGGAAGCTCAAGGATAGCGAACAGTATTTAGCCTCCGACCGCGATATTCGCGAACTCATGGGCGCCCGGAAGTTATATATCGCCGACGTCTTCGATGTTGACAGCGGAAGCCGTACGCGCAAGCCTTTTGGCCGCGTCTTTTACACCCAGAATAAGTCGCTGATCTTCTACGCTTTCGATCTGGATCGCGAACCCGGAGTCAAGAATGCCAGCGCTTTCCAGGTATGGGGACAGAAAGAGGCCGATCTGTCGGCAAAGTCACGGCCGACGAATCTGGGAATTCTGTACATGGACAGCGAAACAAATCGGCGCTGGGTGCTTCGTTGGGATGATCCCAAACAACTCGCGGAGATTGACGCGGTCTTCGTTACCGTCGAGCCTAGCGGGGGCAGTCAGAAGCCAACCGGAAAACCGTTTTTGTACGCTCTGCTGAGAAAAGAAGCCAACCACCCATAGGCAGGAAATTTTTAGTGTGATATTCGGTTCAGCTTGGTACAACTCCTTTAATCTCCCCGTAACTATTGACAGGAAATAACTCTTTCAGATTAGTCGCACGCTGTGGGGCGGACTAGTGTCTGTGAAGAGTGAATCCTAACTCCAGAAAACATATCCCAAAATTCGAAAGTAGGGCAGGTATGACGTCTTCCAGGTTGCAGACGCTTCTGTGCACCTTCGTTCTCGTTCTCGCGACTTCTCTTTCACTTTACGGCCAAAGCACTTACGGCACGGTCGACGGGTCCGTGGTGGATTCCTCCGGAGCCGCGGTCGCTGGAGCCCAAGTCACGCTCACCAATACAGGAACGCAGGAGAAGCATACCCAGTCCACGGGTGGAGAGGGCGCTTACCAGTTTGTGAACGTGATTCCCGGCGAATATCGGGTCGATATCGAGAAGGCCGGATTCAAGCATTTTGCCCGAACGAATGTCGTCGTACAGGTGCAACAAGACACTCACATCGACGCTACTCTGGCAGTTGGCCAGCAGAGTGAGACGGTGGAAGTGACGGGGGAGACTCCATTGCTCCAGGTGGAGACGTCGTCCCTTGGCCAGGTGGTAGACGAGCGCAAGGCCGACGAACTGCCCTTGAATGGACGCAACATTTTCAACTTGATTACGGTTTCACCTGCGGCGATTTCGCAGGGCGGGTCAGGCGGTTCGCCGGTGGGCCAGAACCCGTTTAGTTGGGGAAACTACCAGATCGGCGGTTCGTTCGCCAACCAGGGCGCGGAGTACCTCGATGGGCAGCCTCTGAATATCGGCTATATCAACCTGCCGATCATCATTCCGACCCAGGATTCCGTTGGCGAATATAAAGTCCAATACAGCGATCTGGGTGCCGAATGGGGTAAGTTCTCGGGCGGCGTCGTGAACCTGAGCACGAAGTCAGGCACCAATAGTTGGCATGGTTCCGCCTATGAGTATCTGCGGGCCAGAGTTCTGAATGCCAACGAGTACTTTAACAAGAATTTCGAACTCTCCCAGGGTGAACCGAACAAGGCACCCCCGTGGACGCAGAACCAGTACGGGTTCCAAGTCGGCGGCCCCGTGATCAAGAATAAGACCTTCTTTTATACCAGCTGGGAGCAGTACCGGCAGCGCACGGGATCGCCTTTCACCACCACCGTTCCCGCTGCCAACCAGTTAACTGGAGATTTCTCGGCGCTATGCACCGCGCCCATTCTCCAAGGCGGGGTTGGCGGCACTTTCAACGCCAGCGGTATCTGTAGCAACCCGGCAGGACAGATCTACGACCCCTTCAACCAGCCCGGCGGAGTTCGTCAGGCTTACGGCCTGGATGCAGGCAACCCATCTTGCATTGGAAATTGCATTCCCAGCGCCGAGTTCAGCACTGCTACAACCACCATGTGGAAGAAGTATTTCCCAGCAGCCAATGTGGCTGGCGCAGTGATAAACAACTACGTAAGTGCGGCCCCGGCCGGTGGCAACACCAATGAATTCGTCGCACGAGGCGATCAGAACATCGGCGCCAATACGCGGCTATTCGGACGATTTGCCTATTTCGGATTGACCGATCTCGCGGTGAATCCCTTAGGGACTGGTCTCTGCTTCGATCGCTGCGCGGAACTCTACCACAGCAAGCTACTGGCAATCGACTTGAACCACACCTTTACGCCCACCACCATTCTCGACATCAATATTGCGGGAAGCCGGTTCGTATACGCGCGGGCACCCCTGCTTGCGGGGTATGACCTAACGCAACTAGGTTGGCCCGCCAGCTACAACAGCCCGCCGAGTTCGATGCGCACGCCGCCTACTCCGGCGTTCCCCTTCCCCAATGACGTGGGAAGGACGCAGGGTAACAGCGCCATTGGAGACCACAACACCCAGTACAATATTTCCCCGGTGTTGACGATGATTCGGGGCAAGCACACGTTACAGGTGGGCGGCCAGTACGAACTCGGACTGGACAACTACTTTCAGACCAATATCGCCAGCGGCGCTTTCGGCTTCGGTGGAAACTGGACAACGGCGGCTGCCGGAACTTCCAATGCGTCATTCGCATTCGCCGACTTCTTGCTGGGTCTGTCACAAAACCAGGGAAGTTTTGTAAACCAGACCGAAGGCGTTGCGCAGGTTCCAGCTCAAACCGCGGGCAAACAAGCCTACCGTGGCCTGTTCGTCGACGACACCTTTCGCGTGACCAACAAACTCACTCTGAACCTCGGGCTTCGCTACGAGCTGCAAGGGACTTGGTCCGAGCGCTTCAACCGGCTTACCTACTATGACCCGACTGCCGTCAACGCTACCGTTACGGGCTGCCCGAATGGGTGCATCGGCGACGCGGCCTACGTAGCATCGGGCGGCAACAATATTCCAATGGATAAGAAGGCGTTCTCGCCGCGGGTGGGCTTCGCTTACGCCTTGGATTCGAAAACCGTGATCCGCGCTGGATACGGTATCTTCTACATTCCAAACTATGTTTCGTTTGGACTCAACCCCGACAATGACGTCGTAAATCTCGCGAGTACTCCGTTCATTGCCACGAAGGATAACTTCCAGACTCCCTTCTCTACCCTCGACGGTTTCAACTGCTCCCTAACGGGAGGCCCGGTGGCTCCCACTTGCGCTCAGCCTGGACCGTTCGGTTCCGGAGGAATCGTCGTGCCTCCAGGCCGCAATGCCCAGCCCAGCCTCTCCGCTTTCGTCGCGGCGAATGGAAGTCCAAATCTGGCACCGAATTCCGACCCCAAGTACGGGTATGTCGAACAGTACAACCTCGACATCCAGCGTCAGTTGCCGGCCGGATTCTTTCTCGATGTGGCCTATGCAGGTTCGCATGGCGTGCATCTGGAGCAGTACAACACCAACATCAACCAGATCGCGGATTCCTACCTCCCCAACGCCCAGAGCCAATTCAACACGGGTTTTGCCAGCGCCGGCTGCCAAGCCCAGCCCACGGTACCTTTACAGATCCAATGCGCGAACACTTTTGTCAGCATCAATCAACAGGTTTCAAACCCTCTGGTAGGAAGTCCCAATTCCAACCTGAACGGTCTCACGGTCAGTCAAGGGCAGCTTGATCGACCGCACCCGCAATATAACGGCCTGACGCTAAACGGGTATGGTTGCTGCAGCAGCACCTACAACTCTTTGCAGGCTTCGGTAACACGCCGGTTTGCGGGCGGCGGCACCATGCTGGTCGCTTACACCAACGCAAAACTGATGACCAACACTGACACCCTGACGAGCTGGTTGGAGAGTTCGACCGGCGGCGTCGGACAAGTCCAAGACTGGAACAATCTAAAGGGAGAGAGGTCGCTCTCCTCGCAAGATGTTTCACAACGGTTGGTGATCAGCTACGTTCTGGATCTACCGTTTGGTCATGGCAAGATGTTCGCGTCTGGCCTGACTGGGGCGGCAAACAAGTTGGTTTCCGGTTGGGGAATCGACGGCGAGACCCAGTTCCAGAAGGGCTTCCCGCTGAAGATTACTTATGCCGGCTCGACCTCGTTAGAGGGCGCCAACCTGGGCGTTGCCAACGTACGTCCTGACGTCGTAGCTGGATGTAATAAAAACGCGGGAGGCCATACGATTGCCCAGTGGTTCAACACTTCCTGCTTTTCGGCCCCCATCACAGACGGGGCATTTCAGTGGGGTTATGGTTCTGAGTCGCGCGTGGATGGCCAGCTCCGCGGCCCCGGAATCAACAACTGGGACTTCGCCGTGTTCAAGCAGACGCCGCTTACCGAGAGAATGCGTCTTGAGTTCCGGACCGAGTTCTTTAATCTGTTCAACCATCCCTACTTCGCAATGCCGGGAACCGGTTTCGATGGTACTGCCACAGGAAACGGATTCGGTGCAATCACGCAAACCGTCGGTGCCGGCGCCGCTTCGCCGGAACGTCTGATTCAGTTTGCGCTGAAGCTAGTTTTCTAACCTGTGCTATTGAAACCGGACTGGGCCCTTAGCTCAGTCCGGTTTTTTTTAGTCTTTCAACGCGCTTCCACTCAGCCGTCGCGACTTGCTTTTCTGTCGTTCTCCGAGATCACTTACGCGCATGAGAAATATCCCCGTCCTCGACTATTCCGATGCCAAACGAATCGTCGATTTCGTCGTGGAAAAAGCTGCGCAGATGCAGAAGGCGGTTGTGGTTGCAGTCGCCGATCCGCATGGCGAGCTGATTGCTTTCGCTCGCATGGATGGCGCTCCCATATCGTCGATCCGAATCGCTGCTAACAAGGCGTGGACTGCCGCCCGGGAACGAAAACCGACTAAGGAAATCGGAGACAAAGTGCGCGATCCGGAAAAAGGACATGACATTGCCTACTACGGAGACGAGCGATTCGTAGGGTGGGGCGGCGGCATTCCCATTTGGAAAGATGGCGTCGTCGCCGGAGCGGTCGCCGTCAGCGGACTCTCGTCGCGCGAGGATATCGAGTTAGCGACACAGGCGCTGCAAATGATTGGCGCGCAAAAGATTGGCGAGCAGAAGACTGGCGCGCAAAAGACTTCGTGAGCACACCTCGCACCAGCTCACCGAGATCAACTTAGCGGCAAAAATGGAGGGTTCATGGTTCGCAGGCCTCGGCGTTTTTTCTTTCTAATCACTCTTCTGCTCCTATTGGCGATTCCCCAAGTATGGTCTCAGGCGCGGCAGTCGTCGCCTGAGGTTGAAGCACGAACCGAGTCCCTGCTCAAGAAACTGACTCTCGAGGAGAAGGTTGACCTGATCGGAGGAGTCGACGATTTCTACATTCGTGCCAACGAGAAAATTGGTTTGCCGCGCCTGAAAATGGCGGATGGCCCGGTGGGTGTGCGGAATTACGGTCCGGCAACGGTCTTCGGCGGTATCGGTCTGGCGGCTACCTGGGATCCAGAACTCGCGTCCCGCATCGGAGAGACAATCGGCACGGACGCTCGAGCTCGCGGCGTGCATTTCATGCTCGGGCCGGGCGTAAACATCTATCGTGCGCCGCTGAATGGGCGCAACTTCGAATACTTCGGAGAAGATCCCTTTCTCGCCTCGCGTATCGCCGTCGCCTACATCAAGGGCCTGCAAAGCAAGGGAGTCAGTGCGACGATCAAACACTTCATGGGGAACAACTCGGAATTCGATCGTCATAATGTCGACACGATTATCGACGAACGCACCATGCGCGAAATCTATCTCCCGGTGTTTGAGGCTGCGGTCAAGGAAGCACACGTAGGGTCCATTATGGATTCCTACAACCTCACCAACGGCCAGCATATGACTGAGAACGGGACTCTCAATACTGACATCGCCAAAAAGGACTGGGGATTCGATGGGATCATGATGTCGGACTGGGGCTCGACCTATGACGCCGTCGCCGCCGCGAATGGCGGCCTCGACCTCGAGATGCCCTCGGGAAAATTCATGAACCGGGAGACGCTCTTGCCGGCGATCAAGGCTGGGACCGTCAGCGAAGCGACTATTGATGATAAGGTGCGGCGCATTTTGCGGACTGCGATTCGATTCGGCTGGCTGGACCACGAGCAGACCGACGTTTCAACGCCGCTGCTGAATCCTGCGGGAAGGCAGACTGCGCTCGAAGCGGCTCGCTCCGGCATGGTTTTGCTCAAGAACGAGAGCAGCCTCTTGCCGTTGGATAAAGATAAAATCAAGTCGATTGCCATCATCGGCCCCGATGCATACCCCGCGCAACCCGGCGGCGGCGGCAGCGCCGAAGCGAAACCTTTCACGTCGGTGAGCTATCTTGAAGGGATTGAGCACTACTTAGGAAGCAACACTAAGGTCTATTACTCGGCGGGCATCCCTTCCCTCGAAGAGATAGCACAGCAGACAAGATTCACAACCGAAGCAACCGGCGGTAAGCCAGGTCTGAAATCGGAACAATTCAATAATTCGGACCTAAGTGGCCAGCCTGCAATCGTGGAGTTCGCTAAGTACGTTCATTACATCCCAGCTCGGGGAGAAAATGGCGTCCGCAACCCTACCTCGATCCGCTGGACTGGCTTCTTCACTCCCACCACTGCGGGAGAGTACACGGTTTTCGTCCATGGACCAGGAGAAAATGGAGGTTACCGGCTCTATATCGATAAAAAGCTCGTGATCGATGACTGGAAGCAATGGTATGCCTTCGTCAGCGAAATTCCGGTCGCACTTACCAGTGGGCCTCACGAGATAGAACTCGATTATCGCGTCGATAAGGGATGGGGTAAGAACACGCTGAACTTCGGTATCGTGCGTCCAGAAACATTGGTTTCACCGGAAGCAAAAGCGTTGGCTGCTCGCGTCGATGCGGTAATCGTAGCCGCGGGTTTCGATGCTGAGACGGAAGGCGAAAGCGGAGACCGGATGTTCCGTCTGCCTCCCGGTCAGGATGAACTAATCAAGCAGATATCGGCGGTCAACAAGAACACAATCGTCGTCCTGACTTCCGGAGGCGGGGTCGATATGTCGGCATGGATCGATAAAGTGCCTGCCCTGCTGGAGGCGTGGTATCCCGGACAGGAAGGCGGCACGGCCCTGGCCCAGATATTATTTGGAGAATTCAATCCCTCGGGACATTTGCCGATTACGATGGAACGCCACTGGGAAGACAATCCGGCCCACGATACCTACCATCCGAAGGCTGGTGGGAAGAAGGTTGAATACAGCGAGGGTGTATTGATCGGATATCGTCACTTCGATAAGTCCGCAACCAAGCCTCTATTTCCATTTGGCTATGGGCTCTCTTACACAGCCTTCGCGTACAAAAATCTCAAGGTGTCCTCGACCTCAACTGGCGATCCGCAGGTGAGTGTGACATTTGACGTCACGAACACCGGCGCTCGTGCCGGCGCGAATGTTGCGGAAGTCTTCGTCGGCAATCAACACGCTCCCGTCCCGATGCCTGCCAAGGAACTGAAAGGCTTCGCGAAAACAAATCTGGGCCCGGGTGAAACGAAGAGCGTAACTGTGAACTTGGACCGCCGCGCGTTTTCATATTATGACGTTGGAAAACATCAGTGGACGCTCCCCGCGGGAGAGTTTGATGTGTTTGTCGCCCGCTCCGCAGCCGACATCGAACTGCAGGGAAAAGCGACCTTGCGCTAAATTCAGACGCAGCGGAGACATGTCAGGGAGCGCCACCTGGCACGGAGATGCAAGTTTCTGGACGCTGTCGCGCGCAAAACGTTGGGTTTAAGTGAAACGAATCGAACCGTCGCGTCACAACACCCTACCCTCCAAATCCGCGAGCTTTGAGATACAGTTGCGGGTTACCGATCGCTGCGCCCAGGTTACGCAGGAACTCCGCTGCCCGCGCGCCATCCAGAACTCGATGATCGCTCGAAAGCGTCAACGTCATCATCGGTCGGATGCCGGGATGCCCATCCACCGGCACAACCCGGTCCGCAATCGTTCCAACGGCAAGAATCGCGGCCTGCGGTGGGATGATGATCGCGGTAAACGCGTCGACTCCGAACATGCCGAGATTGCTGATCGTGAAAGTTCCGCCCGAAAGATCTTCCGGTCGCAACTTGCCGCTCCGTGCGCGTTCCGCCAGATCTCGCCGCTGCGCCGCGATCTCGCCCAGTGCGATTTTGTCGGCATTGCGAATTACGGGCGCGACAACGCCATCGTCCACTGCCATCGCGAGTGCAATGTTGATCTCGGTGTTGGTGCGAACAGTTCCGCCGTTCCAGCTTGCGTTGACGATCGGATGCTGTTGAATAACACGGGCAACCAACGCTACTAACAAGTCGGTATGCGTAAGTTTCGCTCCGCGTGACGTTTCAATATCGGGCGCGAGCTCTTGCCGTGCTTCGTTTAAAGCGCCAGCATCCACTTCGCGAACGACGAAGAAGTGCGGGACGCTCGTCCAACTCTGCGTGGTTCGTTCGGCCATTAGCCGGGCGATCGGGCTGGCAACGCCGGCGGTTGCGGACTGTGCGCCGGCTTTGGATTCGGCAGCTGCGAGAATGTCGGAGGCGAGGATTTCGCCGCCAGCGCCCGATCCGCGAACATTTTCGAGATTGATGCCTCGTTCGCTGGCGAGACGACGCGCTTTGGGAGAGATCTTTACGGACTGAGGTGACGCCTGCGCCGAGGTTAGCGCCGGAGTTGCCGCAACAGACAAAGGCGCAGCTGCCGTGATCTTTCTGCCGGATGTCGCCGCGACTTCATCCGCGGGAGCGACTTCGCCAGGACGCACGATCCAGGCAATGGTCTGGCCTACAGGAACCTCGGTTCCCGGCTGAACCTTGACTCCGGCAAGAAAACCGTCGCCGGGCGATTCGATCTCCATGACCGCTTTGTCGGTTTCGATCTCAAGAAGGGGCTCGCCCTTGGCCACGGACTCACCTTCTTTTTTCAGCCACGAAATGAGCTTGCCAGTTTCCTGGGCCATTTCGAGCGCGGGCATAACGACGCTGATCGCCATAAATTAAATATCAGAGGTTAGAGGACGAATTGCAGAGGTCAGAGGTCAGATTGCAGAGGTAAGACGAGGTCAGAGGTAAGAGGTCAGATTGCAGAGGTAAGAACCTTGGGTTTAACCTCTGCAATCTGACCTCTAACCTCTGCAATTCGTTGTTTCACCTCTGCAATCTGACCTCTAACCTCTGACCTCGTCTTCCTTCTCTCTTAATCGCCAACTCCGACACGTTCCTGCCGCGCACTCGCCTCGATCATCTCCCGCACGCGCTTGCTCGGCTTCGATTCCGTTTCTCGAATGGCGGGAAGGGGACCGTCCACGGTGAAATAGTGTCTGCCGGCTACCAGAAGTTCTTCGGCGGGAAATCGCGTAATCACCTCGTGGCCGGTTTCGGTGACGACGATTTCTTCTTCGATGCGAGCGGCGCTCCAGCCATCCGTGGAGGGCCAGAAAGTTTCCAGCGCAAATACCATGCCCGGCTTGATTTCGCAGGAATGTTCCAGAGAAACGAGGCGGCTGATCACCGGCTTCTCCCAAATCGCGAGGCCGATGCCATGACCATATTGCAGGGCGAAAGCCGCTTCCTCGTTGGGGAACCCGAACTCAGTTGCTTTCGGCCACACTGCGGCGATCTCGGCCGTCGTGCGTCCCGGGCGAACGAGTTCAATTGCCGCGTCGAGATATTCGCGGCACCGCTTATAAGCATCGTTCATCGCATGCGACGCGTATCCAATGGTGAAACAGCGATAGTAGCAAGTGCGGTATCCCATGTAGGAGTGCAGAATGTCGTAATACACGGGATCTCCCGGACGAAGCACGCGATCGGAGAACACATGCGGATGCGGGTTGCAGCGCTCCCCTGAAATTGCATTCACCGCTTCCACGTATTCGGACCCGAGATCGTAAAGCACCTTGCTCACCAGGCCGACGGCCTGGTTTTCGCTCATTCCGGGCTTCATGGCGCGATAGAGTTCGTCATAGGCGGCGTCGACCATCATGGCGGAATGATTCAGCAATGAAATCTCGTCGCGCGTCTTGATCAGGCGCGCTTCCGACATCAGCGCTTGCCCATCGACGACCTTGATTCCTTCTTTCTGTAAAGCAAAGAGGACCGGCAATTCGATGATGTCGATGCCGACCGGCTCTTTATGCAGCCCGCGCATTTCTAACTCGATACGAATTTTCTTCGCAACGTCCTCGGCTCGTCCCATCTCCGGCGTCATGGCTCCCCGCAACATGGAAATTCCCGCTCGCGACCGGTCTCCAAGCCAAGGACAATGCAATTGATGGTGCTTCGCGGCCGAGCCGAAATCCCAAAGAATCGGCTCGTCGTTTTGCGGAAGGAGCGTAAAACGATTCGCCTTATCCTGCGCCCATGTGCCGATATGCGTCGCGGTCAAATAGCGGACGTTGTTCATGTCAAAGCAGAGCAGCGCGCCCATCTCGGACTTCTGTAAAAGATCCTTGGCGCGGGCCAATCGCTCGCGGCGCAGGCGATCAAAGTCGACGCGGTTCTCCCAATCGACAGCCATCGTTCCATAGGTGGGTAGAGCCATAACTTGCCTCCGTTCTCCGTTTGCGCTTCAGCTGAAAACCTTCTCGGTGCGATGCGCTAACGCGTCGTGTCCCGAAAGTTGAGCGTTTGCCTCAAATCCAACGATCTGCCCGCTCTTGATCCATACGACCGAGCCATTACCCGTCGCAATATTTGGGAACATACGGACCTCGGCTCTCTGCTTTTGCAACGTGAGCCATCGATGCAGCACCTCGCTAACCGGCGAACTTATGGAGCTGAGATCGAAAATCCACCAGGAGACTGATCGATCGCATGATCTTTCGCCGAATTTGGCTGCGGCCGCTGTAAAGACTTCTCTTCCTCGACGCGCGTAGTCGGACCAATCGACAAACAGGAATAGCGCAGCATTCTCCTCTGCCAGCATTTCAGTCAAGTCCTGTTCGCTCTCAAGTGGTTTCATGATTAGGATGGCTTACACATCGATTTCGCGGCCTCAAACACGGTCTGCTCGGTTGGTACCGTTGCATCTTCCAAAGGCGGCGAGAACGGGATTGGAACATGCATTGCTCCCATGCGTTTCACCGGAGCATCCAAATCGTAGAAAGCGCCCGCCGCAATTACCGACGCCAGTTCAGCGGTGACGCCATAGCGTTCGTAACCTTCGTCGAGAATGATCGCCCGTGAAGTTTTCTTCGCCGATTCAATCAGAGTTTTTTCGTCGAGCGGCCACATCGTGCGCGGATCGACGACTTCAGCGCTGATTCCAATTTCTTCTAACATTACTGCGGCGCCCAATGCCACCTGAACCATGCTGCTGGTGGCGACCAGAGTGATGTCTTCCCCCACGCGCTTCACATCCGCGACACCCAAGGGCACGGTGTAATCGTCCGCTGGCACTACGCCTTTGAGCTTGTACATCATCTTGTCTTCGAAAAAGACGACCGGATTCTCATCTCGAATCGCCGCCTTCAGCAGTCCTTTGGCATCGTACGGCGTTGACGGCAGAACGACCTTCAAACCGGGAACATGGCAGAACCACGCATGCAGTGATTGCGAGTGCTGCGCAGCCGAACGGCGAGTCGCGCCCATCGTCGTGCGCATCACCATCGGCACTTTCCACTTTCCACCCGACATGTAGTGAACCTTGGCCGCCTGGTTGACCATCTGGTCCATGGTCAGAGTAACGAAGTCGCCGAACATAATGTCGACTACCGGGCGCATCCCAGTCATGGCCGCGCCTACCGCCAGGCCTGTGAATCCTGCTTCCGAAATCGGAGTATCGAGCACGCGCTCTTTGCCGAATTCCTCAAGCAAGCCCGACAGAACTTTGAAAGGAGTGCCCGCCTCGGCCACGTCCTCGCCCATGATGCAGACCGTCTTGTCGCGCCGCATCTCTTCGGCCAACGCCTCGCGAATCGCCTGCGCGAACGTCAATTCACGGCCGCCCGCCTCAGGCATACACGTCCTCGTCCACTTCGCTAACGGCCGGATACGGTGTCGCTATGGCGAAGTCGACCGCCTTCTTCATTTCGGACTCGAGTTCAGCTTGAACATGATTGAGCATCGCCAGATCAGCAAGCTTTTCGCCAATCAGCCACTTGCCATGGTTCGCTATGGGATCGCGGTCCGCTCTCCATTCCTGCTCTTCCTGCTTGGAGCGGTAATACTCGCGATTGATGTCGCCGACGTGGTGTCCGTGGTAACGATAGGTGTTACAGAGCAGAAAACCGGGACCATCGCCGCGGCGGGCTCGCTCCACAAGTCTCTTTGCAGCGGCATGAACCGCGCGCACGTCCAGATCGGAAGAACGT
>OBLW0100002760.1_pt1 | contig 14068 bp, 12 predicted proteins | sample 1520161 | NCBI WGS metagenome assembly OBLW01 (sample SAMEA3539309, study PRJEB22396) | soil metagenome | biome: tundra; feature: field; material: soil | place: USA | collected 2010-05 | depth 0.15 m
ATCGTCCATTGGAAATCGACCTTCATTTCAGGCTCATCTTGTATTGGACAATTCTAGGCCTTGCATATGCCGATGATTAGGAATAAAATATTCGAAACTCGCAACCAATTCGAAACTCGCAGATAACGGAGGAAGTCTCGATGCAAGTTCGAACGACGATCGCCTTTGTCCTCACTTTCGTGGCGGTGTGCCTCGCCGCTAACGCCCCGCTGTACGGCCAGAATAGAGCTTCCATCACCGGAACGGTCCGGGATTCCACGGGCGCAGTACTGCCCAACGCCGAGGTGGCTGTTACCGATGTCTCGACCGGCGTCACCCTGAAGACGGCCACCAACACAGAGGGCGACTATCTGGTGGCGGGCCTGCCGGAATCCACCTACAACCTGAAGATCGCGGCCAGCGGCTTCAAGACCTTCGAAGCCGTCGGCGTCATTTTGCGCGTCGGTCAGAAGGCGCGCATCGACGCCAGCCTTGAGGTCGGACAGGTCACCACCGAAGTCAGCGTGCAGGGCACTACGGTCGCCCAGGTGGAAACCCAGTCCTCGGAACTCTCTGGCGTGGTCACCGGAAAAGAGATCAGCCAGATTGTGCTCAACGGCCGCAATTTCTCGCAACTGGTCACGCTGGTTCCCGGCGTCAGCAATCAGACCGGCCAGGATGAAGGGACCGTGGGCGTCAACGGCAATGTCAGCATGAGCGTCAACGGCGGCCGCACGGAAAACAATAACTGGGAGCTCGACGGCGGCGACAACATGGACAACGGCAGCAATCAGACGCTGAATGTCTATCCCAACGTGGACGCCATCGCCGAGGTGCGGGTGCTCACGTCCAACTACGGCGCGCAGTATGGGCGCAACGGCTCGGCCACCATCGAGACGGTCACCAAGTCCGGCGGCAAGGACTTTCACGGAGACCTGTTTGAGTTCGTCCGCAACAACGACTTCAATGCACGGAACTTCTTCCAGTCCTCCGTGCCCGACTATAAGAAAAACGATTTTGGCTACACCGTCGGGGGGCCGGTATTCATTCCGCGCGTTTACAATACCAACAAGGCAAAGACCTTCTTCTTCTTTTCCGAAGAGTGGCGCCGCGAAATCGTGCCGGGAACGACCTTCAACCAGCCGCTGCCTTCGGCCCAGGAGCAGCAGGGGAACTTTTCCGATGTTTGTCCGGCGGCCAATGGAGATTTTTCGGATTGTCCCAAGAACCCGGCAACGGGGATGTATTTCCCCAACAACACGGTGCCGATCGATCCGAACGCCAAAGCGATTCTGGGCATGCTCCCGCAGCCCAATGCCATCGTGGGCGGCGCCTCCTACTACAACGCGGCGCCGGCGCAGTTTACACACTGGCGCGAGGAACTGATCCGCGTGGATCACAATTTCAGCGATAAACTCCGCATCTTTGGGCGCTTCATACACGATTCCTGGGGCACCGAGACGCCCACTCCTCTGTGGGGCAATGGCGCGTCTTTCCCCACCGTCGGCACCACCTTTATAGGGCCTGGCGTGAGCGCGGTGGCCAACATGACCGCCAATATTTCCCCCACGCTGCTGAATGAGTTGACTTTCAGCTACACCACCGACCACATCTTTTTGAATGCCATCGGTCCCGTCGCCAGACCGTCGAGTATGACCATGACCGGCCTGTACAACAACGGTTTCGGCGGCCTGCTGCCGGCGGTCAGTGTGGGCGGCGGCGTGAACTACGATACGGGCGGGTTCTCGCTGGATTCCGGATACTTCCCCTGGAACAATGCCAATCCTACCTATACGTTGAAAGACCAGGTCAGCAAGATCGTGGGCGGCCACAACATGTTCATCGGCGCGTACTTTGTCGCCGCCGAGAAGAACGAGATGAACAGCCCGTATGTGCAGGGCGTTCTCTATTTTGACCGGACTGACTCGAATGTTTCGACCGGCAATGCATTCGCCGACTTGTTGCAGGGGGACATCGCCAGTTATTCGCAGACCAACAATAAGATCAAGTATTATAACCGCTACAAGATCGTGGAACCTTATTTCCAGGACGATTGGCATGCCACCAAGCGCCTCACGCTGAACTTAGGCGTCCGGCTGAGCCTGCTCGGTCTCTACCACGAGAAATACCATCAGGCCTACAACTTCGATCCATCGGTTTACAACCTGGCGGCCGCGCCGCAGTTGGACCCCAACACCGGCGCTATCGTTCCCGGTACGGGCAATCCGTACATCGGTCTTGTGCAGTGCGGCGTAGGCGGAGTGCCGGCCGGGTGCAGGACAAACCATCTGTTCAATCCGGCCCCCCGCGTGGGTTTCGCTTACGATCTCTTCGGCGACGGCAAGACCTCCATCCGGGGTGGCTACGGTATTTTCTACGAGCACACCAACGGCAACGAGGGGAATACCGAAGGTTTGGAGGGCAGCCCGCCTCTGGTTCTAAGTTCCGGGCAATCCAACATCGTCGGCTATGCCAATATCGGCGGCGGAGGCAGCGGCTCTATCCCGCAGTTTCCGCTCAGTGTCAAGTCCATTCCAACCCAGACCAAGTGGCCGTACATGCAACAGTGGAACGTGAGTGTGCAACGCGAAGTGCTCAGATCCACCGTGCTGACGCTTGCCTATGTAGGCAGCAAGGGCACTCACCTGGCCTTGCAGAGCGACATCAATCAGTTATATCCCATTACCCAGGCGCAAAATCCGTACCAGCCCGGGCAACCCATGACGGCCACCGACTGCAACAACGGGACCGTAAACGGCGTAGCGCCCACGGGTCCGGCCGCCGCCCAGTTCGCGGTCGCCTGCGGCGGCGACCCGAACCCGTACCGCCCGCTCCGCGGATACGGGGATATCACTGGTGTCCAGTATGTGGCGAATTCCAGCTACAACGCGCTGCAGTTTTCCTTGCACCGCCACGTCGGACGGCTGAGCGCAGATCTGGCCTACACCTGGAGCCACTCGCTTGACGACGCCTCGGACTATGCCAGTGGCAACTTCCTCAACTCCTATAACTACCGGCTCAATTATGCCAGCTCCGATTTCGACCAGCGGCATCTCTTCAACCTAGGAGTCGTGTACGATCTCCCGGTATTCACCGGCTCGGGCTTGATGCACAAAATCCTCGGAGGCTGGCAGCTTTCCGGGCTTTTCACCGCCCAGACCGGCACCCCCTTCAGTGTTACGGATGGCAACTATGGTCCGGGTGTCGGCAACGGCCTGGGCTCCGGCTCCTATCTGAACCTGGTCGGAAATCCATATTCTCAGGCGAGTGTTCCATCCAGTGTGAGCGGCGTCTACGGACCCCTGCTCTACAATCCGGCGGCTTTTGCCGAGCCGGAAGGCCTCACCTTCGGAACCGCGCAACGCAACGTCTTGAATAATCCCACGCGGTGGAACCTGGACAGCGGCTTGTTCAAGCATTTCGCGCTGAGCGAGTCCAAGCAATTCGAGTTTCGTGCCGAGGGGTTCAACGTTCTCAACCATACGCAGTGGCTGCCGCTCGGCGGCCTCAATAGCACTGGCAACAGTTCGGCAAGTTGTTTCGATTTCTCGGCCAGTTCGGATTGTTGGAACAACAACTTCCTGCGGCCCGGCGGCGCGCATAACCCGCGCATTCTGCAATTCGGCCTGAAGTTTCTCTTCTAATTGTGGGGCAGGCCCCCGGCCTGCGCGGGGCTCTCAGCCCCGCTCCGGCGGCCCCTCCCAGGCTGTTATTCTGGCCGTATGGACGAAGAGCACCTTCGGCAGTTGTTCGAGCAAGTGCGCGCCGGCGCGGTGGATGTGGACAGCGCGCTGCACCGCCTGCGCCACATGCCTTTCGAAGACCTGGGCTTCGCCAAGGTGGACCACCATCGCGCGTTGCGCCACGGCATGCCGGAGGTGATCTTCGGCAAAGGCAAGTCCCCGGAGCAGATTATCGCCATTGCGGGGAGCCTGCTCGAGAACGCGCACAACGTCCTCATCACGCGGGCCGATGCGGAGACCGCCGCGCGCGTGCGGGAGCGTTTCGAATCGGCGGAATATTTTCCGCTTTCGGGCGCCATCCGCTTCTGGCGAGACAAGACCGTGCGCGGCAAAGGCAAGATCGCCGTGGTGTGCGCCGGCACCAGCGATATCCCGGTGGCGGAAGAAGCGCGAGTCACCGCCGAGGTGATGGGCAACGAGGTGGATGCCATCCACGACGTGGGCGTGGCCGGCATCCACCGCCTGATGAGCCATGCGGCGCGCCTCACCGAAGCGCGCGTGGTGGTGGTGTGCGCCGGCATGGAAGGCGCGCTGCCCAGCGTGGTCGGCGGCATGGTTTCCTGTCCGGTGATCGCGGTGCCCACCAGCATCGGTTACGGCGCCAGCTTTCACGGCCTGGCCGCGCTGCTGGGGATGCTCACGAGTTGCGCCAGCAATGTGGCTGTCGTCAACATCGATAACGGATTCGGCGCTGGTTATGTGGCCAGTCTGATCAACCGCGTGTAGCTTGGAGGGCGGGCTTAAGCCCGCGCGGGGCTTCAGCCCCGCTCTGTGGGCGGCTTGCGCTTATGCCAGTCCGTGCGGCTCTGGAATTCCTTGCCCACCGCGAGCAGCGTATTCTCGGTGAACGGCGCGCCCGCCAGTTGCAGCGCCACCGGCAGGTTGTCCGCAAATCCGCAGGGCAGCGCCAGAGCCGGCATTCCGGCCAGATTGCCAGCCGGAATCAGGGCCGTGAGGCCGGCATCGGTCGGCTTGGCGCGATCCGGAGGATGGTCCAGCGGCTCGTCGATCTTCGGAGCGGGACCCAGGCGGGCCGGCGTGAGCAGCACATCCACATCGCCGAAGAGCTTGAAAATCGCCTCACGCGCCAGCCTGCGGAGGCGCATGGCTTTCAGATAAACGTTGGCGGAAATCTCCAGCCCGGCCTTCAATCCGGCGATCTGCTTCTGATCCGCCAATTCCTCCACCTTGCCGCTGGCGATCAGCGGCTCGAATACCGATGCCGCATCCGCGGAGAGAATGGCGTCGACGATTGGCCCATACGGAAAATCGGGTAGCCTGGTTTCCACCATGGTCGCGCCCAGGCCGCGCATCGCTTCCAAAGCTTGCCGAAAGGCTGGGCGAGCGGCGTCATCCGGCCACTCGCTGAAATCCGCCGGCGCGAAGCCGATGCGCAATTCGCTCATCTTGCGCGCGTATTGCGGCGTGTAATAGAAGCTCTTGCCGGCCGATCCCGGATCGCGGCGGTCGGCGCCGGCAATGGTCTCCAGCACCAGCCCGCAGTCTTCGGCGGAACGGCAGAACGGCCCCAGCTTATCAAGCGTCCAGGAAAGCGGCATGGCGCCGTAGCGGCTCACCAGCCCGTAGGTCGGCCGCAGTGCAGTCACGCCGCAAAACGCCGCCGGCGTGAGGATGGAACCCGACGTCTCCGAACCTATCGCGAACGGCACCAGCCCGGCGGCCACCGCGATGGCGGAGCCGCTCGACGAGCCGCCCGACCAGCGGGTGCGATCCCAAGGGTTCAGCCCCGGCCCGGTCAGCGATGCGGAGGCGTAGCGGTAGCCGGGCCCGCCTGCCAGTTCCACCATGGCCAGCTTGCCCACCAGCGGCGCGCCGGCGCTCTCCAGTTTGTGAACCACGGTGGCGTCGTAATCGAAGACCTGCGCGGTATAAGGGCGCGCGCCCCAAGCGGTAATCTTTCCGGCCACGCTCAGCAGGTCCTTGGCGCCATACGGGATACCTACGAGCGGCCCGCGCAGGTGGCCGCGCTTGCGCCAGGGATCGATCTCGGCATCCACGGCCTTCGCCTGGTGGATGGCCCGCTCGGTGAGGGGCAGCGCCAGCGCGTTGTAACGCGGACCGAGGGTTTCCAGGCGCCGGCCAAATGCGCGCGCCAGATCCACCGCGGTCACCTCCTTCGCGAGCAGCATGCGACTCAACTCGGCGATGCCCGCGAAGTAGATCTCGTTAGCCAGTTCCGCCATGACGCCTCACGCGGTGAAGTGGAAGGCCGGCTCGGTCTCGATGGGGACCTTCACCTTGGCCCAAACCGCGGCCAGAGTCTCACTGGTGCGTTGGTTCCGTTCGCGCGCGGCCTGCAATTCTCCGTCCGGCGTCGACGGCGCCGACGACGGCGATTGCGCAGCCGCGGCGGCCGCCGTGGACAAGACGGCGCCGGCCAGTTGGCGGCGAGTCATCCTTCTGGGCTTCATGTTATGCAACTCAGTGCCTCCAGAGCGGCCTTCTCCATCTGGGAGCGGGGCGCCGGCTGGCCGGTCCAGGTTTCGAACTGGCGCACCGCCTGCTCGATGAACATCTGCATGCCGCGGATGACGGTCTTGCCCTGCTCGCGGGCGCGCCGCGTCAGCTCCGTTTCGAGCGGATTGTAAACCATGTCGAACACCACGTCGGCGGGAATGCGGCCGTTGAAAAAGCACTCGTTGACGTGCGGGTACATGCCCAGCGGCGTGGCATGGACCAGGGCGTCGAAATAGCGCTCCGTAAGCTGCTCGGCGAGCAGCGCCTCGGCGCCGCAGATCTTGGCCAGCGACCGCACGCGGTCGGCATTGCGGCCCACCAGTGCGATGCGCGCGCCGGCATCGGAGAGCGCGCAAGCCGCGCTGCGCGCCGCGCCGCCATTTCCCACGATCAGCACGGAAGCGTTGTGCAGGCGCATCTGATGCGCCAGCGGCACGGTAACGCCCGGAGCGTCGGTGTTGGCGCCGCGCCATTTGCCGGCCTTGCGCCACACGGTGTTCACCGCGCCGATGCGGCGCGCCAGCGGGTCCACGATATCCAGGTAGCGCAGGATCTTCTGCTTGTGCGGAATGGTCACGCTGAAGCCCGCCACCGGCAGGCGCTCGGCCAGCCCGAAGAAATCGCGCATCTGCGCGGGCGCTACCAGGAAGGGCAGATAGACGGCCTCCATGCGCCGGTATTGGAAGGCGCGGTTGTGCACGGCCGGCGAAATCGAATGGCGCACCGGGTCGGCGACGACCCCGTAAATCTTGCTCGAGCGCGACAGCTTGTCCACGCGATAGACGTGCCGCAACTGCCGCGCGCAAACCTGTCCGGCCGCGGTGCCCTGTGTGGCTGTAGGAGCGGCGTAGGTGTACATGCCGCCAAAAGCGGCCGAGAGCACGCGGCTGGGAAAGCCGAGCTCGCCCATGGCCAGCACGATCAGTGGCGTTCGCGGGTGAGCCTTGGCAAGCGCCAGTACGCGCCCGTAGTCGGAGGGCTTGCGCGCCGTGGTGACGATCTTGTATCCATCGGCCGGGATGCGCGTCATGCGGTTGAGCAGCGTATCGAGCTGCGGCGTGGCCTCGTAATTGTGATAGGAGACGACCAAGCGTGCGCGCCCGCGGAAGAGGCTGAGCTTGGCGGCGGCCGCCTCGGCGCTCTCGATCTCCACGTCCACCGCCTGCGCACCGGCCGTGACAGCCACATCCAACACGCGCATTTCTTCTTCGATGCTGCCGTTGAATTTGCCGCGGTTCTGGTGGCGGCGGCAGGTGGCCAGCACGATGCAGTCCGGATACTGTTCAACGAACCCGTGAATCGCTTGGGCGCCGCGCTCGGGGTGTTCCAGGTAATCCAGGCGGAACTCAAGAAACGATTCGCCCGCTTCGGCTTCCCGCCGCGCGTGGTCCATCAACCGATCCAACTCCGGGAAACCCAAAGCGATGCAGATGCGCGGGAGGGGCCTCGTCTGAGCCATTTGGGAGTTCTTAGCATACCACGGGAGAGGGGCGGCCACGGGCGGTTTTGGGGTGGCCGCGAGCTGGCGCGCGGAACCGGGGACACTCAAGCGCGCGGACTCGACGGTGCCAAGCCGGGTTTCCACCTTCCCCGCGCCGCTGCTACAGCGAAGATATGGCTCCGGACCTCATTCAGGAACGTCAACAGGCTCACGCGTACCTCGATGTCCCGAGCCCTGGTCAACGCGCCTGTTGAGGATGAGGAGATCGGCGCGGAAGAAGAATCCGCGGCTGCCGAGGCTCGCGAGTGGTTGAAGCACAACAAGCCCGTTCCCCATGAGAAACTGCTGGCCGATCTCGGCCTGACACCGGATGACTTCGCAAGAATGGGCCGCACGCCGCTTCCCCCCGAACAGAACGGGGCGGACCAGTAATCAATGGCCAGAAAGATTATCTGGACCGCCAAGCCAGGGCCGACCTTCGCGCCATGGCGCAGCAGGCGGCGATGCGTATCCTGCACGGTTTGGCGCGCTTCACACAAACCCAGGAGGGCGACGTGAAACGTCTTAAGGACATCGAACCGCCGGAGTTTCGCTTGCGCATCGGTGCTTACCGCGTTCGCTTCCACGGTCACGGCGATACCATCGAGATTCTCGCCGTCAAGCACAGCTCGGACGCCTACCGCTGAAGAATTGTTCGGCGCCTAATTCAGATACTTCTTTACGTCCGGAAACAGCAGCGCTTTAATCTCGGGTTTTTCCAGATCGCCCTTAGTGACTACAGTCGCACTCAGATCGATCAGTTTCGGCGGATTGGTTCCGTGTAACTTATCCACGAGTGTTTTGACTGCCTCATAGCCCATGCGGAAAGGGTCCTGCGCGATCAGTGCGTCGATGGAGCCGTCCTTCAGATCCCGCACCAGGTCGTCGCCGGCATCAAACGCCACCAGCTTGACCTTGCCGGCGAGTCCGCGCGATTTCAGCGCCAGTGCGGCGCCCACGGAGCCGGGCTCGGCGGAAGCAAACATGCCGTCCAAATCCGGCTGGGCCGTCAGAAAGTTCTCGGCCGCTGCCATCGCTTTTGCACGATCCGACATGGAGAATTGGCGGGCCACGATATGCATACCGGGAAACTCTTTCCGCAAGGCGTCTTCGAAGCCGGCTTCCCGATCCAGCGTGGACTTACTCCCGGGCGCGTGCATCAGCATGGCGACCTGGCCTTTGTCATTCAGCAGCTCCGCCAGCTTGCGCGCCGCCATCTGTCCGGCCTGGAAGTTATTGGTTGTGATGTAAGTCAAGTAGTTCGTGGAATCCACGCCCGAATCGAAAACAGTGACCGGTATGTGGGCCGCGGCGGCACGATCCAGGGATGCGTTCAGCGTGGTGCGGTCCTGCGCGGCGACCGCCAGGCCATCCACCTGCCGCGCGATCATGGAATCGACGATCTGTACCTGGCGCGCATAGTCGGTCTCGGTGGAGGGCCCATTCCAGATAACGTCAACATTCAATTTCTTACCCGCGGCCATGGCCCCTGCCTGAACGGAGACCCAAAAGAGGTGTGACGTGGCTTTGGGGACGACGGCGATGGTCTGGCGTTGGGTGGCGTGGCAGGCGGCCAGTGAGAGCGACAGGAACAGGAGAATCGCGGCTGAGCGGGCGAGGGGGCGAGGGGGCGAAGGGGCGAATTCAGTCGATCGACCACTTGTCCGGTGCCGCGAGCATCCGGACGAGTTGTCCGAGGATTTTGTCGTACGCGTCGTCCAATTGGTCGAAGTCATTTTGTTCCAAGTAACCACACCGGAGAGCGAATTCGAGCCAAACGCGGGTCTCCTCAGCTTCACTCTCCGCATCGCTCAGTTTACTAACAAAATGGGCCTCGTATCGACGTTTGCGCCAGGCTTCACCGATATTGGCGCACACCGAGCGAGACGACCGGCGCATTTGGTCAACCATCGAGTATCTCTCCGCGGCCGGAAAGCGCTTCGACAGTTCGAAGATACGCATCGCAGCGTCGAATGCAGCCTGATATACACGCAACTCCCGAAAACTTCCGATGACGGCCATCGCCCGCTCGCCCCCTCACCCCCTCGCCCCCTCAGCCGCTACCCCGCACACCACCCCCCATCAATCAACACGTCCGTTCCCGTGATGAACCCGGCCTCCGGCGAGCAGAGATAGACGGCCAACTGGCCCACTTCCTCCACGCGGCCCCAACGGCCCAGCGGGATTTTGGCGACGAACTGCGCATTCCGTTCCGGATTCTCGATCAGCGGCGTATTCAGTTCGGTGGCAAAGGGGCCGGGGCTGATGGCGTTGACCGTGATTCCTTCCGGCGCGAGTTCCAGTGCCAGGGCGCGCGTGAGGCCCAGGATGGCGCTCTTCGAGGCCGAGTAGGCGGAGCGGCCCGGGATGGATACGTGCGCCATGGTGGAAGCCAGGTTGATCACGCGCCCGTAGCCGCTCCCTTGCATGTGCGGCACGAAGGCGCGGCACATCAGGAAGGTGCTGGTCAGGCTCGTATCCAGCACGCTCCGCCATTCGTCCAGCGTGAATTCGGTGAGTTGCTTGCGGATGATGATGCCGGCGTTGTTCACCAGGATCTGGACGCGCCCGCATGCTTCGGCTACTTCCTTCTCGAGGCGCAACACCTGGACCTCGCTGGTCACATCGGCTTGAAACACCTGCGCGCCGCTGCCCGTGCGCCACACCTCTTCGGCGGTCTTCTCCAACGCCTCGCGATCGCGCGCCACCAGGGCGATGGCTGCGCCTTCGCCGGCCAACGCCAGCGCCATGGCTTTGCCCAAACCGCGACTGGCGCCGGTAATCAACGCCACCTTGCCCGCCAGTTTGCCGCTCAAGGGGTGCGTCCGCCGCCGGAGCCGTGCGACGCAGCCAGGATCTCATCCGCGACTTGCTGCGGCCGGTCGACGTTTCGAATGGTCAGGCGGCTGGCCTCGCCCGCGGTCTCGATAGCCAGGTCCCCGACGCCGAACATCCGCTGCATCACGGATTGGTCCACGCGGGCGTCCTGCACCTTCGGCAAGGAGATGTTCCGCGTGGTCTTGGCGAGCGCGCCGACTTCGTATCGCAGCTTGTCGCCTGCGATGGTGGCCTTGGTGAACCGCTGAGCAATGTGCCGGCGAATCGGCCAGATCAGCAGCAGCGCCGGCAGCGCCAGCACCCAGGGCTTGTTCCTCCATTCATTGTCCGGCGGAATCATGGTGAAAAAGAGGATCGCGCCCGCCACAATCAACAGCAGGACCACGGCATACCCTAGCTTGATGAACTTCATGGTGGGCCGAATCACCGCATCTTCCATAGCAATTGCCTCCCTGAACGCGCTATTGTACCAGTACCTTGACGGTACCCACGGCCGCGCCGCTTGGCGTTGGATGAACGATAGGACAAATATGCTTCGATCGCTGTTAAGATGCATCCCCGTGGCTGCCATTGCCACAGGCATGCTGCTCGCCGATTTCAGCTACGAGCAAACTTCAAAAATCACAGGTGGCGTGGTCGCCAGCATGATGAAAGTGGCGGGTGCCTTCTCGAAACAGGCGCGCGAGCCAATTCGCGACACTGTTGCGGTGAAAGGCGAGCGGATGTGGCACGGCAACGACATGCGCGGCCAGATCGTCGATCTCGCCAAGGAAACCATCACCACCATCGACTTCCAGAAGAAGACCTGGTCGGTCATGACCTTCACCGAAATGGCACAAGCCCTCGACGACATGTCCAAGGAGATGAAGCAGAACCAGAACGCCGACGTTCATTTCAAGGTCAGCGCCAAGGCCACCGGTCAAACGCGGCAGATCGCGGGCGTGGAGGCCAAAGAAATGTTCCTGTCGATGGAGATGGAAGGCGCCGATCAGAAGTCCGGCCAGACCGGCGGCATGGTCATCACCCCGAATATTTGGATGGCGCCCAAGGCTTCCGGCTACGATGAAATCCGGGATTTCCATCGCCGTATGGCCGAGAAGCTGAACTGGACGCCCGGCGCCAGCGAGGAAACCAAGATGACGGGGCAAGGCCAGCCAGCGTCTCAACCGGATGGACAGCCGCAGACACAACCACAGGACCAGCCCCCGGCGCAGCCGGCCCCTTCGGCGGGTTCGGCAATTGGCGGCGCGTTGGCCGGGCGTTTTGGCTTGGGCCGCAAGAAACAGGACGCCTCCAGCCAGAGCGCTCCTGCGAGCGGGTCAAGCTCGCTGCTGGAAATGACCAGCGAGATGAGCAACTGCTCCTCGGCGCCGGTGGATGCGGCGCGCTTCGAGGTACCGGCGGGATTCAAGCAAAAAGAGAGCGATCTGCGGCGGGGGCGGTAGGACGCGAACGACAGCTATTTCTCTTTCTTCAAGAGCTGCAAGCCCTGCGGCAGGGTGAACATGCTGTCTTTCAAATCCCGATTGATTTCCACGTTCTCCGTGTACATCTCGAAGATTTTCTCGCCGTTGCGCTCGCGCCGGATGGCGAAGGGCCACATCACGCCGCCGCCCACGTCGCGATACTTACTGAAGATACTAACTTCCTCCAGCTTTGTATTATCGATCGGGTCCTTCCGATAATAGACCTGCCGCACGGGGAGCTTGTTCATCTGGTCGAAGTATACGGTTACCGTGTCGTTGTTGGCGTCGGCAATTTCCACGATCGCCACGGGGCGGTTTTCGAAGAAATCGGAACCGTGCGAGTCCAAAACCAGCCCCGGCTCGCCGAGGCGTTGGCGCAGGATATAGAAGATGTTGTGCAGCGTGGCCGTCTTGAACTGCTGGATCACCAAATCGGACAGCGGGCGTGCTCCCCGGTAGGTAACCTCGTAGCCCGTTCCATCGGCATACAGAATGACATCGTCTTGTTTCTTGCCGATGACATCCTCCGGCTTCCTGCCGCGCGCATCGCGAACACGCACGCCCAGGAACCCCGGCACTAGCGGATCGGGCCGCGGCAGGTAATTGGTGTATAGAGCGTCCGCCGCCATGCCAGACACCTTGTCGTTATAAGAGCTGTAGATCCGCCCGGATTCCACGCGGTTCTGCATGTTGAGGAACGCTTGGCCGCCCAGGGCGGCCAGGGCTTCGTCCACGACTCGCTTGCCCCGCTGCTGGCTTGTTTCGGCGCGCGCTCCCAAGCCGGCCATACCGGCCACCAGCAGCGCCGCCCACAGTGTTCTCATGGTTTCTTACTTAGATCCTCCGATGTCGATAACGAACCGCACCGTGCTGCCCAGCCCGTCCGAAATCTGCAGCGCACCCTCGCCGATCCAGCTCACCGTGCGGCCAGGCAGGCGATCGCTGAGCAGCATGGGGAAAAACAACCGCAGCATCTCATCCTCGACCGGCTTCAACTGCGCGGGTGGCAACGGCACAAGCGCTTGCGGACTCGCCATCCATCCGGTCCTGCCATCCGCATAGACAGAGACGCCGCCGACCGGCAACTGGGTGTCCTCGCGGAAATCGGAGGGCGCCACCCGGCGATCCCTGCGCCTCATGACCATGCCTCCCGCCGCCGGGTCCACGTGCAGTTCCGCCACTTCCAGCATATCTTTTACGGCTGCCAACCTGTCCGCACCTCCGACGGCCTGTTGCACGCGCGCCAACAATTGCGTGGCTTTCGCGGCGTCCGCGGAGCCCGGCTGGGGCCTCTCTTCCGGCTTGGATTCGGGAATGCTTAAATCGATGGACGAGACCGGCAGGCCCAGCGTTGCGAGAGACTTTTGGAATTCGTCGGTCTTGCCCACCGCCACGATGGTCAGTTCGGCCGGATGCACGCGCTCTCGCGCCACGCGCAGCACGTCGGCCCGCGTGACCGCCTCCAGGCCTTTCTGATAGCGGTCGATGAAGTCTTTCGGATAGCCAAAATATTCGTAGTTGAGCAGGCGGCTCAGCGTTTTCGTCTTGGTGTCGAAGGCGAACACCAGGCCGTTCAACGCCGATTGCCGCGCGGTCTCCAACTCATCGGCGGTGACCTCGCTTGAGCGGATGCGCTGAATCTGCTCCTGGATCGCGATCAGGGTATCGGCGGTGGATGCGGACTTGGTGCTGCCGCCAATTTCGAACAGACCCGCATGATCGTAGTTCGCGCCCCAGTCGGCCGAGATCTCGTAGGCCAGCCCGAGTTGCGTGCGCACGCGCTGGACCAGGCGGCTCTGGAAACCGCCGCCCAGAATATCGGCCAACACTTCCAGCGCCGGAAGATCCCGGTCGTCGAGCCGGCCGCCCAAATGGCCTTCGATGAAGAAGGTCTGGGTGACATCGTCTTTCTTTGCCAGGTAGATGCCGGGTTGAGCTTTCGCGCGGACCGGCGGGAAAGGCGGCACTTTGGGCTGCTCGTAGCTCCAACCGCCAAACAACGTTGTCAGTTTGGCCTGCATTTCGGCGATGGAGAAATCGCCCCACACCGCCATCAGCATGTTGGCCGGGAAGAAGTAACGCCG
>OBLW0100002761.1_pt1 | contig 14068 bp, 11 predicted proteins | sample 1520161 | NCBI WGS metagenome assembly OBLW01 (sample SAMEA3539309, study PRJEB22396) | soil metagenome | biome: tundra; feature: field; material: soil | place: USA | collected 2010-05 | depth 0.15 m
ATCGCAGCCAGGACGGAATCGCCTAGCTGGACCCGGGCCGCGCGCCGCGAAGGGTGCGGTTGGGGGAAGTGGGTCATAAGCTCATTGAACTATCGCACCAGCCCCGGTTGAGTAATAGATTACTGAAGCCCCTCGTCCGGATTCCCGCACTGGGAGCGCCAAGTAGAGGCATCGCGGCTCTTCCCTTTGAAGCAGTTAGCGGATGGTTACTATTTGGTTAATGTCCCACTGGACAGGCTGCACACCTAACGAGTGTCGGATTCTCACGTCTACGCTGGCTGCCGATTTAGTATGTCTGACTGAACTCCCAAAGGAGCAACATGATCCGAATTGCGCATCTCGCTGTGTTCTCGATCGTGGCCGTCGCCCTGTCTTCCGGCCAGGCCTCGCCAGCACATCCGCCGCTCCGGGTCGGCATTGTTGGCCTGGTTCATGGGCATGTGCATGGATTCCTCGCTGCATCTCTGCATAGTCCCGAAATTCAGATCGTCGGCGTGGCGGAACCCGACCCGCGTCTTCTTTCACAGGCCGCGGCCCGGTATGGCTTTGATCGCGCTCTGCTGTTCGCCGATCTCGAAGGCATGCTCGTCAAAGCCCATCCGCAAGCCGTGCTGGTCTACACCAATACCTACGACCACCGGCGCGTAGTCGAGATCTGCGCCCGGCACGGCGTTCACGTGATGATGGAGAAGCCGCTTGCTGTCAGCCTTGACGATGCGCTGGCCATTGAGAGGGCAGGTCACTCCGGCAAGATTCAGGTGCTGGTCAATTACGAGACCTCCTGGTACCGCAGCAACCACGCTGCCTTCGATCTTGTACATGACGGAGCGCTTGGAGGGGTCCGGAAGGTAGTAATTCACGACGGCCACAACGGCCCAAAAGAAATTGGTGTTGAGCCGGAATTCCTCGCCTGGCTCACCGATCCCAAACTGAATGGCGGGGGTGCCCTGTTCGACTTCGGTTGCTACGGCGCCGATCTAATGACCTGGCTGATGGACGGGCAGCGCCCACAAACCGTCACCGCCGTCACCCAGCAAATCAAGCCCGAAATCTATTCGCGCGTGGACGACGAGGCCACGATCATCCTGACGTATCCGAGAGCGCAGGCCATCGTACAGGCCTCGTGGAACTGGCCCTTCGGACGCAAAGACATGGAAGTGTATGGCGAGACGGGATACGCCATCACAGTTCAAAGCAATGACATTCGCGTGCGGCGCGGCGGCGACAACACGCACGAAGAACAACTCGCGGCCAAGGCCGTGCCCGCCCCCTACGACAATTCCCTCTCATATCTGCGAGCGGTAATCCTGGACGGAGCCAAACCAGACGCCCTGTCCTCCCTTGAGACCAACGTAACAGTGACGGAGATCCTCGACGCGGCCCGCCGTTCCGCACAATTGGGACGAACAATCCAACTGCCGAACTCAAGGTAGAGTTTGAAGAATGAAACGGACGTGGAAGAATCACATGGAAGGATCACGTGGAAAGATCACGTGGAAGAGCGGCGCTTTAGCGCCGCGATAACATCGCTTTACGACACGGGCTTTAGCCCCGGTGTACCGTTCTACCCGCCCCAACTCACGAGCTTTTCCCGCGCAGCTTCCTGTGCGCGCTGGAAAGCCTCCGGCAGTCCTCGCAGCAGATCGGTCGCAACCAAGGAATGCTCCCCCACGCTCTCGCGCATGACATCCCCTGCCAGCCCATGCAGATGCACCGCGGCACAAACCGTCAGCAGCACGTGCTTCGGATTCTGCGCGATCATCGCCGCAACCATGCCCGTAAGAATGTCGCCCGTCCCCCCGGTGGACATTCCGGGATTCCCCTTCGTGTTGACCCAAGCGTCGCCATTCGCCTGAACCACCAACGTTCGATACCCCTTGAGCACGACAATCAACTCATGATCGCGAGCAAACCGCCGTGCAACGCCCAACCGATCCTTCTGCACGTCGGCAGTGGAGCAACCCGCAAGTCGCGCCATTTCGCCCGGATGCGGAGTGATCACCAGCGTCCGCCCCTTCCCATTCAATTGATTCGTCCGGCCCTCGAAGGCGTTCAGACCGTCGGCGTCGAGCACGATAGGAACATCGCCTTCCCTCAGCAGAGTTCGCACCAGCTCTGACGTCTCAGGCTGTCGCGAAATTCCCGGTCCGACCGCCAGCACGCTCTTCCCTTTAATCAGCGCGCCCAGTTGCTCGCTCGCACTCGCTGCAATCGTCCCCCCGCCGGTCTCCGCCAAAGGCTCAGTCATCAGCTCAGGATAAAAACCCGCGACCGTCGGCAGCGCCGACTTCGCCGTTGCAATCGTCGCCAGCCCCGCTCCGGCCCGCAGCGCGGCCATCCCTGCCATCGCAACCGAGCCAGCCTTGCCGACCGATCCTCCGACGAGCAGTACATGCCCATAACTGCCTTTGTTCGACTCCGCGGGACGCGGCGCGATCATCGACGCGAAGTCGCGGGCGGTAATCACGTTGAGTTGCAGGGACGAAATGACCGCTTCTTTTGGCGAGCCAATATCGGCGACGCAAGTTGGTCCCATGGTGAGCGCACCGAAAATGTGCGCCGGGCGCGCAGCGGTAAAGGTCACAATGGCGTCCGCCCGCGCGATAACTCCGGTCTGCGGGCCCATCCTGTCAGCATCGGCCCCAGAAGGAATGTCGACGGCGATCACCGGCGCCTGACTCGCATTCAGCATCGCGATTGCCTCGGCATAGAGTCCGCTAACGGGCGGCTTGAATCCAGTACCGAGAATCGCGTCCAGATATAAGTCGGCAGCCAGAGAAAGGCGAACGCGCTCGCTCTGCAAGTCTTCGCTGGAGTGGACAACCATCGCAGGCATCGGCAGTTGTCTGAACATCGCGGCCGCATCGCCCTGCAGGGCCACGGGATCGGCCAGTACGATCACCTGTACCATTCTCCCTTTCTCATGCAGTCGCCGCGCTGCTACGAATCCGTCGCCACCGTTGTTACCCTTGCCGCAGAAAACTGCAATCCTCTTCGCGGTGCTGTAATGCGCCAGAACATGCTCCGCCACGGCCGCACCCGCGTTTTCCATTAGCGTCAGCGACGGCACGCCGAAGCGCTCGCTGGTGGCGCGGTCGATGGCGCGCATTTCTGCCGCAGTCACGATTTTCATAATGAAGCCACGATTTTCATGATGAAGTAGAGGCCGTCTGTTCGAGTTGCCGCAACTGCGCAGGTTCGCCCATGGCGATCAGGTAATCGTCCGCTTCGATGCGCTCATCGGGCGCGGGATTGAAGCGCATTCCTTCGCGCCGCTTGATGGCCAGCACAATGACTCCACGCTCCTGCCGGATGCGCGAACTCTCGATCGTCTTACCGGCAAATGTCGACGTGGACGTGATGTGAATCTCGCCGATCTCGAGATCCATGCCGAGATGCGTGGTCGCGGTATCGAGAAAACTGACCACGTGCGGCCGCAGCAGCGATTGCGCGATGCGTTGTCCCGCGAACGAATACGGTGAAACGACGGCGTCAGCGCCCGCCGTGAGCAAATGCTTTTCCGCGGCATCTTCGCTGGCCCGCGCGATGATCTTCAGATGCGGATTCAATCCGCGCGCGGTCAGCACGATGTAAAGGTTGGTGGCGTCGGTGGTCGTGGCGGCGATCAGCCCGCGGGCACGCTCGATCTGCGCCTGTCGCAGGGTCTGCTCCTGGGTAGCGTCTCCAGCCAGTACCAGCCAGTTTTCTGTCGCGAAGCGTTGCCGCTTGGCTTCGCTGTTCTCCAGAATCACGAACGGCACCGGCTTGCGCCCTAATTCACGCGCCACGCTGCGACCCACGCGTCCCAAACCGCAGATGATGTAGTGCCCGTCGAGCCGGCCGATTTCCCGCTCCATGCGCCGCCTTCCGAAGAAGCTTTGCAGCTCGAATTCTAGCAAAGCCTGACTCAGCGCCCCCACGCCCAACGCCAACAACGACACGCCCGACAGAATCACGAATACGTTGAAGACGCGCCCTGCGTGCGAGAGCGGATGGATCTCCTGATATCCGATGGTGGTCAGCGTGGTCACCACCATGTAGAAACCATCGAACCATGGCCAGCCTTCAATGTAGTGATAGCCGGCCGTGCCCGCGGCCATGACGAGCAGCAAGAGAGCGCCGATCATGCGAAGATTGCGGAAGGCCTTCATAGAAAGCAGTGGCTAGTGCTTAGTGGCTAGTGGCAGCAGCAGAACAGATGGCCACTAAGCACTAGCCACTCTCTCGACCCACGACTATAAAACAAAACGGCCCTCCGCGTTGTGCGGAGGGCCTGAGAGCTATGAGCCGATCATGCCTCCGGTGTGCGTCCCGCAGCGATTGCCTGCACGCGGCTGTGCTTCACGCTGTATGTGAAGTACACCACCAAGCCAATGGCGAGCCAAACAATCAGACGGATCCAATTCCACATTCCCAGCCTAAGCATCATGTAACCGTTCGCGATCACGCCCAGGATTGGGATCAGGGGCACCCACGGCGTTCGGAAGGGCCGGGGCTGACTGGGATTCGTGTAGCGCAACACCATCACGGAAACGGACACGATCACGAACGCCAGGAGCGTCCCGATGTTCACCATTCTGCCTATATCGTCGATCGGAGTCAGGCTCCCCACGATTGCCGCCAGCAGGCCCACCAGAATCGTGTTCTTCCACGGCGTGCGGAACTTGGGATGGACGGCAGCGAAGAATTTCTTGGGCAGCAGGCCATCGTTGGCCATGGAGTAGAGAACTCGCGTCTGGCCGAGCAACATTACCAGCATTACGCTGGTCAGTCCCGCTAGAGCACCCAGGGTGATAATGTGCGACGCGGTTGTGAGACCCCGGTCCAGAAATGCGCGAGCTACCGGCGCCTCGATGTTGATCTGTTGCCAGTGCACCATCCCGGTCAGCACACCAGCTACGGCAATGTACAACACCGTACAAATCGCCAGCGATGCAATCATGCCGATGGGCAGGTCGCGCTGTGGATTCTTGGCCTCCTGCGCCGTGGTCGAGACCGCATCAAAGCCAATGTAGGCGAAGAAGATGTAGGCAGCACCTGCTCCAATTCCTGCAAAGCCGTTGGGCGCATACGAGTGCCAGTCGGTACCCCAGTTGCTGGCATTGATGTAGCGAGCACCCAGCGCGATCACGAAGAGTACGACCGCCACTTTAATCACAACGATCCCGGCATTGAACCTCGCACTTTCTTTGATGCCAACAACGAGAATCGCTGTGATCACCAGAGCAATGATGAAGGCCGGAAGGTTTAGCCCGACTTCCATGCCGAACAAGTGCGGTGCGCCCAGCAACTCATGCGCCCGCTGCAGCAATTCAGGAGACCGCGTGCTGGTAATCGCGCTCACCTTGTCGAGAAATGCCTGCGAACCGGCCACCAGCGAGGAGTCTGTCGCCTGCGCCATCTGCCGCGCAATCATGTTCTCCGCGATCTTGAGCGCAGTCCAGTGATCGTAGGCCAGCCAAAGCGGCATCTTGATGTGGAAAATGTTTAGCAGCTCGATGAAGTGGTTCGACCAGCCCGAGGACACCGTGCTGGCACCCATAGCGTATTCGAGTGTCAGATCCCAGCCGATGATCCACGCGAGCAACTCTCCCAACGTGGCGTAGGCATAGGTGTAAGCGCTGCCCGCCAGGGGAATCATGGCCGCAAACTCGGCGTAACACAGGCCCGCAAACGCACATCCCAGCCCTGACAAAACGAACGACAGGGTGAGTCCGGGACCGGCATACTGCGCTCCCAATCCCACCATTACAAAGATGCCAGCACCGATGATCGCGCCCACGCCCAGCGCGGTGAGCTGGAAGACTCCGAGTGTCCGTTTAAGGCTGTGCTCGCCCGTCTCACGGGCTTCTTCCATCAGCAGGTTCAGCGGCTTGGTTGCCAGCAGATTTGCCATCCGTTTGGTTTCTCCTTAGGGACTACGCCGCGCGCTTGGCGCCTGCGCTTCGGGACCACGCATAGTAAACCGGAATTCCCAACAGCACCACAATCAGTCCCGGCCAGGTGAACTGCGGTTTGTAGCGCAATAGTACGACATCGATGAATAAAGCCATCACAATATAAATGATGGGCAGAATCGGATAACCGACGGCCTTATAGGGCCGCACTGCGTCGGGACGAGTCCGCCGCAAAACGAACAATCCCACGATCGTCAGAATGTAAAACACCAGCACGGCGAAAATGATGTAATCCAAAAGCTGGCCGTAGCTGCCCGAGACACAGAGCAGGCACGCCCACACCATCTGGACCATCAGCGAAACCGCCGGCGTTTTGTACTTAGGATGCAATTTGGCCACGTTGCGAAAGAACAGGCCGTCCTTGGCCATGGCGTAATACACGCGGGCTCCGGACAGGATCAGGCCGTTGGCGCAGCCAAAGCCTGAAATCATGATCGCGGCGGCCATCAACAATCCGCCCGCCGCACCGAACATCTGGGTCATCACTGCCGTGCCGACGCGATCCTCGGCAGCGTGCTTGATTCCGCGTGCCAGGATCGTGACTCCGCCCTCGACCCCATCCAACGGCAGCGCGCTCAGATAAATAAAGTTGCAAGCAATATACAGAGCGATAACCACGCCCGTTCCCAGAGCCAGCGACAGCGGTAAGTTCCGGCTGGGATTCTTTACTTCTCCGGCAGTGAATGTGACGTTATTCCACGCATCGGCCGAGAACAGCGAGCCAACCTGGGCCACTGCCAGAATCGTGAGCGTACCGACCATCACGATCGGTCCGCCAACTCCCACTTGCACGGCGTGCTGCGCGCCCAGTCCTGCGTTATGCCAGAAGTTGCCGAAATTCGCGGCCACGGCCTGAGGGTTCCGTCCGAGCGCGAAACCGAATACCGCCAGCCCGAGCAGCGCAGAAACCTTGGCCGCCGTGAATATGTTCTGAATCGCCGCACCCGTCTTCACTCCAAAGATGTTCACTACCGAGAGGAAAATCACCAGCAGGATCGCCACCAGATTCTGCGTGTTGATGCCGACGTCCATGTTGCCGAGCACCATAGGGCCCACATGAATCGGCGGGACTTTCCAGAGGTGCAGAAGCCAGTGGGTCGAAGAAATCGACGGAACAAAAATGCCCAGGAACTTGCCGAACGCCACGCCCACGGCAGCGATGGTTCCGGTCTGAATCACCAGAAACAAGGTCCAGCCATAGAGGAATCCCCACAGCGGCCCCAGCGCTTCGCGCAGATAAACATACTGCCCACCGGCGCGCGGCATCATGGCGGCCAGTTCGCCGTAGCTGAGCGCAGCCACAATCGTCATGAATCCGGCGACAGCCCATGCCCCGATCAATAAGGCAGGAGAATCCACTTCGCGGCCAATTTCCGCCGAAACTATGAAGATGCCCGAACCGATCATCGACCCCATGACCAGCATCGTGGCGCTGGTCAGGCCCAGGCCCTGCACCAATTCCTTGTCCTGATGACTGTGGATGTCCCAGTCGCTGCCCGAAGACGGCTGCGTCGAAGTTGTACTCAGGAATTCCTCCTAGAACGTCGCGTCGGTGGTCTCGCCCTCGCACTCGACCCCATGAGTAGGTCAACCGACTTTACCTCAAGACGCGGAAAAATTCCTCTGCTGATTTGCGCGGGGCCCTTAGCAGATCGGATATGACCGCAACGGAGTCGGCCCCCGCCTCAATAACCGAAGCGGCATTCGCCCGTGTAATGCCCCCAATCGCCACCAGCGGCTTCTGCGTCAAAGCCCGTGCCCGGCGCACGCCTTCGAGGCCAACCACGGAATCAGGCTTGTCTTTGCTGGAGGTCGAAAACACAGGCCCGATGGCAAGATAGTCCGCCGACGTCAGGTCGGCCTCGCGCAGTTGCTCGGGATTGTGCGTCGAAACGCCCAGCCAGCGGTCCGGCCCGATGATTTTACGCACAGACTCCGGCGACAAGTCCTCTTGTCCAACGTGCACGCCGTCAAAAGCCGCCGCTAGGCACAAGTCAGCGCGGTCGTTCATCATCCACCGCACGGAGTCCCCCAGACACTTCTTCAACTCCCGCGCTTGCTCCAGCATCACGCAAGCATTGCCGCTCTTGTTGCGGTATTGCAGCAGCGTGCAGCCTCCGGCAGCCAGTGCATTGGCGTAATCGACCAAATCCCCGGTCGACAGGAAGAACGCTGCGTCCAAGATGCTGTAAAGACGCGGTAGGGAAATCGTCGTCGCGGTCACGGCTGGCTCTTGGCCTCCGGTTCGGGCTGCCGCAGGGAGTTGTGCATATTCAGCACGCGCCATTGGCCACCCTGCCTACGGCACATCGCCATGCCATGTCCCGCAATGCGTTGGCCTGGCACCTCGATGGTGTAATCGTAGGAGTACCAGAGCGCGTCCCCGAAACTCTTTACGTCATGCATCTGGCTGTCGTAGTGCAGCTTGGGGGCGAACTTCAGGTAGGTATTCTTCAGGTAGTCCATGACCTGCTTCCGTCCGCGAAACTCGCCGTGAGGCGTGTAGAGCACGACCTCCGGGTCAAAGCAGTCGGCGAGCTCTTCGGCGTGTCCCAGATCAAAGGCAGCGTTGCAGTGCTCCATCGCCGTCTCCATCTCGTGGAATTGGCCGTGGGGGTTCGACTCTGCCGCGTTCAGCGTCGCGATGCGGCGCTTCAGATCGATGGTCACGCCCATCTGGTCGAGCAGATCGACTCCCAGAATTCCGTCGATTTGACCGCCGCACGCCTTGCCAATCGGGCTTAGATCAATGGCAGGAAGCTTGAGGTTCTGCAGCCGGTGCTTTCCCAAGAGCACCTCGGGGATCGAGACTTCGCGAGCACTGGTGGCAGCGGAGCCGCTCCACGAACTGACATGAATCTCTTTGGAGACACCCGACGAGAACGACTTAACATTCAGAATAGAAGTTGCAGCTGTATCGAGCAGAAAGTGCATCGATTTGCCGGCCACCTGCGCCGAAACGACCGGCAAAACGTCGCAACGTTCGATCGGAATTTCCTCGTCAGAAGCAGGAGGAGACGACTGCGCCGAGCAGAAAACCCAGGAAAACCAGCAGATCGCCGCCAGCACCACAGCTAGCTTTCTTCCGCTAGTTCCCATCTCACGCCGCCGGATCTTTCTTGCTCGCCGCGAGAAAACGCTCGATAAACCCGGTATCAAATTTCCCTACCCGGAAATCCGGATCCGCCAGAATCTTGCGGTGCAGCGGGATCGTCGTGTAGATGCCCTCAACGATGAACATCTCCAGCGCCCGCGACATGCGCGAAACGGCTTCGCTGCGGTCTTTGCCGCGCACGATCAGCTTGGCAATCAGTGAATCGTAATACGGCGGAATCACACCCTCAGCGTAGGCTGCGGTATCCACGCGCACGCCTGTTCCTCCCGGCGGATGGAACGCGGTGATCTTTCCTGCCGACGGCGTAAATTTCTCGGGATGCTCCGCATTGATGCGGCACTCGATAGCGTGCCCCCGGTGAACAATGGGCCCCTGCAGCACGTCCCGCATGTGCGCCCCTGCAGCGATCATGATCTGGCTTTTCACCAGGTCGACGTCCGTCACCATTTCCGTTACTGGATGTTCGACCTGAATGCGGGTATTCATTTCGATGAAATGAAGCCGCCGGTCCTGGTCCATCAGGAATTCAACGGTCCCGGCATTGCTGTAGCCGATCGCCGCCAGCGACTTGCATAGCACTGCGCCGATCTCATCCCGCAACTGGGGGGTGACTTGGGTGGACGGCGATTCCTCCAGCAATTTCTGGTGGCGGCGCTGGATGGAGCATTCGCGTTCGCCCAGGCTCACCACATTCCCGTGCTCGTCGGCCAGTACCTGAAACTCGATGTGCCGGGGATGCTCTACGTACTTCTCCATATAGAGATCGCCGTTGCCGAACGCGCCCGCCGCTTCCGCCTGTGCGGCCCGGAACAGCCCCGGGAGTTCTTCTTCGTTACGGACGATGCGCATCCCGCGTCCGCCGCCTCCGGCCGAAGCTTTCACGATCACTGGGAAGCCTACCTGGCGCGCCCACTCGACGGCCTCGCCGTCAGAAGCGATGATGCCATCCGACCCCGGCAGAATCGGCACGCCTGCCTGCTTCATCGCGGCGCGAGCTTTTTCCTTCTCGCCCATCAGACGCATCACATCAGGCCGCGGCCCAATGAACTTGATGCCGCTGGTCTCGCACACTTCAGCAAAGTTGGCATTCTCCGCCAGCAGCCCGTAGCCCGGATGCACCGCCTCCACGTTGGCAATTTCGGCGGCGCTGATGACCGCAGGAATATTCAAATAGCTGAGCGCGAGTTGCGGTGGCCCAATGCAGATAGCCTCATCGGCAAAACGAACGGGCAGCGAGTTGCGGTCCGCCTCGCTGTAAATGGCAACCGTGCGGATGCCCAGTTCCTTGCACGCGCAAATCACGCGCAGTGCAATCTCCCCGCGATTGGCAATCAGGATTTTCTTAAACATGAAATTCAGCTTTCAGCCTTCAGCTGTCAGCTCCCAGCTACCAGATTTTTTCCGGCGTCAGTGATTGGAAACGCTCTGTTGGAGGAAAAGAAAAAGGCGCGGCTCGACGCGCCCCAACAGAAAGCCCGGATTCACTTCTTCGGCCTTATGACGAACAACTCCTGGCCGTATTCGATCGGCTGGCCGTTGACCGCCAATTTCTTGACGATCTCCCCGGCAACGTCCGATTCAATCTCGTTCAGCAGCTTCATGGCCTCGACGATGCAGAGGACCTGCCCGACTTCGACCGTGTCTCCAGGTTTGACGAATGGCGGAGCGCCGGGCGAGGGTGCTTCGTAGAACGTCCCGACGATGGGAGACTTCACCGAGTGAAGCCCTTCTTCGGGAGCAGGTGCCGGCGCAGGGGCCGGTGGCGCGGCGACCACTACGGGCACGGCGCCCAATTCAGGCGCTGCCCCCGGTGCCGGAGGCACCGCATAGAAGCGCGGTTCCCCATGAGTATGGACGACGGTATGGTCGCCGGCGCGCTTGATCCGGACCTTGACATCGCCGCGCTCCAACTCAAACTCGGCAATATCCTTTTCGATTAAGAACTCGATTAGTTCTTTCAGCTCTTTTTGATTCATTCGTATACGGTGGGACCGTTCGCACTTCCCGCGAACCGGACCGCAGGAACGCGCGAAGAAGCCGGGAGCGGATCTTGCCCGGCTGAAAGTTAAGAAGACTAAATTGCCAAGAAATCCTTGTTCGTCGGAGTTAATACCTCACAACCGCTGGCCGTGACCGCCACCATGTCCTCGATCCTCACGCCCCATTTGCCGGGGAAGTATACTCCCGGCTCGACCGTGATGACCATCCCAGGCTGCAGAATCTCCCGTTGGCCGTCAGCGACGCGCGGGGATTCGTGAATTTCCAATCCCACGCCGTGCCCAGTCGAATGGGTAAAATAACGCCCTAACCCAGCCTGACACAATACCTTGCGGGCTGCTGCATCGACCTCGCCGACCGCAATACCCGGCCGAACCGCGTCGACTGCCGCCTGTTGCGCTTCCCGTACTGCCTCGTACGCCTTACGGGCATCCTTGGGAACCGCCCCCACCCATACAGTGCGGGTCTGGTCCGAACAATAACCTGAAAGTATAACACCGAAGTCGCAGACCACGAATCCGCCCGCTCGTATCGGCTGGTCGGTGGCCCGACCGTGGGGTAACGCCGACCTCGCTCCCGAAGCAATGATCGTCGGGAACGACATCTCCTCCGCTCCGCCCCGTCGGGCCGCGAGCTCCATTTCCGCCGCGATCTCGGATTCTTTCACCCCCGGACGCAGGACTTCAAGAGCCCGATCGAATAACGTCGCCCCCAAGGCCACGGCGGTGCGAATTCGGTTCAACTCGTCGGCGTCCTTTACCATGCGCATCCGTTCCACGACAGAAGGTGCATCCTTCAACCGGACGCCCGCGGGGCGCACCTGTGTCAGGCGCTTCTTCTCGGCAATGGTAAAGTGCTCAGCCTCGATGCCGATCGTCCATCCCCGAGCCCGCTTGCGCCGCGCTCCCAGAAACTCTCCGAGGCTGGGCAGGACCGCCTTGCGCGCGATTACCACCTTCGCACTCTTCACCTCGTCGTGTGCCTGCGTGTCATAGCGGACGTCAGTGAAGAAAACGCTCCCCGCCTCTTCCACGAGTAACAACCCGGCGCTTCCGGTAAAACCGCAGAGATATCGAATATTGGGAAGATGGCTGATCAGGAGTGCATCAAACCGGGTAGTGGCAAGATGCTCACGCAGCCTTTTCTGGCGCCCAGAGAAGTCCATTGCAGGTGAGTTTAACAAGGAAAAGGACTCAATGGAGTCCGCCGTGGTTAGAGTCTTCCGCGTCGGACACGTTTACTTCGCAAGAGGAATCGTTTCGCCATCTTCGATGTATTTTTGAATGTCTCGATCTCCATCCGGTCCCACGTAGGAACCAAAATAGCTCCCCAGAAAATCGCTCGTGAGCACTAACTCCTTCCGCCTGGCCTGTTGGAATAGATTTCGCATGGCGGTATCCAGGGACTCTTTGCCACCGCTCCTCTGTCGGATCCGCTGATCCCATCGAAGAGCTAGAAAATCACCGCGCAGATAGGCAAGTCTCTGGAGATTCGGATCGTCGAAAAACTGTTCTCGTGCCCGTTTGCCAGGCACGTGTAAGACCGGAGAACCGATGTACTCGTGGTACTGAGAATCAACATCGCGGGCGTAGTCTTCCGCGCTGATCAGGCCCGCCCGCAACAGCAACAATCGGGCATAGTAGTCCGTAAAGCCTTCCGTGAACCAGTACGGGGTTTCCTGCTGAATCTCACCTAGCTTCGCCGCGTTCCACGAGTGAAACATTTCATGAGCCAGGAGGAATTTGGTATTGAAGTCCAAGGTTGCATTCCGCGACATGAATAGGGCAAACGAATCTTCCAGTGCGGTTCCACCATAGTTGCCTGGCGCATCGTCGCTGGGGAACAGCGTAATCAGGTAGAACGGGAAGGCAGTGTCGTGCCAGAACCCACGTTCCGAAGCCATTATCTTCTGTGCCAGATCCCCGAATGACGCGTCCGCAAATTCCCACCTGCCACGCGTCGCGAAATAGACCGGCTCACCCTCAACCGTCAACTTAGTGGTCCGCAGCTCGCCTCCTGCGAACAAGCCGTTGGACAGCTTAATGAGCCGTGCAGTGACTGACTGGCATGTTGTGTCTCCCGCAAGGCTGTCCACGACGCTCCACTGGGGCGGCACGTCTTTCCATTCCAGAGATATCGGCAATTCCTCGTCGTCTGGCAGATCCGGATAGACAAGAAAGTTGCGTCCCGACAGTTGGAAGTAGGAACGATCGAGCATCACCCTGAAGTAAGACGATGAGTCGATCTTGCCTTCCCAATCCTTTGCAACTCGGTATCGCAGCCTCACCACCTGTCCCGGAGGAAATGTTATTTGTCTTGACCACGGGGTTTCGCCCTTCCGCAGAACGGTATCCCGCGAGAGGGCTTCCAAGTCACGGATTGCCTTGTAGAGCTCATTTTGACCCTGCCATTCCGAGGGCAACACCAGCCGCGTGCCTTTTGACCCAGGCAGGCGGAAGCTCACCGTAACGTTCAGGGAGAGGGAACCGTCCACAATCACCGGCTCGATTGTGTAGGCAAGGAAGCGCCCCGAAGCCGGTTCAGATCTACACCCGGCCACCGCTGAAACAGCCAAGGCTATGGTCAGAACAAGGAAGGAACAGACAGGCTTCAAGTTGGCACGTCCTAAGGGGGTTTCGTCCGCCGTAGAGTAGCAGTTCAACGACGCAAGCGGCCAGTCCAAAAGCAAAACCGCCGGTTCCGGGACAGGTTCTTCGCGGAAACCGGCGGCTTCAATCTTCGAACTACGCTCGCTATGTCTGAATGATTCGCGGCGTGATGAAGAAAATCAACTCCTGGTTCGAGGTGTTGACCTGCGTGTGCTTGAACAGGTTGCCCAGGAACGGAAGGTTGCCCAGCAGCGGAACCTGCGAGATGTTGATCGAGTTCTGCGTCTGGATGACGCCGCCGATCACCACCGTACCGCCGTCGGTCACCAGTACCTGCGTGGTGGCCTGCTGCGTGATCAGTTCCGGGTTGCCCTGCACTTCCTGACCGA
>OBLW0100002762.1_pt1 | contig 14065 bp, 15 predicted proteins | sample 1520161 | NCBI WGS metagenome assembly OBLW01 (sample SAMEA3539309, study PRJEB22396) | soil metagenome | biome: tundra; feature: field; material: soil | place: USA | collected 2010-05 | depth 0.15 m
TAAGTGACTGGAGTTCAGACGTGTGCTCTTCCGATCTGTGCTCTTCTCGGTAGATGCCTCTCATGATCAAGAGGTGAATTTCGGACTCCCCGCCTCCCAGAATCACCCCGCCAAGTTTTATCTCGTGTTCCGCAATAGTCCCAGTGAAGGCAAGAAGATTGTACAGGCAGACTTCACGGTCGATTTTTAGCTTCGCAATTGATCGCCGGAGGCTTCACGTGCATGGCCGGCGAAACTGGATGAGGGGATTTCCGCGCGCCTCCTTGCCTGCTCCGGCTGCTAAACTATTTGCTTGGCCCCACGAAGAAAATCTCCGGTTTCTGAGCCTCCGAATGAGCCTTCCCCGACGGTATCGCGGGTCCCGAGTCAAAGGATCGAGTCCGCCAAACCTCGCATCTTCCTGATCGACACCATGTCGTTCATCTTCCGCGCCTATCACGCCATGGCGCGGCAGCGCTCAATGTCGACCAAAGCGGGCTTACCCACAGCCGCCGTACTCGTCTTCGTCAACATGCTGCGCAAACTGCGTGATGATTTTTCACCGGCCTATCTTGCGGCCGTGTTCGACGTCGCCGCCAAGACTTTCCGCGATACCCAGGCCGAGGCGATCACCACCGTTCGCAAGTTCGACATCAAGACGCAAACTTTTACAGAGATTGAATACAAAGGCTACAAAGCCAACCGCGCCGCCATGCCCGAGGATCTGGCGCAGCAGATTCCTTACATCCGCCGCGCCCTCGAGGCCTACCGCATCCCGATCCTCGAACTTGCCGGCTTCGAAGCCGACGACGTGATCGGCACTCTCGCCCACAAAGCGGCGGACGCGTCCTATTGCGTCTATGTCGTTTCCAGCGACAAAGACATGATGCAGCTCGTCAACGAAGATGTTCATATCTTGAATCCTCCGAAAGATAATCTGATTTGCGACGCCGCTAAGGTCGAGGAAATTCTCGGAGTTCCGCCGGAGCGCGTCATCGATATCATGGCGCTGCGCGGAGACACCATCGACAACATTCCTGGAGCGCCCGGCATCGGCGACAAAGGCTCAGTGGAAATCATCAAGCGCTTCGGCACCGTCGAGCAGGCGCTCGATCGCGCCGCCGAAGTGGAAAAGAAGACTTACCGCGAATCGCTGCTCAACAACCGCGACATAATTCTGTTCAGCAAGAGCATGGCTACCATCGACACCAACGTCCCCGTGGAATTCAACGTCGAAGCCATGCGCGCCGGCGAGCCCGATCTCACTCTTCTCCGGCAACTCTTCACCGAACTGGAATTCACGTCGCTGCTGAAGGAATTGCTGCCGGAAGCGCAGATCGCAGAAACTCATTACGGTGAGGCCCAAACCGCCGCTGACGTAGAAGCTATTCTCGACTCTGTGGCGGAGCACGGTTCGCTTGCGATCGCAGTTGAATTGGGTCAGACGGAATCGCTGCCTGTGACCGAGGAAGAGATCGTCGATGAAGAACTTCAGGAAGCAATGCTTCCCTTGACCGACGCCTCATCGGAAGGTCCGTCAGCCGCGACCGAGACCGTTTCGCGCCGCATCGCCGTCTCCGCGGCCGGAGGCTCAGCCGCAATCGTAAAACTTGACTCCGGCGACGGAGCCACAAAACTGCGCTCCGTTTTGACAAGCTCGACCCCGTCCAAGGCAATTCACGATTACAAGTCTGCTATCCACGCGCTTGATTCCCCCGGTATTAATCTTCAAGGCGTCCTGCATGATTCCATGCTGTATTCCTACTTACTGGATCCCACGTACTCCTCGCATCGTCTCGCGGATGTCGCTCTCCGCCGCTTCAATCTCAAACTCAGCGGGGATCTTGCCGAGTCCGCCGACGTTACCGGCAGGCTGACCGCTGTTTTTCGTGAAGAAGTAAGACAGGCAGGTCTGACCAAGCTCTACGAAGAAATTGACTTGCCGCTCGTTCCCGTTCTCGCCCGCATGGAGCAGGCCGGGGTAAAAATCGACACGAATGCGCTCGCGCAAATGTCAACCGAACTCGAACGTGAAATCGCCATCAAAGAGAAAGCGATCCATGAGATCGCGGGCACTCCATTCAATGTGGGCTCTCCCCGCCAGCTGGGTGATGTTCTCTTCAACAGACTGAATCTGGCAAAGCCTGTGAAGTATGGCAAAGGCCGAGTTATCTCGACCGCGGTCGACGTTCTTGAAACTCTTGCCGAAGATCATCCCATCGCGCGCATGGTCCTCGATTACCGGCAGCTCACTAAGCTGAAGTCGACGTACGTCGACACTCTGCCCGCGCTCATCAGTCGGTCTAGCGGACGCTTGCACACCACATTCGGCCAAACGGGAACCGCCACGGGACGCCTGTCTTCTGCCAATCCGAATTTGCAAAACATTCCGATTCGGACCGAACTCGGACGCGCCATTCGCGCCGCATTCATTGCCGAGCCCGGCCACGTTCTGCTCACCGCTGACTATTCGCAAATCGAGCTCCGGCTCCTGGCTCACTTTTCCCGCGATCCGCTGTTGGTTGAGGCTTACCGTCGGGGTGATGACATTCACACGCTCACCGCTTCGCAAGTTTTCGGTGTTCCTCCGCTGATGGTCACGCCCGACCATCGCCGCCAGGCTAAGGTCGTCAACTTCGGAATCGTCTACGGACTCTCGCCCTTCGGCCTCTCGCAAAATCTCGGCATCGAGCCCGCCGAGGCAAAACAATTCATCGCAAACTATTTCGAGCAATACAAAGGCGTCCGCACCTTCATCGACAAGACGCTCGAAGAAGCTCGCCGGGATCTGAAAGTAAGAACTCTCTTCGGACGCATTCGCCCTATTCCTGACATCAACACCAAAAACTCCAATCAGCGCGGCTTCGCAGAGCGGACGGCAGTGAACACTCCGCTGCAAGGCACCGCGGCAGACTTGATCAAACTAGCAATGATCCGTATCGATGCCGCGGTGCGCAAGCGCAACTTGAAATCCAGAATGACTCTCCAGGTTCACGACGAACTGGTATTCGAAGTTCCTGAAAATGAAATAGAGACGATGCAATCTCTGGTCCGCGAGCAGATGGAAAAGGTCCATGCACTGGCGGTGCCATTGCTTGTAGAGATGGGCGTAGGCCCCAACTGGAGAGATTTGGAATAATCGTGAGTGGCACTGCACGCATCGCAGAGCCAGAGCGATGCTGTCTATTCCGATGTGAAGAAGGCCCGTTAACCCCTCGCAATCCACCCAACGATGGCCGCGCCCAAGATCAACCATGCAGAATTTATCTTGAGCCGGAAGATTGCGATGACGCTGACGGCCAAAATCGAAATCGTGAGCCAGTCCCTTATGGCGGCTTTGCCCAGTTGCCAAGCCACAACCGCGATCAGCGCCAGCGATCCCACCACCACTCCGTCCAATACTGCTCCCGCAGCGGGTGAACGGCGGAGCTTCGGGATCAGCGGCCCGCTAATGGCGACGAACACGAAGCCCGGCACGAAAATTCCGAGAGTCGCGACAACCGCGCCTGGCAAGCCGCCTAACAGGTAGCCAATAAAAGTCGCGGTGGCGAACACTGGTCCCGGCGTGAATTGGCCCACCGCAACCGAGTCGATGAGCTGTTTTTCCGTCAGCCAATGCAGGTGATCGACAAACTCCGATCGGAGGAATGCCAGTAAGACATAGCCACTTCCGAAGACGAGTGAGCCGATCTTCAGAAATGAAAGGAACAAACGTCCAAGACTGATGGGCATTGCGACAGCGACTGCGAGTCCTGTCAGACCCGTCGGCGAGAACACTTTCGATAAGCTAATCGCGCAGAGCGCGACCGGATTGCTCTTACGTTCCTGCAACCACTGCACTATCCCGGAACTGGCGCCCGCGAACATCAGAACCAGTAGCGGGCTCACGCCCACAAAATTCAGAACGACAGATGCGACACCAATCAAAGCCAGGAGCCGTGTCTTCGCAGCCGTTTTCCCCAGGTTCCACAGAGCCTGCATAATGATTGCAATCACCACCGCCTTGATCGCGCGAAGTATTCCTTCCGCCTGCGGCAAAGAGCCAAAACGCACGTAAGCGGCGGCGATCAGCGACACCAGAAACGCGGCAGGAATAATAAAACAAGAACCCGCGACAATCAGACCGGTCCATCCGCGTAGCGAACGGCCGATGAAAATACCCACCTCGGTCGAACTCGGACCGGGAATCAGACTAGCCGCGGCCACGCGATCAAGAAAGTCCTCCTCGGTAATCCAACGGCGTTTACGGACGAACTCATCTTCCATCATCGCGATGTGCGCGGCGGGGCCGCCAAACGCGATCGAACCTAACTTCAAGAAGACGAACGCCAACTCGGATAATGAAACCGGGGCTTTGACAGGCGCGTCAGTCAACTGTCGTATCTCTGGCTAGCAATCAATTTTTCGGCGTCGGGGGTGGCGGTGGAGTGAACTGTGAGAGATCGGCAAAGCCCAGCGCTCCTTCGACGCTGCTGATCTTCTTCTCTGCATCGTCAAAGCCGTCTTTGCCGAACATCTTGTGTTCGATATCCTCGAACTGATCGGAAATTTCATCGAGTTGCTTGTTCGAGAAGTTCTTTTTCCATGCCAGAAAAATAATTGTGTCCTCGCGCGCCGCGTGATTTTCGTACATAAGAACAAAACTCTCGAACACCTTCGCCAGCGGCTCGGCGTTGGCGGCGCCGATCTTCGGACCATTCGAAACCGCGAGCACATAATCGGTGATCTCGCGCCCTCGATTGTGTTGCGCCGTCAAAATGTCTGCATAACGTTGCAGTTCTCCGGCTTGTTTCCGCACCAGCGGGAAGATGTGTTGCTCTTCCAGCATTCTTTCGTGGTAATCCTCGCCGAAGGTGCGGAACAGTTGTGCCGTTTGCCGCAGTGCGGTTGGATCGACGCTGGCCGGATTTTGCCGCAGCCTGGGCACAGTCTCGAAATAAACCAGCAACGCGCGTCGGATCACTCCGTGCTCACGCATCAGGTCTTCCGTCGCCGTGACCTCTGGTTCCTTTTCCGCTTCTCTTGCTGAGACGGGAGGAACCAACAAACTTCCTGGCGTACTCACTGCAGCGGCGGCGGCGACCGCGCATACTGCGGCGTTGCGCAAAACATCCCGTCGCGTCTGATCTATTTTCATAAAAAATCATGGTCCTGTTCTAGAAGTGAGAAACGATAAATGTTGTAGATCCGGAGAGCCTACTCCAATACGACGCCGCCGGTTGGCCAAACAGTTGCCATTGAATCTGTCGCATCTGCAGCCGTTCTGTAATTGGCATTCTTCTTCAAACCCCGAGCGCCCTCTGAATCTCGCCCGCAATTCCCGCTGTCAGCGCCTGCATCTTCTCTTCCGATTCCGCCTCGACCATTACGCGCGCCAGTGCCTCCGTTCCCGAATAACGCACCACCACGCGCCCATTCCCACCAAGGTCGCGCTCGGCAGCTTGAATCGCCCGCTGTACTTCGGGCACTTCCGCAAAGGGAATCTTCTCCCGCACCCGCACATTCTGAATCTTCTGCGGAAACACTTTCAGATCACTCACCAACTCCGCCAAGGACTGCCTGCTTCGCACGATCACGTCCATCACTCTGAGGGCCGTCAGCAGACCATCGCCGGTCGTCGCGTCGCCGTCGCGAAAAATGATATGCCCCGACTGCTCCCCGCCCAGGGTCGCGCCCGTCTTCAACATTTCTTCCAGGACATATTTGTCTCCCACATTGGCACGCAACATTCCGATACCCGATCGCTTCAGCGCGATCTCCACCCCCATATTCGACATCGTCGTCGCCACCACAGTGGAGGTAGTCAATTTTCCGCGAGCGTGCAGATCACGCGCCGTCAGCAGCAGGGCGCCGTCGCCATTCACCACGCGGCCCTGGGCATCGCAAAACAAAGCGCGGTCGGCGTCGCCGTCAAAGGTCACGCCGAGATCAAACTTTCCGCCTGATTCCGCGACGGTCTTCCCTAGAGTTTCCGGATGCAGCGCGCCGCATCCTTCGTTAATGTTTTTCCCGTCCGGCGTCACGTGAATAAACGTTGCCTGGATTCGCATGTTGCGAAATAACTCCGGAGCTTCGGCCGTGGCCGCTCCATTGGCACAGTCCACCAGCACTCGCAACCCGCTCAAGTCAGATGACACACTGCCCGCCAATGACTCGATGTACGCCTTCCGCAGCCCTGCTTCTCCCGGAAGAGAGGGCCCGGCAATCTTCAGCGCGGTATCGTCCGTGGCACGCGGTTTTCCCAGCAGCGCGAAGATTTCTTTCTCGATCGCCAATTCCCGGGCGTCCGTCAGCTTGAATCCATCGCCGGAAAAAACTTTAATCCCGTTGTCTGTCCAGGGATTATGCGAGGCGGAAATCACCACTCCCGCGGCAAATCCGCGCGACCGCGCCAGGTAGGCGACTCCCGGAGTTGTAATCACGCCCGCGCTGTGCATTGCCACGCCCACTGCGGCCATCCCCGCCGCCACGCGGTCGGCAATCCAGGCGCTCGATTCTCGCGTGTCCTGGCCCATCATTGCCTGCGCCGTTGCTGTCTGTCGAATCAGATCATGCCCCAACGCGCGCCCAATTAAGTACGTACTCTCTTTGGTGAGCGGAAAGTCGCCCGCCACGCCGCGTATGCCATCCGTGCCAAACAACTGCCTGGTTTGAGTACTCATAGTTTTTGTTGATTCTTCTAAGGCGCCGAACGGTCGAAGTTGAAAAGCGTAATCGCGGACGACAACTTACAGCTACAAAACAGATTAATGCCCGCTCGCTGCAGGCGTAGTCTTTTCCATGATCACCGTCACTCGTACCGGCGCCACCTGCACTACCGTCAAGTCCCGTTGGACATGAATCTGCTGCGCAGTCAGATCAAATGTGTGCTCGCCCGGCTTGGCATCTTTTAGTTCAAGGTCCGCGTGGATGTCTGTCGGCCGCAGTTCCCGGATCATTCGCTCCGGCCCGCGCACTCGAACCTGCGCCTCAGGAATGTTCACCGACCCGATCTCCAGTCCCGGCGGAACATGTCGAAACTCAATCGGCACCCGCATCGTTACTTCCGCTGGCTCCTGATCAGGCGAAATCGCCAGCCACAGGCCGGTCGCGATCAACAGTGACAGAACTTTCAACCAAAGATTATGCAGGACCCAGCGGCGCATGAGGTCCATCACAGCGGACGCTCCAATTCTGAATCAGTATCCCCGTCAGCGCCCAATGCGGAGCTCGCGCGTAGCGGCGACTCCATGTGCGCATCCGATTCATCGTTTTGCACCACTGTTGGCAGCGCCACTGGCGACATATAGCGCCGCAGTTCGTTGCTCAAGTGCTCGCGTAATTGTTCCACCGTCAAGTCCCGTTCAATCTTTCCCCCGACCGCCATGCTGATTGCGCCCGTCTCTTCGGAAACAATGACCGCGATCGCGTCCGTCTCCTCTGTAATGCCAATGCCCGCGCGGTGGCGCGTCCCCATCTGGGTGGAGAGCACTGGATTCATCGACAACGGCAGAAAACAGGCGGCCGCTGCCAGTCGGTCTTTCTGGATGATTACCGCGCCATCGTGCAACGGAGCGCTTGGCCGGAAAATCGTGGCCAGCAGATCGTACGACAGACGCGCATCCATCGCGACGCCACTCTCGATGTAGGTCCGCAATCCAATCTCGCGCTCAATTACGATCAGCGCACCCGTCTGATGCTGTGAGAATAAATTCGCCGCCAAGACGATGTCGTCGTACGAATCCCCTTCCACCGCCGATCCGCGAAGGAAGCTCACGCGCCGCCCCACATCCGACAACATGTGCCGAATCTCCGACTGAAACACCACAATCAGTGCGAACACTACATATGGAAGCAAGTGGCTCACCAGCCAATTCAGCGTGACCAACTCGCCGATGCGCGCCAGGTAAAACGCCACTGCCACTGCCGCCAGTCCCGCCAGCATCGGCGCCGCACGGGTTCCGCGGATCATCACCAGCACTTCGTAGATGATCAACGCCACCAGCAGAATGTCGAGTACTGTAAACGACACTCTCGACCATGGCGCCATCAGCTGCGTCACCGAATCTCCTCATCTGCGAAGTTTCCACGCTTGTAACCCTTCATTCTAATGCAGCGCTGGCATCGGCGATTCCGAAACGCCTTTCCTCTTGAACCTTAACGTTTTTGCGATTTATTGGTTTTCCTGGCCGCTGACGTCCTCCGTCGTCTTCTTCACCGTTGCCCGAATCTCTCCCCGAGCCAGGCGCGCCGAAATTTCCTGCCCCGCCTGCACTTGCGCCGCATCCTTCACTAACCGTCCCGTGCCGTCAAACACCAGCGCATAGCCTCGCTCAAGAATTGCCAACGGAGAAAGCATTTCCAGCGCCCTGCCCATGCGCTCCAAGCGAACCTTGTTCTGCAACAGTTGATTGCGCATTGCGGCCGCCGTCGCTGCGGTTACCGCTTCAAGTTCTCCGCGAATACCAGCCAGCACACGCCGCGCATCGTAATGCCTCACCGCCGACGCCACTGTCTCCCACTGGCGCCGCAATCGTTCTAGAACTTGCCGCTCGCCGCGCTCCAGGCGGTAAGTAAGATCATCCAATTTCTGCTGCCGCTGCCGGATCAAGTCCATCATGCGCGCGAAGGCGCCGTCCTGTGCCCGCTCCATCAGCGCATGCCGGGCTTCCAGCAGCTGCCGCTCCATCGCCCGCACCAGCCGCTCCCGCGCCGCGTCTGCTTGATTCTCGACTTCCACGCGCGAGCGGATCACCAACTCCGCCGCCGCTGAAGGCGTTGGCGCTCGCAGGTCCGCCACAAAATCTACAATCGTAAAGTCGGTCTCGTGCCCGACCGCCGAAATCACCGGAATCTCCGACGCCGCGACTGCCCGGGCCAGCCCTTCGTCATTGAACGCCGCCAAGTCCTCCGCCGAGCCTCCGCCGCGTCCTACAATAATTACTTCCACGCTGCGGCTCCGGTTGAAATACCGCACTCCGCCCGCCACTTCCACGGCTGCCGCTTCCCCCTGCACCTGCGCGGGATAAATCATTACATTCGCGGTGTGGTGCCGCCTTAGCAGAATGTTTAGAATGTCTCGCAGCGCCGCCGCCTGCGGGGACGTTACAATCCCGATGCGAGCGGGCAACGTAGGAATCGCTTTCTTCCGCTCCGCCGCGAACAATCCCTCGGCCTCCAGCTTCGCCTTCAGTTGCTCGAATGCAACCTGTAACCCGCCCGCCCCCTTGGGCTCAATATGCTCCGCGGCAATCTGCAACTCACCGCGATCTTCGTAAATCGTTACCCGCCCCCGCACCATCACCTGCATGCCGTCGGTTGGCCGAAACCGCAGCAGCCGCGCCGCGGACCGAAACATCACCGCACGAATCTGAGCGCTTCCATCCTTCAGCGTGAAGTAAAGGTGCCCTGAATCAGGAGCGCGAAAATTTGAAATCTCCCCCTCCACCCAAGCATCGGAATACTCCCGCTCCACGAGCGTTCGCACTGCGGCCACCAAACCGCGAACCGTCCACACCCGCCGCTCCGGCGGTTGGAATTTAAACCCGAGTTGATCTGTAACGGACATGGTCGAGTGCAGTTTAGCCTTCCCTCCGTCCATTTCAAAACGCGGATACGGATAAAGATGTACAGCTCTGGAAGGTCGTCACGGGTGAACTCTAAGCAACATAAGTCAGGCTGCAGCAACCGCCAGGCGGACAAGTGATCTCTAAGGAGCTCTCCGCCCACTTCTATCTGAGAGTGTCTCTATGACCCGTCTTGCCCCGCTTCTCTTCCCACTAACTTTTCTGGCGCCAGCGCTCGGTGGATACGCCCAGACCGCCGCTATGGATCCATCGTCAACACCCGCAGTCGACGTTTTGTATGTGCAACAAAATGCAAACATCCTGACCTACGACGTTAATCCCCAAACCGCGGAGGCAATGGAGGTAGGCCAGCCTCTGGTGCTGAATACGTCAACTGGTAATATCGCGGTCGTCCCCGCTCCCAGGGATCACTTCCTTAATGTACTTTGGGTTGACGGGATGAACAGAGAACATCTGTGGGTTTATGCCACTGATGCCTCCGTAGTCCCGCAATCGCAGCCGGTTCAGAAGCTAGAGGTCAGTTCGGTGTTGCAGTTCCAGGCTGACCCCAATGGAAAATTTGACTATGCCCTCGGACACTGGACAAATTGGAATGGCGCGTACGTTGAGAGCATCCGGTTGTTCGCCGTGGATTCGAGCACGGGCAAATTGACCGAGTCCCCGCACGTGCAAGCTTCGTATGGACCGAATTACTATTTCACCGCCGGGCTTTTCGGTTTCAATGCAGCGGGCAGCAAACTGTATAACACATGGAACGTGGACTTTGATGGTGAAGCCAGTTCAGCCTACTACGCTCGAACGGTCGATCCAACCACCGGAACACTCGGCCGAAATGTCGAGTTTTTTCGCTGGGATGACTGGTTAAGTTCGGATCAGGTCCTGCTCACAAACAACCTGATCATCGACCTTTCGCGACCCTTCGGGGCACCCCAGCCCCAAAGCATTAACATATACCCGCTGGTAAACAACCCGAAAACTCCGCTGATCCTCTGCAACACGGCTATGCTGGCGGGGTGTGGGACCACTTCGGGCATCGTGGTAGACGCGACGGGGCAATACCTTTTTCTGAGCCAGAATTCGTATCTGAATTCGAGCAACATTACTCAGGTTGTCAAAATTGGGTAGTGGTGCAGTTTGAATTTCCACAGGCTTTGTCAATTTGACAAACTGTGGGAAACTGTCGGCATGGCAAACCTGAATAAGCGCATCCCGAAGAAAGGCGACCGGGTGTTATCTTCGCCTCGAACTTCAAGCTTCGTAGTGGTGGACGTACATCGAAACCCTGACATGGTTGATCTTAGCCCGCTGAAAGGTTCCGCCAAACTGGATTTGGTAGAAAAGGGCATTCCGTGGGCGACGCTCACCTATATCGATGAACTGGACGAAAGCCAGAACGCCCTACGGGTCGTGAGAGAAGCTACTGAGCAATAAGATCGGCCTCGAACTGCTCCAGAATCTTAAGATGGACCTCCGTGGGTAGTGGGGCCTCCGAAAAATACTTATTCTCGGTAAAGTGGGAATTACCTCGCCTTTGGACGCTAAATGGCGCCGTGACCAACGGGGTTTTCGTCTTGTCGAAATCCAGCGCAAATTGTGTCACGCGAAAATCTAGGTCCTGCTTAAACGCGGACGATGCGTTTTCGCTGACACTTTTCTGCAATCTGAATACGGCTGGGTGCAGCGCCTCAAGTTTCACATCGCTATAGAAAGTCACGTCGCTCAAATACTGTTTTCTGGCAATCATTCCGGATCTGTAATTCAATCCACACTCCGTAGCGGCCCACACCAGAGCTTCCTCTATGATTCGTTCCGAGTCGGCTGTCGAAGCACTCGTATCTAAGACGAGCGCTCCCTTAAAAATCGCAAGTTTATCGACTGTGACACCGTTCCAATGTCCCTCAAAAAACTCTACTCCCTTGTCCTCGTTGGTCTGTTCGTAGGTCGTGGGAAACTTTTGGAACCCGAACTTATCCACGAGTTTTCGCATGAGTACGGGAAAATACACTGTGCCACGTGGATTGAGGTCTGCCGCCTCCACATATGCCAATACTCTAGCGAGTACTACCGCAGCTAGCCGCATTTCTCAATTCCTCTCCGTCGTCGGACGTTGGTTGCTTTCTCTGGTTGTGGTCGTCAGCCTTTGCAACCAAGAAAAGACCATTAGGCTTTCCCTGCGATGCGGGGGATATGAATCGTTGGGGAGGGGCTTGTAGCCGCTCTCTCTCCTCAGCCGCCGCCACTTCTTCCTCGAAAGTATCCAAAGCGAAATTGTCGAGGTCAATATCCTCGCTAAAATCTATGAACTCACTAAAAGGAACAAAACGAACCTGCAGGGCCACGTCAAAAGCGGAAGCCAACCGCAACAACGTTTCTATATTCAGTCGTCTCTCTCCCGGCTTTTCAATTTCCGAGATTCGCGGTTGCGCCATCCCCGCATATTCTGCGAGTTCAGGCTGAGACCAATCTCTGCTCTTGCGCAACGCACGAGTCTGCATCGGCAAGCCAATGCGGATTTGAGACGCGACATATGCATCGCGGTACTGTTTGTCCTTCATCTCAGAGACTAGTGAGGAGTTTATATTCACGGTATATTGCGGCTCCTGTTTGAATGTCGTGTCGTCTCGTCCTGGCGGTTTTCATTGCGCCTGGGGGAGTGTATTTCTTAGCGTCGTGGGTACAACCGATCAGACAAACATATTTGTTCTCGGTCAGGCGATACCCGAAAATGCGATGGGGAACTCCTTCCGATTTCCAGCGAAGTTCGGTCAAACCTTGCATTCCTCTGCCCTTAAGAGTGTCGATGTCCGGGAATTCCCATTCTCGTTTCTTCACCATAGCCTTTAGGAACGTGTCCATGTCAGCGCGCCGCGCTCCTTGCGGCATTGATTTTCTCCAGTCGTCAAGGGCGCACCGTTCAGAGCCCGAGACGTACTGGTAGAGAGTCCACTTGTCGACAATATAATATTTTTCGTATATTTTCAAGATTATTCTCTTGACGCTACATACGAATTATCGTATAACATCTAAGTAGCTTACACAAGAACATTTTATGAACAGACTGGCCACTGAAACCCGAACTCAAGTGATAGCCGCACTAGTCGAAGGCAGTTCGGTCAATGCCACATGCCGCATGACCGGAGTCGCCAAGCATGCTGTCCTGAAACTGCTGGAAGACATTGGATGCGCCTGTGCCGCGTATCACAATGCCCACGTCCGTAATCTGCGCGTGCGCCGCGTACAGGCCGATGAAATTTGGAGCTTTGTCTACGGTAAGGATAAAAACCTAACGCTAGAGCAGGTCCAAAGCGGTCTAGGAAGCGTTTGGACGTGGAAGGCGATTGACGCGGATACCAAGCTGGTTATCTCGTATTTGATCGGGGATCGTGGAGCGGATACAGCGAAAGTCTTCATGCAGGACGTTGCATCGCGGATCAGCAATCGGATTCAGTTAACCACAGACGGCCATCGCGTCTACGCGGATGCCGTGGAAGACGCCTTTGGCGCGGATATTGACTATGCGATGCTGGTCAAAATTTACGGCGCGTCGAATGAGAATCCAGAATCGCGCTACAGCCCTGCAACCTGCATCGGATGCCGCACGGGGGTGCTCGCTGGAAATCCCGATCCTGACTACATCTCAACTTCATTCGTGGAGCGCAGCAATCTTTCGATGCGGATGGGAATGCGCCGTTTCACAAGGCTCACAAACGGCTTCAGCAAGAAAGTGGAGAACCACGGGCACATGGTTGCGCTGTACTTCATGCACTTCAACTTTTGCCGAGTCCACAGGACATTACGAGTAACACCAGCGATGGAAGCAGGCATTACCGATCATGTTTGGGAAATAGAAGAACTGATAGGGCTGATGGGAGCGAATCGAACGGCAGCCTAGCGGTGAGCCAATTCAGGCTCTTGCTCCTTGCGCGCTATGCTGCCTTCCGAGGGCGGGCATCACCTGAATCAGCGAGATTAGCCCTGCGCTTGCGCTTGTCGCGCAACCCCCAGAAGAAAATCACTCCAACCGCAATTCCGAACATCGAGAATGGGATAACGAAACCCATTTTTCACCCTCTCTCCAAGAAAATACCTGCGCCTACCAGACTCAACCCCGCGAGGATAAGAATCCCAAGACAAACGACCGTCACTAGTTTCAATTCGCCCTGATAAAAAGCTGCGTCTAAAGGAACGAATACGATGAGTAAAACTCCGATCTCTCGTAACGATTCCCCTGCCAATTCAGAAGTGGTGCGCAAGCCGTGCCTTTCGCATCCTAACCGTGGCGGGGGAACCACAAAAGATGCCTTCCGTAACTGGCTTAACCTTCTACACTAAAGTCGTCTTGATAACAATTACCCTTTTTGGGGATGCACTCCCAATACACGCAACTTATGATGTTCTTGACAGCACGCCGGTTGCCAAATTTGATGGGCTAATCCTGATTTGGGATTCAAACTGCACCACTACCCAAAATTGATCTCCCCAGCAAACAAATTCTGGATACCGGCTCTTCGATTCCAGGG
>OBLW0100002763.1_pt1 | contig 14062 bp, 13 predicted proteins | sample 1520161 | NCBI WGS metagenome assembly OBLW01 (sample SAMEA3539309, study PRJEB22396) | soil metagenome | biome: tundra; feature: field; material: soil | place: USA | collected 2010-05 | depth 0.15 m
GGAATAAAGGGAGGCTCATCTCGTCTGCCGTTAGGCGAAGAACGGGCGAATATCCTCCTGCTCGCCTGCTGCTACCAGGAGGGCTCGAACCCCGGTCCCACGCCGACAGAGTAGCCCGTCTCCCGGAAGGTGCAATGTCGGACGGTGCCTATCACGCGGTAGTCCCGGCAAATCAGCCGCACTGATGCATCCGCCGGAATTGGCTTGTCTACCTCAAAGCAGGCACCGGATGGAGAAATGTCTTCGAGATTCGCTTGGATGCGCTGCCAGTGCTTCGGTCTGTCTTCGACCTCGACCGAGATCATGTCTGCGCACAGCAAGCGCGGCACGCTGCGTCGCTCCTGCCTGCGGCTGGTATTGTCGGTCATACAACGCCTCAATCAGATATTCGACAGAGATGGCGCCGGGGGTTAGGCCCGAGAGGTGCGCCTGCTCGCTCCTTCCAGAGTATCCGCCCGCCGCCAACGGCCGGCGACGACAAGGGCCAAGACCGGTACTACGTGCTCATCTCGGCGCCCCGCGCGCCATACGCGACTCGGCGTTGCTCCTCGTCCGCATCGCGTCCGGCGGCTGTTGGCGCGGCGATCCGGATTGAACCCGATACAGCCGTATGGGACGCGTTTTCGGCATGGTCAAACCCGCTTATGAGAGACTCTGTGCGTACCTGGGTTTCGGCAAACTCGCCGGGCGTGTCTGTCGGCTTGCGCCAAAGCCCATCTCCCGGGCCTTTTCGGGTGCGTGTCTCACAGTCTCCGGTGCGGGTGCGCGTTTGGTTAAACGGGCGGTTCGCGGAATTTGCGGCGACAGACAACAGCAACAGGCGGCGGAGATAACAGTGAGCGCTAGAGTACCCGTGGCGCTGACGCTGTATGGGGATTCGCTCGACGTTCCAAACGTGAGCTGGTGCGGAGCCCCGTCGGCGCGCCAGGATCCCGGCGATAGGCGGACCTCCCAGGTGCTATTTCGCTCGACCGTTCCAGCCCAAAACAGGACGCGGTCGCCGCTCATCAGAGCCGGAGCATACACCAATCCCGTCGAGCGCAAGGCGTCGCCGGCCCCCGTGGCCACCGCGGCGCCCCCATCCACGGGAATTGGGGTGGACTTGTGGGTTGGCCTCGGTACGGCGGCTTAATGAAGAGCGCCAGCAAGCCTCCGTTGGCTTCACCCGTTTTTGGGGATTGACTTCAGTAGTTTAAGAGCCTATTATTATGCTCGTGTGCCGAACTGACGGCGCAAGCCTTTCAAATGGATCAGCGGGTAGCGGAAAGGGCGGAAGTATACTGCCCACGGTCATGGCGACTTTGACTCTTTTCCGAAAGCTCCGGGCATGAAACACGCTGGTCGCACCCCGCAAATCCACAAGCATTTCGTCGGCTTGACCTGGACCAACGGCGACGAAAAGGGCAACTTTCTCATCCAGTGCGACAAGAGCGAATACCGTGGAATCTTAAGCCGGGATCGAAGGCGTCACCGGCAAGAAGCCGAGCATAAACCTTACCTCAAGGCAGAGAACTGGGGACGTCTGTGAATAACACAGCAGTGAAATGGATCGTCCTGGGGGTTCTTGGAGCGGCATTTCTTTTTCTCTTCAGAAGCGACATTAGCGGATTCATCAGGCGAATTACTGGGATTGATGTTGACATAGCCAAACGTCACATAATAGTTGCAGCCACACCAATAGGGCAAACAACTGTTTCTGTCCAGACATCGCCCGAAGCGCAGTATGTTGATGCCAAGGCGCAATCTAATGTGTACGTGGATAAGCACTACCGCTTCTCTATCAGTTGGCCAATCAATTCTGGCTGGATACCTAGCAATACACGGAGCAAGGATCAACTAGCTGCACTAACCGGATATGTTGGACCTATCGAGGATCTGGGTACGTTTTTTGTTACCAAGACTCCAGGCGTCGGGTTGGTGAGCGTTTACGTGAATCCCAAACAGTTCGACAACATTCAAGCAGCAGTTGATTGGTACGTGACAACTATAACACGCAGAGGCGTAACTATTTCTTCGTCTACCATAGATCAAGATACTGGCGGTGCCGTACTGGTAACGACCAGTGGCACAGTGTCCGGAGTTAACCGCTTACTGCTTGGTGACAAATATCAATATGTTATCGCAATGACATCCGTTCCTTCATCCCATACTTCGGCTGACGAATATGAACAAATACGGATTGATACAAACATGATATTCAACTCATTTAGAGTCTTGAACCAATAAGCGACTGCAATGTGCGCAGATAGGCGGAAAGAATCGGGCCGAAATCATCGCACCTGGGCAGGAATGCCGCCAGAATGCCCTACAATCGGCACAGACCGGCGCTGGGCGCTCTCGTGGAGCCGGGGTGGACCTGTTGGGCCTGCCGGTGCCCAGAGCGGCGTGCAACGGCTCTCAAGTGCTCATTGCGGTTCTCTCTTGTTCGGATACCAGTTTCCGCCCCACGTTGGCCCGCAGCTTCTCGCGGTAGGTGTCGCGATACTTGGCCGGTTCGAAGCGCGCCGCCAACGCTTCCACCAGCAGACCCGCCAGCAATCCAGGATCGCGATAGTCTGCGAGCTGTCGGAATCAACCACCTGGACGATATCGCGATTTCGAAGCTGGTCATCGAGCAGGCAGTCTTCGCGATAGGCCGATGAGGATGGCTGAAAGCCTTGCTCGGCAAGTAGGGCTTGGAGAACCCCATGCCCGAGGATCGCGTCCGCCGCGGGCCACGTTGTCGGGTCCAGGTCGCGGTACATCAGGAATTTAGCAAAGGAGAAAAACCCGAGGGCGATCGCGTCCGTGTCCACGCTCCAACCGCTCTGGCCACTCACGGCGCGCTGCACATTCTTGAAGTAGGCGCCAACATCGAGGTCGTCGGCGTCTGGCAGTTCGGGAAACTTCCGGATACCGAAACTCTGCTTGAGCTTCTCGCCGAGGGAAACGTTCTCGCCCAACTCGTCGCCCGTGTATTTGAGGTGAAACCGGTCACGGGCATCCGACCGCCCCAGTTCCACAGGGATCAAGATCAACGGGGCGCGGCAAAACTTCTCGCTGCTGTCTTCCTCTCTCCAGGAAAGCATCCCCAGTGCCAGATATAGGGTATTTACACCCTGCTCCTCCATGGAAGTTCGCGCCGCATGATACGTGGCCAGGAGCCTTGACTGCAGTTGCGTTGGCGGATGGGAGGTTTGAAGGCGCAAGTCCTTATGGCGGCCGGCGCCGCTGACTTCGTCCTCCGGTTGAACCAATTGAACATCCGTGGTGGTGCCGTTGGAGTGCGGTCCGACCGCGTCCCCGGATAGAAACGTCAGGCTCTTCTCTTCCTTTACCAGGAGTTGGAAAACTTCAATCGGCTTTTCATCGATCACCTCGATGCCCTTCGAGCGAAGGGGGCGGTAGTTGAGCAGGGTGTTGCGTAAGCCGAGATCGAGGAGATCGCGGCGTGCGATCTCCAGCGTTCCGGTGAAACTGGTCGCTTCGTTACTGGCCGGAGGCATCTAATTCAGTCTTTGGATGTTTGAAATGACGATATCACGCGGCATCGGCTCCCGTGTCCCAAGGCGATTGGAAGAGTGCCGAAGTCGTGCCAGTAGGGTCTACTCCTGCCCAGGTTCCCTCGCACGGAGTCGTCCACCACTGTCCCTGAGACTTTTCTTTGCATTCGCAATGACCTTGTTCCGCCAGTCTTCGTCGGAACCAACGACCTCTTCCACGTCAAAGTCCTGGACCCCACCGAGCAGCAGTGAGAAGCTGTCGATACGCTTCTTCATAATCTGCACGAGCCGAAGGTCCCGTGTACCGCGAAACGCCGGATACGCATACTGGACGGGCTGGCCAGAAACGGCGGCCCAGCTATTTACGCGGCGGACGCGGCCATTACGTTGTACGGTCCGAATGGGACTCGGGTCGAGTTCGTAATGGATCAGGTGGCGACAATACCGGTGCAGATCGATACCTTCGGAGAGCTTGTCCGTCACCACGAGCACGTCGGGACCGAACGGGCTGTTGAAGATCGAGATGACCGTGTCCGGCTGCGTGTTGTGAATGAATAGCCTGTTCTCGCTTTTGTTTTCACTAGCTTCGCAAACTCCCAGTACTCTCGAACCGCCGTTTGCGCCGGGGAGGCGTTCAGGTTGTTGCGCCGCCTCCTCCAGGACCGCTCTACTCGACTTGGATTGGAGCAGCGTAGCATAGAGACGTTGTGCCGCCTCGGCAACGGTTTCACCGCCCGCACTGTGACGTGCGTTCGTATATTTGAGGGTCTTTACCAACTTCGCCGTCGTTACCGGCGCCCCGGAAAGCCACTTCCAAGTCTGCGCGCGGATCAGGTCGGCGCACAGCCACGTAAGGAATCCAAATGGACGCCCTTCCGGCTACCTCATTCGCGTCTCATCCCCGGCGCATATTCCAGGTCTAAACAGAACGTCGTAAGTAATTGCGCATCCGCTCCCTGACGGGGCGCCCTCTGGGCCCGGCTCCGAATCGGTGTTGTACCGAGCCGCGCGCGTGCAAGCGGTTGTGGCGCAAGCAATAATGTCGCCATGTTTAGCCGTGACCAATACGAACTCCAGTTCGCTAACGATCCTGAGGGCAAAGGCGATGGGACTTTCCAGCCGCAGGTGAACTACCCAGTGGGGACGGAGCCTTATTCCGGGGCCGTTGGCGATTTTAATGGTGATGGAAAGGTAGACTTGGCGACGGCCAACTACGGAAGACCGCGGCCACGAAACAATCCGAACAGGGCGCGACGATCCGGCTCACTAATAAATCTGGAAACAGAAAACCTGGTTCGAGTCCGCCGGTGAGAGCGAGTATTCGCCGTTTTCCAGAATCTCATCCACCTCGATCTTGTACAAGTTCTCTTCGAGGCGCGTGACGTTGAGCCGGATGGGACGCGCCATCAGCTTCTTTTTGCGACGGATTAGCACTTCGCGCTGGCCGCCCTTGGACTGCAGTTTGAAGAGCTGCAGCCGGTCCGCCTGGAGTTGGTCCGTCAGAATCAGAAACGCCGGCGATGCCAGCGGCGTGCGTGCCGATGAGTTGGCGCCGGGAATCACATAGGTTACATCGTTCTTGCGGTCTTCCTGCTTGGCTTCCGCGCTCTCCGTCGGTATATGACGCGCCGTCATGGGCGATGGCGGCGATGCTTTACGCCGTGCGCCCCAACGACGGCTACTTCAAGCTCTCCGGCGGCGGCGTTCGTCGCGCTCTGATTCTCGATCCGGAGCAGAAGGAACGCATCACCCGGACGTATATCGAGATGGCCAGCGCGAAGCCTGTCCCGCGCAAGCCGCGGCGTCCGCCAAACGACAAGAAGGACGCGAAGAAGGAAGAAGAGAAGAAGAAGGAAGTCGCCAAGTAGCGCGACGGATTTGTCCTAGAAAAAGCTGAATCCAAGATGCGGCCCGCGGTTCACAGGCGTCCCGTTGGCGGCGCATCACTTCGCGGCTTCGCAAGCGTTCCACACGCTATGGCTGGCGATCTTCAGCACGCTCTCGTGCGTGAACGGCTCGTCGTTCAGAATTGCTTCCACCTGGCTCCAGTCGCCGGCCGCGAACAATATGGCGGCGGCCGGTTGGACGCCCTCCATCGGACCGCCGGAAAGAATCTTGCCGGACTTCATCTGCTGCAAGATGTAGGCGAGGTGTTTCTGGGCAACCTGGGGAGCTTTTTCCCAATTCGGGCCGCGCTCGAAGAGCACCAGCGTGCGCTGCGGGCATTGCATGCCGGGAGGCGGCCATTGGCGCTGGGCCAGCAGCAAGCCGCCGATCAGAAACGGAAGCATTCGCATGAAGAGCATCGTAGCACTCAGTCGAACAGGCGACCATTGTTCGTATTCGCGCTACGCCGCCCGCACGTCTGGTATACTTCAGACGCCGGAAACGGGGGCGCTTCACGGTGAAACGGTGAGACTATTCGGCGCTTTACTATTTGCTTCGGCGGCCTGGGGCGGCAGCGCGTATTACGTCGATTGCGCGGCTGGAAACGACGCGGCGGATGGGCTGTCACGGGCGACGGCATGGCGGTCGGTGCCCGCGATTTCCGCGCACGAGTTTCACGCGGGAGATGCAATCCTCTTCCGGCGCGGGACTCAATGTACGGGGACCTTGTGGCCAAAAGGGTCGGGTACGGCGAGCGCCCCGATCGTACTGGATGCGTGGGGCGACGGCGCGTTGCCCAAGATCCACGCGGAGCCGGGCGCCGAGGCCTCTTTCCGGCTTTTCAATCAGGAATACTGGACGGTTCAGCATTTGGAATTCATCGGCGGGCAGCCGCACGGCATATTTGTCAGCGGCACGCAGGGCGTCTTGCACGGCATCCATATTCGACACGCGATCGTGCACGGCGTCACCGGCGAGCCTCAGAACAAGGAAGGCGGGCTGGTGGTGATCGCGCCAGGCAGCGCCGCGCAGAGATTCGACGATGTGCTGGTGGAAGGCGTGACCGCATATGGCACGTCGCAGTGGGTTGGCATCCTGGTGGGCGGCGTGGCGTACGGCGTTCTGCCGGAGCATTCCCGCAGCACCAACGTGACTATCCGCAACTCGATCGTCCACGATGTGGCCGGCGATGGCATCGTGCTGTTTCAGGTGAACAGGGGCACTATCGAGAGCAGCGTTGCATGGTACACAGGCATGCAACAGACAGAGAGCATCGGGACTCCCAACGGCATCTGGACGTGGATGTGCCGGCAGTGCGCCGTGCGGCTAAGCGAGGCGTTTCTGACCGACAGCCCGGGGGTGGATGGCGGCGCGTTCGACATCGATTACGGCGACGACGACAACGTCGTGGAAGAGAGCTATGGGCACGACACTCAGGGCTATTGCGTCGCGGTCTTCGGCGCGGGCCGGACGACCACCAATAGCGTTGTGCGCCGGAATGTGTGCGCCGGCAATGGCCGCAGTCCGCGGCTGGCCGCACACCAGGGGGCGGTGTTCCTTTCCACCTGGAACGGTGGCCGGCTCAAGGGCGTGCAGTTCTCGGAGAACCGGATTTTCTGGAATCCGCCGATTGCGGCGCCGGTGGTGGTCAGTACCGCGAAGTTCGAGGGCGCCGCGCCGGAGTTCGATCGCGACTTTATTCAAAAGCAGCCGGGGCTGCCGCCAGAGACGGCGCCGCGCGCGCAGATGCCGGTGTTGCCGCTGCGCGACGCGGAGGGCGGGCCGGCTTCGCTCTCCACCCGTCCTGGCGCGTGGCGGCTCTACGGTTTTGTTTCGCGATCGGGCGTTGAGGTCGCCATACTGGCGAGCGCGTACCGGCAATTTCATGCGGCAGGCCTCGACGCTGTCCTGATTGCGCCGAACGGCGACACGGAACAAAATAGCAATCTTCACTGGGACTGGAATCTGGGTGACATTGCCGTGCTGTTCGACGATGGCGCCGCAACCAGCGCGTTGCGGGTATCCGGCATGCCCGCCCTGATGCTGGTGAACGCCGCGGGGCAGATCGTCTGGCGTCATGATGGTTTTATTCCGCCCGGCGATCTGGGCCTGGCGCTGCGTACTTACCTTGGCAATCCGGACTACGCACAGCTTATTTCCGAACCATTTTCCGAGCCATGAAACATCTCATTGCACTTTTGGCGGCTCTCGCATGTGTGTCCGCGCCCGCCAGCGCGGGCAACGCGGATGCCGGGTTTCTTCCGCTGCAGGATCCCATTGTGGTCTATAACAACTGGTCCGCCTACGACGAATTGTCGGACAACGTTCTGCAGACCGAGCAACTGGCGATGAAGCAACTGGATGAGCTCCTGCGTCTGCGGCGGCGCGGCGTGCGGTTCGATTACTACATGATGGATGCGTTCTGGTATGCGAAAGAAGGCGCGTACAGGACCTGGCGCAAAGCGACATGGCCGAACGGCCCGGATGGCTGGCTGGCCCGCTGCAAAGAAAACGGAATCAAACCGGGCCTGTGGTTCGGCACCAACATGCTGGTGCAGCTCGAAGCGGCGCCGGAGTGGCAGGATTCGCTCAGCAAGAAGGGCTGGACCGCGTGCTTCTTCAAGGGCGGTTTTATGCCGCACTTCATGCAAACGCTGCAGATGTGGTACGACCGCGGCATTCGTATGTTTAAGTTCGATTTCGTGGATTTTGCGGCGGCGCCACCGGATGTGGAAGCGTCCATGAAACCGGAGGAAATTCGCGCACGCAACGAAACGGCATTTCGCGAAGCGCTGCGCAAATTCCGGGAGAAGAACCCGGGCGTCGTGCTGGTGGCATTCAACGGTTTCGGCGGCGACCTGGAGACCACCAGCGGGCCGTTCCCTTTCCAAAGCCCTATCGATCTGCGCTGGCTCACGGTGTTCGATTCGATCTACTCGGGCGATCCACGGCCATCCGACGTGCCCATGATGAACTTCTGGCGCTCACAGGACGTTTACGGCGATCACATGGTCCGGCGGTTTGAGGACAGCGGCCTTCCGCTGGAGCGCATCGACGCCACCAGCGTGATGTACGGGACCACCGGGACTATCTATTACCGCAAGACGAACGCCTGGAAGAGCGGACTGCTGCTGATGCTCGCGCGCGGCGGATGGGTGAACACCATCCACGGAAATCTGGAGCTTATCGACGATCGCAAGGCGGCGTGGATGGCGCGCGTGTTCCAGTTGTACCTGCGCATGCAGTCGCTGGGGCGTACCAAGACGTTCGGTGGCATTCCGGGAGAAGTGCAGCCATACGGCTTCGCTTCGCTCGACCGAAACGGGGCGTTGTACACGGTCGTAAATCCCGCGCAGACGGTGAGCCGGATCGAGCTACCGCGGTTGTCGCAGGAGCAGTCTGGCGCCGGACCGGGGCGGCTTGTTTTTTGCGACGCGGGGTTCCGGCCGGAGCTTGCTGGCAACTCCATCGCACTTGGGCCGGAGCAGATGGCTGTGATCGGGTTTGGAAAATACGCGCGGCCGGAGTATGGCCTGGGGACGGAAGACGAAGTGGTCATCCCGCAATCCATCGAGCCGGTGGCGGCTGTGTTTGACGCGCGCGGGTCGCACGCGGTGGAGGGTTCGGTGGCGGCCCCGGGCGGCGGCTCGCTCCGGATCGTCATGCAGCAGAAGACCCCGGACGGGCATATCCGGCGCACCTGGGCAGGCGGTCCGCCGAAGGGCGAGAACATGGGACGCGTTTTCCGGATCGAGGCCTGGCAGAATGGCAAGCCGCTTCGCGTGCGGGTGAATTACGACAAGGTCATTTGGAGCGGCCTCGCGTGGGGCGTGGGGGAAGTGGAAGGCTCCGCGCCCGGGGCTGCGGTCTCAATCCGGTGCACGTCGAGCGAGAAGGATGAGGTCAAGCTGGAGGCGAAGGTCTATCGCGTGCGCTATAGGGAGCCCCGCGGCGAACCGCGTTGAAAGCGACGTCAACCCCCCGCGTCAACACCCCGCTTGACATCATCCATGAATGGTGAAAGAATTTTGCCAGATAAGAAATTTGCCAGGGAAACGCGTCTGAAACACCGTTTTCCAGGTATTAGTGGGAGAGAGCATATGCGGAACCAAGTTCGTTCTGTGCTTCAGCTTTTCTGCGTCAGCCTGCTTTTCGGCAGCCTGCTCAACGCACAATTCAATCGCGCCTCCATCACCGGGACCGTCACGGACCCGAGCGGCGCTGTAGTCGCTGGCGTCGGAGTCGACGCCACGAACCTCGGCACGCGCGAAGTGACCCAAACGGTCACCAACGACTCTGGAATCTATGTGATTCTGAATCTGTTTCCGGGCAAGTACTCACTCAAATTCACCAAGCCGGGCTTCCAGACCATCGACGTGCCATCTGTCACGCTGGAGTCCACTCAGGTGGCCAAGTTCGATCAGAGACTCGCACTTGGCGGCGTCGGACAGACCATCACAGTGACGGCGGAGGCTCCCATAGTAGACAGTGAGACGGCCATCGAGGGCACGCATCTGAGCGGTCAGGTAATCACGGATCTGCCAATGAACATTTACGGCGGCCGAACGATCGAGACATTCGCCTATGCCCTCACGCCTGGTTACTCTCCGCTGAGCAACCCATACGAAGCAGTCATCAACGGGACCCAGGGCTTCACCAAGGAGGTCACGGTGGATGGCACCTCCTCCACGGCGCAGATCCAGGGCGATTCGATGGAGGTTGGCCCCTCCATGGAAGCGGTTCAGGAAGTGGAGTCGCAGACCAGCGGCCTGGACGTGCAAAACGGAATGACCAATGGCGGCGTCATCATGCTCAACCTGAAATCGGGAACCAACCGGCTCCACGGCAGCGCGTTCGCGTACGGCCACAACGAGCTGTTGGACGCCCGTGTGTGGGGGGATCCGGATAAGCCGAAAAACCGGTTTTGGGATTATGGCGGCAGCATCGGCGGGCCGATTTTTAAGAACAAGACGTTCTTCTTCGGGGCCTTCGAGCGATATCAGCAGAACGATTATCAGCTTGGCGCGCTGGGCAGTGGCTCGCCCACCGTGCCCACGCAGGATTTCCTGAGCGGCAACTTCAGCGCCCTTCTGAACACCAGCAAAGTCCTGGGTACGGACGCGGCTGGCAACCCCATCTACGCGGGCGCTATCTTCAATCCGAACCAGAAGAACACGGTGTTTCCAGGCAATATCGTTCCCTCGACCATGTTCAGCTCGGTTTCGCAGAAGATTATCGCGATTTACCAGAAGGACTACGCGCCGCAGTCCACCGCGTTGCTCGGAAACGATCGGTTCCCCACCTCCAACAGTCCTACCCAGACGCCGGACCAACCGGTCGTCAAGATCGATCATAACCTGACGGACAAAAACCACCTCTCCGCCTCTTGGGTTTACAATTGGCGGCCGCGTCTGCTGGCGGATAGCGGCGGCATATGGCAGCTTGGCAGCTCCGACGGCGGGCCGCTGGCCGCCGACCGTTACCAGAAGGTGGTTGGCAGCGAGTATCGTCTGAGTGACTCGTGGACCCTCGGTTCCAATGTGCTGAACATCTTTAATGCCACTTACAACCGATATTGGAACGGATCGCTTCCGGCGACCACGGGATCCTTTGCGAGTCAGCTCGGCTTTGGTAACACCGGCGCGGATAACTTCCCCTCTATGAACTTCGGCCCCGCGGTGAATGGTTATTCCGAGACGACCATCGGAAACACCTGGCAGGGCGACTACATCGCCGGCACATTTATCTATGGAGACACGCTTTCGTGGAACAAAGGCAAGCACAGCTTTACGTTCGGCGGCGATTTCCGCGCCATGCAGATCAGCAGCCACGGTGGGTCGGGCGCCCTGTCGTTTAACTTCTCCAACAATACTACCGGTGCGTCCGGCCAGTCTTATGCCAACCAGGTAGGCTACGGCTTTGCCAGTTTTCTATTGGGCGACGTCCAATCCGCCACCGAAACCACGCCATTCGACCTGTACGGGCGGCGCAAGGCCATGGATCTCTTCGTGCAGGACCATTGGAAGCTCACTCCCAAGCTCACCGTCAACCTGGGTCTGAGGTGGGACGCCACCTTCCGCTTCCACGAAAAATACGGCCACTGGGCCAACTTCGACCTGAATGCCATCGATCCGAATCTGGGCATTCCGGGATCGGTGGTCTATGCCAACAGCGGCAGCGACAGCTTCGAAAAGAACGAAGACTGGCACAATTTCGGCCCGCAGATCGGCATTGCGTGGAATCCCACAAAGCGCCTCGTGCTGCGTGGTTCTTTCGGAATCCTGTACGTCCCGATCGGCATACAGTATTGGGAGGGAGTGCCATACGCCTACGATCCCGGTTATCGCGGCACCAACGCCGCGTCTGCGCCGTTCAACTGGGATAGCGGCTATCCCGGCGTTTTTACGCCCGGCGTGAAGAGCTCGACTCCCCCGATCACCCAGTTTCCCATTGTCAATGTCGATCCGAACGCGCTGCGCGCTGGTTACACCGATAATTTTAACTTTGGCGTCCAATATGAACTGACTAAGAACATGGTGGTCGAAGCCAGCTATATCGGGAATCGCGGCCACCGCCTGCAGGACTCCGGCTTGGCTAACGATCAGCCTTCCGCGCAACGGTTCTTCGGACTTATCAATTCCGGGAATGGGTTCAACTATGTTTGCAGTAAGTCGGATGCGGCTGCCAACGGTGTTCCGTATCCGTACCCCGGCTTCTGCGCCCCCGCGCTGGCGGCGATCGCCCCCTATCCGCAGATTGCAGCCGCGGAAGCCAATTACTGGTATTACCCGGTGCTCTACTACATAGGCTTGCCGCTGGGCCAGTCATACTATGACGCGATGGTCCTGCAGATCAGGAAACGGTTCGGGGCCGGCCTGAGTATGGATCTGAACTATACCCGTTCGCGTCAGGAGGGCGATACGTTCAGTAACTTCGGTGAAAGCTACGATATCGCGGGAATTCAAAATTTCGCCAACTTAGCCGAGGCCGCCCACACGCTGTCGCCTTACGACCAGACACACGTGGTCAAGGGCGCGGTCAGTTACGAGCTGCCGATCGGACACGGGCACCGCCTGCTGGGGAGCCAGAGCGGCGTCGCCGCCAAGCTGGTTGGCGGCTGGAGAGTTTCCGGTCTGGTGATGTACGCTTCGGGACCGCCCCTCGGCTTTTCCTCTACAAACTACTATTACTGGCCGCTGTGGGCTGAAACATATGTGAATTACAACCTCACCGGTTATCACGGCAGCATGTTTAACCAGGGGAACTTCCAGCAGCCCACCGGGTCCAACCAGGCTCCGGCGGCCGACCAGTATTTCCCATCGACGGTGGCAGCCAACCCGGCATACGGGCAGTTGGGAAATGGGCCAGCCCGCATCGATGCTCTGCGCGGATTTGGAATCGCCACTGAAAATGTCAGCCTGATGAAGAACACCAGCTTCGGCGCGGAGGGGAGATACAAGCTGCAGCTTCGCTTGGAGTTCTACAATATCTTCAACCGGCATACATTCAACCAGCCGGACACGAATCTCTCGAGTCCCACGTTCGGATACGTCACCGGCGTAAACTCTTCGCCAAGGAACGGCCAGTTCGGCGCGCGCTTCGAATTCTAGCCGTTCCGGGGACGCCGCCAGACCGACCTTCGATTGGTCGATTGTTCAAATGCGCAAAACAAGCTGGCGAGCCGCATGGCGAATCGGTGAGTGTTGGGCGTCTGGGTTGAATTTCTACAAATTGGGCTCCGAGCAGAGCTCGGAGCCGAGGACCTCCATGGTCGCGGAGGTGTACTTCAACTGCCCGGTTCCACCTGCGACGGCCCTGTCATCTTGCTGGGACGCGGTAATACCAGGAGGCGTCATACCGTTCAGAATCGATGAGCGCCGCAGGCAACTGAAGAAGGCTTACGAGGAACTCAGATTCTACGTTGATGACTACCGGCTGCACGCTCGCTCCGCGCGGATACAGCGCGCTCCGACAAGACCGGTTCGATCAGCGTGGCTTTGGTGTCACCGACCGGCCGGTGACAGTCGAAGAGTTAGCGCATATCCAGGCCAATGAAACACTCTCTTTGCCCGGATCGCGCGAGACGCTTAACTCGGTCGGATATTCGATCATCGATCTGCTGCAATACGGATGGCCGGACGATTACTACGAGACGCTCGCCGGAAGAATCCGCGCGCTTAAAACCACGGATCTGGATGCGGCCGCCAAGCAGGTGATCCATCCAGACAGTCTCGTGTGGGTCGTGGTCGGCGACCGCGCCAAAATCGAGGCTGGGGTGCGGGAATTGGGCTTGGGCGAAATCCGATTCATCGACGCCGACGGAAACCCGATTTAGCCCGGTTGCGGAGTAAGGCCAGGAACCGCTTGCTCACGCGCCCGTCTCAGAACCGGTCCGAGCACTTACAATAAGTTATGACTGGCCGGGAACTTCGCTGACCGAGCTGCGTCCATCAGGGAGCGGTCCTCGTCGGTCACCGGGCCCCTTTTGCCGCGCCATGTCCTCAGATGTTTGAAGTTTTCATATTTATGTAGGCGAAGTGCTTGAGAGTCTCATAAGTCTGTCTCGGAATTGGGGCATAAAGAACGGCTATACTCGCAGGCGGCGCATTCCGCACCGCGCGACGGCATTAAGGATGAATCACTGCTGTCCGGTTAGAAGTCCCATAGATTCAACTGGTTGCCGGGGTCGAGTA
>OBLW0100002765.1_pt1 | contig 14060 bp, 9 predicted proteins | sample 1520161 | NCBI WGS metagenome assembly OBLW01 (sample SAMEA3539309, study PRJEB22396) | soil metagenome | biome: tundra; feature: field; material: soil | place: USA | collected 2010-05 | depth 0.15 m
GCACTTGCGCGCCAGCGTCGGTAAGCTTTTTCGCGGAGGCATCGGAACGTGCCAGTCCGGTTACTTCGTGGCCGCTACCGATGAGTTCTTTGACGATCGCAAAGCCAAGAAAGCCAGTAGCTCCTGTGACAAATACACGCATGATCTTCTCCTTATGCATCGTGGGGCCTCGACTACCCTCCACATGAGAAAAGATGATCCAAAATACGATACGATCTCGTCCAATAGTGCATATTATTGGTCTGATCGTACAAGGAGGAGGATTGGACCCGTTGTCAGACATTTTGTCCGTGCTGAAGCCCGTTAGCTATAAATCGGGCGGTTTCGATGTTCCTGGTGCCCTCTCCATCAGATTCCCGCAATATGAGGGCATCAAGTGCTATGCCGTGATCTCCGGCCAGTGCTGGCTCTCCGTGGACGGCGTGCCGGACGCGGTTCTTCTGACCGCAGGGGACTGTTTCCTTTTGCCGCATGGAAGGTCATTCTCTCTCGCTACGGACCTGTCACTTCCGCCGATGGACTGGGAGACCTACCTTGTGAAAGTGCGGAAGGGAATCCCCGCTCCGGGCAAGGACTGCGACAGCTGCTACATGGTCGGTGGTTATTTCACTCTGGACGGCGGTCAGGCGGCCATGCTGCTGAACTCGTTAGCGCCCATCGTTCATATCCGGAACGATTCGGACAGAACAGCGATGCGGTGGACGCTGGAGCGCATGAATCAAGAGGTGCGCAATTCGCAACCTGGTAGCCGTTTAATCGCGCAGCAACTTGCTTACACGATGCTGGTCCAGGCCCTTCGTCTGCACCTAACAGAAGGCGCGAGAGGCGGCGTCGGCTGGCTTTACGCCTTAGCGGATAAACAGATGAACTTAGCGCTCAGCAGCATGCATGACGATCCAGCGCATCGCTGGACGCTCCAAGAACTTGCTGAGTCCGTGGGCATGTCACGGTCTGCTTTCACCACAAAGTTTCGAGAGACAGTCGGCGAAACACCCATGGAATACTTGACACGTTGGCGGATGCTGTTAGCGGGCGACAGGCTGAAGAAGTCCAACGAATCTATCTCTATCATTGCTTCTTCATTCGGCTATGAATCCGAGAGTGCTTTTGGAAAGGCCTTCAAACGCGTTATAGGGTCTTCGCCAAGACAATACAGCTTCGGAAGCCGTCCAATCTTGGCTTCCGCCAAGAGCACACAAGATTGAATCCGCCGAGGTTAAATACCTTGGCGGGTGGCACCCGGCCTGTTCTCGGTTCAGTTTTCAAAAGCAAAGGCGCAGCCATCGGCTGCGCCTTACTTCTTTCTTCTATCTCGTAGTTGTTACCTTTAAAGCGACAACGCTTCTCAGAGCTTTTCGAAGAAATCGCAGCCTGAGCACGAAATGTAGATTCCACCGGGCACGCCACGCTCGCGATCTTTCATGCGCTTGACGATGCGGGTCTCTTTGCCGCACTTGGGACATGCGGTCGATTTCGTGGTATCCATGACCTTTTTACGGTCGGCTGTCTTTGCAATCTTTGCCATTCAGTCTCTCCTGACAGGAATGTCCCGCTGGCCTGAAGGCTGCGGTTCTACCTGGTATTTGGGGAGTATCGTCCTACGACAATACAAAACGCCGGGTCATGCTTGAATCAGCCCGGCAGGATAATACACGCAGAAGCAGTGCACTGTACTCGCCTCTAGAATCTTACACGAATTGCGATGGCAGTGGATGGACGCGCTCTCGTCGTTGTTGATTGATCTTCCATTCTCGGACCGGGGGCGGAAGAGGTAATGATGGCCAAAGTGTACGGAGCTTGCATTTTAACGAAGAAAAGGGGCCGCTTGCGCGGCCCCTCAGTTTTACAAAGGCTTGTTGCGTGTCGCTTGTTATTTTCCGGTTCCCGTCAGCGTTACTTGCTGCGGGCTGTCGGGGGCGTTGTCGGTTAGCGTTACGGCACCGGTGCGTACACCCTTTTGAGTGGGCGTGAAGGTTACGCTCAAAGTGCAGTTTGCACCCGCAGCGAGCGCGGTTCCGTTCACGCAAGGATGAACCGTCTTGGTGGCTTTGAGAGTCTTCAGCGCAAAGTCGCCGCTGACAGCGATTGTGCTGATGGTCAGAGTCGCGTTCCCCGTGTTGGTGACCGTTACTTTTTTCGGATTCGCAGTGGTGCCGACAGTGATAGCGGTCCACTTGAGCGAACTCGGATTGAGATTTACGGCCGGGCCACCGCCGCCGCCACTGCACGCGGAGAAGGCGAACGAACCGATGTTGGTGTTCCAGTTATAGGAGCCGCTGACTTTCTCGTACTGATCGACGTACCAGAAAGTGCAATCGTCGCTCGGGTCGACTTGCATCGCGGTGTAGTCTCCCCAACGAGAGAGGCCACCGGTTTGCGAACCGCCGCCCGTTACCAGGGTAGCTTCAGACTCCAAGGTGCCGGCCGCGTCGCTCGGTATGCGACCGGTGATCCGGATGCCAGGGTGGATGCTGCTGCTTGAAGCGCTGTATCCCAATCCGATATCAGCGTTCTTGTCTTCAGCAATACTTCCCATCCAGCGATAGGTGGAGTCGGGAGCATAGGTTCCCTGCTGGTTCAAAGTGACGCTGCCCGCCGGATCGTAAATTTCGTACCAGCGCACCGCTACCTGAGAGCCGCTCTGGACTGCGTGGTTGAAGACTGCTCGATCGTGATCGGCAAAGTGACGAATGGCGAAGCGATACATCATTCGGTCGCCGAGGGTATCGAGGGTTTGGGTTGTTCCCTGCTGGGGAACGCACTGACCGCCGTTGCCGCAAGCGAGGCTGCTGTTGGCAACGTTGATCGTAGTCGGCGCGGAAAGAGTAGCCGTGCCGCCGGCGAAGTTCGGTGCGAGTTTGCGCAGGTACAACTGTCCAGGGCTATTGTTCTGCCAAGTGATGTAGAGACCAGGGGTGCCATCGACGGGAACGGTTGGACCGTCCATGTCGGAGGGTAGGTAGCCACCTTCCGAGGAGGGGGTCATCTGACAGAGTTGAGCTGCGGTCGGATCGCCAGAAAGCATCTTGGTGCGGTCGAAGGCGCAAAGATCGGCGCCGCCGAAGTTTTGGAAATTGATGAAGATGTTGTAGGTGGCCAGGTAAGCGCTGTTGCTGGCGGTTGCCCAGGTGCTGAGCTTCGGATAGTCATTGAGGTTTGCGCCGAACGAGTAGCCGTAGAGGTTGTACGCTCCGGCCGGATTGTTGGTCTTGGAAACGGCAATGCATTCCGCCTGAGTGCTGCCAGTGTTTCCGATAATGCTGAGAACCCAGCGGTCGGCGGGGCGATCATAGAGCACAACGGGATCGCCGTAGGTTCCACTGCAAAGGCCGCCGAGTGGAGTGAAGATATTCAGAATGTTGGTCGGGCCGGCGATGGTAGCTCCGGTCTTGCTGTAGACGGCGAACTGCACGTTGACGGTTTCGACGATGTCGTTGGGACCGACAGCCATGTTCGAGTCGGACGGCGCGTAACCGGGCGACGATATGCCATCAAAATCGGCTCCGAGGGTGACGCCGACCTGAGGTCCATATTCCTTTTGCAGAACCGAATCTTGAGTTGCGAGCTGGCCTTTCTGGCCGTTGGAGCGCAGCGGAAGCGGACGCGGCTCGGGCATATCCTGACCGGCGAAAATTGAATTTTCAATCGGTAGTTCTGATATTGGTTGCGAAACTGCAAAGTTGAAGGGATAGGTAACGATTGTCTTATTCTGCTTGGTTTTGGCAAAGGCTAGCGTGCTTAACGCGAGGCCACTTAGGGTGAGTGCTCGGACCACATTTCCTACACGAACCATTGATTGATTTCTCCTTGTAAAACTGGTTAGGGACGGAGCCGGAGAGAATGAACTCCGACCATTCGCTTCCATTTTCGAAACTGGGTGTTTTGAATTAAACATTCGGTGAAAAGTGCGGCTTCAAAAGGTGGTCAAAGACTCCACTTTTTGAACTGCTGCGGCGCGACTCGGGCTTTCAAAACATGCTCAGTGTTTTTCGATTAAAGGCCCCCCGTGGTGTGGACGATGCCGTTGGGGTAGTACTAGCGTGGATAGTTTATACAGGGTTTTTTCTCGGAAAACAATGGAAAAACCGTAGGACATGCGACTGCAGCAATGGTGCAATTTTGTTCACACGGCTTTAACTGCGGCGGAACAATGCGGGAAAATACGGAGAATAAACGAGGAAGAAAAAAGCCCCGCATTGCTGCGGGGCTTAGTGATCGAGTGAGCAGTTTTACTTGCCGGTTCCCGTCAGATTTGAAACCTGCGGACTTCCGACTGCGCTATCAGCCACACTTAGCGTTCCAGTTCGTGTGCCAGTCTGCGTTGGCTTGAACACCACGCTGATTGTGCACGTGGTTTTGGCCGCCAGGCTCGTCGAACACGTCTTCGTGGAAACGCTGAAGTCTCCAGTCGTCGAAATGCTGATGCCTGTCAGCGGCACCGATTGCAGGTTATTCAGCGTGAACACCTTCGCCGCGCTTGTCGTCCCAACCGTTGTTTTTGCGAACGTCGCAGTTACCGGAGTCAGCTTAACTTGCGGACCACCAGTACCTGAAAGCGCTACGGTTTGCGGACTGTTCGGCGCGTTATCCGAAATGGTCAAGGTGCCCGTACGTGTCCCAAGTGCGGTCGGCGTAAAGTTCACCATGATCTTGCAATTCTTTCCTGCAGCCAGCGTGGCGCCGCAAGGCTTCGTGCTCGTCGTCTGAACAAAATCGCCGGTTACAGTTACGCCACTGATGTTCAGCGTCACCGTTCCGGTATTAGTAACAATCACTGCCTTCGCCACACCCGGAGAGCCCACCGGAATCGTGTTCCAGGTTAACGATGCCGGCGTCACCGTAACTGTCGGACCAACGCTAAGTGGGGTAACGGTAAGGCTTAACGTCGTAGTGTGCGTCAAGCTGCCGGAAACGCCTTGGACTGTGATGGTGGAGGTTCCAGTCGTTGCCGTAGCAGTGGCGGTGAAGGTGAGCGTGCTAGTGGTTGTTGCCGGGTTGGGGTTGAATCCCGCAGTCACGCCGGAAGGCAGACCAGAAGCACTCAACGTTACGGCGCTGTTGAAGCCGTTAAGCGGAGCGATGGTGATCGTGCTGGTTCCAGTGCTGCCCTGTACGACCGATACACTGGTCGGATTCGCGCTCAGGCTGAAGTCAGGCGTTCCGCCATTGCCGCATCCCGGGAAGATGAATGATCCGATGGCGGTGTGCCAATCAAATCCACCGTTCACGGCCTGGTATTCCTCCGTGAACCAGAAGGTGCAATCGTCGGTCGGATCGACGGTGAGCGAAGAGTAGTCGCCCCAGCGACTTCCGCCGCCAGTTTGTGATCCGCTACCCTGTAAGAGGGTAACTTCCGTTTCGAGAGTGCCTGCTGCATCCGAAGGCACGCGACCGGCGTAGACCAGCGCAGGAAAATCGCCGGAAGCAGAGCTCGACCGGCTGAAGCCAATAGCGATGTCCTGGTTAGAATCCATCGCGATTGCGGGCATCCAACGGAACTGCGTGGTCGGCGCATACGTACCCGACTGGAAGATCGTGGGAGTCGTTTCCGGATTGTGAATCTCGTACCACCGGATACCGCCACCGCTGCTTTCCTGGATCGAGTGGGCCGCAAGAAGAGTGGTGTGATCGCCGAAGTTGCGATAGACCATGCGGTACATAATGCGGCCGCTGAGCGATTCGAGTAAATCGCTGCCGGAGCCGGGCTGTTGTACGCAACGTCCACGATTCTGCGTTGGACAGAGGTTAGTAAATGCGGCGACCGGAATCAGAGTCGGACCGGTGAAAGTGGAATTGGTAGGAGTCGTGAAATCAACGTGGAACTTATACAAGCTGATGTTGGCGCTGCCATCGGGATCGAGTTCGGCAACGAAGTTTGGAGTGCCGGCGGCCGGAGGGGTGGGGCCGTCCAAGTCAGAGGGCTGCATTGCAAAATCGCTTGAGCTTCGTTGGAAGCACTGAATGGTCGCGGCTGAGCCGGCCAACATTTTGGTACGGTCCGCAGCGCAAACGTTCGCGCCGATGTAAGCCGAGCCCGCAAGGTTGAAGTTATCGAAGGTGAAATAGTACGCGTCCGGCCATACCGCCATCTTCGGATAGTCGGGGAAGTCAGCGAAGGCGAACGCATAGCGATTGTAGGCGCCGGTAGCGTCCGCAGTTTGGGAAACGGCCACGCACTCGAAATCATTGCCGAAGCTGTTGATCGCGAACTGTGAAACCACCCAACGCTGCGCAGCCGCGTCAAAACGCACAATTGGATCGCCGCTGTTGTCGCTCTGGCAAGATCCGCCAAAACCCGACCAGAAGGAGTTGCCCGCGAGCGGTCCCAAGATCATAGTGCCGGTCTTGTTGTACACGGCATAGTTGAGGTTGATGTATTGCACGTACTGGGTCGTTCCAGCCGCACCATCGTTATCGGGCGGTTCGCAATTACAAAAGAATGCCTGGCCTACACCGAGGCCTTCAAATTCGAGGTTGAAAGACGGGGTCTGAGCGGTTGGAGAATTTTCGGGCCGCTGCAGAACCTTGTCTTCGACAAACGGGTTATTCGCCCACGGATTTCTGGGGTTCTCAAAGTTTTGAATTTCGTGTTCGGACGGCAGACTGAACTCGGGAAGAAGCGGCGCAACTTCGCGAAGCACTGGGCCGGTATCATGTTTGAATTCTTTAATGACTGTGGCTCCCTTAGTCACCGTGGATTGTTGAGCGAACGTAGGCAGCGCAAGACAGCTCACCGCCAGGAACGCCGTTAGTGCTACGCGTTTAATTGTCAATTGTTCCTCCTTCATTTCTTTTCCCCTACCATTTCAGATGGATCGTAAACACCTTCAAATTCGAGCGTCAGAGCGCCGTCGGCCGCCATATCGCCTTCATACGTCCCGCCGCCTTTAATTCCCTTGAGTGAACCGGTGCCCCGCATCAGGCTCCAACGGCCTTTGCTGGTGGCTGGTCCTTTTTCTGCGAGCACTTGGCCCTGACTTTGCCAGGTAAGTTTGTCGCCGTTGTCGAGCGAATCGGTTTGGAAGCCGTGCCCGTGAAGGACGCCTTCCATTTTTTCGACAAAATCGACCGCGACTCCTTCTTTAGTCTTAGCGCCCTTGATGGACATCGGTTCTGTCCAGGTGCACTTGCGCTTGGTGAGCATCAGAACGTGTCCGGGGCGATCGGGCACTTCGATCGAGTGTTCGGTTTCTGGTTTGTCGCAGTGCATCTTGCCGTCGACTTTGATGTAGTTGGCGGAAGCTTTTTTAGAATTCGAATCTTTATTTTTTGCCTGGTCTTTGTCTTTATCTTGTGCGTTAACAAAAATGGACATTGCTAAGAGACATAGGACGGACAGAGGTATACGTTGCCAGATCTTTCTCACGTCGAACATTCTTTTGAGTCAGCCTCGAGATGCGATTAGAATTTTTGGTACTGAATCAATTCCACAAGCGCAATGCGATCCCCAACTTGCAACTTTACCCATAACACGTTGGGACGCTTGACGGAACGTGGGGGACTCTACTAGTGCGAATAGTTATAACGCCGTTTTTGCGAAAAACAAAGGAAAATCAGCGCGTAAAGCGCTTTTCATTAATGTTGCAGTTCTTTGCACACAAAGTTGATCACGGGAGTTGAGGTGCGCGAAAAACTCCCCGTTCTTTCTCAAGCAAGCTGGATACCGCCAGCACCAATTCGTCTTCCCATGGACGGCCTACAATTTGCACGCCGATGGGGAGTCCGGTTTCCGAATAGCCCATTGGTACCACGGCGGCAGGAAATCCTAGCAAATTGAACCATTCGGAATAGCTCCAGGCATCGAGATACTTGACGGTTTGGCCCTCGACCTGCCATTCGCGTTCGCCGTGGATAAAGGCGGGGACAGCCGCGACGGGGCAAATAAGGACAGGGAATTTGCGCATCTGGAGGAGAATTTTTTCGCGTATCGCGTCTCGTCCGAACCAAGCTGCGAGCAGCGAATCGCCGGTGTGCGGAGGCGTGGCTTGAGTCCACGAGCGGAACTCGCGGAGGATTGGACTGATGTCGCGGCCTTGCGACATGGCTTCGCGAATCATGGGCTCGAGCAGCATGCCTCCGGCTATACCGAAGAAATCCCACCAGAGTTGCCGCGCCTCTTCGAGGCCTTCAGGGCGGAAAGCGTCAACGTGGAAGCCGCAGGTCATGAGCATGAGCGCGGCGGACCTCACTGCCTCACGGGTTTCCTCGGTGACTGAAGTGCGGGTGTCGTCTTCGAAAAAACCCACACCAGTACCCAGTACCCAGTTGTCAGTAACCAGTTGCCGGTTGTCGGTTCTCAGTTCCCCGTTTTCATTAACCCGACCTTGTTCTCTCTGGGTACTGGTTACGGAGTACTGGGTACTGACAGGTGCGGAGACTGGATCTCCGTCATCATAGCCCGCCATTACTTCGAAGAGCGTGCTTACGTCTTCTATAGTGCGAGCCATCGGGCCGACGACTCCGATCACGGCGAATGGGCCGCCAGCTTTCGGAAAATGCCCGGTCGAAGGAATGCGTCCCGGAGTAGGCTTCAGTCCGCAGATGCCGCAGAAGTGAGCCGGGACGCGAATCGATCCCCCGCCATCGCTACCCACGCCGCCTGCGGACAGCCCAGCGGCGATAGCAGCGGCTTCGCCACCGCTCGACCCGCCCGCGGTTCGCGCCAGATCCCAAGGATTGTTGGTTCGTCCATATAAAAGGTTATCGGTCTCCCACGCCATAAGAAGTTCGGGAGTGTTGGTCACGCCGAGGATGACGGCTCCGGCAGAGCGCAGCCGAGTGACTAGAGGAGCGTCTTCGGCGGCGACGTGCCCGGCGCGCAAACGCGATCCAGCTTCGCAGCGATGACCGGCGACGTCGATGGAAGATTTGATGGAGAGAGGTACGCCATGCAGCGGGCCGAGTCCGTCTTTATTATTCGTGCGCAGAAGCGCTTTTTCGGCCGCGCGCGCCTGGGCGAGCACGACCTCGGGTTGGTAGTCGACGAAGGCGTTGAGTTTTGGATTCAGGCGCTCGATGCGATCCAGGTGAGCTTGAGCTACTTCGACCGGAGAAAGTTCTTTGCGGCGAATCCGGGCGGCGAGTTCGCCAGCGGACAGAAGTCGAGGGTTCGAAGTCATGAAGTACGGAGAACGGCGTAGCGACAACTCAGGATATCAGCGGTATGGCGTTTCTACGGGACTGCGTCACACCTTGCGCTATGAGGTAAGACTAGTCGGAGTCGGGGATTTCAATCGCATGACTTCGACATCGTCCGAAAGAGATGACATTGGTGGCGCTACAATGTGGTCGGGAATAACATCACCGGCAAAGAACGAGGAATAGCCTTAGCGTGAAGATGCGGTTCGCATGTCCTTTCCTTCTGACATTTTTTCTGGCGATTCCAGCCTGGAGTCGAGCGCATCCCCACTCCACGAAGCAGGAGACTCCCGCCGACGCAGGCTATGTCTTCGCCTTGGCAGCGGCGAACCATTTTCTGCACGCCTGGCAAACGGGAGACATCGAAAGCGGTATGGTGCTGCTGAGCGATGGACTTCGACACTCGCAGAACGCTGACAAGATGGAAGAGTTTTTTTCCAGCAAAGCGACTCGCTCATTTGAGATCACGAGTGGCCATCGAAATTCCGGGCGCTACATTTTCCCGATCGTGCTGGTCACGTCGCGAGGCGCGCATGTTGTGCGCAAAGTTTCAGAGATCACGCTGGTCGAAGCTGGCAAGCACGACTGGGTCGTGGATAAACTTCCGTAGAGGTTAGGCGATGGAGTACGGAACCTGAGGGAGTAAAATTAGTGTTCTCCGCAGGGGCTAGAGCGCTCGTTGCCGGCTACTCGACGGCCGGGCTGAAGCAACTCCCCTCCCGAAACGATTTATTCCGAAATGATTCATCATAGGAGTCAGCATTTATGAAGCGTATTCACAAGGTTGCTGTCCTCGGCGCGGGCACGATGGGCGCCCGTATTGCGGCACACTTCGCTAACGCGGGAGTGCCTTCGTTGTTGCTCGACATCGTGCCTCCCGATGCGGACGGCCTCGCACGGAACAAGATCGCGGCTGCGGGACTTGATGGAGCGCGGAAATCGAAACCTGCTGCGTTCTTTGAAGCCTCACTTTCGCGCCTTGTGACGGTAGGAAATTTCGACGACGACCTGAAGCGCTTGGCCGACGTGGACTGGATCATCGAAGCGATCGTTGAGAATCTGGACATCAAGCGCTCGTTATTAAAAAAGGTGGAGGCGATCCGCAAACCGGGCACGATTATTACGACCAACACCAGCGGACTTCCCGTCGCCAAAATTGCCGAAGGCTTCTCAGACGACTTCCGGCGTTCGTGGTTTGGCACGCACTTCTTTAATCCGCCGCGTTATATGCGGCTGCTGGAGCTGATTCCTACACCCGAAGCTGACCCGGCGTTGATCGATGCGGTCACACATTTTTGCGACCAGCAACTGGGCAAGGGCGTGGTGCTCGCTAAAGATACTCCCAACTTCATTGCCAATCGTATCGGAACATTTTCTGTGCTGAACGTGATGCGACTCATGCAAGAAATGGACCTGAGCGTCGAAGAAGTTGATGCGCTAACTGGGCAGGCGGTGGGTTGGCCGCGTTCGGCGACGTTTCGAACAATCGATCTGGTTGGGCTCGATATTCTTGGACATGTCGTCTCGAACATGACCGCCAACGTGCGCGACGAGCGCAGCGATCTGCAGATTCCTGCGTTCTTTCGCCAGATGCTGGAAAGCAAGTTACTTGGCGACAAAACCAAAGGTGGCTTTTACAAGAAAAACAAAACTGCCGGCGGCAAAGACGACGAGCGTATGGCGATCGACTGGAAGACGCTGGAATATCATCCACGCCAAAAACCGAAATTCGCGGCGCTCGATATGGCGAAAAATGTCGACGACACAGGAACTCGCGTAAGAATGCTGCTCGGCCTGGATGGCGGAGTGCCACAAAAGCCCGACAAAGCGACCACTTTTCTTTGGACGGCGCTCTCCGACCTGTGGACGTATTCCGCCAACCGCATTCCCGAAATTTCCGATTCCGTCGTCGAGATCGATCGAGCAATGCGGCTCGGTTTCAACTGGGAGCTTGGTCCCTTTGAACTCTGGGATGCCGCCGGAGTCGAGGCCACCGTCGCGCGCATGAAGAAGGATGGGCGTCCGGTCGCGGTGAATGTCGAAAAGTTACTCGCGTCGGGGAAAAAGTCGTGGTATGCCGAGGATCCGAAAACAGCTTCTCGTCGTGCGTATTTTGATTTGGCGAGCAGCAACAGCGCGAGCAATCATCTCAAACCGGTCGAAGTCCCCGCAGGTGTCTGGTCGGTCGAAGTCGCGAAAAAGTCGAATGGAGTCGTGAAGAAGAATTCCGGCGCTTCGCTGGTTGACTTGGGCGATGGAGTCGGCTGCATTCAATTCCATTCCAAGATGAACGCGCTTGGCTCCGACATTATTTCGCTGATTCTCCAGACGCTGAAGCCCGGCGGAGCGGGCGACGCGTTTGACGCCTTCGTCATCACGAACGACGCGCAGAACTTTTCGGTCGGCGCGAACCTGATGTTGCTGCTCATGTCGGTGCAGGAAGAAGAGTGGGACGAAGTTGACCTGGCGATCCGGCAATTTCAAGGGATGACGCAGGCGATCAAATTCTCGCCGAAGCCGGCCGTGATCGCACCTTTTGGACTCGCGCTTGGCGGGGGATGTGAAGTTTCTTTGCATGCGGCCGCACGCCAACCACACGCCGAACTCTACATGGGGCTGGTTGAAGTTGGAGTTGGCCTGCTTCCCGGCGGCGGTGGGTGCAAGGAAATGTTGCTGCGAGCAGTGGACAGCGCGGCGTCCATTCGTCCAGACGGACGGCGTGAATCGGTGGAGACGATGGAGGCGATGAAGAAAGTGTTTGAGACGATTGCTACGGCAAAAGTCTCGACATCGGCGCACGAAGCGCGCGGACTCGATTTTCTATCGAGCTCCGACCGAATCACGATGAATCGCGAGCGCGTTCTCTCCGATGCCAAGGCGCGGGCGCTAGAACTCGCGCGGGCGGGATACGAGCCGCCGGTGATGCGGACAAATATTCCGGCCCCCGGCGAAAACATCCTGGCCGCGCTAAAAATGGGCGTCTACCTCATGCGACAAGGCGATTTCATCAGCGATCACGAGTTGAAGTTGGGGACAAAAATCGCAGAGGTTCTTTGCGGAGGAAACATTACTCCGGGCACTCCGATCAGCGAACAATACGTACTCGATTTGGAGCGCGAAGCTTTCAAATCGCTGTGCGGCGAGAAGAAGACGCAAGAGAGAATTCAGTTCACTTTGAAGACTGGCAAGACGCTGAGGAACTAACGGTTGATTCGTCACTATCGAGCGTTGTGGGCGGACGGGCAAGGCGCCCGTTCCTCCACTCAAATCAGACAAGCCACGCATCACTTCGACAAAGCCCGATCCAGCGAGAACGCGCCCGCTCCGCGCAGAAGCAGCGCGACCGCTATGGCGATCGCGAGCAGATGATATTCGAAGCCCTCGCCTTTTTGCGTCCCCATCCAATTCATGAAGAAGCCATTCTTGATATGCACCATGAAGATGGCTCCGATCATCAGGCCGGTAATTCCAAGCGCCGGAATGCTAGTGAGCAACCCGAAGATCAGTCCGAGGCCGCCGAAGAACTCTGTACAGATGATTAGGAACGCCACTGGCGTAGGCATTCCCATGTGCGTGAACGCTCCCATAGTGCCTTGAAAACCGAAGCCTCCGAACCAGCCCAGCATTTTTTGCGAGCCGTGGGCGAAGAAAACTACTCCGAGAATGACCCGGAGAATGGTAAGGCTCACATCGTCACCAGTACTCATCAGCCTTTTCAGCATTGGTTCCTCCAGCGGGAGCTTGAAACTCCGGCAATTGTCGTTATAACAACATTCTACTTCGATTCCACTACCGAACCGCTCGATTCAACTTTTCTGGCCGCTCGCATTCGCCTCACCTTAGAGTCTTGCGCGTCCATCGAGATGCTTCATCATTACGGCGTATAATTTGAAAACCCCGATTCCAAGGATGGTAATCAATATGTCTTCAGGCAACGGCAATTCCACCAATGGCTCGAATGGCAACGGTCTGAACGAGGTTTTGAAACCGAGAGCAGAGTGGCTGGCGAAGCGCCGAGCCGAGAACACCGACGGAAACTTTTCGCAGATGCGTTACGCGCGTCGCGGTGCGATCACAGAGGAGATGCTCCACGTTGCCCAGCGCGAGAAGATTACTCCGGAACTGGTGCGCAATGAAGTGGCACGCGGCCGCATGATCATTCCCGCGAATATCAACCATCCGGAACTGGAGCCGATGGCGATCGGCATCGAGTCGCTGTGCAAGATCAACGCGAACATTGGCAACTCCGCCGTGACGTCGAACGTTGATGAAGAACTAAAGAAGCTGCATACCGCCGTGCACTACGGTGCCGACACCGTGATGGACCTCTCGACCGGCGGCGATATTCACACGATTCGCGAGGCGATCATCCGCCACTCGCCGGTGCCGATTGGAACGGTTCCGATTTATGAAGCAATCTCGCGCGTGAAGCGGGTCGAAGATCTCGACAAGAACGTAATGCTCGAAGTGATTGAAGAGCAGGCGCAGCAGGGCGTGGATTACATGACGATCCACGCGGGCGTGCTCATTCAATATGTACCCATGGTTTCGAAGCGCATTACGGGAATCGTCAGTCGTGGCGGCGCGATTCTGGCGCAGTGGATGACGCATCACCACAAACAGAATTTTCTTTATGAATGCTTCGAAGACATCTGCAAGATTTTTGCGAAGTATGACGTGAGCTTTTCGCTTGGAGATGGGTTGCGTCCCGGCTGCCTCGCCGATGCGAGCGATGAAGCGCAATTTGCGGAGTTAAAAACTTTGGGCGACCTGACTCGCATCGCCTGGAAGTATGACGTGCAGGTCATGATCGAAGGCCCGGGCCATATTCCGCTGCATAAGATTAAAGAGCAGGTGGAAAAAGAAAACGAGTGGTGCGACGAGGCTCCTTTCTACACGCTGGGGCCGCTGGTCACTGACAT
>OBLW0100002766.1_pt1 | contig 14058 bp, 7 predicted proteins | sample 1520161 | NCBI WGS metagenome assembly OBLW01 (sample SAMEA3539309, study PRJEB22396) | soil metagenome | biome: tundra; feature: field; material: soil | place: USA | collected 2010-05 | depth 0.15 m
CGGCCGCGCTGGGGATCCTGTCGGCGAGCCACCTGGCGTGGCTGGCCGGGGAGAATACATCGCTCGCGCCGTGCCAGAGCAGCACGGGCACGGTGACGGTGGCCGGGTCAAAGCCCCATGGCGAGCAGAACGCCAGCGCATCATCGATCCAGCCGTAGTCTGATGTCCGCATCGCCTCGGTGTAGCTCTCGATCAGCATCGACCGGATGCCCCGGTCTGCTACTACCCGCCGGTCCGGGTCGGGCAGTTCGGCCTGGAGTCTGGTGATCAAGCTGGCCGGGTTGGCCCGGACGGCGTCGGCCACCGCCTTGGTGTGGGCGACGATGTCCTCGTAGCTGCTCGCCGCCGCCGTGAACTCGAGGACATTCGACTGCGCCATTCCGTCGAACCAGTCCAGCCCGTCGGCGCCATGCGGGGCCAGTCCGACCAGGACCGCCGCTTTCGTCGTGCGCTCGGGCAGCAACGCGGCGCAGGCGAGAGCGTGGGGACCGCCCCCCGATCGGCCGACGACCGAGAACTTGCCCACGCCATGGGCATCCGCGATAGCCAGCACATCAGCGGCCACGTCCGCGATCCGCCGGCCCGCCATGCGGTCCGATTCCCCATAACCCGGCCGGTCATAGGAGATGAGCCGGACCCCCAGCCGGTGTAAGACGGCCGACCGCGGATGGGGGCCTAACCGGCTCCCGGGGGTTCCATGCAGGAGGAACACGGGTCTGCCGTCTGGGTCGCCGTACACCTGGGTGGAAAGTCGCCTGCCATCGGCCGTTCGCACCGTGTACTTCAAGATCGTCCTTTGCCACGTTCGCGCCGCTGGCTTCAGTTCGGCGGCGGCGTTGCCTCCAGCATGCCGCCGCCACCCCGGCAACGGAAGAGATCCAGGCTCGGCACCGGACGACCGGCCCAGGCGTCCGGCGCCGAGATGGCCGGGCCGGCCTTATTTCCGGCTGAGGACGGCCCGGGCCGCGGCGTTGGTCGCGGCCAGGCTGAGGTCGTCGGAGAACGGGCCACCCGGGTAGAGGACCACCCACACGTGCAGCATCTGCGCCGTGTAGCTGTCCGTCCAGGTCGCCGGGTTGCAGGCGCCGCCCTGCACCTGGAGGCCGAATCCGGCGATGGTCTGCCTGCCACTGTCGCACACCACAAGATGTGAGTGCCAGCGGGTCAGCGATCCGCCGACCGGCGGCCCGTTCGTATTCCTGTCCTCGATGTACATGGCGCCGAGCAGGATGGGCGCATGATGCTGCACGTTGATCGCATAGACCAGTGAGGACGGGTCCTTGGGATGGAGGCCGGCGTAGGCGGGATTGCTGCCGTTGTAGATGAGGTGCTCCTCGCCGTTGGCATGCAAGACGTCCGTGTACCCCGCCGCGAGCGCGGCCTGGACGTTCTGGTACCGGGCGAGGCTGGCCTCGGTCTCCTTGATCAGCTGACCGGCCGCGATGACCTGCGCCGCGGTCGGGGGCGCGGTCGAGCCGTACATCTTCATGTCCTGGAGACCTGAGGTCGACCCCATATCGCCCATGCCCGACGACCCCGATGACGCCGACGACCCCGAGCCCGACGGCTGCGACGCCATGCCCGCCGGCCCTTCGGGACCGGCCCAGCCGGGCGTCATCACCGCCGTGGTCGCCGCGATCACCACAGTGGGGACGGCCAGCATGGCAGCGACCGCCGCGAAGGTGCCGCGGCGGCGGACTGGGCGGTCGGCGAGAGATGGCCGCCACAAGAGCGCCGCACACCCGGCGATCAGGGCGAACTCCAGGATCCCGCTCACCACGTCCAGACCGCCAACCGGTTCAGGATGGTGGATGTCCGGGCCGATCGGCAAGCCTGTGCTGCGCGACGCCACGTATACCGCCAGGACGACCGTGTTACCCGCTATGCCCAGCCACAGCCACAGCCGCGACGGCCGCCACACCACGACGGCCCAGATCATCTGAGCCCAGGAGATGATGAGGAAGAACACGCCGTACAGCACGTACTCGCTGAAGTGCTCGAATGTGACCGCGAAATGGATCGCCGCGGCGCCGACCGACAGCGCGGCCAGGCCGCCGACAAGGTAGGGCCTGGCCGTCGTGGGCGTGGGGCGGACCCTTTCGTCCGCTAAGGCAGATGCGCTCATACTGGGCATGCTAGGTGCGCCTCCTGCGCGCTGACATCAGCCCGGGAGCTGATCTGGCCCGGCATGCGCCGGCGTAGGGATGACGGCGCCTGCATCGTCAGGTGTAGGGCCGCCAGCTGAGGCGTTGCCGCGCTGCGATCCGTAAACGTCCCACAACTGGCCGGCGAAGAACCGGCCGAACCGCTCCAGCGCGACGGCGTGATGCGGCCCCTCAGCGCGGAGGGTGGTGAGCTGCCGCGCGAAGTCGGCGAGCTGCAGGTGCAGGGTACCCGCGGCCAGGATGCGGGCCCCCTCGTCCTCGTCTGCGGCCACATGGCCTTCCAGCAACCGGAAGTACAGGGTTGACGTGTCCAGCCAGATACGGGTTGGCGCACCATGCCAGATGTTCTTCCGGCCGCTGAGGGTGCGGGGCTGGCCCATGGCGTCCGCGAACTGCAGCCGGTACCGCATGACGCGGCGGTCCGGCGCGCCGGCGGGCGCGAAGAGGTTGAACCAGCCCCGCTGGACATGACACCGGCCCCCGAGGCTTGCGGCATCAATCCATCCCTCGGCCCGGGCCGAGTGCTCGGGATCATCCAGGAAACGCTCCACATCGTCGGCGGTGATCGTGAGCCGGAAAGCCAGCGGCTCCTGATGCGCCTGGCCCGCTGCACCGGGCCGGCCGTTGCTCACACCTGGGGCACAGCTCCCCCTCATTTCCTCGGTGAACGACAGCGACGTGCCGGCCGGACGGCACGTCGGCGCGCTGCGCTCGCCGCCCGCCGCCGATGCGGCGCGCACCGGATCGGCTCCCGTGGCCGTCGTGGCTGACTGCTTCTCCAGCAGGCGGGTGCACATGCGGTCAGCCAGTGCTGCGATCGTCAGCGATGGGTTGGCGCCGACCGGCCCGGGCATCACGGCGCCGTCCGCGATGTAGAGCCCTGGGTACCCGAACACCTCGCCATGTGAATCGCACACCCCCACGCCCGGATCGCGGCCCATCGGGGCGCCGCCGACCGGGTGCACGGTGATGATCCGCTTGCGCAGCCACATGGGGTTGTCCACGCATCGCGCGCCGAGCACGGCCGCGACGCGTCGCATGGTTGCCAGTACCCGCTCGAAGTACGCCTCGCTGGTGGCCGTCGTCCACGCCAGATCCAGCCGGTCGCCGCGCAGCCGCAGGACACCGTCGGGGACGTCCCGGCCCATGCCGAGCAGCGGCAGCGTGCTGACCGACAGCGCATCCGTGCCGATGAGCGCGGAGATTTCCCTCGACATGCCGGTGTCGGGCGCGTGCCTCACGATGGCCCGGAAGCGTTCGAGCATGAATTGCGCCAGCCGCCGCGTATCCCCCGGCATGTCCGCCGCCTCCAGCAGCCAGTCGACGAAGGCCGGGTACCCGCCGTCTTCGATGTAGGCGCCACGGCCTGTTCCCGCGGGGACATCATGCTGGTCGCTCAGCCGGATGGCGCTGGTGATCACGGGCCCGCGACTGGCGTCGAGCGGCCGGGTGCCGGTGCGGTCCTTGGCGTGGACCATGAAGCTCAGCACGTCCCCGTTGCCGCTGAAGCGGCTGCCCAGGGCCGCGCTGAGGCCAGGGAAGTACGGACGGTTGCGCAAGAGCAGATAGGAGGTGCCGTACGTGCCCGCGGCCAGCACGAGCCGGTCACAAACGATCATCTGAAGCGGCCCCGCTGCGCCGGACGCCCCGCCCTCGTCCTGCAGGTCGTGCTGGACGTAGTCGACTTCGTACCCGCTGGCCGGCCGCGGGCGGATGGCCCGTACTTCGTGGCAGGTGCGCAGGTCCGCGCCGTGGTGCTGCGCGGCCGAGAGGTAGGTGTAGTCCAGGCTGTTCTTGGCGCCGGAGTTGCAGCCGATGTTGCATTCGCCGCACAGGCGGCACGTGCTGCGCTGCCGCCCGTGCATGTTGCCGTAGTCCGGGTCCGCGATCGGCAGCCCGATGCCCGGTGCGGCGCCGGGCGCCGGCGCGAAGCTGACCGCGAGCGCGGGTAGCTGCCAGTCCAGGCCGAGTTCCGCCGCGGCGTCCTGCATCGCGTGCGTCTTGGGTGTCGCCGCGTACGCTGGCGCCTCCAGCGGGTAGGACGTGGCGCCGAGCATGCGCTCGACCTCGTCATAGTGCGGGTCGAGGTCAGCCCGTGTCACCGGCCAGGACTCGTATCCGCCGTTCGGGAGGGGATCGTCCTGGACAAACCAGTGCTCGTCCTTGCGCAGCAGCACATTCGCGTAGATAAGGGAGCCGCCGCCCAGGCCGCTCGACACCACCGAATCGCAGCCGGCGAAGCGCCAGATGTCGAACATGCCGTAAAGCCCGGCCCCCGGGTCCCAGAACGCCCGGCTCATCTGCGCGGGCGTACGCGGGAAGCTGTCCGGCGGATACGCCCGGCCGCGCTCGAGCAGTATGACCGACAGGCCTGCCTCGGCCAGCCGGTAGGCGGCCACCGAACCGCCGAAGCCGGATCCGATCACGACCACGTCGGCATGCTCGGCTGCAGAGGCCGGCCCACCGCTCGCCATGTCAGGCCGCCTGCCGCTTCAGGAAGTCGCCTATCCGCGGGAACACGTCCAGGTGGGAGTTCTTGCCAATGATCGTGTCCAGGTGACCATAACCGGGAATGATCTCGAGTTCGGACCGGCCGGGCGCGATATCCGAGAGCACCCGATGGCAGACGATGTTCGAATCGGTGAAGACGCGGTTGCGGTCACCGGTCAGCAGCAGGATCGGCGTCGTCACCTCGGCGGCATTAGCCAGGTAGTCATCGGGCAGATCGCTGTGCCGCTTGTCGCCGGGATCGCATTTCACCGCGTGCCCGGCCCGCACCATCTTGCTGACGTGCCGGTAGTAGTACATCCCGCAGGCGCCGCACAGGTCGGCCATCCGCTCATGCGTGACCGGCAGCAGATTGGCGTGCTCGTACATGGCCGGGTGGCCGCTGCCCCACATGAAGCTGAGCATCTGGCACGCGCTCACGTCGCATTCGCGGTGGGCCAGCGACACCAGGCGTGCGAGCGCCCATTCCCGGGTCAGCCTCGGGCTGCGGGCGAAGCGAGGATCCAGGGACGAGATGCCGAAGAGGTAGTCGAACAACCGCGAGCCATAGCTGAGCTTCACTCGTGACCAGGCCGCCACCCGCGGGGTCAGCGCGACGCTGTTGCAGGTCACGCTCGCAATGCCGGGTAGCCTGCCGCCGAACAGGCTCATCATGAATGACAGCGAGCCGAGACAGTGGGCGACGACATGCACCCGGCGGTCCCCGATATGCCGGCGGAGCTCGCTGATCGCAGCCGGATGGTCGTAGCCGGCGATGTCGTCCAAGGTGTACCGGTGGGTCTCGCTGTCGTACGGGAAACGGTTGCTCATGCGGAAGTCAAGCGCCCAGACGTCGGTGAATCCGTCATCTAGCAGGTAGCTGACCAGGTTGCGATGCTCGGGCATGATGAACAGGTCGCTGGAGGATGTCAGGCCGTGGACGACCAGGACGACGTCGTCACATTCGGCGCGGCAGAACCGCGTCAGGTCAAGCCCCAGCCCGTCGTCCGTCGCGAAGGGATGCAAAGACATTTCGGCATCCGTCACCCCGCCAAGCGTGTATCGCGGGATAGGGCTCGTCATCTGTCCTCCCACGGGCTCCGCTGCTGCTGTGTCCGCTGCTGCTGTGTCCACGATGCAGGCTCATGCGGGCCCGGCGCATCGTGGTAAACCCTGACTTAACGGCGAAACCCGGCACGGGGGGCATTGGCGACAAGCATGTGCACCGGCCTACGAGCCCCCGCTGATCGCCTTCAGGATCCCGGTCCGCGTCGTGACGCCGAGCTTGGTGAAGATGTGGGATAGGTGGGTCTCCACGGTCCGGACGCTGACGAAGAGCGATTCGGCGATCTGGTGGTTGGTGTAGCCCTCGCCGACCAGCCTGACCACATCCAGTTCCCGCTCGGTGAGGCCGTGCGGCCCGGTGCCCCGGCCTGCGGCGGCCGGCGGGGCGACCCGGACGCCGAGCCTGCGCTGTTCGCGCACCGTGGCGGCGTGCCGGGAGCGTGCGCCACACGTGGCGAAGATCTCCGCGGCCGCGGCAAGTTCCGCGCGTGCCTGGCTGCCATCGTCCGCTGCGGCCCAGGCCACGCCGGCGCACAGCCTGGCGCGGCCGGCATCGATGAGCAGGCCGGCCGCGTCAAAAAGCCGCGCGGCCTCGGCTGCCGCCGCGGCGGCAGCCCGGGGCTGCGTGCCGCGCAGAGCGTGCGCGCAGGCGAGTGCGGCGCTGGCCTCCTGGCCCGGGCGCGCGACCTTGGCGGCCCGGTCGGCCCAGCGGCTGGCTTCATCGGGATGGCCGCCGTCGGCTTCCACCGAGGCCATCATCTCGCAGGCCGACAGGAGGCTGCGCTGATCGAGCATGGGCCGGTGGAAGTTGTCGCACGCCCGCACCATCGCGTCGCGGCCCGCCTCGCGGCGCCCCGCGTTGATCAGTGCGATGGCCAGGGCGTACTGCGCCTGCGCGCCTGACCATTCGCCGTTGCCCTTGCCGGTGCGGGCGGCCTCCTCACCCAGCCGCACGGCGGCCTGATCCTCGCCGGACCAGCTCGCCACCAGGCACTGCTGGGTAAGCGCGAAAACAAGCTGGTGACCGGAGCCGAGCAGCCGTGCCACCTCGGCGGCTTCTTCCGCGGCGGCGGTCGCCTCGGCCAGCCGGCCGACCATCGTCAGCACCTGAGCCTGCCCGGCCAGCAGGTTGCTGATGATGTAGCCCTGCCCGGTCGAGCGGGCGATGGCGACCGCGCGGTCGAAATGGGCCAGCGCGCTGCCGTGCCGGCCCATCACCGTTTCCGTCCAGCACAGCCAGGCAATCGCGTCGAGCCATTCGGCGAGATGGTCGTCGGGCGCCGCGGCGACAAGCTGGGCGGCCGCCTCAATAAAGCGGGCCGCGTCGGCGATCCGGCCCAAGGCGTAGGCGGGCAGCGGCCGCAGCGCAGCGATCGCGACCGCGACGCTGGGCTCAAGGGCATCCGCGCTTTCCGGGATGAGGTCCAGGACCGCTTGCGCGGCGCGGATATCTCCGCGCATCAGGCTCTCGGCCACCAGCCGCGTCCGTAGCGGCACAGCCGCCGGTGACTGCGGGTCCGGGATCCGGCGCAGCTCGCTGAGCAACACCACGCGGGCCTCATGCGGGCGGTCGAGCTGCCGCTCCATCAGAGCGCAGAACCGTGCCGCCAGCGCCCGCCTGGCGTAGTCGCCGAGCGGCAGGCGGCGCAGCGCCTCACGGGCCGCCTCGCGGCCCTCCACCAGCTGGCCGCTCACCGCCCGGAGCCTGGCCACCTCTAGCAGCAGCTCAAGCTGGCGCCCAGGCCCGGCGGTCTCTACGGGCATCATTTTCAGCGCCGCCTCCAGCCAGTGCGCCGCCGTGGCGGGCGCCTGCGCTGCCACCTCACGGGCCGCCTCGAGCAAGGTGGCGATGGCCGCCTGGTCACCGAAAGGCGCTGACCTCTCCACATGGTGCGCCCGCAGCGCCGCGGGCGCACTGACCTCGGCGAGGTGAGCGGCGATCCGCGCATGCGCGCCGAGCCGCCAGCCAGCCGCCGCGGAGTCGTAGGTGGCGCGGCGCACCAGCGGGTGCCTGAACCGCAGCCGCCCCGCGGACGTGGGGCGGACGATGTCACGCGCGGCCATCTCATTCAGGGCGGCGAGCGCCTCGTCCTCGGTCACCTCGGCGGCCACCGCGGCCAGCGACGGCTCGAACTCGTCGGCGGCCACCGCCGCCGCCTGCGCTACCCGAAGCGCGGCCGGTGACAAGCCGGTCAGCTCGAGCTGGAGCGCGGCCCGCACCGCGGGCGGCAACTCGCTGCCGTCGGCGCTGCCGGTCGTGAGCTCCGCGTGCTGGTCCATCCGGGCCAGGGCTTCCAGGTAGAACGGGTTGCCGCCGCTGGCCTGGTGCAGCGCCTGGCAGCGCGGCCGGCTCATACTCGGGCCGAGTAGTTCCGCGGCCTCAGCGAATGTCAGCGGTCCGACCGGCACCTGGCGGCCGTTGGTGGCGGCGGAAGCGAGCAGCGCCGCGAGCCGCGCCGGCGCCTGGGCCGGGCGGTAGGCGATGGCCACGAGCACCCGGCCGCGGGGTGGATGACGGACCAGGTGATCCAGCAACTCGACTGACGCGTTGTCGGCCCAGTGCACGTCATCAAGGATCAGCACCAGCCCATCCGGATCGGCCAGCTCCTCCAGCAGCCGCCGCATCCCGCGATACAGGCGGTAGCGGCCGGTCAGATCGCTGCCGGGGCCGGAAGCCGGCGCACCCTGGCCGGGCGCGGCGTCCCGCAACGACGGCAGCACGGTGGCGAGCAGCGCGGACGTTTCCGCGCCTAGCCGCAGTGCCAGGCCGGGTAGAGACGCCTCGACGGGGTCATCGAGCGCGTCGACCACAACGCCGAAGGGCATCTCCTGCTCGAACTCGGCGGCCCGGCCCCACAAAGAGGCCAGATCCCGGGCCGCCGCGGCGGCCGCAAGCTCGCCAAGAAGCCGCGTCTTGCCCGCACCCGGCTCGCCGGTCAGGCTGAGAAAGCGGAACGAACCCCCGCTCGACGCGTCAAGCGCGTCCCCGAACGCGCGCAGCGCCTCATGCCGCCCGACTAATGGGGCGGCATCCGTGGTTCTCCCGGCGACTGCACTGGCTCTCACCGTCGCGGCCGGCCGGTCCGCGCCACCGCCCATGCCTGCGCTCCACAGCAACCCGCGCTCACGTCCGGTGATCGCGTATGGCGCCGAAGTTCAACGGATGGTGTCACTCTACCGGTGCGGCGTTCCCGGTGCCTGCGCCGCACCGGGGCAGACCGTGGCAAACCGCCTCTCGGCAGGTAGTCAGGCCCGCGGTAACTTCCAGATATCTGGGAACTGCCTGTGATCGGTTGACCGGCGCCGGTGCTGGCCCGCATCGTCGACTGACGAACCACGCCGTCGCGCACGCGGCGGATAGGCCAAGGACGGTGTTCGATGACTGAGCGCAGGGATGCAGTACGCCGGCCGGCGCGTGCTCCACTGCCGCCGCGGAGCCGGAAGCGATGGGCGGTGGCGGCCGCCGTCGCGGCGGGCTGGGTGGTCCTGCTGACCATGACGGGTTCTGCCATCGGGGCCACCCTGCTGCTGGCCGTCCTCGCCGTGCTCGGCGTCGTGAGCGTGCTGCTTCTCCGGTCCCTGGGTGTCACCGGGGATCATCCGTGGATACGGCGGCTGGCGGCCCGGCCGTGGCGCGATGGGCAGGATGTGCTGCAACTGGCCTTGCGGCATCTATCCGAGGTGTTCGTGATCACGCCGAGCGGATCGCTGCTCGCGCCGAGCCTGGTCGAGCTGCGGCTGAACCCGGATGACCTGCGCTCGCTGAGCGAGCGGATGGACCTCGGCCTGATCGCCGCGAGCGCGGCCGAGGTCTACGAGGACCAGGTTGCCGCGCACGGTGCCCGCTTCGCCGGGCACGGCCCGGCCGACGTGCGCGTCATCGCCGACCCGTCGGTCCCGGCGGGCCGCTACGACCTGCGGCAGGGACAGCCGGTGGACGCTAACCCCGAGCCCGGTTTTCAGCTCGCGCACCCTGGCCCGGAGTTCACGTATCGCGGCCCCCAGCCTGCGTACGCCGCTCCCCAGCCGGCCCATGCCGGCCCTCAGTCTGGCTATGCCGGTCCTGAGGCGGTTTATGCCGGTCCCCGGGCGGCGCAGGAGGGGCCATACCGGGGTTTCGCGGGCCACGACGGGGCTACCCACGGGCAGCCGGAGCCGGACCAGACGGCCGTAACCGGCATGCCGACGGTCATGGAACCCAGCCGCAGCCTGGTCCCGGTACTGCGGCTGGTCACGGGTGGCTCGGTGGCGGAAACCCGGATGTCCGGCGCCCGCGCCGGACGGGGGGCCGTTGAACTGGGCCTTCCCGAAGTGCCTACGGTGTCCAGGGAGCATGCGAGGTTCACGTTCTCCGACGGCCAGTGGTGGATCGCGAACCTGGGCATGAACGGGCTCACCCTCAATGGCGCCCTTCTGGTGGGCGAGCACCCGCTCAGTACCGGTGATTCGATCCGCTGGGGAACGAGACCGGACGCGCTGATGTCCACGGTCGAGATCGGCTGAGGCTGCGGCCAGGGCCGGCCGGGATCGCCGGGCCGGGCCGCCCGGCGGGCCTGCCCAGCTCGAAGTGTCACACTTGTCATCCCAGACATGATGCGAATGAGTGGCCGCGCGAGTGAGGCGCCGTCGTTCGGGGGTGGCGGCTGAGTGGCGATGGGCCAGCTTTTCATCTGGTCAGCTGTGCGCGGCGAGTGGGTCAGCTGCCCCCCTGATGAGATCACCTGGCTGGACCGGGGCCTGCTCAGCGACAACGAGGATCTCACCCTGCACCGGGCCCCGCGCTGTCCGGGCCTGCGCTACGTGCACCGTCGGTGGGAACTGTTCAGCCGCGACCCTACCTACCGGGTGTACGCGGCGCCGCGGCCTGACGGTCGGACTCCCGCCAGTGCCGAGGCTGTGCAGCGGGTGGCTCGTCATGTGCTGCCGGCGGCCCCGGTGCAGTACGAGGCGCTGCCGGTGGTGCTCGAAGAGGGAGCGTGGGTGGTCAGCGTCGGCGCCTGGGTGCTGCCGCTGCGGCTCGACATGCCGGCGGCCCCGCGCACTCATCCCGGCGCCTCGGGCAGCGACAAGCAGCCGCCCACCCGGGACAGCAAAGTCATGGCGAAGGCCAGGCGGGGCAGCCCGCCCAGGGAGGATGCGGTGGCCCGCGTGCGCGGCTATTTCGAGCGCAACGCCACCGCGCGGATGGCGATGGCCTACTACTACCAGGAGTTCATCCTCGGCCTGGCCGCCCCGCAAACGGTGCCGATGACGGATGTGGTCATCGCCCTGGACCTGAGCGGAGAAGGAGCGGTGTCCGACTACAAGAAGCTGCTGCAGGGCTTCATCTGGGAGGAACGGGGCCACGCACGCGACCTCGCCGACTTCCTTCTCTCCAACGGCCTGCTGACCCCGTTCGACCTCGATCAAGCCCGCCAGACCGCGACCGCCAACGAGCGCAATGGCGTCTGCGAGACGGCGCGGCGGCGGCTACAGTACCGGCCGAAGGAAATGTAGCCGCCGCCCCGGCCGGTCAGCTGGCGAAGGCCTCGAATTCCCAGAGGGAGTAGCCGTACTGGGTGGCGCGTGCGGTTCCGTACATCCGGATGTAGCGGCCGGTGCCCGAGACGCTGAGGGTCTGGGTACCGCCGGTCCCGGTGGTGGTGGAGTAGATCGGCGTCCAGGTCGAGCCGTCGGTGGAGGTCTGGATCTGGAACGCGGTGGCGTAGGCCGTTTCCCAGTTCAGGACGACCTGGCAGATCGACTGGGTGGAGCCCAGGTCGACCTCCAGCCACTGCGGATCGGAGAACGCGCTCGACCAGCGGGTGCCGGTGTTGCCGTCTACCGCGGCCGCGGCGGGGAAGCTGGCGTTCTCCGTGGAGGACGCCGTCGCCGTCTTGTTCAGGGCCACGTTGGTGGTCCCGCAGGCCCCGCCCCCGCTGCCAGTGCCGTAGACGCTGAATTCCCAGAGGGAGTAGCCGTACTGGGTGGCGCGTGCGGTTCCGTACATCCGGATGTAGCGGCCGGTGCCCGAGACGCTGAGGGTCTGGGTACCGCCGGTCCCGGTGGTGGTGGAGTAGATCGGCGTCCAGGTCGAGCCGTCGGTGGAGGTCTGGATCTGGAACGCGGTGGCGTAGGCCGTTTCCCAGTTCAGGACGACCTGGCAGATCGACTGGGTGGAGCCCAGGTCGACCTCCAGCCACTGCGGATCGGAGAACGCGCTCGACCAGCGGGTGCCGGTGTTCCCGTCGGTCGCCGCCGCCGCCGTGAACGAGGCGTTTTGCAGCGAGGACGCCGTGGTGGGCTGGTTGAGCGCGAGGTTGGTCGTGCCGCAGCCGCTGTTGCTGGAGCTCACCGTCCAGCTGAACGAGGCAGATCCGGCAGCTCCGGTGCTGTCCTTGGCGGTCACGGTGACACTCGAGGTGCCCGCCGCCGTCGGGGTCCCGGAGATCAGCCCGGACGAGGAGTTGATCGACAGCCCGGCCGGCAGCCCGGTGGCACTGTAGGTGAGCGTCTGGCCGGAGCCCGAGTCGGTGGCATGGACCGGCACGCTGGCCGCGGTGCCGACCGTCGAGCTCTGATTGCCGGGCCCGGTGACCGTGACGGTATTCCCGCCACCGCCGCTCCCGCTGGGCAGGGTCCACTGCTGCTGGGCCGAGCCGGTACAGGTCTCGATGTCGAGCCGCGCGCCGGTGTTGCCGCCGGGGTCGGTGAGGCACAGGCCGGAACTCGGATTGACCAGTTCACCGTTGGACTCGTGGGTCCAGCCCTGCGCAGCAGTTCCGTTGCATGGATACCAATCGACATTGGTGCCGCTGGCCGTGCCGGCGCTCACCACATCGAGGCAGCCGCCCTGGGTCCGCAGGGTGCTGTCGGTATACGGCGACCACTGCTGGCCCGCGCTGCCGTTGCAGGCGCTCACGCCGATCGGGTTGCTCGCGGTGTTCAGCGAGTTCTGGTTGCCGAGGCACAGCCCGCCGATCCCGGTTACCGGCCCGGTCGCGGTGGCGGTCCCGGTGGGGGTGGAGTTGCCGCCCTTTTCGTACACGGCCACATACGCCGCGCTCATGGACGCCCCTGACGATGTGGCCGCCGTCGGGGTGGTGGTGCCAGATACCCCGTCCGGGTAGTTGCCTCCCATGGCCAGGTCCCAAATGATGAAGAAGCCGTGGTCGATGGCCTCCTGCCAGGCCGTCGTGCCGACTGAGGCTTCGGTGATGGTGCTCTCGACGGTGCCGTCCATCAGGAACTGCAGGGTCTCCGCGCTCGTGTTGGTCCGGTCGATGATCACCGAGTAGGTGTGGTATCCGGTCTGGCAGCCGGAGCCCGCGCCGGGGCACGCGATCAGCGCGTGGCCGGGGCTGTTCGCCGCGTCGTGGAGGGTCTGGGAGGCCTCGTTCAGGCCGTTGACGTCCTCCATCATGTCGATCTCCCCGGAGGTGGGCCAACCGCCGCCGGTCCGCATGGGGGACCCCAGGGCCCAGAACGCCGGCCAGTACCCGAGACCGTTGGCCGGATTCGGCTGCTCGATCGACGCGGTCATCTCGAGTTCGCCGCCCGGCGGGGCCTGGAAGTCGTCTCGCGTGCTCTCGATCCGCCCGGACGTCCAGGTCCCGCCGTTGTTGATCGCCTTCAGGACCAGGTGGCCGTTGCCGTCCAGGTAGACGTTGCTGGTGGAGTTGGTGGTCTGCTCCTTCTCTCCTGTCCCGTAGCCGGTACCGATGTCGTAGAACCAGTTCGCCGCCGATGGCGCGGACCCGGCCGGACCCGCGAAATTGTCACCGAACACGGTCGTCCAGCCCGGCGGCGGCCCCGGCACGGTGTCGGCGCGCGCGGGAGTGCTGGCCAGCGCCGTGGTCACGGCGCTGGTCAGGCATCCGGCCAGCAACGCCACCGTGGTCAGGACCGAGCGCCGCCTCAGCGACCCCGGCCGGCGCCCAGCGGGCCCGGAAGGGCTCACCGAGGCATTCGTCCCGTGATTCATCTGCCAACCTCCTGCCAAGCCAAGGCCCGTCACTGGTAGCGCGGGACTCACCACCGCACCTCGGCCATTGATCGGTGGGCGGCGGCCCACCTAGATATAAGCTCTCTTTTGAGCTTAAAACAAGACTTATATAAAGATCAGATTTAATGGGGGCGTAGCATGCGGGCGTGGAGACTGCGTGCCGCCTAGCCCCAGATCGGCTACGCGGGGCTGTCGCAGGATGCTCATGGCTGGACGTGCCGCCGCGGCCGGTAAGCCGCTCGCGGGGCAGCCTGCCCGCGCAGCCGGAGCCCGTCAGGCCCCGGCGGGTGCGAGGACGATGCCGAAGCGGACGCGTGACCAGGTTCGGCCGCTGAGGTCGCGGCCGTCGGGTGTCGG
>OBLW0100002767.1_pt1 | contig 14058 bp, 8 predicted proteins | sample 1520161 | NCBI WGS metagenome assembly OBLW01 (sample SAMEA3539309, study PRJEB22396) | soil metagenome | biome: tundra; feature: field; material: soil | place: USA | collected 2010-05 | depth 0.15 m
GCGACTTTCCGGGAGGCTTCCCGGGGGACGCGCAAAATGCCTTCACCGCCAGCGGTCGCACTCCGGAACAGCAAGACGTGTTCGCGTTCGTAAAATCGCTGCTCACTCTGCGGAAACAGCATCCCGCTTTGCGAACCGGAAAGCAGTGGCACATTAGCTGGGACGGCACCTACTACGCCTTCGTGCGAGAACTGCCGGAAGAAAAGCTTCTGGTCGTCTACAACAACGCGACCAGCCCTCGCGCTCTAGAGATCCCCATCGACGGTACGACGCTGGAAACCGCGCAAAAGTTCCAGTCGATTTTCGGGAATACTACCGCGGAGTTGAAGGACAGCAAAGTGCAAGTCTCCGTACCGGCCCAATCAATCGCCATTTTCAGCGTGCGCTAGGTCGCGGTGATCGGAACCCGAGCCCTTTTCGCGTTCGGACGCGATGCTGCAGTGCTGCATCCAAGCGGATGGCATAAAAGAAGCAGAGCGAATTACCGACGACAATCATGGGGCACAGATTCATGTGGCGCAAATTAATGGAGCAAAAATCTATGGAGCGCAAGCCAGTGTCCAGGCGGCTGTTTCCTGTTCTGTTGTTGTTATCGACGTTCGCTTACTCTCTTTTCGCCGCTGCTCAGGCGAAGCCGGTCGATGCCAAAGGCCACCAGTGGTGGCAGCACGCCGTCTTCTACGAAATCTATCCCCGCAGTTTTGCCGACAGCAACGACGACGGCGTTGGGGATCTCAATGGCATTACTTCCAAAATGGATTACCTCCACGATTTAGGGGTCGACGCCATTTGGATCACTCCCTGCTATCCGTCGCCGCAGGTTGATTTCGGTTACGACGTTTCCAACTACGAGGACATCGATCCCATGTACGGAACGCTCGCCGACTTCGATCACATGGTCGCCGAGGGCAAGAAACATCGCGTCCGCATCATTATGGATTTTGTGCCCAATCACACCTCCGATCGGCACCCGTGGTTCCTGGATTCCCAGTCATCGCGTACCGCGATCCATCGCGATTGGTATATCTGGCGCGACGGCAAAGCGCCCGGCCAGCCGCCCAACAACTGGATCTCGCTTTTCGGCGGCTCAGCGTGGAAGTTCGACCCGACCACGAATCAGTACTACTACCATTTCTTCTACGCCGCTCAGCCCGACCTGAATTGGCGCAATCCGTTGGTTGAGAAAGCCATGCTGGACACGACGCGCTGGTGGTATCAACGCGGCGTTGCCGGTTTTCGCCTCGATGCGGTCGACACGTTGTTTGAAGATCCCGAACTGCGCAGCAATACCGTCCTCCCGGGCACCAACAAGCAGGGCGATCCCAACATGGAGAATAAATACAACACAAATTTTCCCGAGGTCCACGACGTACTGCGGAAGCTGCGCAAGGTGGCCGACGAGTCGGATGCGGTGCTCATTGGCGAAACTTGGACTTCCAACATCGCCCAGCTCGATAAGTATTACGGCAATGGCGGGAACGAACTGCAGATGCCGATGGATTTCATGTTCACCACCGTCAACAAGCTCTCCGCGCCTGAATTCCGCCGCCAGATCGCGGCCGTCGATGGCGCCCGCGGCTGGCCCGTCTTCGTCATCGGCAATCACGATATCGTTCGTTCGTACAACCGTTACGGCGACGGGAAGAATAATGATGCCATCGCCAAACTGATGGGCGCCTTTTACCTGACGCTGCGCGGTACGCCCATCATGTACTACGGCGAAGAGATCGGGATGGAGAACAACGACCCTAAAAGGAAAGAAGACGTCCGCGATCCGATTGGCAAAACAGGGTGGCCGGCGGAGAAAGGACGCGACGGGGAACGCACTCCCATGCAGTGGAACACGGCGGCCAATGCAGGGTTCAGCCAGAAGGCTCCATGGCTGCCCGTGCCGCCGAGTTACCCGACGCATAACGTGGCGAGCGAGGCGAAGGATCCCGACTCGGTGCTGAGCCTCTACAAGAAGGTTTTGGCGCTTCGCCACACCAACGTTGCCCTGGTCGAAGGGGCCTACAGTGCGCTCAACGAAGACGACGTCAACGTGATGTCATACCTTCGCAGCTACAAAGGAAAAGCGGTGCTGGTCGCGCTCAACATGTCGGCAGCTCCGCAGAAGGCTAGCTTCAACCTGAGCAGCCATGGATTTCCAGTCTTCAACCTGAAGCCGCTGATCGCGTCGGCGGAAGCATCAGCAAAGGGCAGGGAAGTGATCCTCGAACCGTTCGGACTGCTGATCGCGGAAGTGAACCCGTGAACTGATTTCGGTACCCGGTCGCCGACACTTTCCGTCCAGTGGCCGCGCAGACTTGCCACTGTTCGCTTCTAGACTACACTCCGCGTGGTCCGCCCTCCCGCAGTTCACTCACAACTGGCAGTATTGGAGAGCCTGATGGGCACAATAAGAAATATGTATTGGACTCGATTCACGCCTGCCTTTACTGTCAGCGAAACGGTTGGGAGCGGCCCGCGTCATGTTCGAGGGCAAACGAGACCATGTAGGCCAGGCGATCAGACGGCGCGTGTGGCGCGCCGCTATTAAAGGTTAGGCTCGCAAGAACCCAAGAGTAATGACAAAACACGAACGTATGAGACAAATCCACAGAATCTGGCCGTCCCTCATTCGAACCGTATTTGGCTGTCTTCTGATAGGGCTGATCACCCTTGTCTGCTATCGCTTTCAACTGAATCTCAGTGTCACCGGCTTCATCTACCTGATTGTTATTGTGTTGCAGTCGCTGGTTGGCAACTTCGCTTCATCAGCCGCGGTTTCGTTGGTGGCAGTTTTGTGTCTGGATTTTTTCTTCACCCGTCCTGTTTTTTCTTTTGAGGTCACCAACCCACTGGATATCCTCGCACTGATTTCATTTTTGACTACAGGATTGGTCATAACTCGACTTAATACCCGGGTGCGTGATCAGGCAGCGATTTCGGATCACCAGCGGCGTCAGGTCGATCGGTTGTACCGGCTGGCGCAAACGTTACTGGCCTTGGATCCCGAAAAGACGGCATATGCAAGGTCGATCGGACTGTTTCAGGATGTTTTTGGTCTTCGGGCGGTTTGCTTGTTCGATGGAGCCAATGCAGAAATCCACTGCACGGATAATTGTCCGAACAGCCTCGCCGATCAGACTCGGGCAGCATATTCCTCCGGTCGAGAGCGCGAAGCTGTCGACTCCGGGACTTCGATTCGATGTTTACGCGCCGCCGGAAAGACAATTGGCGCGATCGGTTTCGAAGGTCTGCAGGAGCCGGAATTAATGGCGGGGCCTCTCTCCGCGCTGGCCGCGGCCATGCTGGAAAGAGCGCATGCCTTTCGCCATGCCAGCCATGCCGCGGCCGCTGCCCAGGCGGAGCTGTTTCGGGGAGCCATTCTGGATGCTCTCGCCCACGAGTTCAAGACGCCGCTCGCGACCATCGTCACGGCTGCCGGGGGCCTACGTGACCTCGGTCCTCTGGGTCCCGAACAACTGGAACTGACAGACATAGTGGAAACAGAGGCTTCCCGGCTGAGCTTACTCACCACCCGATTGCTTCGAACCGCGCAATTAGATCGAGAAGAAGTCAAGCCGCAACTGGAACTCACCAACATGACCGACCTGGTTGCAGGCTTGGCGACCCAGTACTCGAGACAGTGGACCGACCGAACGCTCTCCGTGCGGACGGAGACAGAGGCCACCGGGGTGATGGCGGACCCTGAGTTGCTCCAGTTGGCTTTGCGGCAACTACTCGACAATGCGTGCAAGTATTCCGTCCCAGGCTCTGCCGTGACGGTTAGCATCGACTCGCAGGATCAGTGGGTCGCGATTCGTACATCCAACAGCGGCAGTCTCATCCGGCCCAGTGAGCGGTCTCGCATTTTCGAGCGGTTCTACCGCGGCGCCGAGGCGGCGCATACGGCGCCGGGTTCCGGGCTGGGTTTATATGTGGCGCGGAAAATCGTTCACGCGCATGGTGGAAGCCTGGATCTGGAGACGGGAATGACTACTAATAAGGATACGGCTTTCCGTCTGGCCCTGCCGCGTGCAGGAAACGAGTGCTGATCTTCTCGCGAGTGCCGGCTTCGGGATTGTCGACTCGGCGGCAAACCCACAAGGGCAAAGGCTCACTATGACCACGGAGCGGCTCAATACATTGGTCGTCGATGACGAGACGTCCTTTCGCCGGGTGCTGCGGACCTCATTGGCCGCCAGCGGATTCGCGATCGAGGAAGCGCGAAGCGGCGAAGAGGCTGTCGCGATTCTTTCCCAATGTACTTTCGACTTAGTCTTGCTCGACGTCAACATGCCCGGGATTGGCGGGGTACAGGCCTGTCGCGAGATTCGCGCGCAAACGTCGAAGATCGGCATCGTCATGGTTACAGTGCAGGATGGCGAGAGCGAAATGGTGAGAGCCTTGGAAGCAGGTGCGGATGACTATATTACAAAGCCCATCCGGTTTCGCGAACTTGTGGCTCGGCTAAGAGCAGTGTTGCGCAGGCTTCGCATCGAAAATGCCGTCGAGCCGACGTTGCTGCGGGCCGGCGACTTGGACCTCGATATCAATCGCCATGTGCTTTACCGGCAAGGAAAAATCGTTCACCTCACTCCCACTGAGTTCGAGTTGCTTGCTCTGTTGATGCGGCATCAGGGGGCTCCGGTGACGCACGCAAAACTGCTGCGATCTGTCTGGGGACCGGAATATGGCACCGAGCTGGACTACCTGCGCTCCTTCATCAAGACCTTGCGTAAGAAAATGGAAGCGGACCCGGCTAAACCAAAATACATTGTGACCGAACCTTGGGTTGGATACCGGTTCTGCAATCCGCTCGAGGCGTGATCGACGGCACCGCGAAACGCAACATTCTAAGTTCCCCCGATCGAATCCAGACAGTTCCTGAATACCTGTTCCATCCTGCCAATCAAAGAATTTATGCAAGTGAGTTGAATTATTGATGTCCAATCTTCACGGTTTCTTCATGCCGTACCGTCTACTCTTCTCATCACTCGATGCCGTCATGTTCCCAGAGTCTTTATGTGATCCTTACGAATTTTTTACCCGATCTTTATGGCTTATCGGATGTGATGTTAAGTCCACGAAGAATAACTACAGTCAAATGCCATTTGGCCCATGGTCAGATTGCACAACCTTCGTTCAGTGAAGAGGACCGGACTTCGGATCAGAAAGGAATCAAGTTGCATTGTATGAGAGGTCTATTGCGTAAGGCCGTAGCGGTTTCAACTTTCCCTTCCATGCTGGTTTTGAGTCTCGCCTTGGCTCCGCGCTGTTATGCGCAGACTCCGGCGCAACCGGAGGCTCCGACGAAAGTCGCAGAACTGCACGAACCGGCGACTGATGCAACGCCGGCCCGGGCAGCAACCGCCCCAGATCCGCAAAGTTCGGTCGACGTCGCGAAGGAGTTGGCCGCGATGAAGGCGCGCATCGAACTGCTCGAAGCGGAATTGAAGAGCCGCACCGCGGCGACAGAGCCGCCGCTGGCGGCAGGAATCTCCACAAGAGTGGCGGAAGCCTTGCCGGCTGCGGCGCCGGCTCAGGCAGTTGTGGCGCAAACGCTGGGTGACTCCTCGGCGGCCAAGTCCCAGAAGCCTGCCCCGACGGAGCCTTTTGCGTATGCCGACTGGACTTGGCTGAATGGCAACGCCCGCAACAAAGACGCGGTGTGGGATTCGAAGTTCTTCACTCCTGAAATCAGATTTGATACTCACTTTGTGAGCAGCTTCAATCACCCCAAGGATGATTCACTAGGCGGATCGACCGAGATTTTCCGCTCGAACGAAATCCAGTTGGAGCAAATTAGCTTTGGCGGCGATTTCCACCACGAAAACGTTCGCGGCCGGGTCTTGACTATGGGAGGAATGTTTGCGGTCACGACCCCGCGGAACGACGCCAGCGTTGGACGCGGCCAATGGGATCTTCGCGGCGCCTACAAATATTTCTCTGAAGCCTGGGGAGGATACCACTTCAACGTGAACCATGGGCTCAACGTCGATGCTGGAATCTTCGTGTCGTACATTGGGCTCTTCAGTTATTACAACTTCGACAACTGGGCCTATCAGCCGTCGTATGTTTCGTCGAACACGCCGTGGTTCTTCAACGGACTGCGTATCCAGTGGTTCCCCACCGACAAGCTGAAGATTGAGCCGTGGATCATCAACGGATGGCAGTCCTACGGCAGGTTCGGCAACCGGCCCGGACTGGGAGGGCAGATTCTGTATCGCCCGAAGCCGTGGCTCTCGCTGGTGTTCAACAATTACGGCATGGGTGAAGATACGCTGGGCCTTAACGGCCAACGCTCACGCATCCACACCGATGACAGCGTCGAGATCAAGTACTACGACAAACCGGGTAATACCCTCGACAAGATGGCGTTCTCCCTCACCGGCGATCTGGGATGCGAATACGGTGGAGGAGCGGCTTGCTTTGGAAATAAGAGGTCGGCGGGCACGATCACTGCCTACAAGCAAGCCTTCCTGGGCTGGATGCTCTACAACCGTTTCTGGTTCAAGAAGGACGTACTCGGTCTCACGCTGGGTGGTGGTGTCTTGAACAATCCCGGCCGCTATCTGGTGCTGCTGCCCCCGATCAATGGAGCGGACGCAGTCTCCGGATCGCCCTACTTCCCGGAGAGTCCCGGGCTCCCGTTCAAAGCCTGGGATACTTCGGCGACTTTCGATTGGATGCCCAAACAGTACATTACTTTCCGCTGGGAGTATGGCTATCGCCACGCGGATCAGAATTACTTTACCGGTCGAGGAGGGATTACTCCTCCGGGCGGCAACAACGGTGTTCCCGCTCAATTTGTCTGCCTGGACAATGCAGCCGATCCGACAGGAGCCTGCAGTGGGCACGGCGGTCTTTGGAGCCCGGACTTGCGGAAGGATGAAGCCAGTATCAGGATGGCCATCATGGTCAAGTTCTAGTTCGGGCGAGGTGATGGATTTTCCTGATGTGGAGACAACGATGTGTACCAGACAAAGGGGCAGCGATCTGGACTTGGTTTCGACTCCGGCGCTGCTCCGCTTGCCCTCCCCTGTTACTGCCTAACGGCGGCACGGCCTTAAGTCCTATGGGACCCCGTTCCAGCAGGTCCCTTAGGCGCCGACCAGAAACGGACGCCGATTACTTGGTGTGTGTTTCAGCGCGCGCGAGGCGCCCTGACAGACATGGTGCGCGTCCGTCGGCTATTCGAAAACGTGTCAATTGTTGATCGTGGCGGATAGGGAGTCCTCATGAAAAATAGAAGTCTGAGAATCGGCCTTCTTCTTGCCTCCATGCTCCTACCGCTCATGTTTAGCGGCTGCAACGGGCATGTCGATGCGGCGGCGGAAGCGCCGCCCCCGGCTAACGTCGTCCCGGATGTGGACCTCAGCCTTTTCGCTGTCGACCACCCGGAGCAATTCCCGCTGGTTGAAGCCACCGCGCATCCCACGGTTTCCGAGTTAGTCGTCACGGGAACAGTTGCCCCCGATGTCTCTCGCAATGTCCCGGTCGTCTCGCTCGCCTCGGGGCGCGTCGTGGCCATTCACGCGCGGCTTGGCGACACAGTGAAGAAGGGCCAGTTGTTGCTGACCATTCGAAGCGACGATGTGGCCGGCGGCTTCGACGCCTATCGCAAGGCCGTCGCTGACGAGCTTCTCGCGCGCAAGCAGTTAAATCGAGCCGTGGACTTGTATGCACACGGCGCCATCGCAGAGCAAGACCTCGAGGTTGCGAAAGACGCTGCGGATAACGCCAAGGTCACGCTCGAGACCGCGACCGAGCATGTTCGGCTGTTGGGCAACGACCCCGACAAGCCTATGGGCATCGTGGACATCGTTGCACCCACCACGGGGGTCATCACCGATCAGCAAGTGACGAATGCAGCGACCGTACAGGCCTACTCATCGCCCAGCCCGTTCACGATTTCAGATGTCTCGTCGGTGTGGATTGTCTGCGACGTGTACGAAAATGACATGCCCAATGTCCGGCTTGGGGACACAGCGGAGATCACCCTGAATGCGTATCCCGATCGCCCCTTCAAAGGAAGGGTCAGCAACATTGGCATGATCCTCGATCCGAGTATTCGCACGGCCAAGGTTCGGATAGAAGTTCAGAATCCAGGAATCCTGCGGCTGGGCATGTTCGCGAAAGCAAACTTCCGTGGTCAAATCACCGCGATGCACACGGTTGTCCCGGCATCCGCCGTCCTGCACATGCACGATCGCGATTTTGTCTTCGTTCCCGCGCCCGACAAGAAATTTCGCCGCTTGGGGGTTGTCGGTGGAGATTTACTGCCGGACAACACGAGTCTGCAAGAGATCAAATCCGGGCTCAAACCCGGACAACAAGTAGTTTCGAACGCCCTGGTCTTGGACCATGTGCTGGCGCAGTGATGGTCGGAGCGCGTGGCGAAGTTAGAATCTGCGCCCCTCAGCGCCTGAAGACGCGTTGAAGCTGATGTCCTTGCGGCATGCCTGAAGGCATGCCCTGATACGAACCGAACTTGCACTTTTAGAGAAGTCGGAAGGAAAGCAGTAAACAGGAAATGATCCGCGCGCTCGTAGATTTTGCCCTGAACAACAAGTTTGTCGTGCTGGCCGTTGCCGCCTTGTTGCTTGCCTGGGGGGCTATCTCGTTTCACAACCTGCCGGTGGAAGCCTATCCCGATATCGGCGACAACTACGTCACCGTCATTACGCAATGGCCGGGCCGCTCCGCGGAAGAGGTCGAGCAGCAAGTCACCATCCCCATCGAGATGCAGATGTCGGGAATGCCGCACATGAGCTTTCTGCGCTCCGAGTCTATTTTCGGGCTGTCGTTCCTGATCATGATCTTCGACGACAGTTCGGTAAACGACTGGAACCGCCAGAAGGTGCTGGAAAGGCTGACCCAGGTCAATCTTCCTCCCGGACAAAACCTGCAACCTCAAATCGGCTCCGATTGGAGCACCACGGGCCAGATCTATTGGTACACGCTGAGAAGCACGAACCCCCGGTATGACCTGATGGAATTGAGGTCGATCGAAGACTGGGTGCTCCTCAAGCAATTCAAGTCCGTTCCCGATGTGGTGGACGTTTCCGACTTCGGGGGCACGGTGCGTGAGTACCAGGTGCGGGTTGACCCGAGCAAACTCGTCGCCTACGGATTGAGTATCGGGCAGGTCGAGCAGCAGTTGGCCAACAACAATATCAATGCCGGCGGCAGCTTTGTGGAAGAAGGTCTCCAGCAGATGAATGTTCGCGCGCTCGGGCTCTTTAGCAAGGTGCAAGACATCGAGCAGACCGTCCTGAAAACGCAGGCCGGCACCGCGCTGCGGGTAAAAGATATCGCGGAGGTGACGCAGGGTCCCAAGATCCGGCTGGGCCACATGGCCAGAGCCAACCACCTGGAGGACGGGCGCATTATCGATGAGTCTGACGTCATTCAGGGTGTGGTGCTGATGCGCAAAGGCGCGGAAGAGCAAACCACTCTGGATGCGATTCACAAGAAAGTTGACCAGCTCAACAACGGCATTTTGCCTCCCGGCGTAAAGGTCGTGCCCATGCTGGACCGCAGCGACCTGCTTCGCTACACGACGCGCACGGTGATGCACAACCTGGCGGAGGGGATGATCCTGGTGACGATCGTCCTCTTCGTCTTTCTCGGCAACGCTCGGGCGGCCTTTATCGTTGCGCTCACCATTCCGTTTTCACTGCTCTTTGCGTCCATATGGCTCGACTTGAGCAAGGTTCCCGCCAACCTTCTCTCGCTCGGCGCGCTGGATTTCGGCATGGTCGTGGACGGTGCGGTGGTCATGGTCGAAAACATCGTTCGCCATTTGAGCCGCCGGCAAAACGGTCATGGATCGGGAACCAGCGGGACCGACTCCGGGCAAATTACTGCGCCCACCAGGACAATCGCCCAGTCGATCCGCGAGGCTTGCCATGAGGTACAACGGCCAGTCTTCTATGCGATCGCGATCATCATCACGGCTTACATGCCGATCTTCACGTTGCAACGAGTCGAGGGCCGGTTGTTTAGACCTATGGCCTTGACCGTCGCTTTCGCGCTTTTGGGCGCCCTGACTTTTTCCATCTTGATCGCACCAGTTTTGGCCAGTGTGTTGTTTCGCGGTGGAGTCAAAGAATGGCACAACCCGGTGATGGCTTATGTGACCGAACACTACCGCCGGCGGGTGCGCTGGTGCATCGGACATCGCGTACTTACGGTTGGCGTTGGTTTGGCGGCGCTGGGAGTGAGCCTGTTCCTGTGGTTCAGCGGCGTGATTGGCTCGGAGTTCTTGCCACATCTGGACGAAGGCGCCATCTGGGCGCGTGGCACCTTGGCGAACAGCACCAGTCTCACGGAAGGAGAGAAATTCACGACCCACTGCCGCTATGTTTTCGCGTCGTTCCCGGAAGTGAAAACTGTCGTATCGGAGGTTGGCCGGCCGGATGATGGAACCGACACCGGGGGATTCGGCAACACGGAGTATTTCGTCGACTTAAAACCGCACGACGAATGGCGTCCGGTATTTCATAAGAACAAGGAGGAACTGATCGCCGCCATGGAACGCGCTCTGCGAAAGTACCCGGGGGCGATCTGGAATTTTTCGCAGCCAATCGAAGACAACGTCGGAGAAACGCTCACCGGGACCAAGGGGGCGCTGGCGCTCAAGATTTTTGGCGATGACCTGAAGCTTCTGGAGCAGAAAGGCGAAGAAGTCACTGCCGTCCTGTCGGCCATTCCAGGCATGCACGACATCAAGCTCTTACGCGATTTCGGCCAGCCCAATCTTGACATCACCATCGACCGTCGACAGGCGGCGCGTTTTGGCATCAATGTGGCCGATGTACAAGACGCGGTGACGACGGCCGTGGGCGGGAACGCCGTCAGTCAAGTGCTGATTGGCGAGCAGCGCTACGACGTGGTGGTGCGCTATCAAGAGCCATACCGCAAAACCCAGGACGCCATCGCGAGGATTCGACTGCTTGCTCCCTCTGGAGAGCGAGTGTCGCTGGCGCAGCTAGCTACAGTCGAGGTCAAGGACGGCGCGTACGACATCTACCGGGAAGGCAACAGCCGCTACATTGCCATCACCTTCAACGTTCGAGGCCGGGATTTGGGAAACACAGTCGAAGAGGCGGTCAAACGGATTAATGCGAAAGTGAAGATGCCGCCGGGCTACACCGTGGGTTGGTCGGGTGAATACGAAAGCGAAAAACGCGCGGAAGCACGTTTGCTGCTGATCGTGCCCCTGACCATCCTCGTGATTTACATCATCCTCTACACGATGTTCAAGTCGGCGAAGTGGGCCCTTCTTATTCTTACGAACGTGGCCATGGCTCGTATCGGCGGACTCGTGGCCCTCTTGATCACGGGCACGCATTTCAGCGTGTCGTCGGGAGTGGGCTTCCTGGCGCTGTTCGGCGTATCGGTGCAAACCGGAGTCATTATGCTCGAATACATCAATCAACTCCGTACGCGTGGCTACACCATCCCGGACGCGGCCGTCGAAGGTGCGGTCCTCCGGCTTCGTCCCATCATGATGACCATGCTGGTGGCAACTCTGGGATTGCTGCCCGCTGCCCTTTCCCACGCCATTGGGTCCGACTCGCAGCGGCCGTTCGCGATTGTGATCGTAGGCGGACTGATTTCCGATTTGGTGATGAGCATCGTCTTGATGCCGACCCTGTATGTCTGGATTGCTCGCGATGGCGACAAGCTTCCGGAGCCGGAGGCTTCCCTTGAAACTTAATCGTTGGATTCGATCTGCTCACTGCCGCGCAACTTTGTTCGCTGGCGTCGTGTTGGCATGTGTTTTGGCGGCGAACCTCGCGTCCGCCCAAACCCAGGGACCAGTCAGGATCACACTCGACGAAGCGATACAGATGGCGATGCAACACAACCACAACTTGCTCGCCGCTCGAACCACCATCCAGCAAAATCAGGCGGAAGAAACAACGGCCAATCTGCGCCCCAATCCGACGCTCTTTGGCGACTGGGAATACCTGCCGTTGTTCACACCCTCCGCTCAAAACAGCGCCTACTATCACGACTCCACCGAAGCCGACTTAGGCCTTGGCTACCTGATCGAACGTGGCAGAAAGCGGCAGCACCGCTTGCAGGCGGCAAAGGATATTACCGCGCAGACACGTTCGCTCGTGGCCGACAATGAACGCAGCCTTACTTACAACGTCGCATCGCTGTTCGTGAACGTGCAACTCGCTGAGTCGACACTGGAACTTGCCGAACTGGATCTGAAAAGTTTTGGCAAAACAGTAGAAATCGGCGAGATGCGCTACAAGGCAGGCGCCATCAGCGAGGATGACTATTTAAAGATCAAGCTGCAGTTGCTGCAGTTCGAGACCGACTTTCAACAGGCGCAGCTGGCGAAGGTTCAGGCGCTCTCCGACTTGCGGCAATTGCTCGGATACGAATCCGTCTCCCCCGACTATGACGTGGCCGGGCTGTTCGACTATCGGCCGCTGAAAGGCAATCTTGAAGATCTGCAACTCAAAGCCATGCAGAACCGGCCCGACTATCGTGCGGCGCAACAGGGAGTGACCGCGGCGAACAGCCAGTACGATCTGCAGAAGGCAATTGGCAAGCCGGACGTCACCGTCCAAGGCAATTACTCACACGTCAATGGCATCAACACTGCCACCTTCTATGGAAGCATCCCGCTGCCGATCTTCAACCGCAATCAGGGCGAAATCGCACGCACACGCTTCGCCATCACGCAGGCGCAAGAGCAGGAAAAAGCCACCAGCGGCCAGGTAATGACCGATGTGCGCGACGCCTATGAAGGGTTGCGGGTGAACGACCGCGTGATTCAGCTCTATCGCTCGGGGTACCTCGAGGTTGCGCAGAAGGACCGCGACATCAGTGAATATGCGTATAAGCGCGGCGCGGTTAGCCTGCTCGATTTTCTGGACGCTGAGCGCAGCTATCGAGCTACTCAGCTTGCCTACCGGCAAGCTCTGGCTTCATACTTGCTGGCTCTGGAGCAGCTTCGAGAAGCGGTCGGGGTGAGAGGTCTGCCGTAGCTTGTAATCCGAAGGCCGCCGTAGCTTGAACCAGGCGGCGAGTCGGGAATCGATCGCTGAAGGAGCCCGGTCTGTGAACAAACAAGAGGTGCGACGCCGAATCGAGGAAGTCGGTATCATTCCGTCCATTCGTGTGTCTTCTACCGATGATGCGCTGTTCGCCGCTGAAGCGGTCTCGCGCGGCGGCATCCCGATCGTAGAAATTACCTTGACCGTGCCCGAGGCGACCAAAGTGATCTCGCATGTGGTGCAACGTGCGCAGGAAATGATTGTCGGTGCGGGCGGCGTCCTGGACGCGGAAACGGCGCGCCGTTGTTTGGATGCCGGAGCGCAATTCCTGACCAGTGACGGCCTTGATCCCGAAACTGTGAAGTTTGCAGTGAAAGAAGAGGTCGTCGTCATTCCGGGAACACTTACCCCGACCGATGTCATTGCCGCCTGGAAACTGGGCTCTGATTTTGTAAAAGTTGTTCCTTGCGGGCACGTTGGTGGTCACAGCTACATTCGTGCCCTGAAGGCCATGTTCCCAAACGTGCCGTTGATTGCAGCGGGAGGCGTGAATCAGTTGAATGCGTTCAACTTCATTCTGGCGGGCGCAGTTGCGCTTGGCATAGGCGGAGAGTTGATCCCCAGGGAAGCGATCCGGCGCCGACAACCCGATCGAATTGGCGAATTGGCGCGTCGGTTTACAAATGCTGTCAGCAGCGCTCGGGAACAATGACCTCATAGCTGGGATTATTCCGCTCCCGAAGCCGGACCTGCGTTCGTGGCCCGTCATTCTCCTGTCGACGTTCACAGAAGGGAAAGATCAGGACTGTTGTGAATGGGTATCTAACAGCGTTTTCCGCGAGTGTCACAACCTTTGCGGCCACGAATGTTGATGACGCTTTTCTTCTTACTCTCTTATTCGCCCGGCGGATTCCGACGCGACGAATCGTAGCAGGTCAGTACATCGGTTTCGGGGCCACTGTTGCCGTCAGTCTGATCGGCGCCTGGGCCGCCTTCGCGATACCTCATAGATGGGTGCGCTTTCTTGGTCTTCTGCCGCTTAATA
>OBLW0100002768.1_pt1 | contig 14054 bp, 20 predicted proteins | sample 1520161 | NCBI WGS metagenome assembly OBLW01 (sample SAMEA3539309, study PRJEB22396) | soil metagenome | biome: tundra; feature: field; material: soil | place: USA | collected 2010-05 | depth 0.15 m
ACCAGCGGGCGCGTGATCGACCTGAAGACGGCCGCGCGCAAGCCTACGGGCGTCAATGTAGACTATGCGTTCCAGGTGGCTACCTACCGCCAGCTTTGCCCGGGCGCCAACGGGAAGGCGCGCGTGGATACCCTGGTGGCCACCAAGAGCCCCCAGGTGGTCACCCAGGAGTACACGGTCTCGCCGGCGGATTTGAAGATGACCGAGAAGCTGTATCCGCTCGTGCGCGAGGCGATGCGCGAAGGGATCTATTTGCCCAACCGCTCATCTAACCTCTGCTCCTACAAAAACTGTAGTTTCGCCGCCGTCTGCGAAACCGAGTTCGGTGGCAGGGTCAAGGGGGGCGAGGACGAGTGAAACGCTGATCGGGCCCGGTTTGGTATACGCGATTCGCACAACGCTACTCCGATCGGATGACTGGCGTGGCGATGACGCCGGAAGGAAAGCGGGCGGTCTCAGGGTCCAGGGACCGCACCCTGAAGGTGTGGGATCTGGACACCGGTCGCGCGGTACGAACTCTGGTGGGCCACTCCGCTCGTGTCTGCGACGGGGCAGTGACGCTGGGCGGGAAGCGCGCGGTTTCCGCGTCTGCGGACAACAACACGCTGAAGGTGTGGGACCTGTACACTGGCCTGCCCATCGCTGCATTCCGTTGCGATGCGCCCGCGTGGTGGTGCGCGTTCGCTTGGCGCCTTTCATTCGAATAGTGTTGCCTTCCGTGCACGACGTTTTCTGTGCCGCCAGGCGCAGCGTTCAGAACAGTACACCGCCTGGTAGGCGGAAGAGACGAACACACCGCCACATGCTGGACAGCGGAGGCTTGTTCCCCCTCCTGAAAGGTCTTGGGCGGCCATGTTGGCAAAAGCGGAAAGTAACGAAGGACAACACCAGCGCTCACCAATGCTTCCATCTTCCTTCCGCTCCAGCGAGATCCCGACCGGTTCAAGAAGCGCCTGGAGGTATTGTGGGCATGAGGAGACGGCACACAAGAATATAAGCGCGTGGCGAAGGAATACTTCCAACGGTTCTTCGTAGATTCGCCAGAAGTCGGCAGTTAGAGGTTGTGGATACGTATGCGTCAGACGCTTGGATTTGGGTATGCTTGGAAAGAAGTCGCACCAAGTTTCAAGTAAGTCCTCCTCAGTCAGCCCTGACTCCTCGCCGTATATCTCAATATGCCGCATTCGCGCTCCTGGGCACCGAGGGAGGTATCCGGGCGCGCGCGGCAACGGTTCACCCTCTTTTGGTTTTCCCAAATTCTCAGTATCATCAAAGGAGCAATGCAGGACTTTCGTGAACCAGCGCCCGTGGGCGCGATAGTGCTGTATTGTTTCAGCCATGAACTGCAGTTCTGGATTATAGCGCTCTCCCAGCGTCCACCTAGCGCAATGCGTAACTGACTCAGCTACATGGGGAAGAACGCCCAACAATCCAAACCTGGCACACCACGACAGTATCAGTTCGCTCGTTTCAGGAGGCAGTGGAGCACGTTTGCGGAACAACTTCAGGTCTTTGGGTCCTGGTTCGAAAATGGTGCCGCACACTGATAGAGGTGTCAAACCAATTCCCAGCCTAGGCCTCAGCGATCTAAGCTTTCTGCGAATGCTGTTAAAATCGCTCATTTGAATATCGTAAAGGACGGAGTCTCGGGTCATTTCAGCGTAGATTTTGTCTTCAAACGGTGATCCCTCTACCTCGGCGACGCCCTCGGCGACAGCCTTGGCTTCTTCGTATTCGGCTGTTTCTGGGATGACGCCTATGGCGAAGCGGTGATCGTTCTTGGAGGCATCCGCTCCGAGGTGGGATAAGAGGTCCAGCAGAGTTTGGTATGGTGGCTTTCCTCTGGATTCCTTCTTACTGCGTTCGTACATCTCAAATGGGTCGTACGACTGCAGCCTCGCCCCTTTGGCAGGTCTGATGAAGCCATTTTCCAGCTCGTAATGATCGAAACGAAACCACCGGCCCGCGATGAATTGTTCTCCTCGATCCCCTCTCTCCACCCGTTCCCCGCTACCTTTCGCCCGCCCTCTGGAACCCATTCCCACCCCGAAAAAAGTCATCGCTGATTATTATCGCATGTCCCGCCATTTTCCTGTTGTGCCTGGAAGCCACAGGGGTGTATTAAAGAACTATGCGGACCACACGGGATCACGGTGGACAGCCCACCGCAGCTTCTGCGGATGGCGGCAGAGGCCACCGAGGAGCTTCAACTTCGCACAGCCGAGGCGTATCCGATGATTGCTGCCTGGACGCTTCCGTTTTTGTCCGGCTGGGCCGCGTCGTGCATGTAAACATACAAAAAGCGTGCGTAAGGCAGGCAATGGCGGGCCTGCAGCGATCACGGTGACCGATCGAGAGTCTAGGAGGACGTTTGCTGCGTGTGCGCGGCGTGAGGTCCGACTGCGCAGGAGGCTGGTCGGGAGGCGGACCATTACTGAATGCATCTCGTGATCACCATTTGAAACAGGGTCCACGAAAACGGCCGATTGTACGTGAGGTGAAAGAGCTGTCACGTTTTGGAGACAGGCTGTTCCCAGCAGCCCTAAGCAGAAACGCCGCAGCAGCACCCTACAGCATTTGAGATTGAGGTTCAACGAATGAAGAACGATCCAAACAGCGCAGCGGAGACCCTCATTTTGCCCGAGACAGCCAAGTTCTTGAGGATATCGCGCTCGCATCTGCTGAATATCTTGAAGGGCAAGGTGGCGGGTGTACCCCTTCTTCCATACAGCCGTGTGGGGCGCCGACTGCTGTTCCGGCGAGCCGCACTAGAGCAATGGCTTCGGGAAGTCGAGGCCGGCACGTCCGGCGGAGAGTTGCCGCTGATCGGCAACGAGCAAGGTGCTAACATGCTTGGCGGACCAGTAAGAACGCCGGAGACGCCGGAAAGGAAACCGTGCGTCGAAAGCGATTTCAGCATGGCTGCGTGCGAGAGGTGAAGCACGGCAGCAGACGAGTATGGATCGGAAAGTATTACGAGAACGGGCAGAGCCGAACACGGGTTCTCGGCCACGTTGCGCAGATGGGAGAGGGAGAAGCATGGGCGGAGTTGCAGAGGAAGTACTTGAACCCGGTCAACGAGGGTGTAGGCTTCCGGCAGACCCTGCCCAGCAACTTCAGGGAATACGTGCAGAGAGTATTCATTCCCCAGCGCCGGGAGAACTGGAAGGAGGACTCAACCGAAAAGACGACATTGGAGCGGTACAAAAACTATCTATTTCCCGCGTTCGAGAGGTTCGAGTTGCGCGATCTCACACGAGACAAGCTGCAGCAGTTTCTAAAGGAGCGCGCAACGTCGGGGCTTTCCAAGAGCGTGGTGGACCACCTGAGATGGGATTTGAATGCCATCTTCAAGATGGCCGCCGAGGATGCGCTAGTAAAGGGCAACCCGGCGGGCTCGTTGGTGACGCCGAAAGAAGCGAAGAGGCACCAGAAGCGTAACATGACGAAAGAGCAGTACAACTTGGGGCTCTCGGTGCTGGATGTCCGGGAACGGCTCATATATCGACTGGCAGGCCTGGTGGGCATGCGCCCAGGCGAGATTTTTGCGCTCCGGTGGGCACGGATCAAGTGTTCCATTGCTGAGATTGTTGAACGGGTATATCGCGGCAGCCGCGGTGATCCGAAAACCGATCGGAGCCGAAGAGAAGCGGCGATTCCACCGGAGCTTGCGGCCGACATCGACACATGGCGAACGCTTTGCGTGGACGTCAGTGACGACGCGTTGGTATTTCCGTCCGAACGGGGCACCTTTCTGTCCCGCGACAATTTCTTGCGGCGGAACATCAAGGCAAAACTGGCCCCAGTGGGCCTGCGTTGGGTGAATTTCCAGGTATTGAGGAGAACGCAGGCCAGCTTGAGCCATGACCTTCGAGTCGATCCAAAGGTAGCCGCAGACCAGCGCGGCCACACAATCGGAGTGGCGATCGACACGTATACCAGAACCGATAACGAAAGCCGCCTGCAGGCGGTTACGAAACTTGAAACTGAGCTGATGAACAGCGAGGGGCTCGCCGGCGCGGTTGCCGCCGCGTCGAAGGGCAAATGAGGTTTTCGAGGTAATCGAGGTACAGCGGGAAAAATGAAATCCGCTATCTCATTGAAAAGATGGAGCGGGAGACGGGACTCGAACCCGCGACGTCCAGCTTGGGAAGACGACTGTAAATTGGAAACAAAGACTTTTGCGTTTCCAGCATCTCGTTCTGGCGATACAGATTAGCCTGTTTTCGCCCTGTGCCTCCGCGCGGCTCTTAACGGAGCACAAACGGAGCACACGAAACTGAAAGCCCCCTGCCCTGCTATCCTTCCGCCCGCCGTGGTTCCACGAATGTTTCACGTGTACCGATTGGAATGATCCTGAGTAGTCAACGTAGTCTCATCAGACTGTGTACTCATCGGAGTTTATGCTGTTTCAGCCTGCCATCCAGTTCTGAGGCTTTCCGGTAAGCTTGGAGGAGTTCCCCACCTGTTTTCGCCGTGCGGAGTGCGGCGCGGATCACCATGCTATCGGTAGGGCGAAGCCCCTGCCCTGCAAGCCAAGCCGCCAGTTCCCGTAACAGTCGCCTGTCTTCTTCGTGGAACCAGAATTGAACCGGGCTTCCTATGCGGCTCTTGCGTCGTTCGACCCTTTGCTGGGAAACTTGTTGCTCGTTAAGCTCGGCATTCGCTGCCCCAATAGGCGGAGGCTCCGGGTTCGGTGCGACTGCGGGACTGACGGGAACCTTGCGTTGAATCGCCGCTAAGAGACTGGTTTGAAGGGCGCTTGATTTTGGTTTGCTGCTCATGCTGTTTAGTCTGTTGAGACTGTGTTGTTTGTTGAGACTGTGTTTACTAGGTTAGAGAAAGAAGCGCAACGGCAAATTGAAGCACTTCTTCACGGGCGGCGGCGTCAAGCGCCTTCCAGCCTTGCGCGCCAGCATGCTTGTAGCATTGGCGCTCGCTAATCATAACGGAAAGGGCGGGTGCGCTTACCTGCTTGAGGCTGTCTTGGATAAGACGCCCTAAAACGGTCACTTTTTCGAATTTGTTGACGAGTATTCGAACTGCCGCCTCGGAGTTCTTGTGCTGCACGAATTTCGCAGCCTCATCTGCTTCCCAGATATCGACAGGGGCGGGGGTCGTTACTGCAAGGGCTATATCGGCGCTTCGGGCCGCTGTCGCCGTCGCGGTATGATCCAAACTTGGCGGCGTATCCCAAATAACGATATCGGCCTGCTGACGTGTGATTTTTTGCTCACCGATTATGAGCGCAAGCGCCTTCGTGCTGGTTCCCTGCGGGTCCCAATCCTGCACGTAAACGGTTTTCCCGGCCTGCCGGAACGCTTCATAAAGCATGAGGGAAAGGGTGGTTTTGCCGACGCCGCCCTTTTTGGCGAGCAAGGTAATGTTCAATGGCGCATTCATGGGGCATGTCTACACACTCTCCCGAGACTATGCAAGATGGCTTGTCTGTTTAGACTATGTAGACTGAGTTGTTTCAGGCGGGCCGAGGCGTCCGTCTCTCGCGGTAGGGGTCGATCTCGACGGATCGCGCGGCGCTGCTAGCGGTCTCGGCGGCGTAGGCTTCGCCGTTTTCCTTGGCCTTCGTGCTGACTTCCATCAAGTGGCTCGCCGTCGCCTCCACGCTCCATCCCCATTCAATCGCCGTCCGGCACCATGTGAAATCCGCAAGGCTGCGCTTCGGATTTCCGCTCGTTCCCTTGGGCGCTCCGTTGAGACACATTTCGTAACTCGGCCATCTTCGCCAGCCCGCGCGTTTGACCGGATAGCGGGCGGGCCGCGAGGAAAGAGAGGGCAGGGGCGGGCGCGGTTCCTCGCGCGGGGCCACGAAACCCGCCTGCTCAAGCGCGGCCATGCTGGTTACGCTGCCGCCGTTCGTGCGCGCGATGTCCACGCGCGGGAATGCTGGCGCGTACTTGCTCTTGAAATTCAGGCTCCCCGCGATACGCGTCGATCCGCTGGCGGTCGCGTCGGCTCCGGTGCCCTTGCGAAGTCTCCGGCTGAAATCCTCCGGCGCTCCCGGCTCCACGGCAACCCAAGCCTGATAGTTGGCCGGCGAGGTCTGAAACACGATGAAGCTGTGCGGCGCTATCCGCTCGGCCTTCGCCGCGTCGAGGTCGTCAAGCTGTATCAGGGTGGCGGCTGTCGAGCGCGGGCGGATGATGACGTTATGCCGGTGGCGCTCGGCGTCCTGCAAAACGCGGCCTATTGTCCGGCGCAAGTCTTCAACGGGCCGGTTCGGCTTGTAGCCTCCGGGTACTTTCTCGCCGGTTATATCGGTGAGCGTCAGATTGAACGCTCGCGCGCCCACGGATGCGAAAGCCGAAAGCATGGCAAGGGCTTTGGTGGTCGGTGTCTCGCTCGTCTGATCGCCCATCATGGCCCCGCCCGTGTTTCTTCTTTTACGGATGTTGGAGTTGATTACAGCGTTTCGGTTGTGTGTCGTCAATTCCCTTTGGATGGTTGCGACGCCGTAGGCGGCGCTCCGCTTGTTGCGAGCGTAGCGAGCCTGAAATGAGTATCGCCGCATTAGCGGCGATTCCGCATACGCTTCAGCCCTCTGACGGTGTCCTTTGATAAATAAGATTTGTAGGTGGTTTCATTCCATCTTGTAGACTCCGGTAAAACAGGGATTTCAGAGGCCGATGGCGCGGCCAAGGCTCGCAAGGGCGGACGCCACGGTATCACCGGGGTCGGAATCAAGACGCCTGACGATAGCGGGCATGCTATCGCCGTCTGTCGCATCGGTGGCCGCTTGCTCAACAAGCGAGGGCAGGGGCGGACAGGCTCCCCATGTTGCCGGGTGCGGCGGCTCCGGTATGTCGGTGTCCATGTAGTCGCGCCATTGCGACGGCGGGAGGATCGCGTAGGCGTTCGTTTCCTGCCGGAGCACGAAGCGCCCGCATTCGTCGTGGTCCTCCCGGCAACGCCGAATCCAGTTGATGATACCGAGTTGCTTGAGCCGTGCGAGCGCGGTTGCGACCGTCTGACGGCATAGCCGCGTCGTCCTCTGCAAGGCGTTATAGGATGGGTCCAGCCGTCCCGTGCTGTGGTTCAGGAAGTCGAATATCAGGCTGTGGAGCACAAGCAAAACATGGCTGCCGATAAGGCCGCCATGACACCCGGCGAGCTTCCCGCGCCGGTTCCATTCAAGCGCCTTGTGATAGAGGCGAATGGCGACCTTCTTCGGTATCGGCGCGAAACGCGCGTCTTTGGTCGTGCTTCCGGACCACACCGGCCACGGGGCATAGCTGGTGCCGTTCTTCCAGTCGGCAATGAAGGGCAGGGCGGCGGATAAGTGCTCGGTTCTGGATCTGCGCTGTTCGGCGTGGCTGGTGGGGCGGACAAGGCTGTTGTGCATAGGTATCTCCTGCTGGTTGCATAGCAACCCGCCCGGAAAGGGCCGGAAATCGGCGCAAAACAACCCGTTGCGGAAACATTGTTTTTTCCGCTTGACTCGGGGCCTGATTTCGGGGAAATTCGGTTTTGCGAAGAACACGAAATTCCCCGGTTTCGACCGGCATCACGGCCCGCCACTGGCGGGCTTTGCTGTTTCTGGGTTCTTGATTTCTCCAGATGGTTGACAGAACGGCGCGGCGAATCAGTGCGCCGGTCAGTAAGGGTGCCTGAAAATCAATCCACAGTCGAGAGTCTGCGAGCAACACTCAACATCTTGTAGCGCGACTACCCGACAAATTTGAGTGTCCGGCCTTGGAAGAGTGGATAGCGTTTACGTTCCGCCGTTACCGGCTGCCGTCTTGTTTGAAGGGCCGCTCCCGGAACACCAGAGGCGGGCTGTGAATTCGTCTATTGGGGGATTGTTCGGGATACGCAGGTCTTCCCTTATTTCCCACTCCAAGCGCGATAGTAATTCATCGTGTCTTCTGTCGTCGCGGCTTGTGTTCGATACTCCGATTTCATCTTGAAAATGATGTAAGGCGTCCAGAACACCTTTTGAAGCAATGAGGTGCAGCGTGTTGGAGGCAGAGGCGAAGCGCCTGTTTCCGTCGGGGGTCGAGTCGGTTCCGACAATGCCGCTCAAGGACTGCACGAGTTCCTTGTAGAGTTCGAATTTGTAACGCTGCCAGTCGGCTTGCCGTTCCTTGCTCTTGGTGAGCGCGAAACTAAGGGCGGAAACAATGATAGCGGCGGCGGCAGAAATAATCGCGACGGTTACCGGGGTATCCATAAGCAGGGGAAGTCTACGCCAATTCCAGCCTCTTGAGCTTGATGCGGTCGCGGCGGACTTGGCCAAGATCATACTGCGCCTGTTGCACAAGCCAGCCGTCTTCCGTACCGCCAAAAACCTTCGATAGCCTGACGGCCATCTCAGGAGAAATGCCGCGCTTCTCGTTCACCAGTTCCGAAAGCGTGTTGCGCGTGACGCCGAGAGCTTCGGCGGCGTCCGTAATCGTCAAGCCCAAAGGCTCTATGCACTGGCGCAAGACAACGCCTCCGGGGTGCGGCGGGTTCTTCATGGTCATGGGTCGTTCTCCCTGTTTAGTGGTAATCGACATAATCAACGTCCTCGGCGTTGCCCTCGGCAAAACGGAAAATCACCCGCCAGTTGGCCCGAACGGTCACGGCCCAAAAACCTTTCATCTGCCCTTTGAGCGGATGCAGCCGAAACGCCGGTAAGTCCATGTGGGCAACTGTAGGGGCAGCATGAAGCGTTACCAAAATATCCCGCAGCTTGCCTGCATGTTCCGCGTTTACGCCGCTCGGGTCATCCTGTTCAAAAAGCCGTTTCAGCCCCTTGTGGCGGATTGTCCGTATCATCCCGTACTGTAACGTGCAACGTGGCGCATGTCAAGAACGATCTTGGAAGGAACACGCGGACCCGGCCTCGGGTATCGGGTCCGCGTGTTCTTTGGGCGGGGTCCGGCTATGGCGCGTTACACACAAACGCGACAGGTGCCTTGAGATTTGCGCCGACGCGCTTCCATGCGACTGTGCCGAACAACCAGACAGCCTCTTGCATCGCGCGTCTTTCGGACGTGAATGAACGCTGGCTGATAAACACGAATGACGGCTTGGTTACCGTTTGGGATCGGTGGTGGAATGGCCTGAGGGCTATCGTGAACCGACGCTCCTTCAGCTTCACCACAAATACCCAAAACTTCTGTACTTTGGAAGTTGTTGCCATAATCAATCAAAATCTTCCGGTCTCGAACAACTCTCTAATATTCTCGATATCCGGTCCACTAATGCCAAGCTTGTTAGCATAGTCCATAATAGTTAGCTTCGTTCCTTCATTAGCAACCTTGATTTGTATCATTCTCCTTTCCAACACCTTCTGATGCAATTCATGATTAACTGTTCCGTCCATTAACATTGATAATTCCTTTCTTGTCTATTTAACTGATTTCTATAACCTCCGTTATATCAATACTTTATGAGGCCTTACAGTCACGCGGCTGGCCTCGATTACAGGGTAACACAGACACGCAACGCCCGCTCTTGTTTTTGAAGCGGAAAGTGCGGGTGTGCCTTTCCGGCCTATTGCGGGAGAGTTACTTCGCCTTGGCGAGCGCCGCACGTCGGGCAGGGCTTCCCATTCGGGATGGGACGCAATGAGCGGCCCCGGTGCGGCTCGATGTAGGTACAGCGCGGGCAATGCCAGCATGGGCAAATTTGATCGTAGCGAATGATGCTCCGGCAGCCGCTACAGAAGTGACAGCCCATGACGCAATAGAAAGCCCACGGACCATCAGGACGAAAAAGAATTGGGTCCATAGGAACGCCGCAAGTCCGGCAAGGCGGCCGTTCAGTAGGCGGGGGAAGGGGGCTTGTCTTGGCGGCTAGCAGACGTTCGCGGGCAATCGCCGCAAGGCTCCTGCATCCGTCACAAAGCTCGTCTTGCTCGGGTTCGAGTTCGCGAAGGCAGACACGGCATTTCACATCACCTATTTTGATACGCAATCGCGCGGTAAAGGGTGGTCCGGCCTACGTGAAAGCTGGTCGCAACATCTTCGGGGCGTTCGCCTTGGGCGATCAGCTTGACGGCCTGATTGATCTGCTGTCGGGTGAGTTTGGGCTTGCGTCCGAATTTCACGCCACGCGCCTTTGCTGCCGTCACTCCGGCGCTGGTGCGTTCGGATATAAGGCTGCGTTCAAGTTCCGCCAGTACGCCTATCATCTGCCACATGGCACGGCCTGTCGGCGTGTCGGTGTCGATTGCCTCCGTGAGCGAACGGAATTTCACGCCCCGATGTTTCAGGTCGTCGAGCATGTTTATCAGGTCGCGCAAGCTGCGGCCCAGCCGGTCCAGCTTCCACACCATGAGCGTATCGCCGCGCTTGAGCTTCTTGATGCAACGGCGAAGGGCAGGGCGGTTGATCGTCGCTCCTGATAATCCGTCGTCCGTGAAAATCTTCGCGCATCCGGCTTTCTTCAAAGCGGCGCGTTGCATGTCCGCGTTCTGGTCGTCAGTCGATACCCGCGCGTAGCCGTATTTCACTTGCGCCGCGCCTCCAGTTCATCAAGGGCGCGTTGAAGCGTGGCCGCGACAACCTGATAGCCCATTTGCTCGGCCCATCTGCGGATGATCGTTAGTTGGTGTTCAATCGGAAGATTGTCGTTGATGTTTTCAAGGTCCGGGGGGCGGGTTTTCATGCCCTCAATTTGGGACAGAGTTTCGGGACTGGCAAGCCCTTATTTTACGGGCCTTCGCAAACCGTCCCGAAACTTACCCATTTCGAGACTGACGGCAGGGCAGGGGAGGGACAAAAAAGCCGGGGCACGAGGCCCCGGCTATTCAGTGTTCGAAGGGGAGTTTTCGGATGGGGCAGCACTACCAGCTCTTCATCACTTTCTGTTGATCGTGATACGTTGCTGCCTCCGCCGCCCGCCGATCCTCGTCCTTTAAGGACACCTCCAGAAGTATGTTTTCAGAAAACACTATTGTCAGTTGCTCATGGGGTATTTTAGCTACATCCACAACAGTTTTCCCAATCAACTGACACAATGCGTCGCGATAGCCGGGCGTCTGTTGGCTCAATGTTTTCCCACCAAGTTTAACGCGCGGCCATGTAATTAGGGTGAACCCGGGTCCATCAAGGGAAATTTGAAGGTAATCTCTTACGAAGATGATTGAACCTACTTCTAATCCCCTCACGGAACTCGGAAATGTGTCTTGAGTGTCAGGCTGATACATTCGGTCACCTGCTTTTTATTGGGGAGTGCCTTCTCGTGAACCAGTTCATTTTACCATATCCTACTTTGACGGGATATGCCACGAAGGATCAGATGGCGGTATAGTGCGCCCCGTAAGAGGATTTACAGTTTGAGGCGGAATGCTTGAGTTGTTATAGGAACCGTAGCCGTTGGGGTACAGATATGCATACGGACTACCACTAGGCTGATCCATGAAACGGAATCCCGTGGTGGCCGGGCTTAATCCATTTTCTCCACTTCCGCCTTGATACTGAAAACCCGAACTATCGGTCGGAAAAGGTCCGAAAGCCCCATTTGGGACGGGGTAAGTCGTGCCGCCGGGCGTAACAACAAAATCAGGGGCAGGACGGGAGCATTGTCCCCCTTGCGGTGAAGGCGGAGTTTGAATTGGAGGCGCTGCTGCTGCTGCCGCATCCGCTGCGAGAGCTTCGGTCTGTGCTAACTCTTCCGCTTGCGCCGCCTGTTGTGCTACCGCTTCCTCTGTAGCCAGCTGGCTCGGGTCAACCGGTCCAAATTGTAACCCGCTCCTATCCGTAAACCTGAACGGATTACTTGCTGCATAGGCGTAGGTGTTGGTGGTGCCGGATTGCAGGATGTCCAGTTTGTCGCTCTGGAGGAACGTGCCGGTGAGCGGGTTGTAATAGGGGTCACCTCAGAAAACGGAATCTAAAGTACGTTAGGCCGAGGTGGAGCAATAACCGAAGTTTTTGCACTGTCGCATTGTCGCCAATGAAAACAGACGAAACAGGCCCAAAAGGCGGTGCAGAACTATGGTTCAAAACTCAAGGTGCAAAACACAGGTGCAGTTTTGGTTATTGCACCTGTGTGCAATCCTGTTTTTCCAATCGTTTCAATGGGTCGCTTCCGCTTAGCGTACTTTAAATTCTGTTTTCCGAGGTGACCCCTAGAAACACGGGGGGGCTTGAAGGGGTCACCTCGGAAAACGGATTATAAAGCACGTTAAGACCGGGCATGGAAAAGGGGGGACAAGAAACGCCCGCCGGCAAAACCGACGGGCAGAGCAGGGCATACTCGCCAGTCAAGTTAGCAATGTAAAACCATGCGAGAAAGAACACAATGCTCCCAACGGCTAAAGAACCGCCGAGCGCCACAACAAGACCTTTTGTTGGCCTTATGAGATAGAAGGCTAAGGTTGCTGACAGGAATACACCGCCCACAAAACCGTACAAGGTAATGCTGCGAAACGAATGAAATGGCCAAGCATAGAGTGCCCCAATAAAAAGGGGTATTGCGAATACTATCGCCACCAACTTGGCCAAAAGAGCGTTGGGTTTATTCATCCGTTACCCCTATTTCTCTACTAGAGTGGCGCGAGAAGGATCAGGTGGCTGAAGAACGGTATTTATATGCCTCAAGCTCTTAGCCATGTCTATAAGATTAGACGCCTCCGTCTTGCAGTTGTTTGTAATTATCAAATTTACGCGGGGGCGGGGGCGGTTCTTCACCGAAAGGGACGACGCAAACATAGCCGCTGTCGTATCCGTGGACCTTGGCGTATTGAAGAACCTGCCCGGAAAGCACCTTGCCGTTGCCGTCCATGTCAAAGCAGCCTGCGCCGACTTGGATCGAACGGACGAAATTTCCGTCCTGATCGAAAAACGGGGACCATGCGGCATGGGTGGCGTGCTTCTCAAGAAACTCTCTCGGGGGGAAGTTTTGAAAGGTCATACGAAATCCTCCTCTTGGGCGCGTTGAGTGGCAAACTCGCACGGAGTGTATGAGAAAAGTCGCGAGAGGGGAAGGGAATAGAACAAGGCGTGTTGCTCATCCCAACCAGAGAAGTTTTCAACTGTTACCGGAAGGGTAGGCCCGCGCCGCAAGGATGCGGTCGCGGGTTTCGATGAATTGCCGCTCCTCCTCTTCGGACATGTAGACAGGAAGCTCAAGAAAGTTTCGCAACGCGGCAAGCAGTAGTTGCTTGGGGCCAGTGAACCCCTCGGCGCATCTGATCTCTTTGGCACGTTCGGTCGAGGCGGCGGCCAACAATTCCGCGTAGTCCTCTAAAGACATCACGGCGGTTTTCAGGCTTCGCATCTGCGCCTCGATCTGCTCAAGGCGGCGATAGATGAGGCTCAGATAATCCGGTTGCTGGCTCAAGGGCTGCGTTCCGTCAGGTTTGTTGAGAGTAGAGGGCATTATAAAGAGCTTCGTCTTGCAGGGCTTCATCGTCTTGTTTTTGCGGCGTGGGTTTTGGCTGCGGGCGCGGCGGCGGCGCGGCGTCAAGAGGTATGCCAAGTACCAAACCGTCAAAGCCTCCGACCGGCATCATTTTCATGATGGCGCGTGAGGCAAGAACAAGGCCGGTTTGCGGGTCGATTTCGTAGGTGATGCGTCCAGCCGGTTCCAAGGTGAAGTTTCTGCGGAAGCGATAGCGGGCATAAAGCTGGTGCGTGACTGCTGGCGGGAATGGAGGCATGGGAAAACAACCGGCTGTCAGAGGTCGAGGGTAGGGTAATGCTGCGCAACGCTGGCGCATTGGTCAAGCTGTTCGTGTTCGTGCGGATGCGGCTGGTTGAAATTGGATGTAGGGTTAAGCCAGTCGAGAACGTCCCAAAGAAAATCGGTCGCGCGTTGGACAGGCGCGGGCAGGCGTTCCGCGATTGGCGCGGCGTACATCCTGAAACCGCGTTCGCCTTCTTCGCGGCGTTTGCGCCGTGCGACAAGCGCGGGCGTAGGCTTGCCTGTGATGGCTTCCGCCAACTTGCCGAATAGCTCCTTGATCGCAGTGCCGAAAGAAGGTCGGGGGGCGGGCTGCTCGATTTTGCTGCGTGGTTCTGGCCGGGGGTTCATTCCTCCCCCGGCAATCATCGGTCCCTTTCGCGTTCCTGTTCCCGCTGCCGGTAGATCGGAAGAGCGTC